>Ga0115555_1001872_pt1 | contig 14340 bp, 8 predicted proteins | sample COGITO_mtgs_1104_2_FD_87285 | JGI IMG/M metagenome (GOLD analysis project Ga0115555, IMG submission 87285) | Pelagic marine microbial communities from North Sea - COGITO_mtgs_110407 | ecosystem: Environmental > Aquatic > Marine > Epipelagic | place: Germany:Helgoland, sampling site Kabeltonne... | reverse complement strand
TGTCTTAGGGGGTGCCGTTTAGCCTGCTTTTGGATTTCTTTTTTTCCTTTTTTCCCTCCCTTTTTCCCTCCTTTTACCCCCCCTTCTCCGCCCCCCCCCCCCCAGATTATGATGAGCGCTCCACCATTAGTTCTTTCAGATTGGCGGTGGGGAATGTCGTGGGTTTTGGAGCGCTAATGGCAATGACCTCGATCATCAGTAAATACGACGCTCTCAAGAACCTTAAACTGGGATACCAGCTTGGTGGTATGACAGTTGCCATCATCATGGCCTCCTCAGGTATAACCTGCTTCCTTTTCATCAAGGAAAAGAGCAGTCTCGTTCCTCCAAAGGCGAGACAGCGGAGTTTTCGCTCGCCTTCAGGCACCTCACTAACTGACGTAAATGTGGACATGGAGGTCAGTGCCAGCTCTCGAAGGAATGTCACCTTTAAAGAGCGTACACCATCCTACAACGAGATGGCAAAGGAGCTCGATGATAAGCAAGAAAAATACAACAAAGCGATTGAGCGGAGAGCAAGAGAAAGTAGTATCTCCGAAGACAGGTCTCGAACTTCGAGCATCGTAAAACCTCGATTTAGTGAGGAGTTCCGCCTGGTACTCAAAAACAAGGCATTTCTGTGGTTGCTGATGATTTGGCTGTGTGGTCCAACTGCGTTTGCCATGCTTCAAAGCTCCCTTCTTCTTTACTGTAAATATATTTTGGGAGATGCTTCTTTGATAAGCACGTTCATTGCCGTAGTTCAAAGGGTTGCGCGTTTTTGTCGCTCCCGATGTGGGTTTATATCAGCAAGACACGTGGAAAGCGAATGGCTTACAACATCGGAGCGTTTTCGCTGGCTTGCTGCATGATCGGTCTTTTCTTCAACACCAACGCGACCTTTGGCTTTGTCTTAGCCACTGGAATCGGATTCAACCTAATTGTCGTCTACTTGGTGCCTTACAGTATGTTACCTGACTGCATTGAGGTGGATGAAATGCTCACAGGGCGGAGAAGAGAGGGAATTTACGTTGGGTTTTTCGGATTTTTAATGAAGATTTCAGTCACCTTGGCAATGGGATGCAGCAATTTGCTTCTGAAATTGACAGGATACAAGGCACCTAGCGAGAGCTGTGGGGAAGACACTGTAGCAGGGGGGATCGCCGGTGAAGGAGAAGTTCTCGATGAAGAGCTTCCTGACGACCAAAACGCTTCTACAAAGCTTGTAATTAGGTTTTTGGGTAAGTCGAACCCTAATACAATACGCAGATACAATACTCAAAATAAATAATATTGCTCACTAACATGACACACGCACTTGTTGTACTCGCACAGTCGGATTCGGTCCAGCATTCTTTTTAACTGTTGCCATGTACTGCATCTACAAGTACCCAATAACTAAACTTTATCACGAGGAAGTCGTTACTCAACTAGAGCGCAAGAGAGAAGCGAAGAAAAGAGGCCTGGAGATGGTTTGCGAGGATGTTGACAAGAACCCCGAGCTGGTGAAGATAGCTAGCAATAGGAGCATGTTGTGAATACGTTAACGGAAAACAAGAACAGAAGCTTTAGCCTAAAGGTCGTATATTTTAGCGTACAACTGTGCAATACAATTATTATTTTCATAATTCAGATCTCCGGTCGGTTTACGGTGTTGAATGCCGGGGTGCTGAAGCCACGGTTTTTGCTGTCCATGTTTACATTAACTACCGGTACCCCACTCTTCTCAAGTTTCAAGAACAGGTTCTTCGCCGGGCAGGATTGATATTAGTCTCATTTTTATGTCAAACGAACCTATTCCTCACACACACCATCATCATCATCAGTATGTATGTACTCTGACTCACCTTTTTCAAATTTCGCCGATTCTTATTGAGAATGGCGTCGGCGTTTTTACTTTTGTTTTCGCTGTCCAGGTTGAAGAATAGTCTCCTCTGTCCTTTAATCAAACCTTGGTGCTGTTGTTCGATATTGGCACTACCTGCCGACTTCGGTCTAGCCTCCATAATTTCACTCCTTCCGACTCTGCCCGTTCCCCCGCTTGTCTTAGGCCGTTGTTGCTTATGGCCGGTAACTACACTGTAAGTAGGGAATTGCTTTCGCTGTAGGGAAAGCTTGAGTTTTTCCATGTCACGACGGAGGGATTCGCGATCCATGTCGCTTGTTCTCAGTTTGACTACCAATTTGGCCAACAGCTCATCCTTTTCAAGCAGTAAAGTTGTTAGGTGGTCAATTTTTTCCGTTTGAGCATTTTGCTTGACCATGATTTGCTTCGGGTCCGACAAAAAGCTACCTTCCCTGCCTATCGCAATTTCATCATTCCCTGCAAATTCTCTACCCTCCTCATTTCTCACTACCATTTCGCGCCTCTCAACTTGCTGCTGGTGAAAGCCCTCGACGAGTTGCTTACTTGATGCATGCTGCCTCTCGAAGAGCTCATTAAAACTTGACAAAGCAAGTATTTCTGGGGTGGTGACAGACTCTCGAATTACGCCCACACTGTCACTGCCATTAATGGCTGGTGGATTGGGCGCTGCCTGTGCTGCCATGTCATGGCGATGATTTTTTGCGTGTGGGTGAGCATGGCTAGATTGTCGCCGTTTATCTAATTCTCGTTGTCGGTATTCTTCATCTGCGACGACGTTGCTATCTAACTGCAGGGCTCCGCTCTCCTCTTTTTCATCGCTGTCGATCCCCAGGTATTCTAGATCAATTTCTTTCCGGTTTTGTCGCTGGTAGTAGCTGTGCGAATGACCCATCCGCTTGGGATGATAGTGATCACTTAAATCGCGCTTATTTTCCGGAGACGCGGCTTCTGACTCTGCTTCTTTCGCGGGCGAAGTTATTATTGCCGTCTCCGGAGCGGGTGCACTAGACGCAGCGTCGACGCTATTTTTGTTTTTGGGACGAGTGTGCATTTGACCCTGCAAGATGGGCTGTCCTTCAGGTTCACCCGTCATGGAAGCAAGCAAATCGGAATCACTATCGAGACGGATTCGCAGCAAATTGACGTCTTCTGTTTCGAACTCGTGAGTTTTGAACTTTTGGGGGCTGTGAATCTGTTGCTGTGCGTGAATTTGAATTTTTTCATAGCTACTACTTGCATCACCGCCACCACTAGCTGGCTGCTGATTTGGGTTTGCAGCAGCATCGCAATTCGCCATGCCCTCGATGTTCCCAATGCCTCCACGAGCAAGAGGTTCATCCAGTAATGCGTCGCTCTCACGATCATTCATTTTCTTCGAATGAAGGTTATCAATGTCGGTGGTGTTCATCGTCTTCTCCCTCTTGATATCGACATTTGCACCTTCACGGTGCGACGCGTCGGCGTGAATGGGATTTGCTCTGGCTAGCGGGGTGAGGTTAGAAATAACGCTACTGTTATCGCTAAATTCGTCAAAATTTTCCATTTCCAGAGAAGAGGAGGAGAGGGAGTAAAGCTGCGACTCCGGTGACTGGATTCTGGGGGACAGGACGAGTTCTGTGGGGGAATCACTCTTTTGTACTCCCTCGTTGGCATGTGAATTCACAACGGCCTTGGGAGGCTCGGCATGGCTTCGACCAATCTTACCCCAGGTTCTTGCCTTGTTCGCGCGGCGCTTCCCGCTAGGATTACTGTCGATCGATTCTTCTTCAAGAGTGATATTGGTGGTAGATATTTTTGATTGTTTGGAGGAAATTGCTGAGGAACCATTGGTGGAGTGGCTCCTCATTGATCTCTTTGACCTTCTGCTCGACACACCCGTCCTACTGCTGCTGTTGGTGACGATGGACGGATCGTCCTCGTTGGTGGTACTCGTAGTCGCCATTATCAACAACTTCTTCTGCTCTCTGAGATCCTCTCTGCATTTTCGATAACCGTCCTTGAGAGTTCGCATTTCGTCCATGAGCTGCTTGATTGTCCCGTCTTTCTTGTCCATTTCGTCGCGCTGCATCGCCGATTCCTTTTTAATCCCTTGATTCGCCATAATCAATGTCTCCTTCTCAATCTGCAAATTCTGTATTATATTTTGCAGTTTTTTCAGCTTCACCTCGCTCAGAGTGTTAAAATTTTCCTGCTTCTCCTTGTTCTCAATTCGCAGCTGTTCCTCGATTTTCTCCCGTATCGCGCCAAACTCCCTCTCTCTCTCCTTACGCATTCCGTCCACCATCTCATTCATGAGCGCTTTGTCCAATGCTATCGTGTCCTTTAACTCAGCACTGTGGGCTGTCCTCGTCTCGGATAATTTGGCCTTGAACTTGTCCTGCATCCAACGCACCCGAGACTTTAGCTCTGAAGAGTGGTGCTCAAGCGCGCTATCAAATACTTTAAGGGTCGATTCTCTGCCACCTTCTAGTGCCTTACTGGCGCGAAAGCTGTTAGAGGACTCGAAGGTGGAGAGGCTTGTCAGTATAGACTCCTTGAGTTTGTCCTGGCGATGCTTCACTTCCAGACGCTGCTGTGAAGGAAGCTGGTGAATCTCGAGATACTTGTAAATCTTGTCCCTACATTGATCCATTGAGCGCTGAAAGTCAGAGCGGAAATCAGATACAAGAGACGTGGTACTCTCTTCGACTTGTTGTGCAGAAATTGAAAGGAGGGAGTTCACCTTGGAGGTGGCAGAGTCAATGGAGGAGACATAGATAGTTTCTTTCTTTTTCATCCCGCCATTGATTGAATTGAAAAATATGGCATCCTTCTGCTCTGGAAGTAGCAGGTCATCATCCTCTACATTATTGTCATCGGTGGATTGTTGTTTCTCCTCAGCATGCAATCGGTTAGGAGACGACTCTGGGGACTGGGAAGGGGTAGAAAGTTGCGAGGAGGGAGAATGTGCTCTAGACATCACGGAGAGGGGGATAGAGCAGAAATGAATAGCAATTAAATATGGAGTTGTTTTAGTTGTTGTCAACCTCAGGTTTTATTCTCTCTGTCGTCTGTCGTTCGGGCGTTCGGGCGTTCGGGCGTGAGTCCAAACTGGAAAATTTCCTGCTACATTAAACTGTGCATATTCTGTGATTCTAAAAATAAATAGCTTGTACCTCACACGAAGCGAAAATTCTAGCACGTTGAATCGAGTGTACCCCCATAAGGATCCCAGCTCTTCGCCAGTTACTTTGACAATCCACAACTTCTCCTCTTTAAAAAGAGATGCCACCCCCAAGCAGTAGGCCCCCTCCTCCACAAGACGATCCCGACCCCGACGAGTATGACGAGAATGCCCCCCACTCGCGCGAGTCTGTCTTCAACCACGACCTTGACAAGCTCAATGATGGACTAAAGGGTCTCAAGACGAAAACGGCAATAATGCAGGACCAGTATGGTGTCCCAGGGATTTCCGCCGGCACGAACGAGGGAGGAGAGGAGGAATATGACGATGATGGGAATGTTGTGAAGAATAAATATCCGGAAGTTTCTGATCTCTCTGTAGATCCCACACTGTTGAGGAAGACCTCTGGCTATCTCTACAAGCGTGCTAGTGACAGCAAGAAATGGAAAAAGCGTTTTTTCGTGCTAAAGCACGAGCTGAAGAATCGGAGTGATCCGTTTGAGCTGTACTATTTTAGCAAGCCCTCGGACACAACGCCCAAGGCCATAATTGTCCTGGATGGGGCGGAGGTGGTTGCCGAGAGTAGGAATGCAAAGGAGAAGGGGGTGAAGAATGAGTTCCAGCTTTATGTTGCTGGAGGCGCTGTGGTAGAGCTCTACGCAGACACAAAGGAAGAAAGGCAAGACTGGTTGGACACCCTAGGAGCAGTGATCGCGGCGCACCGTCGTCGAATGCATGTTGCATCAGGCATGAATTTGAGTTCTGGTGGTGCTAGCGGTGGATTGTATAACATCGCCGTTACTGAGGATCAGGCGTTGTCTTGCGAGGCATTTGGCCCAGGCCTGTTCGGGGCCGAAGCGGGAATCGGAACAAGCTTCACTATACAGGCGACCGACTCCAGTGGACAGACTATGATTGAAGGTGGCATGCCCTTTACGGCCACTTTGGAAAATGACGAGTATTTGTACAACATCAACATCTTGGACAACAATGACGGGACCTACAGTGCTCAGTATGCCATAAGTGCCCCTGGAGACTACGATTTAGCTGTCAAATTGAACGACGAATACCATATTTTTGGCAGCCCATTCGCCGTGCGGGTCAGTAGCGGGAAAGCAGAGCCGAGGAAGTGCAGGGTCCGAGGCGAGGGCCTAATGCATGCGAAGTCGATGGAGACTGCTTATTTCATCATTGAAGCTCGCGACACACTTGGAAACGACAGAACTAGTGGCGGTGACCCGTTTGAAGTTAGTTTAAGTGGACCAGCTGTTTTGAAAGGCTTGCAGGACAACAACGACGGGACCTACAATTGCGCTTTTGAGGTGACTGCGACGGCAGATACAGTCGCGCAAGTACCCAATGCTGTTAGAATGAATGTGACATTAAATGGCACCCATCTGCCCGGTAGTCCATTTGTTCCTAGGTTGGAAGCACCCGATGGAAATTGGGAGGTCGTGCACCAGCCAACGAATGGGGCCAGTGCACCGGAAGTGGCGCCGGTGCCGCCGACATTGTCAAGCAGCGGGATGTCTCCTCCGCTTGCCCCCCCTCCCAATCAAACCGTCATGCCTGTGCTTGGGATTGGGACTGAAAAGCACGAACAGCAGCGCGTGTTGGAGGAGCAGGTGAAGATCCAGTCTCAGCAGGACCAGCTCTTGGAACAGCAGCAAGCCCAGCAACTCGCTTTGTTGATGCAGCAACAAGAGCAAGAGAGCATGATGCTAAACAGTTTTGAAGGAGACTACGACACCGGTGGTTTCAACGTTTCTGCCCTTCAACCTCTTTCCCCTACAAAATCAACGTCCGGATTGGGCGCGCAAGCGAGTGCCCCTATTAGTCCCTCTCAGAGCTCAAGTATGAGCAGGCTCGCCATGGCAAGCGCAAGGGCAAAAACGGCAAGAAATAACCGGAGCGGTGATCAAAGAAACCTTCCCGGCGGAAAGAATGTCCCTAACCCAGAGAAGGTCATGTCAGCCCTAACCAGTACCCGTAATGCTGGAGATCTCGTTAGCAGCAGTGGTGGTAGCCCGGAAGGACTTTCAGAAGCTGAGATGCCTGTATGGGAGAGTGCCCTGAGTTTGATGCGCGACCCTCTCATCTTGCCGATGTTCGAGGCGCATGGCAGCCACTTGATGCTGATTTTCGATAGTTACAGCCACGGGAAGACAAGATTAACGGACGGAAAGCATACCGTGAAAACTTTGCCATTGATGGGACCAACCGGTACGAAGAAGGGGGCAGTCCATATGGCCGTCGACTATGACATAGTTCCTAGCTTTTTAACAAAGCGAGAAGTTAAGAGCTGCTTCAATGTAGTGAGTCGAATGCAAAGTGCCGCAGGAAGCAGCACAGGGCTGGACTTCAGTGGGTTCATCCAGCTGTTAGGGTTGTTGGCTGTGGTCAGCTTGAGCAAGCCCAGTTTCCAGCATCTCTACCCGTCCAACAATGCAAAGGTGGGAGTATTGTTAGAAATGTGGGGTTTTAGCGACCCGATTAAGCTCCAAATGGTGCAGAGAGGTGCTCAGTAGCGTCGTTGAGGCCATTCCTGATCAGCGCTTTGTAGGGGAGCTGGGTGTATAACATAATTTTATGAAGGGTTTGCGAAAGTAACCTATATTTTCTCTCTTCTACCTTTCTCTATCCGTTTAATGAGAAAAAATCTACCTCGCTCACACTTCCCTATTGCAGCGTATCCGTTTCGCTGAGATCATTGATCGCTCTCTTCATTTCCGAGTTAGTCTCGTGAACATCTCTTGCGGAAACCAGCCGCACACTCTCGACATGCTGTACAATTTCCGCGAGTAGAAACCCCGGGGAGCTCTCTTCTATGACTGCGTCAACGTAGAGCGTGCCACCACCAGAAACACGAGCCACTACAACGTCGACTGCCGCAATGAATTGCGGAAGAAGGTGAAGAACGGCGCGACAAGCGCCATCAAGCTGTACGCACTGAAAAGATGTGAGGCACTTCCGGAGATAAAATTCGAAATAGTCAGCCTGCTTTTTAATCACCTCGACTGATATTCGGCTAATCACATCGCTCGACATTTGAGGGTAGCCCACTGGAAGTCCCGCGCCCCCCGATTTGCCTTCAAGCAGTACCCCTAGGGAGATTGCCACACAAAGAAGGCGCTGGAGCTCAGCTGCAACTGAACGGCACATTCTGGCAATGCTCGGCACATGAGTAATCATACTAGGGATATACTCGTCGTCACGGTCAAGGTTCATGGGGTCAGAAATGTACATGACATTTGGCGAGTCGACATTAAACCGACACAGCTTCTCAAATGCGCTGTAACTGTCCAAGTAGTTGCCGCTCAAGATGTTGCTTTCGATCTCCTCCTTCAGGATGCTAATAAAATCGGCTCGCTGGCGCTCGAAAAGGAGCTTTTTCTTATTGTCAACACCAGATTTTCCGATAACCTTTGCTTGGCTCAAGAGCAGCTTGGTACTCGCGTCACAGGATTGCCTGCCACAGTCGGATCCAGCATTTGTAGCAAACGTAAAGTTCGTGTAGACAGTGTCAAACATCATCCCAGGATCAAGTTCTAGGTGGCTTGGGAGCGGGCTGCTCTTCTTCAGTCCAGCGTCCATACCGGGTCCTTTTCGGATAAGTACGAATCGGAGCACCGTTGGGATATATGCGGAGAAGGATTTCTCGCTGCCAGGAGTTTTGTAGTCCGGCACGAGAAAGAGTGAGTGGAGCGCGATTCGCTCGATTTCAAAGTGAGTTATGGTGGACAAGATGTTGCTCCGCTCTTTCTTGCTCCTCAACTGAGCGAGATTGTAGCGCACCCTCCCTCCTGCCCACTCGTGAGCGTTGCCTCCGCAGCATAACCCCAAAACAAGGTGTCGAAACTTGTCGTGAATAGCCAACACAATCTCGATCACGAATTCGGCATACGAGCGTGAAATCTTGGGAAGTTGCTTCGGAAGAGTGAACTCGACCATATATTCAAGCTGCATTTTAAGAAATGTAGGCATTTCATTCTCACTGCCTCCACAGAGTCTTTGCATCTGACAAATGTGAGGCGTTCGGAAAGAAAATCCCGCAGATGTTGTGATGCCATTAACTGTCCCCTCAGGGATTTTCAAGTCTCCGGTGAGCTTCGGTAAAAGAGAAAAAATTGCGGAGCACGCAACTCGAGGAGCGATACCAACAAGCGACTCTTTTGAGCCATATATTACCTCCTGAGAATTTGCGCCATGCGTCGCTAAAGTCCCGGTCGCGTCGTCAGCTACCGCAAATGCGACCTTGTCATTTTTGAGACTGTATTCCTCGGGGCTTGGTATTTTCGCTGCAGCATCGTCATCATCAACGACGAGGTTTGTGCTCGAATCCCAATCTTTATGCGCGTAGGGATTCCTCCAGGACGGGGCAACCTTGGACATTTTACCGATACCCAAAACTTGTAAAAGCAGCGTCTCATCAGTCTCTCTGAAAGAAAACTGCACCGCAAATGGGCGGAGGTTGCTCACAAACCGCGGGAATGGATTTGTCACAAGAGCCCCAGTCAAAACGCTACTCAAACAAGCGGAAAGAGCAGCGTCTACCCGAGAATCTGTCAAATACTGCACGATGACAGCCTCCTTGCAAATTGGCAGGGCATACATTGTCCTAGCCTTTGCTGCCTCCCTAGCGACATAATTCACGTCGAGGAACTTGCCCACAAGCGTTGGATCTTGGGCTCGGATTAGCTGTCGGTCAAAGTTCCACATTGTCTCTAGGTCGCTACCATCTTCACTGCTGTCTTCCAGTATGTAGCCGAGGGATGTGATAATGCTGTCGATATTGAGGGCCTTGCACTGCTCGAACAAGCCCATTTTTTCGATAGTATCTACATTGACGTAATTTTTTGGCACTTTCCTCATCTTATTTTCCTCTTCTCGGCGCATTGTAATGGCCTCTTTAACTTTGACCTTGTGCTGCTGGTAGCATAAGCCAACGACGTCTAAGCCGCTGGATCGCTCTAGACTGCTCAAGAGCCCAACAATTTGTTTGGTTATCTTGACGTTGACACGAAGGCTCTCTGCAAAACGCTTGCACTCTCTCTCATCCAGTGTGGACGGACGAACAACTTTATCTCCGACCCCCCCCTCACTTTCATCGCTCTCGCTGCTCATGCTGAGATCGCTGTCATCTTCTTCAATCAAATTGTCGAGTGAGACAGGGACCGGCACGAGGGAGGGGAAAACAGGCAGCCGCATTTCGCGACTGGTGCGGTCCGTTATTATATTTAGGAGCGAAAGCAATACGGCACTCAACCCCGCAGCATCGCTGCTAGCTTCAGCAACCGCTAAGTTCGTGATGTCCGACGACCACCGCCAGAACATATTTTGGATTGTTTTGATTATCGCTCGCGAAGACTCAAGCAGCTCCGCTGACGTCTTTTCGTGGACAAGGGACCGGCTGCTTTGCTTCTTCCCTATATTTCTTTCGTTCGTGGTATTTTTTTCCCTCTTCAGCAACATCAAGAAAGTTTCGCGAATTTGGTTGCAAACATCAGATATGATCTCTCCGTCTCTCCGCAGTCGGTTCATATCTGCAGCCGGTGAGCTAGATATGCTAGCCTTTTTGCCAATCCCTTCGCCCATACTCTCGCCAATCCCACAGACCATTCTCCACACGTCGCGGAGCCCGGTATTAGCACCAGTAAGTAACAGCACTGGCAGCACCCTCTCGAAAGCTGAAAAGTCGTCTCGAACCTTCACTGACGATCTAATGTCGTTGCAGAGCTTTTGAAAAAGCTTGTCAAAAATTGCATTACTTCGAATCGCAGACTCAGGGGAGGAACCGTTGGTGACCTTTCTCAGGCACATTTCCTTCGCGGCTGCGTCTTTCTCTGTCTTTCCCATGTCAACAAGGGCAGTCAGAACAGCCTTCTCACGCGCAGACTTTGCCGGGGGGATCATGGACTTGAAGAGGCCCATGTAAATCTCGCTCGCCTCCTGCCCGTTGGGGTCAAGAAAAACTCCTGTCGCCAAGACACCACCTGGAAACTCGGCGAACGTTCTTGTTGCGCTCTTGGGCTTGCCATCTTGGTAGTGCATGACAAAAGTCCTCCTGACGCGAACAAATTTCCAGTGTGTCGTCTCACTCGACAGTTTTCCCGCCTCCTCGAGCTTCTGTCGCTGAGCGTTACTCAACGGGTTGCTCCGCGTTAGCTTCGCAGAACGCGTTCGCATGACCAATTCGAGAGAAACACTTCGGTGAGACACAGTGCTGCTCTTCACTGCACTTACAAAAGAGTTCTTCTGCGTACGGATTTGCTCTGCGGTCCACTTCTTGGTATTGTCAGGGTCCCCCTTCCGACGGGCCGCAGTTTTAGAAATACAACAAATGCTAACGCAACTGTCATTGGCTTGGTCGGCAGCGAATATCTCCGTCATGATTCTCCGTGAGAAGATTGTCACAGCCTTTTCGAATTGCGGGCCTTTGATTACGCAGTCGACCTGCGAGTCTAATCTGATAAGCTCGCCGGGCGAAAAATACTGGCCATGGTAGACAGAAGGCGCCAGAATGCTGTAGTACATGCTCTCAATGTACTCTGACTTTCTGTTAGTATGCAATCCCATAGGATACAGAATTAACTCAAGGTCCTTCATGACATTAGCTACTCCAGCGAGACCGACGGCGTCGACGTGTTTCAAAACATGAGAAAGCCCGTACACTGACCCATTGTAGCCTGGGGATAGGGAGAGGGATGTAATATTTAGCAATGGAGTAGGTTCCGACAAAATTCTCTGCTGCCTTCGCTTCTGGACATTGTAGGCACCCGAATTAGTACCCTCCTGAACAGATCTCAACCAATCACTGTCTACTTCGATCGAGTGCTTGAGGTGATCGCTCGACTCCGCGAGGCGGAGAGAAGGTATGAGCGAGCTGTATGGAGATTCGGGTAAAAAGCTCAGAGATGTAAGTTTCTTCAGAGATGTGGTGATGGTAGAGGATAGAGATGAACTGTCACAGTAGTTCGCAAGAAACTCAGTAGCTTGCGACGGCATGCTTGGAAGGGGATTTTTTTTCGGCGTGAAGGTTGAGCTCCTGGGTTAAATTTAAAAATTAGTATGCCCGGCCGGTCCGGCTGTCCGGCTTCGAATGAAAGTTTTATGGAGACAGTATAAAATTTTACATTCTTGCAACCCTGTTCTTGAGTGTATTGGTGTTTTGTCTGTTGTACCAACCCGCAAATGTCATGAGCTACACTAAACCAGACTCCTCTGGAAGACGAGTTAGTTGGGCTCTTGCAGCTCTTGATGCTAACCGACAAGGCTCGACTGAAAAGCTGAAAGAGGCGTTCAGCTCGCAACGCAAGGGGTCGGACGTAAATGCAGGAACCGTAAATGGAGCTTATGGTGGTTACCGGTTCCCTACATGGACTCCATCTTATGCCGGTAATAAACAGGGGGAAACATTGCTCCATCTTGCTGTACGTGAAGACAACGAGTGCTACCCAAATCGTTATGAATTTTGCAAGTGCTTGGTGCAGGATCTAAAGATTGACACGTCGATAATTAACGAAGACGAATTCCCAGCTCGAAAACTAACAGGAAAGGGGCAGATGATTATTGATGCTGTCCACCCATTCAAGCAGTGGACAAACGCAGATTGCGTCGTTTGGCTAGAAGGTCTTGGCGAGTGGACAAAAAAAAACAGGCAGTGGTCAACTCTTTTTACTGAGAAGCAGGTCACGGGCGATCTCCTCATCACATTTTTGGAGGAGGAAAACACAAAAGCTTTCAGCGTTTGGCTCGAGGGGAAAAGTCATGATTTGGCATTCCGAGAAGTGTACTCTGGCGAGCGCAAGTACATCGCCCAAGGGTTGAAAGTTTTGCTGAAGGAGTTCAAAATTGCAAATGCATTTCGGCGGAAAATGGAGAAGCCAATTATCCTTGCAAAGCGTAAATTAAGGCGTGCAGAGGAGCGCAAAGAGAGGTTAGAACTGGTGCTCATGGCCAATGAAGAAAGTTCCCAGGTCAATGATGCCGAGTATGATGCCGAGATGCGCCAGAATGACGCCGAGGCAGATGAAGCTGCCTCGACGGAGATAGAGGGAGTTAACAAAGAGATCAGCAATATTGAGCGTGAGGTGGAGCAAAAGAGCAGAGAAATTGAAGTTGTAACAGGGCGTATGAATGCACCGAAGAACGAGGCGGCCGAGAAAAAGAAGAGCAAACAAGAAAAACAAAATGACGAGGAGCGTGCCGAGGCAGATCAGAAGAGTATGCTCGATTTGAATACCAAACTAACTGAGTTATCAAGAAACAAGTCGTCCCTTCAATTGAAGCTCGAGGAACTAAAAGACGCCGGAGATATCAGAACGAAACGGAGAGAGCGCTACGATCTTGCTGAAAAGATCCGAGGTATTGATTTGGACCGTGTAAATTCGACCATAGAAATCGAAAACATCGAGGTAAGCTGAGAGAGAGGATGATGGAGGGAGGGAGGGAGGGAGGGAGGGAGGGTTGATGAGAGTGAATGAATGCGGTATTGTAAGCTGCAGTTCGGCTAACCTCATCGTCTTTTCCACATGCATATTGTTGACGAACACGAATACAAACACGAGCAGGAATTAATCGCTGAGTACCCGGCTGTGTGCAAAACTTCCGAAGGTAAGTGTCATTTTCTTACCCTTGCAAATAGGAATAGGCATTCAGCGCCCATCTAACAATACAATTAACCCATCTTTGCAGAGACGAAAGCCAAGCTCGAGCTAGTAAAAAAGCGGAACGTGCTCAAGGAAATTCTTGAGGATAAGTTCTACGGGAGCGGCAATACTGAAGACTTGTATATTCACAAGGCAGAGCTGGACGTTTTCATTTTGACCAACGAATTGTTAACTCTGCAGCAGGTCAGTGATGGCCTTCAGGAGGAAATGCAAGGGTTGGGTGATAGCGAAGAAGACCTCGCAGAGTTTACGCGGCTGGATGACAAAAGTGGCGAAATAAGTCGTCGAAAGCTAGCGCTGTCAACCGTCATAATTGACGAAGCAAAAGAAAGAAGGGAAAAACTATTAGAGGGCAAGCAAGTGCGGCTCAAGGCTATCGAAAACGAGAAGCGAAGGATTGTAGACGAAGCGGAGAGGGAAAGAGTCGAGGCTGAAAATTTTGCAAAGAACAAGGCGAGAGCAAGGGCAATCATGGCGGGAGAATCTGTGAGCGATAGCATTAGCGAAGGCGATGAAGAAGGAGAAGATGATGAGGATGATAAAGATGAAAGGGAGGGAGAAGAAGGCGGTTTTCGCGTGGCAGTCGACAGTGATGACGAGTTTGGTAGCGATGGCGAGGATGATGATGATGATGATGATGATGATGATGATGATGATGATGA
>Ga0115555_1001854_pt1 | contig 14413 bp, 10 predicted proteins | sample COGITO_mtgs_1104_2_FD_87285 | JGI IMG/M metagenome (GOLD analysis project Ga0115555, IMG submission 87285) | Pelagic marine microbial communities from North Sea - COGITO_mtgs_110407 | ecosystem: Environmental > Aquatic > Marine > Epipelagic | place: Germany:Helgoland, sampling site Kabeltonne... | reverse complement strand
GAAAACAGTAAAAGAGTATCAAAACAATGTCCGGGTTCAGCTTTGGTGCCGGCGGTGGCGAAGCTAAGAAGCCGGCCGGAGCTGGAGGTTTCTCCTTTGGGGGGGCTCAACCTACTGCGACGCCCGCGGCTGGTGGTACTTCCGCGTTTTCGTTTGGTACGGCTGCTACACCTGCGGCAACGACGACAACTTCTACTGCTGCGCCATCGTTCAGCTTTGGTACGGCTGCTACGCCTGCGGCAACGACGACAACAACTTCTACTGCTGCGCCATCGTTCAGCTTTGGAACGAAGCCAGCATCGACGACGACGACGACTTCCACTGGAGGTGGTCTCTTTGGTGCTGCGACAACTGCTACAACAACAACTGGAGGAGGCGGTCTTTTCGGCGCAGCACCAGCAGCAGCAGCACCAGCAGCACCGGCCGCAGCAGCAACAACAACTGGGGGAGGCGGTCTTTTCGGTGCGGCACCTGCAGCCACGCCAACTGCGGCCACACCTGCCGCGCCATCCTTTAGCTTTGGTGCGGCTAAACCTGCGACGACAACGCCAGCCGCTGGAGGAAGTGGACTCTTTGGTGCGGCCAAACCAGCGACGACAACAACAGAAGCGGCCAAACCCGCTGCAACAGGTGGTAGTCTTTTTGGGGCTGCAGCAGCGCCGGCATCTACTCCAGCTGCTCCAACGACGACAACGGCAGCAGCGGCAACAACGACAAAAGCAACATCTTCCTCCTTGGCGCCTCCGCCGGTGAATTTATCGAGACCGACCGACTTGGTCGGCAAATCCGTCGGCGAAACGTTACAATACTGGAACAAAGAACTCGCGCAAAGAACCGCGGATTTTAAGAAAAAAGCACAAATAATAGCAGATTGGGACGAGCAAATCGTCGAACGGCGGAGGGAACTGTTCGAGATGCAAGTCGATTTAGTCAACGCGAAATCCCAACAAGACGTCATGGAACGGCAAATTCGCGTCATCGAACAACACCAAGAAGATACCGAACGCGCGTTGACGGACATGGAAAACGGCGTCGATCGTTTGTACCAACAATTAGGCGAAACATTAGACGTCGATCGAGACGTCAGCTCCACGGCTCGTTTATACGGATTAGCCGAGCAAGTCTCCGGGCAGATTTTACAAATCGGCAACTCCTTGCGAGACGCGAGCAAAACAATTTCTCGTTACCAGGCCATGCAAGAGCAGAGAGGTTTACGGAAAGGCGACGGCGATGCCACGCGAAGTTTAGTCTCCGCGCTGAACAATCAACTCAGCGCGTTGAAGCACATCGATAGACAGTTGGATCTCGCCACGAATAGGATCGAGAAAGATCGGTTTTTATCATCATCGAAGTAATATATATATATATATAATACTACCGTTCTTGCGTGTATACAACAAAGCCGTTTTCGAGAAAAGAACAACACTCTCTTAAAATTGGAAAAAGCGTCGTCTTTTTTCCATCTCATCGCTCTTCTTTGTTGTGACGATGATGCTTTTAAAGTTTTTTTTCTTTCTTCTCGTTACATTTTTTCGTGGTTCAGAATCCATCTCAAAAAAAGAGAAAATATCCACTTTGGCAAAAAAATTCATCTCCTTTCGTCGTCACTTGTTTTGTCTCGTCTCGCGCTTAAATATTGAGATCTTTACTTTTATCGCACACGGCACGTACTAAATAATGGCTACTACTACCAACGCGATGATGGCGACGACGAAAACGACTTCGTCAAAGTTCGCACAACAACAACAAAAACAACAAAAGATGAGATCTTTGGCATCATCGGGAGCATTAATCTCCCCAATCTCGAAAAGAAAACAACACGTCATCTTTATGAACGCGTCCGAGGTGGCGGAATCCGCGGTCGCGACGGAAGAGTTTTACGAGGTGACGCTGCCGAAACCAATCGACGTGAAATTTGCTCGCGGGAACGACGGCGGCGCGTACGTCGCGTTCGTCCCGCCGAACGATCCAAAGTACGAGGTGTTTGAAATCGGAGACAAAATAGAAGGCGTGTCGGCGTCGTTCGGCGACGAGGTATGGCCGGCGGAATCTTTCGGTCAAGTCATGTACGCGATGAAAAACAGAAACGGAGACATTTATTTGAAGATGAAGAAGATGTTTGGCGATTTCAGCGCCATGGAGGTGGAGAAGAACTCACAGTTCAAATCCGAAAGAGCGGGAGGGAACTACGGCGCCGGGACGAAGGAACAACAGATGAATAACTACTCCAAGAAGAGAGAGTTGGAGAACGAACGATTAGACATGTTCGACGAAGCGATTGCTTTGTACAACCAAAAGAATTTCGACGACGCGTTGATTCAGTTCGAAGAAGTCGCCGCGTTAGAGCCGAAGAACTACATGAGCGATAACTTTGAAACGACCACGGAAATTTACCGAGTGTGCCAATACAACATCGCCTGCTGCTTTTCCAACATCGGTAAACTTGACGAGTCGTTGTTAGCCTTGAGAAGGTGCATGGCGAGTGGGTGGACGGATTACAGAAAGATTCGCACCGACCCGAGCTTGAAAAACGTCCGAGCGAGTCCTGAGTTTACCCCGTTGATGAACAAGTTCGACGAACCGATTTTCAACGAAAACGCCGCGAAATTTTTAGGCAACTTGTTCGGTAAGAAATAATAACTACAGTACTAACAATAACGAGAGAGAAAGAACGAGAGAGAGTGTGTGCGTCTGTGCCAGAGAGATGCTCTCGTCGAAGTAAGCAAGCGCTTTCCCGCTTTCGCGTGTGTAAATAAAAAATACTTTAGTACTAAAATCTTTCATCAAAACAGTCGTTTTGGACTGATTTTTATCCACCAAAAAAAGCTTGTAATTTACCACACATCCGAGCGCGCTTTAAAACGCGATACATATACACACACACACATAATAATAATACTAATAATAAAAGGAGTAGTGTTTCGATGATGACAACATCGGCTTCTTCTCTGTTGTTTCCGTTACATTCTTCCTCTTCTTCTTTCTCATCAAAGTCGCCGAGGAGTAATCATCGAAATCATCATCAAAATCAAAGACGTCACGCGATGATGAAATCGTCTTCTTCGTTTACGACGACGATTCAGACGACTGGACAAAGAAGAACGAGACACAGAAGAATAGGAAACAAAGCGATTTTAGCGCAAAACGATGAACAGACGACGATAATTCAAACGATTCAGACAAATAATAAAAGAAGACCAACAACAAATGTATTATCCAAAGAAGAACTTTTGTGCAAACCGAACGAATCCGTCTCGCAGTTGGCTGCCGCTCAAGCCGCTAAGAAAAACGTTGTTTCAACTCCCGCAAATTCTAGTTCAGTGATAAAAAACGCGCTCATCAACGCGAACGCGTTGAGTGCGCAGGCATTTTACCTTCCGTACGTCGCGTTGGCGGCGGTGACGATTAAGAAGATTTTGGATACGCCGTCGCGAGCGTACGTGGACGGAGCGAATACGGTAGGCTCGGAATACGACGCGTGGACCGAGGAAGGCATTTTAGAGTACTATTGGGGGGAACACATCCATCTTGGGTGGTACGAAGACGAAGATTTAGCGAACGGGGCTGGAACGTTGTTAGGAAACGACGTGACGGATTTCAAAGAAGCTAAGTTTGCGTTCGTGGATAAAATGTGCGATTGGTCCATTCAAGATTTGTTCGGGAAGCAACCTGCGAATATTTTAGATGTGGGATGCGGGATTGGAGGCGCGAGCAGACACTTGGCGAAACGGTACGGGAACGGAACTACAGTCACTGGGATCACCTTATCGCCAAACCAAAGAGACCGCGCGACTGAATTAGCCAAGGAACAAAACGTTCCAAACGCTGAATTCAAAGTCATGAACGCGTTAGAGATGACGTTCCCGGACGACACGTTCGATGCCGTCTGGGCGTGCGAAAGCGGCGAACACATGCCAGATAAGAAAAAATACGTGGAAGAGATGATTCGAGTGTTGAAACCGGGAGGAGTTCTCGTCGTCGCCACTTGGTGCCAACGCGACGCCGACGAAACAAAAAACCCATTCACCGAAGACGAAAAGAAAAACTTACAATTTTTATACGAAGAGTGGGCGCACCCGTACTTTGTCTCCTACGAAGAATACGAACGATTAATGCGAAACACTCACGTCATGGAAAAAGTTCAAGGCGAAAACTGGGTCAAAAACACCATCGCCTCGTGGCGACACTCCATTTGGGTCGGCGTCTGGGACCCGTGGCCGGTCGTTTTCGCCGGTCCCAGGATTTGGTACAAAACCATCCGCGAGATTGTGACGCTCGAGCGCATGCATCGAGCCTTCGATCGAGGGCTCATGACTTACGGATTGATTAAAGGTCGGAAAAAAGAAGAAATCGTACGAGATAAGGACGACGCGTTCTATAGCTGGTAATTTGTTTGACACAGAGAGAGAGAGGAAGAGAGGAAGAGAGAGATGTTGACTCTGTGCTCGTTGTATTAATGTTTTTATTTCTAGAGCTCTTTCTTTCCCTCATTTTTGTGCACTCGTCACTTCTCTCTCTCTTAACATTCAATTCGGACGTCGAGCTCTTTTTACTCTCCCAAGTCTCCTTGCGGCGATATATGCTCTTTTGGTGGTGGTTCTCGTCCTCGTCTCCCTCGGTCGTTGTCGTTTCAAAGAAGACGAACGCGAAGAAAAAAGAAGGAGAAGTGTCGTCGCTTTCCGATTCGATTTCCAATAACGAACAACAACGACGACAAGAAGAAGAAGAAGAAGAAGAACAAACGACAAAGACGAAAAGAGAAGGCTTCCGGTTCATCCAATCCTTCATAGAAGCAGATAAGGACGACGACAAAAAAAAGTATTACCAGGTGTCGTATCCAAACCTCGCCATCTCTGCCGCACTCGTGACTGTTTTCTCCTCCGTGTTTACCGCGTCTGTCGTGCACTGGAAAAACAGAAAACACAAGTTAGAACGAGATTTACCAATAGGAGTACACGCGAAAGCATCGATTCAAGGGTTAAAAGCGTTAGCAGTGGCGACGGGATTTAGTTTAAGTTTAGTGTCGGTTTTATTCGCATCGACGAATTATATAGGCCTTTGGGAAAAGGAACACGTTGGGAGGCGGATCGAAAGCGCGTTGCGAAGCGTTCCGGGCGGGGAGGTGTTTAAAGGACCATCGGGGAGGACGAAGAGCTGAATTGATTGTATATTGATTGAGAGAAAAAGAAAGAATGACTTTTACGGTGGATAATAATAATGATAACAATAACATCACAAACAGCGCGGAAGAATTTGAGATTGATGTGGACGCAATATACACCATGGCGTCTTTAGCGAGAGAATGGTTCGTCGCCCACGAGAGCGGAACGGAAGCGTTGACGATTTTGAAAGAGGCGAAAGAGGAGTTATCGTCCATGTTAAAGAAGAAGAAGGAAAAGAAGGACAAGAAGAAGAACGAAAACGAGGACTTTTCTTCTTCACCGTACCACGTAAAAGTCCAGGAGAAGATTAAATCGATACTCCCGAGCGACGATATGTTGAACTGTTTGATGAAACGAGGCAAGTACGCGAATTTTTCCTCCGCCGCGGACGCGGAACGCGTGGACGAAGCGTGCGAAAAGTTGCGAAGAATCGTGGAAGAATTGGAAAGTATTTCGAAACAAATGGAGGAAACGTTCGAGAGTTTTACGAGTGCGTTTGAAAACGGCGGAAAAGAAGTTCAAGAAGTTAAAGAAGAAGAAGAAAAGAATCCGCCGGAACACCTAGCGCGAAGAGACGAAGAAAAAGAAGAAGGGCACGGCCGACAAGGAAGGGACAGAGAACCTCGGGGGAGACGGAGGAGCAGAAGCAGAAGCAGCAGGGGAAGGGACAGACGGCGAGGAAAGGAAGCAGAGCAGAAAGAAGACGAGGCGGAAGAAGCCGTCGTCCTCGCGAAGCGTTTATCGTTTCTAGAAACGACGAAAAAAGAACAGACCGACGACGAAGCGCCGTCGCCAAAAGTGCACTGGATGCACAACGTCCCCAACGCGGCACTTTCCACTCGCTTTTCTCTCTCCAACACTACCGTTGAGATGAACAACAACAACAACAAACGGTCTTTCGAACAGTGGCTCTTCCTTTGCGCGAGCGCTTTAGAAGGCACGCGCAAAGAACTCCGCGTAAAGCAAGTCGTCGCCGAGAAGGCGTTGGACAGTTTGCGGGGGTCTTTCTCCTCCTCGAATACGAATACTAGCAATAGCACAAGGAGCCACACAGAAGAAGGAGAAGAAAAAGAAGACAATAATGGAGTGTTGTTGTTCGACAGTCTCTTGGACGCTTGGGGCGTCCAAGCGTTCGTGGACGACGACGCCTTTCGCGCCTTATCGTCAGAAAGCGCAGAGTAGAAAACCGTTAAAAATTGGACGAATACCTCACACCTCACGCACTTCAAAGCGCGAACAACAAAAGCAAATAATAATAATGAGAGCGTTGATTCAGCGCGTGCACTCGGGATCGGTCTCTGTTCGACACTCCGAGTTGCACAATCACGCGTTACCTCCCTCCCATCCTTCGCAACCTGAACCGCAATCGAGAACTCAAATTGGAAAAGGGGCGGTCGTTTTCCTCGGCATCAGTTCGGAAGATACGCTCGCGGATTGCGATTACGTTTTACGAAAAACGATGAGTGTGCGCCTTTGGCCGGACAATAATAACGACATTTCAGAAAAGAACAAACAGTGGACAAAGTCTTTGCTCGATTTAAATTTGGACGTCTTGTTCGTGAGTCAGTTCACGTTACTCGCCGAGTGCACGAAAGGGAAAAAACCGTCCTTCAGTCGAGCGATGACACCGAAAGAGGCGAAGGAAATGTACGACGAGTTCCTTAAAAAAGCGAGAGAGGAATACAAAGAGAATGGAATAAAAGAAGGTCAATTTGGGGCGATGATGGACGTGCACATAGAGAACGACGGCCCGGTGACCGTTCTCATCGATAGTCAAAATAAAGGAGGATGATTTAGTAGTAGTAGAGTAGTATCATTGTTTGTATTTGTTGTATCTCTCTCGTCGCGAAAACACGCTACGTGTATGCGCGTGAAGTTGTTGTTCTTCTATTATTGATATTCTGGTACACTAATAATGTTATTTCTTGGAGCGACCCCAGGCAGTTCCGGTAGTCCTTTGCGTGCCACCGGGCGCCCCGGATCGTTGCGTGCTTCTCTGGGTGCCTCCTGTTGTGGGAAGAGTACTGGGCGCGCCGCGCGTTCTTCTCGTCGGTCTCGCGCGTTCTTCCGAGTCAGAGTCGTCCGCGTTGTTACCAGCACCTCGCTTCGACGAGGCGGCACCTCTGCCGCGCTTATTCCCAACTGCCGATTTTGTTGTTGGATTGTTCAAAACTTTGGCACCGCGCGCGCGGCCTCTGCCTCTCGAAGCGGCAGCAGATGTTCTTCCAGCTCCAGCCGCGACAGAAGGTGTGGCCTTTTCGTCGGAATCCGAGGAGTCGTCGATGACGATACTTTCTGGAACTTTTCTGCTCTTCGTTTGCGTCGACGGCGTCGCGCCACGACCACGTCTTGTCGCTCTCGTTGCGGCGGCTGCGGCTGCTGCAGCTCCACCTCTCTTCTTCGGTGCGGGTTTCGCATCTGCGAAATCCTCGTCTTCTTCTTCTTCTTCCGAATCAGGCACTTCCTCGTCTTGAGAAGATTCCGAATCCGATTGTTGTCGCTGTTTCCTTTTTGCCGCCGCCGCTGCGGCGGCTGCACTTTTCGCTCCAACAGCTAGCCCACGCCTTGCAGCAGCTACTGGCTGCGCAGATGCTGGGATGACGTCGTCGTCTTCCTCCTCTGAATCCGAAACGACGTAATCGTCGTCGTCTCCTTTTTTCTTCGTCTCCGGAACCGGCGGCGGAGGTTGTTTTGCGCCTCCTCTGCGAGACGCCGGAACTGGTCTTTGCGCGCGACCGTCCTGGGCAGCTTCTTTTTGCTGTGCTAATAATACACGCTCTAGCGCTTCTTCTTCGTCTAACTGTCTCGTCGCTTCGGATTTCTTCGCTGGTGCCGCGTCTTGAAACTCTCGCACTTGTTGCGCGCGCTGCGTTTGTTGCGTCGCCGCTTGCTGACCTTTCTTCGCTTTGGCACGAGCACCTCCATCTTGTTGTTGTTGTTGTTGTTGCTGTTGCGTGTGCTTCTTCGTCAACTCTTGCACTCTCCTCTGCACTTCGCTCGCTTCAATTAACTCCGACGGTTGCGCGGTCGACGCCAACTCTCTTTGAAAGTGTTTCATCGTCGACTCGCACAAAGTTTTCACCGCTTTGTTGTCGTCTCTGTTCACCATATCGTCCAAAGAGTTCATTAAGTTTGGAATGTCTAAAATTTGTAATCCTTTATCCATTCGTTCTTTGATCAACCGTTCGATCCGTTTTTGGTCCTGTCTCGGCCCTGCTCTCGCGTCGTCTAAATCCTCGTCCTCATCTTCTACGTTTATATTTTCTTTCATCATCCCTTCGTTGAACTCGTCTTCCTCGTCTTTGTTCCCTCCCTTTTTTTTCTTCGATTTGTGAAACAACAACATATCCGAAGGATTCGCGACTTTACCCACAAACTTTTGCCCAAACTTTTGGACGTTGACGCTCTGGAAACCACCGGTCAAATCCACTCGCAATCGAATCAACGGCAGTTGGTTCAACTGCGCCAACTTTTTCACGCCGCTCGCCGCGTTTTGCATCGCCTCTTTAATCATGCCATTCACCGTAATCATCAAGAAGTTCTCGATGGCTTCCTGATCCTGACCTCCCCCATCTTCCTCCTCGTTCAACAAATCTTCCTGTTCTGCTAACGAGACGTTCTTAAATGCGTAAGGTCTCGTCGTTTGTAACGGAACTGGCAACAACCGCCAATGCGGCGGATCTTTCTTCTCCTTCCCCGGTTTCAACTCTAAAATACAAATCTTCTTCGTCCCACTCTCGGCTTCCACCAACGACGTCGTCACCGAGCTCCCCGGTTGCGAAACGCTCACGCCGTCGAACAACTGCGGCTCAATCAAACACTCGTGTTCGTGTCCCCAAACGACTAAATCCATCCAATTCGGCAAGTGCCTCTCGGAAATTGAATTCTTCGGCGCGTGCGACACTCTGTTTTGATGAATCAACATGAGATTAAACCAGTTCGCCAACGGCGTCTTCTCGTCCGAACTCCCCGGTCGAATCCACTTCACGTTCCCTTTACTCGCCATCATCTGGTGTAATCTCTGATCTCGTATCCATCCTAACCCGTACAAGGCCAACTTCGTCTCGCCTTTTCTCAACAACACCGGTTTCAATTCAATCGCACCCGTGTTCGACCCACTCAGAGCGTGCTTACCGAAATAATTAATCAACGAGCAACTGGACAAAATATCCAGCGCTGATAAATTCTCCTGCCCGGACGGGTCGTCGTGATTCCCGTGAATCGCGAATATCGGCAGCGCGACGTTCACGTTTTCATCCTCAAAGTTCACGATGCCTCGATTCGGAAAATTTATGCTCTGATCGGACACAACTTCAAACTCGATCGCATCGTCCCCGAACACGTACTCTCTCAAAACATCCATCGTCTGTACCAAGGTTTCTCGGCTCGGTTTGTTCTGGTCGAACAAATCGCCTCCCAGAAACAGCGCGTCCACTTTTTCCTTCTTCGCGGTCTCCAAGATTTCTCGAAACGCGATGAACGAATCGTTTTTCCGAATCGGGTCTCGTTCGTGCGCGCCCAAGTGGTTGTCCGTGGCGATTAAGATTCGGAATAAGTTTGGGTCGTTCTTGTTCTTATTATTCTTTCCTCCTCGTTGTTGTTCTCGTTTTTGTCCTCTTCCTCTGATGTCATCATCGTCGTTGTCTTCTTCTTCTTCTTCTTCTTCTCGCTCGGACATTTTTAAAACTCTTCTCTGAATGGTTTGTTGTGATGATTTTTGTGGGAAAGAACCAAAAAGAAGATTTTTTGAATTTAGGCACCCACCCTCTTTTTTGGTTGGTGTTCATATTTTTTCACTCGGTCTAAAATACTCTTCAGTATTTATATAGTAGGGGTTTGTTTTTTGTTCGAACACACACACACACGCACACACGCACGCACTGTAGCAACAACAAACGAAGAAGAAATGACGACGACGACGAGTGAGAAGAAGAAGAGTCAGAGTCCAGAGTGGGTGAACGAGTTGTATATAGCGGTGAGAAATGCACCTTCGCCTCCTTCTCCTTCGCCTCCTTTTTTTGCTGCGACCGAAGATGAAGAAAAAAAGTCAACTTCTTTTATCTCTTCTTCAGAACGCTTCAATGACGACGATAAAGATGGAGAAGAAAAAGGAGGAGGAGAAGGAGGCGGTGGCGCCTCTTCCTCCTCCTCCTCGAAGCTTTCGTTTCTCTCGAAGAACAACCCCGCCGCCGACTTTGAGAACGCGATGGACGGATGGTTGGGAAAAGCCACCAGCAGCAGCAGCGGTGGTGAGGGTGGTTGTATCTGGAGGACGAAAGAGAACGTCGTGGAGACGTTGCTCCCTTTTCTGAGCGCGGAATACGAAAGCGCGAAAAGAGAGGCGCTGTTTCTTCCTCGCTTCTCTCATCATCCTGATACTCATCATCCAAAGGACGAGAACGAGGACGATGACGAGGATGACGACGACGACGAAGTTTTATTAGGTGTTCAGAATGCGTCGTTTTTGAAAGAGATTTCCGACGCGAAGTTGAGAGCGATGTACGACGAGTTTTTCGACGCGCGGGCGGATTTGTTACGACTGAACGATGTTCAAAGCGATCTAGAAACGTTCTTGGAGTGGTTAAAGGAGAGCAGAGATTGTTCTGGTGATAAACAGCAACGACGAGTAGGGCGAGAGAAAATACCAGGTTTACGCATCAACGCGCTCAAACACACGGAAGAAGGGGTTTCAAGGGGAGAAAATGCCCCGGGGGTCGAAAGCTATCTGAGAAGACGAAACGAAAATTTGCGAGAATTGAGAGCGAAGCAATCGAGAGCGTTGTTGTTGTGCGGCGAAAGCGTGCGGTCAAAATTCCTCGGGATTATTCTCGAGGGGTTTCGACACGACGCGAATGAAAATTTGCTTCACGAGACTTTCTTTCCGAGAGACCCACCACCTTTAAAAACATCATCGCGTAATAACGATGATGATGCACCAAAATGCTTCAATAACAAAATTTATCTCACACTGAGAGCGTTTTGTTCGGAACCGACGAACGCGGCCATCGTCGAACGGTGCTACAAAAAGGCTCACGTAAAGTCGCCCTGCGCGAGGCGAATTTTACGCTTGTGCGCGGAAGGGTGCTTCGAAAGCGAGAAGTACGAGCACGTGGCGAACGCGCGCGAATGCGACGATTATTCGTTCCGCACGACGGGTGATGCGGTGACTAAGTGCAAAATGACTCGCGGTAAAGACAAATTTGTGTGCGTGAGATGGATGTGCCGCTCGAAATTTGAAGTCAACGATGTCGCGAGGAAAGCGTTTCAAGACGTGTATGCCGAAGTTACCGCGCTCGAGATTTTACGTGATTTCGAGAATGGTGAGAAGAAGGTGAAGAAGAAGAAGAAGAGTTCTGTGATAAGAAGAGGAAATCGCGATGATGTAATGTCGATTTCATACTCGTTTGGAACACTCCGAGATTACGGCGCATGCGAAGATTTCTTATGCGTGGCGACCGATTGGGTCGACGGAGTCGGATTGAACGCGTGGCGTTCAAATCTAGGTGAATATTTAAAGAAAGACGCAAATGAAGCGAACAACGACAGAACGCTATTGCTTGCAATCGCGAAAACGATGCTGCAGATGGTAGTCGATATGCACGAAAAGAATGTCGTCCACTTTGACTTGAAGCTCGAACATTTCATTCTCTCCACGCGGCGCCAAGAGGAGGAGGAGGAGGAGGAGGGGAGTAAAGGAACAAAATACGCGATAACTTTAATCGATTTCGGAGAGTGCGCGGTTTACGACATCTCGGACAAAGTAAAAGGAACCTCGCGCGCAAGAGGTACAGAGATATACCACGCTCCAGAAATGCTACTCATTGACGAAATTAAGACTCATAGCGCTTCGTTCCCTTCGGGCGATAGTAGTAGAACAACCGCTGCTGCGTGTTTCGTCGACGGCAAAAAATGTGACTGCTACGCGCTCGGCGTGGCGTTGTGCGAATTGTTTTTCAGTGACTCTCCGAACAGGCACGCGTACGAACAGAATGGATTCCTTGGTTTGCTTAATGTTGTCGCTGGTGGTGATGATAACGCTGAAAATTACTCGAAAATACTACGCGACGATATCCTCCTAAGCGACGTAATCCGCCGCCCACCTTCCGACGGTGATATTGCAAACTGGTTGCTCAAAACTCTGCTCGTTCGCGATCCGCACGAGAGAACCTCAGCTCGACGCGCTTTAACGATGTATTCCGACATGATAAATTAATACATATTATGTGTATACTGGTATGTTAAAACAAAACAAAATTTATACGGCACATTCACATTGTTCGTGCCGTTGTTGTTGTTTGCGGTTACGCCAACGCTCTCTCTCTATTTGTACAAGTTCATAATAACGCGATGATGATGATTACTGTTTCTTCACCGCATTCTTCACCGCCCCACTCACCAACCTCTCGTTTATCACGGCATTCGTTTCCAACGCGTCCATTTCCGCGTATAATCTCGTGCTCGACTCGTCCGTCGGCGTAAACACCGATTTCTTGTATTCGTCGTCCGTTTTCGGTATGTTGGCGCTTTTCATGTTTTGCCTTTGCATTTCAAACGTCTTCGTCCACTCCGAGTGAGAATCACACGGCGTTTTCGGCGTGTTCGGTTCACTATTATTTGAGGTATCTTTATTCTCTCCGTCTTCGTCCACGAGCAAAGCGTCCTCGTGGTCGTGAGGAACGGTTTGGAAACAGTGTCGGCACCGAGCGGTGGCGCAATTGATCCCGAGGAAATTCAACACTTTTTGCCCCCCGTGATCGACGGATTCCACCACCGGAGTGGCCACAAACGTCGTGTGATCGTTCAAGTTGTCCTGCTGCTTTTCTTGCACCTCGATTGCGCTCATTTTTTTAACGTCGTCGTTGTTGTTGTTGTTATCGTTATTGTGTGCGTGTGTGTGTTGTTACGCGTGCTGTCGTTATGAGTAATTGTGGTGTTTGACCTTTTTGAGATACTTTTGTGAAGCAAAGGGTCCAACCACGCAGATATTTTTAGCGGGCGCTTCTTTTACCGGCCGTACAAAAGGAGTGTTGTTGTTGTTGTTGACAATTCAACGCGATGACGATAGCGATGATGATGATGATTTTACGTTTAATGACAAATTTTTTATTATCTATGGAATCCCTCTACGTTCGGGTCTATTTCGATGGAATATCTCTTGTGTCGTTTCCTACCGTGGAGACGCAAAGCGAACTCAACTCCCGCCGGAGTGTCCAACCAATCCTCGAAATCGTCTTTGCCTTCCTCGACCATGGCAGTCAAGTGTTCGTCGTCGGCTGGGATGAACGTGTTCACCCTCGGTAACGCCTGGGATGGGCACAAAACCGCGTTCCAGTGTTTGATATCGTCTTCGTCTAATCCTACTCGCAAGGCGTTTTCGTGTAAGCTGGGTAAGTTGTTCGTCACGCCGCCGTCGACGCAGATGTTGCCGTCCCACACGCAAAACCCAGGCCAGGTCCAGCCAGGTATGTATCCGCACGCCAAAACGCAATTGATCAAATCCTCTCGCGAGTGCCACTCGGAGATGATGACGTTGTGCGGCGTCGGGAACAACTTGGTGACGGATAAGAACACTCTCCCGTTGCACTTTTTATGCGCGTCTTCCGGTAACAACGCGTTCAATAAATACCTGCAATACTGTCCAATATTGGTTAAATTATGAATGAACCCCATTGGTTCTCTAAACTCGTGCGCGATTGGAGGGATTTGTTTCCAAATTTCCTCAGGTTTCACGTTTGCGCCCGCCAACGCGGCGACCAACGCGCCGATGGAGGCGCCCGCGAAGACGATATCGTCCACTCCAGTCTCGCCAAAGTTATCTCTCAACCCAAAATACACGCCTAAATGGTACCAGGTTCGAAACCCTCCCCCGCATAAACTCACGTGCGCGTGATCGTCCCCGTTTTCAGTCTTATCTCTTCGTTTCTTTTCGTTCACGTACGTCGTGTTCTTTTTAAACCTGTGCGGAAACGTCGGCTTCCACAGCGGCTTCCCACACAGTTGCCAGAATATAATCCAAAAGAGCACCCACGCGGCTTGTAAAGTCGCCAACGGGAACGCGAAGATGAAGTACACTAACGTTTCCAAAAAGTATCTTCGCTGAGGAAACGCGGTTGGATTTCTCATCGCTCTCGTCGTCGAAAATACGTACATTTGTAGGAGGTACGTGCACGCGAACACCAGCGCGGCGTTTCGAATACTAGTTTTCGAGTCTTCTTTGTTGTTCGTTGTTTCTTCGATGTACTTTTTTACAT
>Ga0115555_1001846_pt1 | contig 14468 bp, 10 predicted proteins | sample COGITO_mtgs_1104_2_FD_87285 | JGI IMG/M metagenome (GOLD analysis project Ga0115555, IMG submission 87285) | Pelagic marine microbial communities from North Sea - COGITO_mtgs_110407 | ecosystem: Environmental > Aquatic > Marine > Epipelagic | place: Germany:Helgoland, sampling site Kabeltonne... | reverse complement strand
TTTTTGTTTTTGTTTTTGTTTTTGTTTTTCTGTAGACCTGCCAGGAATGGCCTCTCCCTCTGTTCAGAAGCTCCTTAACACCACCGTGTCAAATCTTGCAAAGAAAAACCCAGCTATGTTCTCCAACTCTTCTCGTTGCCGCCCTCCGCACTTGAATGTCGACAACCTTCGTGACTTATTGTTCACGAGCGGTTGCCTGAAGAAACATGAAATTAAAGGGAAAGTTGCGCTGACAAAATGGTTGGAGGCGAAGAACAAAGAGGTGAAGACGAGGTGTGAAATGGGAGAATTCGGTGATGGGGCAGGAGTGAGGAAAGCGCGCGCGAACAACTTTTACCTGGGGCTTGATTCTCGCTGGGTTTACTAAATGATGTTGACTTTGCACTGGGAATATTATCTCGAACAAAAAAGCAATTTCTGGCAAAAGCATATTTCAAATTGTCTTATCACAGAACAATTGGTGGCGTAGCAATTTTAGCTCTAAGACCTCCTTGTGCACATACTCTCGAAGCTGCTCTCCACCAAACCGCTGCTCTGAGATGCTCTTTTTGCTTTTTTTCATCGCCTCTTCCCACTTTTGCACGTCTGCAAAGTCTGCAGTAGAGGGGGGTTCATACGCGTCGATGTTCACGCCTTCAAACGCATCACCTCCCTTGCAGCCTCCTGCTTTGACTTCAACCTGTGTTGATTCGACATCTATTACTTCGCTCTTGTGTTTATCTTGTAATTCTTTGACTTGGCTCAAGGTCTCAGCCTGAGCTGCTTTCATTGCTTCCTCGTGTTTCTCCTCGAGAATTGTCAACGGCGATTTGTCAGCCTCGGCTAGTGAACTCTCCTTCGCTTTCATTTCAATCGCTTCCTTATCTTGCTCTGCTTTGAGCTTTTTCAGTTCCTCTCGTTCAATCTCCGTCAGCTCTGACTCGCGATTTACTCGAGGCGGCTTAATTGTGTTTTTTCCCTTCACCTCCTCCTCCTCCTCATCCTCATCATCTCCCACATCAGAATGTTCCTTGACCTCTCCCTCAGCCGCGAGAAATTCATTGACTTCCGCGTACTGCACTTTCAAATGCTCCATAATTTCGTCATTGATCTGTTTGTCATCGCCCTCTTCGACTCCCGTGATGAACATGATTTCGGCCAATCCTCCCTGGAAAGCCCCACTTTCGTCCCCACCGACAAAGCTATTGGGCTTACCTCCTTCACCCACGAGGAACAGCGAAGAGTCCTTCGATTTGAACTCTGAAAATTGACCACCGTTAAGAGATATGGCCACAGTCCCAGTACTCCCCGAAATCTTGTACCCAGCTACAATGAACTGATTGTTATCGATCACAGCGGAGGGCGAAGCCAAAACAAACTTCTCGCCCTCCTCAGAATGGAAAGCAAGCTTGCCGTTTTTGACGCTGAAGTAAGCATCTCCGTGAGTAAAGAACGTATGTTCACCTTTTTCATCGAGATCAATGTCCAGTAAGTTGACCACAAAGATTGCCTCGAGGTCGACAACGTTGAATTCTAACGCATTTGTTTTCATAGGCGATGGGAAGGTAACGTACTGTATATCGTTGTGTGCTTTCACAGTTTTCGTCATAGGGAGTTCAGTTTTCTTTTTGGCGGAAGGAAGCGAAAAGAAATTGACATTTTTACCGTTAGGAGCGATTGTGGTGTCCATCCAAGCAGTTGGGGCAGACCCCCCTTCAGAAATAAACGAGGAGGAAACATAATGATGGGAGATGCGTTTGAGTACTGTAGTATGGAGAGGGCTTAAGGTAGACGATACCTTCCCTTCTGTGCCATCACCGGTACCTCCCTTGTCGTCAGCAGATTTTTGGTCCTTATCGGTGTTTGTTTCCTTGTCAGAGACATTGTCGGATTGTGGGCCATCATCGGGCTTGTTGTTGTCGTTGTCATTGTCGGCACTAGCGTCTCGGAGCTCCTTCAGTTTCTCCGGGTCAATGTTGAAAAGGCTTCCTGAGTTTTTCTTTCCGTCATTAAGCTGCTCTTTTAGCTCCTGAAGGCTGTCAGTAGGGGAAGCCCCCCCGCCATCACTGCCAGTCTCCATCTTTTCAGGCTCCTCAGTTGGCTCCTCAGTTAGTTTGGGCGTTTCAGTTGGTGCAAGAGTGGAGTCAGGTTCTGGTATATCAGTTGTGGCAAGCAATTTGGGAAATTTAGGCTCTTCTTTTTGTGACAAATTTTCTGGTTGCCGCGTCGAGCGTGTCGTAGCAGGGGGGGGCTCTTCTATTGCTTGATCCTCATGCTGAGGATTCTTCTCTGCCACATCATTGACCATGTGGTCTTCAAGCTGATCTTTCAGCTTCTCTCTATGCAGTATATCCCCGCCTACAATTTCATTAAAGGACCCAGCCTCGTCAGTCACCAAGAAAACGATGATGACCATGGCAGCCACAACAATTAATCGAAACAATTTCTTCCTCCCCCCATTGCCAACGTTCCCACTTCTGTCATAACACAACGGTAGCGAAGTCGTTTTCGAGAAAGGAGATTGGTGACTGCTACCGGAATCACGGTATGGGTTGATCACCGGCATACCCTTTTTAGAGAGGAGGCCACTCTTACTTTTGATTTTGTTATTTTTTGGGGAGAGAAAAGGAGGTGAGGGGGGTTATGACTAAGAGATTTTAATAGACGAGCGCAACAAAAAGGTTGGAAGTCGCGGGACGCCGAAGGAAATAAATAAATCGGAATTAAAAAAGGATGATTTCGGTTGGCCTGTGGGTTTGAGGTTCAGAACGGGATGGGATGGGAATGATGGGATCTGAACAAAATGAACAGGATCACGAGATCCCATCATCCCATCAAAATCGACCGGCCACGGCCAGCACCGCAAATATTCACCCAATACTTAACAAGGGCAGAAAATGTGAGTTTTTTTCCCGCTTCAGTGTTCCTTGTTGCTTTCACATTCCGCAAATACGCAGCTCTATTTGTCCATTCCATTCCCAAACTTGAAAAACCCTCCCCCAACTCACCCAACTTCCTTCCTGGATCTTACCCCCCCACCCCCCCCCCTGAACAGATGTCTAACGACGAAGTTGAGAATGAGGACATCAAGCGCTTGATTCCCATTGTGAACAAATTGCAGGATGCGTTCGCGACAATGGGGAACTCACCCATTGATCTTCCCCAGATTGCCGTGGTCGGTGGTCAAAGTTCTGGGAAGTCATCAGTGCTCGAGAATATTGTGGGAAAGAGTTTCCTACCGCGAGGGTCAGGAATCGTGACTCGACGACCCCTAGTCCTCCAGCTCTACAATTCCCCCGAGGAGTACGGCGAGTTCCTCCACAACCCCACTAAGAAATTCTACGACTTTGAGGAGATTTGCCAAGAGATTGAGGCGGATACCAACCGTGTGTGTGGAGGGAACAAAAATCTTAAGAACCAGCCTATCAATCTGCGAATCTACTCTCCCGATGTACTGAATCTGACGCTAATCGATCTACCGGGAGCTACGAAGGTTGCTGTGGGAGACCAGCCCAAGGACATAGGAAGGCAGATCCGCAACATGATCATGTCATATGCCAGCAAACCAAATTGTCTCATCTTAGCTGTCACGGCTGCAAACACGGATCTTGCCAACTCTGATGCCATCGAGCTGGCGAAGGAAGTCGACCCTCAGGGTAAGCGTACCCTCGGAGTGTTGACCAAGCTTGATCTCATGGATCGTGGGACTGATGCCCGAGGCATCTTCACAGGAGAGGAGACCAACCTCCCTGCCCTTGCCCTGGGATATGTGGGGGTTGTAAACCGCTCACAGGCCGACATCAATGAGCGCAAAGGCATTGCTGCCGCCCGCGCTGCGGAGATGCAGTACTTTAGTATGCACCCTGGCTACAGTGACATCCAGGACAAGCTGGGAACAGGTTACCTTGTCAAAAAGTGCTCCCAGATGCTCCTCAAGCACATCCAGAGTGTCCTCCCGCAGCTCTCGAGCGACCTCAATAAGCTTATCGCCCAGAAGGAGAAGGAGATGAGCGAAATGGGCGATATCGCTAACCCCAAGAGGTCGCGTGCTGACATCACACAGGCCATCCTCAAGTTCAGTGACAGATTCTGCAGGTCTATTGACGGGAAGCTTGATCCCGATGGTCCGTCCCTTACACGCGAGCTCACTGGCGGAGCTCGTATCGAAGGAATCTTCCACGATGTCTTTGCTCCCGCCATCAGCGACATTGACATCCTGGAGCAGCTTGGAGCTGACGAGGTTCAAACTCTCATAAGGAACGTGTCTGGTCTTGGTGGAAGTCTATTTATTCCCAACAGCGCCTTCGTGGCGCTTGTGACCCAGAACATTCAGCGCCTCGAGGATCCTTCCCTACAATGCGTCCAGCTCTCCTACAGTGAAGTGCTCAACATTGTGAACATGATCAGCGTCAACATGCCGGCTGTTGAGAAATACCCCGCTTTAAAATCCACCATTGTGGAGGCTGCCAACACTATTTTGAGGGAGAACTACGAGCCATGCAATAAACTGGTGTCATTGATGGTCGCGATGGAGAGAAATCGCGTGAATATGGCTCACCCCGATTTCATTGGTCACAGGGATAACTTTGGAGAGTTTACCCAGCAGGTTGAGGAGGAGGCAGCACAGGGCCCCCCTCCCCCCCCTGCCAAGACGCTGACGCGCACCATCATCAAGGAGGGACACGCCAACAAAAAAGGAGGAAACGCAATCGTACTATGGCAGAAGCGTTACTTAATCATGAAGAAGGACGGAACTCTGAACTACTACCGCCACGAGGGTGACCCGGAGCCTGCGGGAACAATTTACGTGCCTGGCTGCATTATCGAGCGTGCTGATGCAATGGTCGGCAAACGTTGCTGTTTTCAGATCTACCACCCCGGTGGTAACATCGGGAAGACTTTCTTCTTCCAGCTGCAGGATGACGTCGAGGCGAACGACTGGGTGCAGTGTTTGAAGGAGGAGGCTGCCAAGGAACCTATGGATGAAGAGGACGAGGAGGGAGGGAACTTGCTTCTCGGTGGGACTTCACCCGAAGGGGAGGGGGAGGATTTCGATCAGATTCCCTCGGGCAGACAAAGGGGACTCACTGACCGAATCCACGCCGCTATTCACGAAAATCTCGGAATGCGTGAGAAGGTTGAGTGCGAGATTCTTTTCAGACTCCTTCACTCATACTTTGAGATTGTCAAGTGTAACATCGCCGATCAGGTGCCCAAGGCTATCAGCTTGAAGCTCATCAACAAGGTGAAAGAAGAGCTTTGCGCTCGTCTATTGCAAGAGATCGACAGCGAGGATAAGGTGAAACAGCTCTCCGCTGTGTCTGACGATGTCAAGGCCAAGTTTGAGAAGACGAAGAAGACACTGACTCTCCTTCACGACAGTAGCGCGATTTTGCGCGACCTAAGCTGCAGCACGGTGTAAGAAAATGTGAAGCGGCGAAAGTAAATCGACCGTTTTTTGCTGTCCATCTTACGCGTGTACAAATATAACCTGAAAATAAATTGACAAGTGTTCGATGGGTAAACTTTTTCCCTTTTTTCTCCCCTCCAAAATTCATTCATAACTAAGTTCAATTCCAATATAATCATTCACAGCATAAACTACGTCGTACAGCACAAGTATACAGCGCAATTATACAGTGAATTCGAGAAAATGCGTTGCGCGATGTGCACATCACTCACAGTGATCACAACACTGAATCCATCGTTGTTCCCTCCAAATCTCCCGAGTCAGAAATATCTTCATCGAAAAGGGCTGGGTAGCCCGCCTCTTGCATCGCCTTCCTGAGTCGCTCACGGTGATCACGACCCTGCAGCTCTACAATCAGCTTACATTGGACATTGGAGACGCTACTGCGCAACCAAGCGCGCTCGTGGTAAATGTCCTTCAAGCTCGCGCCCTCAGCCGCTAGCAAGGCCGTCAGGGAAGCGATACCTCCTGGGCGGTCACTAACAGTGACCACGATCCGAACTAACCTGTCGTCAGCTGCCAGTCCGCGGTCGATCACACGCCCTAACACCGTAGTGTCAATATTTCCTCCGCAGAGTGGTACGACGACGTTCTTCCCTTGAAGTTCTACAAAAAAAGGAGAATATAAAGTGCGGCGTTGCGAGTCAGCAGCAGAGACGAAACGAGCCCAAAGCTTCGATTAAATGACACGAATGAATGACTCAGGAAAGGATGCGGACGCGGATGCGGATGCGGATGCTCGCGCAATTGTACTCACCTTTGTGAAGTGGCCCTCCTGGTAAAACGGCGGTCAGCCCGGCGCAGCCACCACCCTCGACCACCATTTTTTCGTTCTCGATCAACCTCAAACACGCCACGGCAACTGACTGCTCGTCCGTCAGAAATGTCTTGTCCACATACTTGCGAGCAACTTCAAAAGCATTGGAACCGACAACAGGCACTGCAAGGCCATCGGCCAGAGTCGGCGTAACTTCTGTGAAGACAGGTTTCCCTGCCCGGAGCGCCTCCGTGTAGCTCGCTGCAAACTCTGGCTCGACACCGTACACCTTGCATTTTGGTTTCAGCGTCTTAATTGCGCAGGCGATCCCGGCGATTAACCCCGCTCCACCAACCGGAACAACTACTGCATCAACGTTAGGGCATTGCTCGATGATCTCCATGCCAACAGTTCCTGCTCCACTCACAATAGTGCGGTCGTCGTAGCCGTTGACGTAGATGAGCCCTTTCTCTTCTGCAAGACCCTCAGCGTATTCCTTGCTCTCACCAATGTGCGCCCCCTCGATGATGACGTTGGCGCCGAGCATCCGACACTTGTCAACCTTTGCGAGTGGAGCTACTTCAGGCATCACGACTGTGGCCGTCACGCCAAGTAGCCCGCCATGGTAGGCGAGAGCAAGCGCATGATTCCCAGCCGAGGCTGCTATGACACCCTTCTTCCTGTCAAAACTGGTGTTTCCCTCAGTCTCGAGCTGGAGCAAGGTGAGCAGAGTGTTCCTCGCTCCCCTCTCCTTGAAGGAGCCAGTGTACTGGTTGAACTCACACTTCAGGTAGACATTCATATCGCATAGCTTGGACAGAAAGGGGCTCAGCTTACACTGCGTATAAACAACGCCACCGCGGATATTCACGTGCGCACGCGAAATATCTGTGAAGTCAATCGGCGTGGAGTTGTCAAACACAGAAATGCTTGGGGCCTCTTTTGATGGCGGTGGGGGGTCCTCTGGGTCGGCTGTTTTCGCAACCTTCGATTTACTTGAGAAAGAGCGTGGCACTGGCACACCAGCAAATCGGGTGGCCGCATTGTCTGCATGGCTAGTAGAGACCCAGCCACGACCCGACGAGAATGTTGACGACAAACTGACTCCCGCACGCCGCACTGTTAACGAAGTTGGCAGCCTAACGCGCAGCACACTGCACGCTGATTTTTGGAGCATTTTTATGCCAGAAACTTGAATTCTTGGTGTGTATATCCTTTGGAAGACAGATTCGTAATCGCTCTCAACCAATTTCCCTAAAGAATCTTTCAAGAAACACATTCGATTAGCCCGAATACCTCGCTTGACTTTGTTCTTTGTAGTTGATAACAGATACAGATATATATCGTAACATGACCTCCTTTGCCTCCTCCAGCTCCCCAAACTCAGCCTTCCCCCCCCCTCTTCCCCTTGCCCACTCGAGCCACCTACATGATTTGAAATTCGACTTTTACGGCCGCCGACTTGCCACGGTAGCTGGGGACCAGACAGTGAAAGTGTGGGACTATGTTGAGTGCGATGAAGAAGGACAGGAGAAACCGGGATGGAAGCTGCGTGACGGTAGCGTTTGGCAGGGGCACAAGGGGAGTGTGCTACGGGTTTGCTGGGCTCACCCTGAATTTGGGCAGCTATTAGCGACGTGCGGGAGCGACCACACCGCCCAAATTTGGGAAGAGCAGGAGTCATCTACTTCGTTGAGCTCCACCACAACAAACTGGCACCAGAAAGCTTCCTTGACTGAAGCACACAAATCAGTGACGACCATTAGTTTCGCTCCCCGACACGTCGGATTGAAAATTGCAACCGGATCGGCAGACGGTATTGTCCGAATTTACGAAGCCATTGACGTTATGAACCTAAACCACTGGCCACTGAGCCACAATTTCACTGGTGATAGTGAGGGGGAACTTGGTGTGACAGCACTTGACTGGTGCACGGGGCGTTTTGAACCGCCCATGATTGTAGTCGGCGGTAGCAGCGGGAGCGTAAAAATTTGGCGGTTCGACGAAGGTAGCCGACTGTGGGGAGTGGTGCACGATCTAACGAATCATGGTCGTTCAGTCTATGACATTCGATGGGCGCCCAATGTGGGGCGTTCATTTCATTTGATTGCCTCCTCTGGGAAGGACGGGAAAACGCTGTTGCATCGGCTGAATCGAATTCGGTCGAATAGCAGCAATAATGACGAAAACAATTCCGGCGGAAACACCAATAACAACGATGGCGGCGACCTACACCAGCTGGCCATTGGTACGACCACTACTCTGGAGAACCCAAACGGAAATCACGTGTGTAGGCTAGACTGGAACGTAACTGGCACCGTGTTGGCCGCAGCTGGCGACGGCGGCACAGTGACTCTCTTTAAAGCTGACTTTAATGGCAGATTCCGGTGTGTGAGCGAGGTTGCTTCGTAACAGGTAAAAAATAGGGCTGAAAAGTTTGTGAAAATGAAATTGAGGAATTGCACCCTGCACAATTGCAGAGAGAGAAGAGAAGAGGGAGGCATTCTTAAGGAAACGTTTTTTACAGTGGTTGGTTCGAAACTATTCAGTTGTTTTTACTCCTCCTAATCGTTGCACTGCGCCCGCTTCACAATATTTTTTCATCCTTTTACTTTTTAGGGGGCAGCTTTTTGATCTTTCCAATCGCAATCGTTTTGCCCTGTGTTCGAAGGGTGAAGCGCCCGAGGAAGGGAGCGTTATCAAAAGTGTCACACGGGATGGAACGTTCGATATCAACCATGAAAATACCTTTCTGCCCAACGACAGCAAAGGTTGCATTCTTGGTGGTCACCTTTTGGGCGTTGGTCACCTCAAAGATCTTGGAAATGGTGCATTCCTCCTCGATGCAGTGTGAGTGGAAAACAGCTTGAAGTCCACAGCTGAAAATCGGCGATTCCTGCGAGCCGAGAAAAGAAGAAAAAAAAAGAAGGCGTTCGTTATTAGTACAATATTTGAGATCATCATCATCATCATCATCGAAGCAAGCCTGCTTACCTCAGGCATGTCCATGATATATAACTCTGCAATGATCTTGGTCGTGCTCCTACAGGGTTCCCCTCCACACACAACAAAACCCTTCTGAATATTTTCAATGCCAGCGCCGGAAATCTTTACCAATACATTCTCTCCAGGCCGGGCGCACTGAACAGCAATCTCATTGGCCCAGACAGCGTCAATCTTGAAGGTCTCACGAGTAGGCATCACGGTGATCTTTTGACCGCGCCGCACAGTTCCACTCTCAACTTTTCCCATGGCGATGGTTCCCCTGTCCACATAGCGGTCCAAAATGGGGAGCCTCAGATCTGCGTCCCTGTCCCTGTCCGAGATCTTCAAGCTGTCAAGCAGGGACAAAAGCGTCGGCGATGACGTGTTGTTCTCGCCGCTTTCATAGCTCTTCTTCCACCAAGGGCACACATCACCAGCCACCTCGTCCTTGACATTGGCACCGGATAAGCCAGAGATTGGAATGAACTTTACTTCCTTCTTGATTGTGTAACCGCAGCCCTTCAAAAAAGGACGCAGCTTACTCACGCACTCGTTGAACCGTTCTTTGCTCCAGTTAACAGTTGGGTCGTCCATCTTATTGATGACAACAATAAAGTGAGAGACACCCAGAGTCTTTGCTAGCATCGCGTGCTCCCTGGTTTGCCCTCCTCGCTCGAACCCAGTCTCAAACTCGCCTTTCCTCGCACTGATGACCAAAATTCCAACATCCGCTTGGCTCGCCCCCATAATCATCTGAGGGACGTAGTTCTTATGACCAGGGGCGTCAAGAATCGTGTAGCGCTTATCAGGAGTGTCGAAAAACGCTCTACCTACTTCGACAGTCTTCCCCTTGGCCCTCTCCTCCTCATTTGTGTCCATAATAAAGGCCAAGAACCAGGATTCGCGATTGCGATCCTTGGCCTCTTTCTCGTAGCGCTCAATCGTTCGCTTATCGACATTGTCAGTCAAGTAAAGAATGTTCCCGGAGAGCGTGGACTTTCCGGCATCTACGTGCCCAATGAAAACCAAGTTGATGTGTTCCCTCGGATCTCCCTCATCGATCACCTCCTCCTCCACCTCCTCGACAACAGCGGCAACTTCGGGAGCAGGGGCAGGGGCAGGGGCAGGGGCAGGGGCAGGGACAGTGGCAGGAGCGCCACTCAAAGTATCGGGGGCACCACCCGTTGCATCATCGATCTTCAACTCGTCTACCTTTTCCCAATCTTCACCCCCACCGCCGCTGCTGCCCATCAAGGCAGCTACTTCAGGATATTTCAGCAGGCTGTCCGGGTCATCGATCATTTTCTTGGCGCGAACCTTGTCGCCCTCCGCGATCTTGAGAACAGCAACCCAAAGAGGATCAGACTCGTCGACATCGTCCCCCCCCGTCGTTTCAGCAGGAGCAGGGGCAGGGGCAGGAGGTGAGCTCTTCGGCTTGCTGCTGATGCTGCTAGACTTTCCAATGCTGCTCGCTTTACCAATCGAGGAAGACTTTCCGATGCTACTTATGCTGCTAGACTTTCCAATGCTGCTAGATTTGCCAATGCTGGTGGACTTTGTCGGCGGAGTGGCATCAAAGGCTGGCTTGGGAGGGGCAGCATCAAAGGCTGGCTTCGGAGGCGCTGCATCAAAAAATGGCTTAGGAGGGGCAGCATCAAAGGCTGGCTTAGGAGGGGCAGCATCAAAGGCCGGTTTCATGCCACCGGGGCTCCACGTTCCAGCGTTCGGATTCATTACGCCCTAAAAGTTTGCGCCGTTTTTTTTTCGAGCTAATACTTGTAAAGTGACCTAAGTCCGAATTCTCGGCGACCAATAGATGCGCGTATCCTGGAGGAGGATTTTTTGAAGAGAAAATCCTAGGGAGAAGGTAACTCATTTATTGGTGGAGCGGCGGTGGTTCAGGGTTAGTGACAATTCCAGCGCATCTCACTTGTGTTCATGTACGTTTTAAATACCTCATCCACAGACGTAAAAACTATAGTCGCGTCCTTTAGGTAAATAGCCAAACGAACCGGGCAGAAACCCTTGAAATCTTGCTCGAGATTCTTTCTGCAAAGAATTTCTACAGGAGACCTACTGTAGACCTACTGAGACCCACCCAACCCACAGTCCCTCTGTAAGCGTATAGTTAGAGGGTACCAACAGCCGGTTTTAATTTTATTATACGCAGTGTGGGATGGCTAAGACGTCGAATTGTGCTGAGGTTGCCAACTCGCTTGTTGACTGCATCAAGAAAACATCATGCTACCAATCTTCAGGGTCCATCAGGTCGTGCATCAAGGACATGAAGGATAGCGACAAGTTCGGAGATGGAGAGGTTGAGCTCAAGTGTCAGGTCTTGCGCGGCGCATATTTTGAGTGCAAAAGGAGTCAGTTAGACATGCGAAAAAGAATCAGGGGCAAGAGCGTCGTGTGATGACAACAGTACGTAGGGTTAGTGCAGTGAGTGAGCGTTTTTTGCAAATTTACTACTTAGTTTTTAATTCTTCTCTATTTTGTGTGACAACAGGTCCCTATTCACAATTGGTCTACACTTCCGCTGACGCTGCCATTGCGATGCACGAATTCATTCCGAGAAATCCAAATGCAACCATTGTTGCAGATGACAGAGCTTCCTTGGAAAAGAAGTCTTCTTTCGGCGAGGCTGACAGCATCGGGATATCAAATCTTTTCGTCATGATGAGGACGAATAGCACGTCGGTGAGTACTTCGGTGACGAAGAAAATACCCGCAACGGCTATCAGTTCCAACACAGTAAATCCTGTCAGCTCGCGGAAGTACAGATTGGCAATTAACGCCCCCACGATAATAGACCCCTTCTCGGCGATTATTTCACCATTCCACCGAACCGCGAGCATTCCGAGCGCGTAGTCGAGGCGACCTTGAGCTAACTTCGTTGAGAGCATTTTTTTTGTTGCCAAATTAGGGTCGTTCACCCCGTCTTCAATTTCCTCGCCTTTCTTCTTGGTCTCCTCGTCCTCCTCCTCGTCGTCCTCCTCATCGTCCTCGTCGCCCTCGTCGTCGTCCTCCTCCCCCCCTTCCCAACCCCCCTCCTCTCCCTCCTCTCTCCCTTCTCGCACGTGGCGTAGTCGTCGACGCAACGTATTAATCTTCACGTCCTTGGCTTTCAAACTCTCGTCCTTGGCTATCAACCTCTTATTTGCTTCGATGAGCTTATCAGACAATTTGGACGTCAAGGCACGAAGCTCGGCGTTCTCTTGCCGAATTACGGAGACGTTATTGAGATCTTGATTGAGGCCACCCTCCGTCGACGCTTTAAGCGCGACTGCTTTCACCCTCCCTAGTGCTGTGTTGTTCTCTCCATCAATAGCCGCGATTAAGCTGTTGAATGTCGATATCGTGGACCACGCGACGAAAGACTTCGTCACAAGCTCCGTGCCGATTTGCCCGACTGCGGACAGCAGCGCAAACTGAATAGACCTGTTCAGATACAGCAAAAGCGTCGGCACAAGCAAAATTAGCACGCTCGTACACTTGGCCATGCGACTGTATGCCGAAAAGTACTCTTCCTGGGTGAACTTTCCGCTCTCAAGCCTCTTCAGAATAAACGAACCTAGAGCAGAGAGTAACACTTTCCTGGTGACGAAGGAGAGAAATGGAAACGCGATGCCCGTCATCGCCACCGTTATGAGCGGCGAGATGTCATCGTTCTTTGCGATCATCCTCGTCGGGATAACCTGTGCAAATATATATATAACGATGGAGATGTGCACCACGAAGGCGATCGCAACGTTCTCGATCAAATCTTTTATGATGGACGGACGTGTCTCTTTCGGCAGCATTGGATAAGATGCGGACATTGCGAGCGCATAGCATGCCGAGAGCAAGGGTGTCGCTAGCAATCCGGGTTGCCAGTCGAAAGCTAGCCAGCTGATGAGCGTAAAGGAGACGAATAGGAAAGGCCATTGGATGCCCAGCTTCCTTATCATGTGGGAGCGAGAAGGAGAGAAACCATGCACAGCAAAGAGGCAACATAATTCCATTCCGATCATGCAAACACTACAGCGGACAGCGTGCATATCGATGAATGCTCCGCCGCGCGAGTGCAGATAATTCATAAAACGATTCAAGGCGAATATCATCGCCAGCGTAGGAGCTGCTGTGACGAATCCGTCGATGTTGGAACGTACTGTGTGCGATAGCAGTGTACGAGGGTGCACGGTGTGAAAGTCTATGTTCAGGTGATTACTGTCATTTTCGACATCATTGCCACTCTCAACATCAACACTGCCCCGAGCGTTAAGGAGGTTCTCAACTTCCTCAGGGTGAACCGCTCCAAGTGCAGAACCAGTGTCGATAGAAAGTCGCCGCAGTGACGCTCGCACAGATGTTCTCACGAAGTCATCGGACTGCATACTCAAACCAAACCAGACGTTGAAAGGTGATGGAAGCAACTCTAAACGCTTCCAAATCTCATATCGTCGATTGACAGTACAATTTAATGTCTTAATGGATGACTATATTTGCCCATTTACAACCATTACAAAAAAATCTGGAGTTCAATTCGTCGGATGGAGTTACCCAAAAACTGTTGTGCTAACTCCCCACCATAACCAATATCTATAAATTGAATTCACCGGCACTGAATTATGCAGCATTGATCGATCGCCCTCGCTCACAAAAAATCCCGAATCAACCGAATGGAGCAGGCAGATGAGCGCCGTGGCTTTGACTCAGTGCTCAAGCAGCTCATAAGTCTTCACGGCGATGCAAATGGCAGCGATCAGTCCGCAAGGTTTGACCGTGTTATAAGGGAGCTGGTGGCAGAGAGAGAAAAATCAGCAGTAGCTGCTGCTGTCGCAGCTGAGCGCCTAAAACAAGAGGAGGAATTTTTGAGAGAAAGACAAAGTCATCAAGATCGGCATAATGAAATGATGCTAAAGCTGCAGAAGCAACAGGAGGAGTTCCAGGCGAAGCTAGAAAAGCGTGACGAGCGCATGGAGCATGAAAGACGAGAGCATAAAATTATGCAAGATAAGCTCCTCGCAAGACAAGACGAGATCCTTTCGAGCCAAGATCAGGAACGAAAAGAAGAACGAAGACGGCAAGCGAAAGAACGAAGTCGGCAAGATCAAGAAAGACGAGATGCGCTGCAACAGCAAGAAAGACAGCAAGCTTTCTTCCGGGAGGTCATCCAGCAGCTACAAGATGAGGTCAAAGTTCTTCGGCACAATGAGAGCGTTCATTTGATTTCGGGCACCACTCAAGGGGAAGTTGAGACTCCGGGCGGGTACAAGACGCCGGCTTCTAGCTCGC
>Ga0115555_1001843_pt1 | contig 14482 bp, 11 predicted proteins | sample COGITO_mtgs_1104_2_FD_87285 | JGI IMG/M metagenome (GOLD analysis project Ga0115555, IMG submission 87285) | Pelagic marine microbial communities from North Sea - COGITO_mtgs_110407 | ecosystem: Environmental > Aquatic > Marine > Epipelagic | place: Germany:Helgoland, sampling site Kabeltonne... | reverse complement strand
GATACAAGCAAGTTACAATTCTTAGGAATGTTCAAAGTGGGAGAAAATACGGATAAAAAGACCCAGCCGAAACAGAAAAAAAAAAGAGGGGAACGCGGGACGCGGAAGATGGAGGGTAAGCAAATTCGCACATGCACGGTGTGTGGTAAGAGAGGGTTCAATAAAAAAAACTATCCGACGGGGTGTCCAGGCGCAAGAAGGAAGGAATGTGTAAAGAATATAAGAAGTGATTGTGTAAGAAAAAGCAAAAGCCACCTTTAAAGCATGAAAAAAAATAAAATGAAAAAAATAAAAATTTGATAGTCTTTGTAAAATCCCTATAAAAGTACCGCGCGAGCGGCGAATTTTTGGCTATTAATAGGCGATTTTTAGACGATTTTTAAGAAAATTTGGGAAATTTGCCCCAGAGTATGGGGAAAAAGCCTGGCGCTCGGAAAAACAAAAAAATTTGATTTCGTTTACTTAAATAAATTTTTGTAATCCAATTTTCTTTAATAATGAATTTTAAGTATATGATATAATTATTTAGAATTTTTAATTTTCAAATAATTTTATTAAATATATTATGATTTAACATATTTATAATTTTTCAATTTTATTATCAAAAATAATAATATACTTTCTTAATTTTTTGAAAACTATTTAGTTGAAAAAATTATATTATATATAGAATTATCATAATAAAAGTAAATTGTACATCAAAAAGTATTAAAGTAATCGAAATTTCAGAATTTCAAAATCTCTGAAGGTCGAAGTGTCAGGCAAGGAGGGGAAATTTCCCCTTTCCTGCTCTGAGCTGTTTTTGACAATGCCCAAAAAATTGGAAAAAAGTAGAAAGGAAAAAACTACATCATTGTCTTTGTCGTCGTAATCGTTGTGCATCTTAAATCTACTTAGGCATCGATCATAACTCCCGCAGCCAAGACGAGGTTGAGCTTCCTGAAAGTGATACCGTGTACGGCGGTGCATTTTGTCGGGTAAGTTTTGGCCGGTTCGAGTACCTGGTTTTTGTCCGTGGTCTGGGGGATCCTGGTGTCAAATAGTGCGACGCCATTCTCATCCCCCACGGCAAGCACGCCCCCGCAGGGACTGAAGGACATGTCAAATACCTTACTCGGGGAGTAGGTGTTCAACGTGGCAATGAGACAGTTATCGGGTATATCGTAGAGTCTTATATTGGCAGTGGCGTTTACCCTCCCCACGTTGTTATCCGCCACGGCGAGGAGCCTCCCGTTAGGGCAGCACACGACTTTGTGCACCCCCCCCCTGCACCCCTGGAAGACGCGAACGCAGTCCCCCGTCTTGACCTCCCACATCCTCACGCTGTCATCGTCGCTCCCCGTGAAGACGTAGTTGTTGTTGGGGTGCCAGCAGACGTCGTTTATGACGTCGAGGTGTCCGACGAGGTACCGGGACGGGTTCTCCCCGTCCGAGCACCAGATCCTGCCGACGCAGTCCCCGCCGCCGGTGAGGAAATAGAAGCCGCTTGGGGCCCACTCCACCGCGTAGACGGGGTACTCCCCCAGGCGCCCGAGCGCGGACGCCTGCGTTACGCTGTTGGCGTCGTAGCACGCCAGCGCCTTCCCGTTTCTGGCGTTCCACAGTCTCACGGTCCCGTCCCCCCCCGCCGACAGCAGGAACCTGCTAGAGGGGCAGAAGGACAGCGCAAAGACTGGCAGACAGGACCTGTGCCCAAAGAGTGTCTGGGGGCACCCGAGATCCTTGAGGTGAGGCGTTGCCTTGTTGTTGCCATCGTTGCTGACGTCGTTGTTGGCACTGACACTATTGCGGACCATCGACTGGTTCCAAACCTTGATGGATCCGTCCTCGCAGGCGACTGCCACCAGCCTGCCATCCCCAGAAAATGTCGTATCCGTAGGGCTGCCTCCCCTGATCCTCAAGAGCCCGTCCCCCTTGCGTTTATTCTTGCCCTTGTTGGCGCTGGCGCTGGCACTGGCACTGGCACTGCCGCTCGTGGTGGTGGTGGTGGTCACAGTGCACAGCGCGATGTTGGGCATGAAGGGCGTCGTCGGCTGGCCGTGTGCCTCCTCCCCGTGCGCCACCCGGCTCACATCCACATTCTTCAAGACGCTGTGGTGGTCGTTCATCCCCCCCCTCTGCTCCTCCTGCAGCACCTGCTGCGCGACCTTCCAGAACCCGTTGACGTACCCGTAGTGGTTGTACCCGTCGCGCAGGTTGGGATAGTCGGGGAAGTCGACGAGGTTCTGGGCGTTGTTATCCTCGCGGATGTTCTTGGTTATCGCGTCCAACACGTTCAGGTTGCCCTGCGAAGACAGAGGCTGCGTCGCCAGGCCGGTGAAGGGCGCCCCCCAAGCTATCGTGGGGGGAGTCGTGTACTGCGATGTGATGTTCTCCTCCTTCTCGTTCTTGCTGTTGTCGATCTCGATCTTGGCAAAGTATTCCTCGCCCATCCTGTTCCTCCTCAGGACGGTCATGGTCGTCTTCTCCTTCTTCTCCTCGTCCTCCAGGTACTCCCCCCCGATTTTCCACTTCTCAATCTCCGGCTTGGGGTGCCTCTTCTCCACCACCACTTCGATCCTGCTCCACAGCAGGAAGGAGAGCTTGGGGTAGGAGAGCGACTGCGCGAGGAACGTCTGCAGCAGGTGGTGCGTGGTGACGGATAATGCCACGACGGGCCTGCAGAGCCTGACGCTGTTCACGAAGGGGATCATGCTGAGCTGCTCCCTGCCCCTCCTTATTACCCTCTTCAGCTTCATGATTTCGTCCAAGAAGCCCCTGTGGTCTTTGCTATTTGGGTCCTTGCTTGAGCCAAGAGCGGAAGTGTGTGGGATGGCTGCATGGGCTGCACCCGCTTCACTCACCCCACCCGCTCCACTCACCCCACCCGCCGCTCCACCCGCCCCACTCGCCCCGTCCAAATCCAACGGACCCTTCGCCGTGTCTCTCATTTTGCCCTCCACAATGATGACCTGCCTCTCCGCGTCCCTGATCTTCCTAACGGCGTCGTAGTTCACGACCATCAGATCCCTGAGCCTCAGGAACGGGTAGCCCACCTTGTCCTCGTCGTCCTCCGTGCAGTCCCCCACGTCGTCGTCGAAGTTGTTCAGCTTGTCGAAGAGCCGCAGGCCCCCGATCTCGCGGTCGAAACCGATCCCCTTGAAGTAGGGCACGAAACGCTCGAAGAATTCACGGGAGTGGTAGAGCTCCTCGCCCTCCAGCATTTCGCAGTAGCAGTTTACGAAGAGGAGGAATGCCACCGTCGTGAGCTCAGCGCGAGGGCTGGAAGTTGGTATGGTTGATAAGTTGACGATTGATAACAGGTGTTGACGTGTTGACGTGTAACCGTGTAGACATGTTGACGTGTTGACGTGTTGACGGTTGGGTTAGTTCACCAAACCAATCAAACCCATTAATCAATCAATCCATTCATTCAGTCATTCAGTCATTCAGTCATTCACAACACCCGCACTCACCTCGCCGGAATAAACTCCTCCCCAATCTCGTCAATTTCATCAACTTCCCCCCTCCCCACGGAAGACCCAAACGACCCCATGTCAAAAACAAAGGCTATAAGCTCTGTGAACTCCTGCGCATAATCCCCCCACGACTCCTCTGCTGATTTCAAAGGCTGTCAAAAACCCAAAGTAAAAAACCCAAAGTCGAAAGTAGAAAGTCGAACGTCCAAAGCGAAGAAAAAAAACACAAGCGAAGAAAAAAAAAGGCGGTCGGTTAGTAGTCCAGTCCAATCCAGTCCAGTCCAGCCCAGTCCAACAAGACACACAAAAGACGGAAGATACACGAGGGCTTCGCTTTTTTTTTCGCAGATTCTCTGCAGCAAGCTGTACCTTTGCGATTCCCCCGTCTGCGGCGAGTCCCTGCTCAGCGGCGGCGGCCTTCCCTGCGGCGGACCGCTTGAATTTCTTTAGGGGAGGGTTGGAGGACTGGAGCAAAGAAGCCAGGGTCGAAGCAGGCAGGTCCTTTGTCTGCAGGTAAGAGTGCATAAGAGAATCCATCGTCAAGGCCACGCAGACGCGTCAGTGAGAACACCGAAGACAGCTGGCGGGCACTATGGAGATGAAATAGTGCAGGATTAGGGGGTTTTGTTTTCGGAGCAAAAATAAAAGTCACTTCTCATTTCATTAATCTGAAGTGTGATCATTGTTCCGGTAAGAATGCGCACCCCGCCGATCCTTGCCCACTCCACCCCCCCCATGGCAACTCTGCCCCCCCAACCTTTTGCTAACACTTTTTTTCCCACTCGCTCACTCTTGGCGCTTTGCATTATTCGCCTCCTCTTCTCTTGCTCCCCCCACTCCTAAACGCACTCCGCAACCCGCAAACTCCTCTCAACGTTCACCACCCCTCGTCACTTTGAAACCCGCCAATTCTGTGTTTCCCCAGCCACCCGCACATCTCCCTCCCAAACCGCATCTCCCCCTCCCACTCAACCTTTTAGAAGCCACCCCCGACTCCATTCTTTTTCTCTTCCTTTTCCTTTCCTACTCCCACAATGTTCAGAAACCAGTACGACACGGACGTGACGGTCTGGTCCCCGGAGGGACGCCTTTTGCAGGTGGAATACGCCATGGAATCCGTGAAGCAGGGATCCGCCTGTGTTGGCCTCCGTTCTGACAAGGCCGTGGTGTTGGGGGCGCTCAAGAGGAGTGTGAGCGAGCTGAGCGACTTCCAGAAAAAGATAATGGAGATTGATGATCACTTGGGGATCGCAATTAGCGGCCTGACGGCCGACGCCAGGACCCTGGCAAAGTGGATGCGATCCGAGTGCTTGAATCACAAATATGTTTATGGCACATCTATCCAATCCAACAGGCTCGTCGAAGACCTCGCAGACCGACACCAGGAGTGCACACAGACCTATGTGCGAAGACCATACGGCGTTGGTCTGCTAGTTGCGAGCTACGATGTGAAAACTGGGCCTCACCTGTACCAAACCTGCCCAAGCGGGAATTACTATGAATATTACGCAAACTCCATAGGCGCAAGAAACCAGAGCGCAAAGACGTACCTTGAGAAGCACCTCCAAACGTTCCCCGCCTGCGACCTCGACACCCTCATCATGCACGGCCTGCGCGCCCTGGCTGGCACGGTCGGGGGCGATGGGGAGCTCAACAAGGACAATGGTTCAATTGCTTACATTGACGAGGGTGGGGTGTTCACTGTTATCGAAGACGACGATCTCAAGCCTTATTTGGACAGGCTCAACGACGAGGCGGGTGGTGGTGATGCTGGCGGCGGCGGCGGCGGAGGCAGCGAAGGGAAGGACGACAATGCCGATGACGACGATGCTATGCAAGAGTGAAAACTATCACGATAAATAGCTAACAGAGATGTGTGTTTTGTTTTATTGGCAACAAATTCAATTTATTCCTATTGCATTGCATTGCATCGCATCGCATCGCATTGCATTACATTGCATTGCATTGCATTACATTGGATTGCATTACATTGCATTGCATTGCATTGCATCGCATCGTATCTCACTTCACAACTTGGAGGCACCCCCCACCTTCACATCACGTGAGGCAAACTTGGTGCCGCCGACCTTTAACCTCTCTATTAAAAGATCGCCGAGGGCGTAACCAGGAGTCATGACGCCCCCACTGCACTTTATTTTGTCGGGCTGGAGAGCCATGCACAAGCCGCTCTCTACGAGCATCCGCGCTGTATCCCTATAGCCAGCGTCCCTCGGGTAGTAAATGACAGACTCCACTGCCGAACCCTTGTCACCTTCGGCGACCATATGGACTCGGAGCCACCCCCGCTCCATCTGCTTCTTGCTAGGTCCTTGTCCTGGCTTCGGAACACCACCCAAAGCGATGGCAACCGCTCTGAGGGGCGCACTTAAAACAACAGACATGCCCATGAAAAGCTCGAGCTGAGTGCAAAACGCCGATTTAAAGTCCGGGTGCGAGGAGCCCTCCGTATAAGCCAGCTTGCCCTCGTACTTATCACCATAACGAAGTGCCATGCTCTTCTTGACTGCCTGGACATTACAAGCTGCCATCACAAACGCACCCAAGTATTTGTCTCCAATTCTCTTGGGGAAAGCGATATTGTTGTCGACAACCTTGTACGAACTCTTTGTGCCTTCTTCAGTCGCCAAGAGGGGGTCAAAAGCGAACTTATCACCCTGAGTCAAGGTCGATACAGCGTGCACAATCGTTGCGATGGTTCCTCCGCTTGGCGCACCAGCCACTTCATCATAAGCTACAATCTTCTTCACCTTCTCACCCTTGGCTTCCAGCATGCCCGCAAGATGCTGGCTGCTGCAGTCCCATGGCACGCTGTCGTGCCCGCACAAGCTAAGAATCCTAGCCCCGGTGGATTTGGCAACATCTCCATACTTCATTATCATGCTCTTTACCCATTCCGTTTCTCCAGTGATGTCGGCGTAGCTAGTTCCGGTGCGAGCGCAAGCAGCAACGACGGGTGTACCATACTTTGCAAATGGACCTGCAGTAGAACACACAACACGTGTCTGCTTGCACATATTTGTAACTGCTTCATTGTCGGAAGTGTCACACTCAATAATCCCCACATTTTTGAGGGCATCAGGGCCAAGATCGAGCTCCTCGGCAACGGAAGCTAGGGTATCATGAACTTTCTTTAGATTCCTACCCGCCACCGCCCACTTAACACTCCCATCCTGGTATGCCTTTGCAAGATGAGCAGCAGCAAGGCGACCCGTGAAACCCGTGAATCCCAGAATCACCACGTCGTAAGCGCGCTCATTAAGAGGGATTAAAGACGAAACATTTACATCATCAACAGATAAACTGCCCTCAGCCCCACTCTCAACATCACTACCACCGCTGCCAAGCAGCTTTGTGGAAAGCTGAGTCACAATCTGACTCCCGATCATGACAGGTAGGACGGTTGTCAAGTAAATTGGTGTCACCACCCCAACGTATCCAAGAAACTTTCCCCATCCACTCGTCGGAAGACTCCGTTTGCCGTCGTCCTCTAACAGCTTAGGCGAGAGAAGAGAGTCTACATCGTATGACGACGAAGAAGAGGAGCTTGAGAATTTGCTCCGGGTTCTGCTCGATGGCGAGTCCATTAATGCAATCTGAGAAGGTCGCCGTAGGTGTGAGGTCAGTAGAAACGAAAATATGCGAGTACGTACAAGCATTAGGTTGAAAACTAGTTTTTCTAAGTCCTCTTCGTCGTCGTCGTCTTTCTAACCTCAATGCCAAACTAATAGTCAACCTCAACAGCACACACGCACCCCCCTTCGCCCCCTCTATGCTCTACTCCACCACCTCAAACCAATTTGTCTAAATGCTCTACTTTTTTATCTTCGGGCTGACTGCAGCGCTATCACCACATCTGAAGCCACTATCATTGACTATTTTACACAGGCATGGCGATCGATCCCCTCTCCACCCGCTGACATCATCGGACGAGTTTTGGCAAGATAATAGCCAATCAAAGTATTGGTCAGGGGTTGGTGTGAAGGAAAGCGTCTGGGAGAGATTAGTGAAGGAGGTGGTATTCGAAGACTGCGATAACGATGGTGATCCTCACTGGGCAAACGGTTCCCCTCCATATGGGAAACTCACACAGTTGGGCTTTATGCAGCTGGTTAAATTAGGCGGAGAAACTAGGGAGCGAGTAGATCATTTCTTCTCTCAATCATCGCCTCCATCATCGGTGAAGCCAACCGATGTCAAATTTTTGTCCACCCCTTTTGACAGAACCAAGATGTCAGCGGTTGGTTTTTCGCTGGGATTCTTTCCAGAGAGCACTGAGAACACGAAAACGGACAAAAAGACAAAGATCAAATTGACACCAGACTTCATCCCAGACAGAGATGGCGAGCCGGGTCCGACAGATGATATACAGTTTCCCCTAGCAGTGGGCAAGGAAGAGTTGGATCGTTTGAAAATGACCTTGAGCAATGTAATCGTTGGCGATATATTAGGTGGCACCTCTTCCATGCCTCTAAATACAATGCGACTACTCGATCACCTAACGGTCCTGAAATCGCGTTCCTTAATTTCACGTGATGTAAAGGAAGCCCTCCCAAATTCGTTTCATGACGATTGTGCCAAGCTTGAATTAGTCGCTGTAAGGGGGTGGCGGGACTGGGTCGTCAAAGGAAAAGGATCAAAGATGTGCTCACAGGTTGGTTGGGGGTTTGTAATGGGCCTTGATAGAGAACACAACACCAAAGACAAGGTGACAGTGGTTAGCTGCCACGACAGCACCTTGGTTTCTCTCATGTCTCTCTTTGGTCAACTGGCATATTTTAATTTTGACAGGACAACCACAGAAATCAAGACCTGGCCTGGGTATGCATCATGGTTACAAGTCGAGTTCTATCAGCACCAGGAGAATGACCAGGTCTATGTTAGGTTCCTCTACGATGGCACAGTTGTTGTTCCCACAAACCGGGGGGAAGAATGTGATGATTATGGCTGTTTCGAGCTCAATTATCTTAAAGAGATATCAATTGTCGGCTAATTTTTCGGCTAACTAGTAGTAAAATATTGTGTGTACACGTTTCGAAGATATCTTACGATTTTTTGTCTCGTAGAGCACTAATTGCTCTTTCCAACTCAACAAGTCACATTTCATCAGGGAATTGAATAATTCGACCCCAACTTTACTCTCCGCATAAATAAACATTACTTACGATGGCTCTACCTGAATTGAAATCGCCAATTCAAGTTTCAGTCACGTCACTACCCTCTAAACATACAATTACAACCTCCTTACTTTCTAACAACAACGCTGATGACCTTGACCCCCAGAATTTTGACTTTTCCTCTGGTATCAAGGACCACCTGACCAAGTGGAAAGAAACTGCCCGCCACCAAGGACCGAAAAAGACAACGAACCAGCGCGTTCTAGAGGTTAGTGCCTGGAAGTGATGTTGCCAACACCATTTCAACACTCACACTCACACTCACACTCACACAAACACTGTCGTACGCAGATTATCCAAGACGCCGAGAAGAGCAAGCGAAAAAATGCAGATTTTTGGGATGATCCTGCCCGGGTTCAAGAAGCAACCCGTTTAGCCAATTTGTACAATGGAAATTTTGATGATAAGAACATAAAGCAATCCGTTACGCGCAAATTCGGCAAGACGGCCAGTTCTACTGCATCTCAAGGACCCAACTTCTCTGCGAGTTCTACCTTAAACCCCAAATTCTCTCTCTCCTTCAACCCATCTAATTCCCAAACCCTGGAAAACACACTCAACAGCATTCCCTTCACTCGGCATGACGTGAAGTCGGGACTCAAGAAAATGACACAAGCAGCCGATCGCTACGATAAAAGCACTAGCATAGGCTTGAAAGCATTCGACGAGAAAGAGATTACCCCCTTGGCGCTCCAGGATCTGATGTTCAGAGTTTTTATGACGAAGCTTTCGTCTGCAGAGGCGTCGGGTTTGATAGATCATTTTGACAAGGACAACAGCGGCACAGTTGATTATGCAGAGTTTCTCATTGCATTCTTTCAGCTAGCATCTCAACAAAAAGAGAAGACTATGCTCGAAATTGAATACAACACCATGGTTGCTCGTGACAAAATGGTCAAGCAGGAGACTTTAGACATTAAAAAATTTGCCAAAACGTCAGTTGTGCAAGTCAGCGATGACTACACGTTCGATGACCTTCAATCTGCCCTGGATAAAGTTGGAGTAACGTCATCTCTATTTGATAGGTCGAAGGCCCCAATATCCTCCTTTGATTCGGGGCAGATGGATCACACTGGGTTTAAGCAGCAGCTGTACAGAAATTTTGGCATCAGATTAAATAATAAAGAGCTCGGAGCGCTCTTTGAGTATTTTGACAGAGATGACAGCAAACTAGTGGATATGACAGAGTTTCTCATTTCGTTTTTCCAACTCGCTCCTAGAGGGGTCGCTGTGCGAAAGAAGAAGGAAGAGGAGATGAAAATCCTTAACAACACTTCCCTGAATGACAACAACAAGCAGAACTGGGCAAAGGTACTCCAGGAAAAGCATGAGCAAGAGGTGAAAGCCAACCAAGAGAAAGAATTGCAGAAGAAGAATAGCAAGGCTGCGGCCAAAGCAATGAAAAAAATCCGTAAAATGGCGTCTCGTGACGAGACATTCAATTTGAAGACGGCTTTCCGAAAGTTTGACCGAGACAACTCTGGGTCTATCAGCCACGAAGAGCTGAAAGAAGTTGCGATAGAAATTTGCGGTGGAGATATTACTGACGGGGAAATTGCGTGCGTCATAAACCTCTTTGATCCTAATGGAGACGGAGAAGTGAAGTACGATGAGTTCGCTTACTCCTTCTACAACAGGAGGGGGAATGGCTGCTCGGATGACACCGACCTTAACGAAGAGCGAGTGAAGGAAAATATAAAACGTAGAGAACGAGAGAAAGCCCAAACGAAGACGCTCACAGAGACCATCAGTTTCATGAAGAAAAATGCCGAGAATACAACTCATCGCAGACTGGAGGAGATTGTCATGACGAAAGATTTAATCAAAACTGCGACATTTGTGATGGATCAGGTCAGACAGAAAGTAAAGATCAGCCTGAGAGAGGCATTTGACAGCTTCGACGAGGACGAAAGTGGCACGATCTCCCACGATGAACTTACTGTGGCAATCACGAAGGTATCGGGCAGAAAACTTAGCAGCAACGAAGCAGCGGCGATCATTGCAATGTTTGACCCCAACGGCGATGGCACCATTGCTTATGACGAATTTTGCTGGACGTTTTACAATCGAAGGGAGGCCATTAAGAAAATGGAGAGAACGATGAAGATGCAGCGCGCGAAGGAACGGGTCCGGCTGAAGCGGAAAATTCAGAATGACCTTGAGAAGATGAAAGAGGAAGCCAAGCTGAAAGAGTATTTGCCCCAGGTAGATTATGAGAGAGGCGACGCTGCCTCCACTCGGACCGCCAAGGCGGCAACAACTTTGCTCGGAACTATTCAAAAGAATCCCAGTAGGCTGAAGCACAGCAGCTTGAAGCAGTCTCGGGGCTGCACGATGATAAGGTGTGTCACCCCCGTCTCCGACACTCGGAGCGGGAAGGCGATTGTATCACTCGAGAAAGAATTTAAGACAAAAGTACTTCGATTCGACATGAAGTGGGTTTCTCTTACCGAGATGACGAATTTGCTGTATAGAAGAAGTTGCAAAGTTTCACATTTCATGGAACTCTTGAGGCAGCGCACGTTTAACAATGGATTCATCTCCAGGAAAGACTTCTGCCTCACTATGGTCGAGGGGCTCGGAGATTTGGATAGTGGATCCCACAATCGCTTGTATAGTTGCTTCGACTACGAGAAGAAAGATAGTGTGTGGATTGGCGAGTTTGCGGTCGGACTGGATGCCATCTCGTGTCCTGTCGACAGCGATGCCAATGAAAAGGCATTCATCATGTGCCTTTTTAAGACCCTGATTTTTGTCGGGAGGGTCGCGGAGGATGAAAGCGAGTACGACGAAAGTGATAATGAATATGAGGAGAGAAAATTTAGGAAGGAAATCCGGAAGAAGGGAAAGAAACTGAAGCAGGGAAAAAAGAGTCCAGGAAAAACTCCCGGTTCAATCGATGTTGAATCAGAGCGCCGCGCTAGAGATGCTCAAGAGGCACAGTCGAGGGTCACTTTCGTTAATCTAGTCACGGCTTTTATGACGTTGAGTTTGGACGACAAGCACGATGACGAAATTTCCAAGGAATTTAGGCACGCCTTTGAGAAGAGCGGGTTCGGAAAGAGCAATTCCCTGATGATAAAGCGAGACCAGAATATAACTCTGGGCGGGAAGTACGAAAGTGTGAACGAAGAGGAAATGGCAAAAATTGTGGATGAGAACGAGAGACTAGTGCGAGTGATCAAGAAACTACACAAAATGGTTTTGTTGAAGGTAAGCGACAACAAAGCCATTGTGAAGATCGTAAACCCTCAGCTTGCAGCGGCAGGGAAGAGAGGCAAGCGGAAGAAGGGAACACTATTCTCGAAAGCTGGCAGAAACAGGGCCGGCTTGGAGGCTATCCGTAAACACCAGTCCACGTAGGAGGAGGGTGACTATTTAATAAAAAAATTTAACAGCGATTTTTTTGGCGATTGCGCTAAAATCGAAGTCCAGGTAAAAGTTCATCTTCCATTTCACACACATTTCTGACCTAATAATAATACTAATCCTGCACAGGATAATCTTGGACCTGTCGGCGATTGAATTCCGTCATCATCTTCTCGAACTGACCCTTCAAGAGGCTGCTATTATCCAGTGTCTGTCCTAGCCGCCTGATGGTGCCCCTCACGTTGTCGATAATGTTTGGTTCCTTCTCGTAGAGGTTTTTGGTCACCCCAAACAAATTAATGCACTGACCCCCGCCATGGAATATGATTGCCTCGTGAGTGCTTGGAGAAAGGGAGAGGTTAAAGAAAACCTGGTGCCCTCTTTCAACAATATCTGCACAATGCTTGAATCTTGACAGCCCCTGGGTCGTCAAGCTTATGATTTCGTCCAAATTGTCGTGTATGATGGTCATCTCATCCTTTTGGCTGAGAGACGGGCCGATCATGGACGTGATCATGGCGTTTTCTTCAGGAGTAATCAATTGGGTGCGACTCTGAGGAGAAACGAGGTTGACGAGGGAAAAAAGGGCGCGGAAGACGACCTCTTCGTTATAAGGGTGCCTCCTTAGCGCATTGAGAATTTTCTCGATCCCTCCGAGCTTAATCAGAATCCGCTTCTGAGCAGGAATCAGGGATATGTTGATGAGACTCCAGCACGACATGGACTGCACACGCCAACAGTCAACAAACCTTTCCATAGAGTCGAGAATCACAGCGATTCCAAAACGGCCGGGCTTGCTCTTTACGTTGTACAACTCCGAGCCATGGCTCATAAAGAGCTCATAGACTGCGCCCTCGCGGCCTCCGATGGGACGGGCGAGCGTAACCATCGCTTTGGCAGCATTCTCGTGGATCTCGACTGATTCTTTGAAGCAGCACATTGCCCGCAGGACAATATCGGTCAGACCGATTCGCTGCGCGTTATCGCGCTGCGACTCTTCATTCAGTAAGCTCGAAAGTGTGGACAAACAAGCGGAGATGATGCCCTCGACATTGTCGTAAAACATCATCCAATTTGCAATAGTATAAATCGTACTGGTGAAGGGTAAGCCATCGAAGTTCTGGTTGATCATCTCAAGCCTGGCAGCGTGCTTGGGAGTCTTGGACATCAGTTTTCGCGGAAGTAGTCCGTACAGATTCCGAGTGACTGATGAGCCTGGCGAGGCGACAGTGGGAACAGCGGGAAGGGATAGAGTGCTCTTGATACTGTGGACAACACTTTGGACATTTTTAGCTGGGGCTGTGGTCACGGCGGCGGCTGCGCTTGAGGTTGTGCGAGGGTTACCGTACGTTACAAAGGCGGGGAGACAAAAGCGTTCATTCGCTGTTTGGAAGTTACGATTGACCTTGTCGTTTTCCTGTATCACATGGGCAGCCGTCTTGGTTTCTAGATAGAAGAAACATTTGAGAAAATTCTGAAACATCTGACGGTAGGGTCCAAATGAGACAGTGTATGAATTGTAGACGAGACTTTTCGCAGGTTCATTCGTACCCAGCTTAAATGGGGTGAATTGGCATGACCGTCGCCACAAGTCATCATCTAGGGTCACCGTATTGCGATACAGCCGATTCAATGGGGCGCTGAGGTAATAGTATTGCTCCCAGGGGGTCAAGAAAGAGAGCAAGACGGTAGTGTTGTCACCACCAAGGACGGAGAAAACGTTTGTCTGTTGGTAAGTGAAGTTAGCCGATGGCAGTGGAGGAGGATGAGAGGTTGCAGATCCGCCATCGCTATCGCTGTTGCTATTGCTGCGGGGTGGTAGCGGTAGTGGTAGTGGTAGTGGTAGTGGTAGTGGGAGAGGGGTAAGAATGCAGAAAAAAAAGACGGGAATCAACACCCAAACTCACCTAGAAGAGCATATAGGGGTAGTGCCAGAGTCACTATTAGAGCTATTCACATTGTCGTCGTCAGACATGGACTGGGATGAAGCCCATTCATTTGGGGAGTCCACCGATGGAAGAGACCCAGCACACGATGGGCTGGATGATGAGTCACCACTTTCATCCCTGTCATCCATCGCGTCCACAGAGTCATAGGTGTCGTTCACGCCACGCATAATCGTCTCACGAGTCTTCTGCTGCTTCTTCATGCGGCGAATCTTGAAATCGTCAGGGGTTCGCCTCAAAGTCTTCGACCTGGTGGTGTGGGTGGGCGGTTGTTGTTTTTGAATTTGTGATTAGAAAAACGCTCCAAGAGAGAGTCGACTCGAATGTGAAACAGGTAGACGAACAAGTCGACTCGACTGTAAACAGGCAGACTCACCTTGATCTCGTCCTATTCTTGCTGAACATTCCCACTTGGGATGATGGTGCATGGCCTGGGATTCCAAAGGTACTCTCATCCAGACCTCCAGTTGACTGCAGAAAAGAGTAAGAAGTGTGTCTGTTAGTCTCACCTCTT
>Ga0115555_1001840_pt1 | contig 14496 bp, 9 predicted proteins | sample COGITO_mtgs_1104_2_FD_87285 | JGI IMG/M metagenome (GOLD analysis project Ga0115555, IMG submission 87285) | Pelagic marine microbial communities from North Sea - COGITO_mtgs_110407 | ecosystem: Environmental > Aquatic > Marine > Epipelagic | place: Germany:Helgoland, sampling site Kabeltonne... | reverse complement strand
GGCGACGGCGACGGCGACATCGGCGGCGGTGATAACCCTGAGCTGGTTGGCGTTGTTGGTCTGTTGGAAATTTTGGAGAGCGGGAACTTAGATCTCATGCACCGCGCGTTCTACATGGTCAAGATGATTCTGAGTGGGGACGGGGCCACCGCTGATCGAGTGAACCTCCTTTCAAAGGGAATATCTTTCATCGCGCAAATCGCCTCCGCAGGGGACATCACGGCAAAGCAAATGGGACTGGACGAACGGGGAGCAGCGCAGATGAAGACAATCGTCGGGCTTGCACAGGAGATTTTGAAAGCTGTGGACGGAGTCAGTAGAGCTGTAAATGGCATTAAGAAAAAGTAAAATAAAGAGGACTGTTTCGTGGTTATGCAGAAATTTTATTAGCCCAACCCCGCCAAACCCCCCGGCGCTCTACTCGCCGCCCCACAAAGAACTCTTGAAGTATTTGCTCGAACAAGACGCCCCCAAAAAAAGGCAAAATCCACAAATGGTGAAAAGAAAACTCGAAGATATTCAGATATTCAATGTAACAATAACTTTGACTCAAGTCGTTCCTTACGTTTAACACGAATTTTGGTATGTATCCTACCAGACCCTGAACTTCATTACCCCGGAAGCATCCATCGTTTGCAGAAAATGACCAACGTCTAGCGAACTAGAGTTGTCAGTAGGGAAGTAAGGAAGAGCAACTGCATGCTTCTCAGCCTCAGTTCCATTGGCTTCATTTTTTACTCCCTTTGCATTCCTTGCACTGATTGCGTCGACGACCGTGATCGCATACTTGACTCCCTCCACATTCCGCGCACTGACTGCGTATACGATTGTGATCGCATACTGACACCCCTCCACATTCCTTGCACGTACTGCGTATACGACCGTGATCGCATATTGATGCCCCTCCACATTCCTTGCACTGACTGCGTACACGACCGTGCTTGCATATACCTTTACCAGGGCACAGCTTGCAATAGTAACCATTTTGTGCCTTCCCATGCACGCATTTCGGCCTCTGTCCCTTCTGCCTGCTACTGACTTTTGCTGCTGGTTTTTTTACTTTTTTTAAGGCGTCGATCTTAGTTCTGGCCATATTGTGCAGCTGAGGAGGATGCGACTGAGGAAAATTTTGTTTTCTTTTTTTGCTCTCCTTTTTCTTGGCTTGGAAAAATTACGAAGGGGACATTTTCTAAAAGTGGGAGGGTCTGTCGTTTGGTTCTTTCTGATCTCCGCCGTGCACGCACGCATCGATCGAATCGAACAGTTGTTTCCGTGTGCGAGAAATTTTTTCCCAGTACTCGTGGAATCCACCTTTTCCTTTACCTACCCGCAAAACACACCGCCAAATACCCCTTTTGTCGACTGTGGTGCACACCCGCTGCCCCCCTTGATGGTGTCGAAGGCGGAGAGGTTAGCTGCATGGCGTGCGAAACAAGCCGCGGCAAAATCTGCCCCCACGATCTCGAGCACCGCAGACAAACCCAAGGCACCTGTAAAAATATCCCTCTCGTTAAAGACCAAGGTCAAGAAAGATAAGAATAAGGACAATAAACAATCGAAAAAGCAAGCTAATAAAAGTTCGAAAAGGCGTGGAGGGGAGCTATCAAATAACTTCGGCCATAGTGACAGTAGCGAGGATGAAGAAAATGGCGACTCCTCGAAGCACAAGCGCTTCCGACCTCTCCTAACTGTCGATGAGCTTCCCTTGAACGATCGTACCACTAGCCAACACTCACCAGAAGATGCCCGAACGACTGCTGAACGAAATAAGAACGCCGTGGATGACTTGGATTCGTTTATGGAATCATTGGAGGCAGGAGTCGATCATGGCGTCCATCAGGAGGAGCTTAACCTTGTTGAGCCTCTCTCCGGGAAAAGCACGGTTGGCCTAAACCAGCACGGCACGTTCCTTTCGAGCAAGAAAACAATTACTCTTGAGGATTTACAGAAGGCTGGTATAGGGGGCGGGGCGGACGTGAATGAGAGCAGCAGATACACCCCGAACGACTGGGAGTCTGATGCGGCAAGCGAGGCGAGCAGTGTGAACGACGTCGAAGAGGAAAAAGCGCGCCAGGAATTCATGGCCGCGCTCAAGCGGGAGCAAGAAGGCCTCGTTGAGGCCGCCTCAGCTAGCACGCAGGTTCTGCAGACCACCAAGGAGGTCGCCAGTGAGAAGCAGCGGATCGCAAACCGCCGGGTTCAGATTGAGTTGGAGTCGGCCATGGCGACTCAAAAGCGAATTGAGCAGGACCGCGTCGAGACGGGTCGAATTTATAACGATGAGGGGGATGTGATGGAGGAGGCAGAGCGCGTGGAGGATATCATGAGGCTTACAAATGAGGGCGACGTCACGCGAAAGATAGGTGAATTGAACAAGAAAAAGGAGGTGAGAGAGAAAAAGCGGATTGACTTTCATGAATTGGATTGGTTGCCGAGAGAGCACCATTTTATTTTCGCATCTCATCTTCATCTCACCTCGCACTCTTTTCGTCTCGCTCAAAAACTGCAATTTGGTAGCTCAAGGCAGTGGACCACAATAGCATCCATTACCTGCCAATCAAGAAAAATTTATTTATTGTCCCACAGAGCCTCTCCAAATTAAGTGGGGAGGAGGTGCGGCAGCAACGGATTGAGATAAATGTAAAAGTGCGAGGGAAGAGCTGTCCACCGCCAATCCCTACCTTTCCTGACAGCGGGTTACCTCCTCGAATCACGGACATTCTCAAGACACAGTCTATCACCACACCGTTCCCAATTCAACAGCAATGCTTACCAGCCCTAATGGCCGGACGCGACGTGATAGGAATTGCAAAAACCGGGAGTGGCAAGACGCTCGCCTACTCGCTACCAATGCTTCGGCACATTCTCGCACAACCCCCCTTAGGTGTTCATGAGTCTGGGCCAATTGGCCTAGTACTTGCGCCCGCTCGTGAGCTCGCCATTCAAATCCATGATGTCTGTCGAAAATTTGCTAAAAATCTGAAGTTGCGCGTGACGGCCGTTTACGGCGGTGGAGGTGTTGCAGACCAGATAGGGGACGTAAAACGCGGCGCGGAGATCATTGTTGCGACTCCTGGGCGTCTCATTGACATCCTCACAATGCGAAGCGGCAAGGTTTTAAACCTTTCGCGCGTCTCTTATGTCGTCATGGATGAAGCCGATCGCATGTTTGACATGGGTTTTGCACCCCAAATTTCATCCATCCTGTCAGCTGTCCGTCCCGACCGTCAGATCTCTCTTTTCTCGGCGACATTTCCGTCCTCCGTGGAGTCACTCGCGAAAAAGGCTCTCAAATTTCCGATCGAGGTGGTTGTCGGTGGCCGCTCTGTCGCCTCTGACACTATCAAGCAACACGCCGAAGTCATCAAAGAAAAAGACAAATTCCTACGCCTGCTCCAACTACTCGGCGAATACGTAGAGAGGGGGAAGATTCTCGTCTTTGTCGACACGCAAAAGCGCGCGGACGAACTTTTTGAGAGCCTAACCAACAGCGGGTACTCCTGTCTGACCCTGCATGGAGGGAAGGAGCAGGACGAGCGTGACGAAACGATTCAGGAATTCAAGGACGAGGGCTCGCTTTTCAGAGTTCTGGTGGCGACATCTGTTGCCGGTCGCGGTCTAGACGTGCCTTCCTGCCGCCTCGTCATCAATTACAGCACCCCGAATCACCTGGAAGATTATGTTCACCGTGTGGGGAGAACTGGCCGGGCTGGCAACAAGGGGACTGCCTACACGCTCATCAATGATGTGGAGGAGATAGCGTATGCGCCCATCTTGGTGAGGGCCATGACAGACGCCAAACAAGCCGATAGCATTCCCAAGGCGCTCCAGGACTTGGCTGATTCGTTTTTGGAGAAGGTGAAGGCCGGTGAGGCCAGAAAGGCGACCAGCGGATTCGGGGGCAGCGGCTTTACCTTCGACGCCAGCGAAAAGAGCGAAAAACAACAGCTCCAAGCTCTGCAGCGTCGTGAAGCTCTTATCGAAGCTGGCATGATTGCTGAGGACGAAACAAACGTTAGAGACATTGAGAGCGTCAAAATGAAGCTGAAGGAAAGAATCGAGAATGGAGGCGGAAGCAGCAACAACAATAGCAACAACGCCAACAACGCCAATAACGAGAACAGCAAATCGACAAAATCTATGCCTCCGAAAATGAATAAGCCGCTGATTGTCAACGGCAAGGTGATCAACCTTCCTGGTCTAAACACTGCTGCGGCTTCCACTAATCAAGAGGCTGAAGAGGACGACGAGGGCGTCATCAAGACCATAACCAAGATAACAACGCAGAGCAATACGGTCCACTATGCGGTCGATGTTGTCATCAATGATTACCCTCAGGGTGCTCGCTGGATGGTTACTAAGCGAGAGACAGTAGCAAACCTCCAGGAAAAGTATCGGACGTCTATAACCAACAAGGGTAGTTACTACCCACCTGGAGTCAAGCGGAAGAAAGGAGAAGAACGACGAATGTATCTCCAGCTGGAGGCCAAGCACGAGCCTGATCTGTCAGCTTGCTACGAGGAAATCTACCGCCTGTTGCAGGAGGAATCGCTAAAGAGTGGTACAGCACCAGCCCGTCCGGGGCGGTATAGCGTGTTGTGATTTGGCCGCATTCTGTAGTTGAAAATAATGATGCTATGATGATGAGTGAGAGATTTGAGATTAATTTGAAGTTTTCCTTGTTCCAAATAGCTTTAAACACCTTATCCCCTTAACAATACACCTACTCGTTCCTTGTTCCTTCAGTATACTATGAGACCAATCAGGTCAACAATCAGACAGAGTTGATCAAACCAATCAGATAGAGATTGCGACGAGTTTGCTTGCGCGCGAGCTCGAGATTATTTCCTTCATCATCGCTATCGTTTTCGTCGACAACAATCACTCCCTCGTCCTCGTCCTCAGAGTCGACAAGCTCATCTTCGCCATCCTCCATCTCTGCGGCCTCCACTTTCGTACCCTTGTCCTTGATGTCTGACCTGAGGCTAAATATGCGGCTCTCGACGCTAACAGGTGAGAAATAGTTCACAACTGTGACGGGGTTTTTTTGCCCAAAGCGGTGACAGCGAGCCTCGATCTGCTTTTGCTCTTCCTCTTTGTGGATAGCATCCATGACGAAGATTTTACAGGCATCCACGAGGGTAAGCCCACTTGCCGCGGCTCCAGCCTGTACTATCAGCACCAAATGCTCCATATCTGCACTCTTCCACAGCGAAAGCGCCTCGGCATTTTCCTCCTGCTTCTGCCCAGTGTACAAACAAACATTCCCAATACCCTGGCTGAACAGAACGGACGACAGGTGAATGACGTAGTTCTTGGAGCTGGTGAAGACTACTGACCGCTCGTCAAGGGGCAAATCAAGGAGCAAACGATTCGTCTTCGATCCTGGTATGAATTCGTGAGGGACAAAGTTTTTCTTCATTACTGGCAACTGCATCCTGACACTAGCCCTTAAGTGAGCAGCGGCACTTCCAGCGATAGCCGGGTGCTTTGAAATACGCTGCACGCTGACGTTAGGTGGCAGGTCGAAGACCTGGAGGGCATCTTCAGGCGCACTGTGAATCCACTCGAACCGTTTCCGGCTCCCACTCATCAAAGACAGCCACTGTCTGAGCTCTTTCACTTTTGCGTTTCTTGCCTCCTTCATGCGTTGATTGTCCTTGTCGTGGTTCTTGGGATTAAGTTTGATGAGTGTCACATCCAATATGGGATCATAGTCCTGCCTGCATTCAATGCAAGTCGCTTTGCTTCCTACTCCCTGACCCTGACCCTTGCTTTGGTTGTATTCGTCGAGACACGCTGCACACAGAAAGTGGGGGCCTCCGCAGTGAACCATCGCGATATTTGGCGGCATCTTCTTCGCGCCGCCCCGGTCAATACCGAGCGCATATGTGGAACCTAAATTATCAAAACAGATTGGGCATGTCTTTTCATCGCCTTCCCCCTCATCTTGGTTGCTGAGAGCGATCAAAATGTCGTAGCAATTCTTGTCGACGTCAGTTTTGGACAGGTTGGCGTTGACGGCGCGTTTCATGGTCTCGGCCCGCCTGACGAACCCTGGCAAATCGGCGGAGGATGCAACAATTAATTGGGTAGATTCTACTTCCAAATCCCTGAAATTCTTGACGAACACTCTGCTTGTGCCCGTCCTGTCCTCCCTGGAGGACTTTCCAGCAAGATGCACCCAGATGTCCCCGTCCACGATGATGTCTTTCTTGTTCGTGACAAACTTCATCCTCGGGCCTAATTCAGCTGCTTCCTTGTCCTTCCTCGCTTTCTGGACGGCCTTTAATGTGGCATCGTTACCCCCCGCTATGTTCCGCAAAATTGCCATTTGAAGGTTGTCCTCCGCCTCCTTCAAGCGATTGTCGGCAAGATCGTTCCGCTTGCTCAGCGTTGACTGAAACCCAACCACCTCGTCTTCGATACTGTCAAGCTGGCGGTCCATGACTCCACCGTCGACAGCTCTCCTGGCACTGGTCTTGCTCACGAAAGCTTGGAAAGCAGCATTTTCTCTCTCCCAACGCACTTTGAAGTCCTCCAGCTCTGTCTTATTCCCGGTCACCTTTTCGTCATTTTATCGAGCAAGTCGACGTCATAGGTTCCGTTCTCTCGCTTATTCGTTATTAACGCCGACCTCCAACCTCTCTCGCGGATCTCGACCACGTCGCCCACGGCAAACTTTCTGGGTTTATGGTCACTTTCGGTGGGGAAGACAGCAAAGGCAAAACTCATCCCTTCCTCCTTGCGGGAGGACGGCGTGATGATTGGAGAAATTATCTGGGCGTCGTGCTTCTCGGCGTCAGCTACGGCAGCCATGTTGGCGATGACACTGCGGTTGGCTTTGCGATAATCCAAAAGGTTTTTCATACTGAACCTGAATTTAATAGGTCTCTTCTTGGCCTTTCTCCCATTGTTTTTCGCATTTTTCGCTGCCCTCCCTATCTCCTCGTCATCTTCCTCGCCATCATCGTCGTCATCGTCGTTATCATTGTCTCCGTCTTCATCCCTTCTGTCCAAATCTGCAGCAGAGCCCTGTATTTTTTGGGGGTGTATTATTGGCGTCGGTTTAGTGGGGATATAATATAGTAAGGCAGCGACCATCGCTTCGGAATTATTACACACCGGGAGACGAGTTGCATTGCTGCACTTACCTTTTTCACGCCCGATTCTGTACTCATCATCTCCTTCTCGAGATCCATCGCTTGTTGAAGCAGCGTCTGTGATCGCTTCGTGATGGCTAATTGAATTTCGTGCAATCTCGTCTCACACTTCGGCAACACGTCAATTTCCTCGTTCAGTATCGCCAGGATGGTCTCAAAAGTCACCGATCTACCGTCGAGAAAGTCGACCAAATCGGTCCTGAAAAGGACGTACCTCTTCCAGAGCATGATGTGCTCGATCGGGAGCCGGGTGGAGCAGACTTCCAGGCACTGGGAGATCATCGAATCCTCTTGGATCTTCTGGGCCTGACGAGCTTCGTACGCTTCGGCTTGTCGCCGAGCGCGGCCTTGGCCCCTGTTACTGCGGTTGTCTTCGCGTCCGAGGGCACCACCTTCGTCCCCGTCCTCTTCTTCGGAAGATGACGCGGCTTCGTCGCGCTTTCGTTTCTTTCGCTCCAATTCAAGCACCTCTTCTCTCACGAATTTTTCGATCACCTCACCGACAAATTCGACGTCGCATTCGGTTAGGTTGTGAGAAGCGGTCATTTTCAGGAACTGGTACATTACGGTGCTCATCTGGACTCTCATTGAGACCTTCTTTCCGAGTGCATTCTCGTAGGGATCGTCGTGAACGCCGGCGAGGGAGCAGGCTTTCTGTAGCCTCAAATTGACCTTTTCTTCCGCTTCAGCTATCTGGGCATCGAGCGTTAAGATGGTGTTGCACTCGTCCTTGCTTACGTGTTTTTCGAGCAGTTCGGCCTCAAGCCTTTCCTTTCTCTTCTGGCTTGACTCGACAAGTTCCTTCGCTGCCGGGACGTTCAGCAGGGACTTCTTCACGGTTGTCAAGATATCCTCCAAGTCAATTCCAGGGGGGTAGCGGATTTCCACGCAGTCATCCTTGAGCCATAGCCACTTTTCGTCGTATTTTTGCTTGAGCAAGTGCTCGAATAGGAGGGAGGGTCTCCAGCCTTTCATCAGGACGCTCTCGACCGATTTTCTGGCTTTTTCTTGTTTCTGTTTATCCGCCTTGAGAGACTTGACATAGGATTTGTCCTTCTCAGTGCTCAGTTTCTTCTTGCCCTTGTTGACTCCATCTTCAATCGTCACGTAGCGTTCATTGATGCGAGCCTGGATATCATCGACCATCGAGGAGCGAAAGCACACGACAGACGTGTCACGCAGTCCCTTTAGTTCGACCAGCTTCTCGAAAATAAGAGGGTCGTCGTTGACATTGAAATCATCCTCCTCCGACTCGTCCGATGAACCATAGTCATAACCCTTCTTGTGTTCGGCCTCCAGTTCCTCCTTACGCTTCTTGATCTCGTCCTTCAACGAGTCCTTGAGCGCGTCAATTCTCTCCCGCTCACCGGTGAAACAAAACCTCCAATTCCATAGAGCCGAAAATTTCCTGCTAATCTTTCCGCCGTTTGTATCGAGCTTTCCATCCACGCGTACATGCCCAGTGGTGATCCTTTCCAGCGCGAATTTCCACCTGGCCTTCGCCCTGGCTGAAGTATTTTCAGCAATCGTCCTCTGAAGTCGAGCGATATTATCGTTCGCCACCTTTAATTGAATCTCAGGCGCATCGGCCGCACGCACACGCTCGCTACTAACTCCGCCGGCAACAGGTCCCCCCCGTCCGCCTTTCGGTGCCTCATTTTGCCGGTGACTGAGGTACTGAATCGCCTCGTCGGGGGTCATGACTTGTCGTCTGACGTTGCCTCCGCGATTGTTGTCGTTGTCTCGATTGCGCTTGCGGTTGGCCGCAGTATTTTTGTTCCGGCCGACTGGAACGTCGTCGACATCCATGTCGCTGTCGTCGTAATCGTCATCTTCGTCTTCGATGTCGTGGGCGTTTCGGAGCATGAAGTTCCTCTGATTGACGCTCGCGGCGAGGTCGTTCAAAAACTTCATAGGCTTATTGCCATCGATAGTCATCCCCCCTGTAACGAGTACAGGGGATAACACGAAGTCCTTCAGAAGCTGTACACACCGTTTAACATGGGCCTGTCGCTCGGAGATCTGTTTCTTCTTCTTGGCGTCCCTTACCTCCTCGGTAGGATCATTCGTGAGATCGGCGACGAGCTGCTTCAGCTCTGTAGCGATAAGGTTCTCGAGCCAGGAGTAGAATGCCCTTTCGTTCTCCGTTTGTTTTACAGGTACGTACGTGACAGTCTTCGGCGGTAGACCCATGATCGGCGCCCCGGTCCCCACCATGGTCATATCTTTTGACCGTCGAAGGAGTAGTGATTGTAGCGATCGAATAACATCAACACCCTTCCTACTCCTGGCATCAAGATGAGACGTGATGGCAAAATCGAAGAACCCGTCCTCGAGACTAGAACAAAACGGTTCCACGCCGAGGAAATTCAGCTCCCCCCGGAGGTCGTCAATGCCCTCGAATAACGGGGTGCCGGATATCATCCACCTCCTCTCACTTTTCAGCGCGGAGCAATTCTTCGCGATTTTACTCGTCGAGTTCCTAACCTCCTGCATTTCGTCCAGAGCAATCCGGCCCCATTTCACGCCGCTCAGCGACCGCTCGATGGTGTTGTCCTCCAGGCTGGCGTAGGTGGTGAGGACTATGTCAGCTTTTCGGATTTTCTTTGGTATATCGCTTATGATTTTTTCCTTTAGGTTCTTGATCTCCAAGCGGCTCATGCCCGCGTATGGGTTTGGCCAGACACCTGAGCTCGAGCTCTGGGCTTGTTTCGGGTCGAGCTTGAAGACGTTGAGCTTGTTGGGGCCCTTGATGCATTTGTCGATCTCGGCTTCCCATTGGTTGAGCAGAGCCGGCGGGACGATGATGAGGGTAGCATGCGTCGCGTCGCGGTGTTTCGATGAGAGTTTGAGGTCCTTAAGTGTGTAGATAATGAGTGCCACCAGCTCAATGGTCTTCCCCAATCCCATCTCATCACACAACAACCCCCCTCTCATCTCCGGGGGACGATTAAGCCTTATCTGCCCGAGTACTGGAGAGTAATAAAACACCGCGCTCTTATCTCCTTGGAAGTACCTCTCTTCCCAGAAGAGACTATTCAGCCCCATGGCGGGAAGGTTCTCCTGGGAGTTCATCCAGCAGACGGCGTGTTTTTGGTGTTCCATTAGTTTTAGTGCCATTGGGTAATCAGCTCCTTGGCCGTATAAGACGGAGCGGATGGAGGGCCAGTGACTCGTGTCGGATCCGGTCGACTCAAGGAGCTTCATCAGACCACGTGTAGAGAATGCCGAGACAGTTTTCGGGTTGTTCTCCGTGGAGGAGGAGGATGCGAAGTCGTATGGGTCGTTGGTTCCGAAGGAAACGATGGGAGAGGGGGCGACGACGAACGACGGATTCTTAGGGGACGACGGGACATGGAGGGGGTTCTTAATGTTTACACTGGAGGGATGCATGGCGGACATTAGAATCTGGGTGTTTTCTCCCGTGAGGATCTCAAAGAGAAGGCGGTGGGCGTAGACGGCGATCTCGACACACACCTCCCCGTCTACTCTCCCTTGGACGACGTTCTGCTTCGTGATGACGAGCGGACAACCGAATGTCTCCGGCCGGGATAAATCCGATATAGCGAGGAGAATACTCTCCGCATCCCCAGGCACGAGAGTATGCTGATTAATAACATTCAACTTCTCCGCATCGAGGTCAATGATGGCCCCGAGATCCAACAAGCTGGAAAGCTGTGACCTTAAGATCGGGTACTGCTTCAGCCCCCTTTCCGCCTCGCCGCCGTTAATCTCGCCGAGGGACGTCCAGACGGATTGGGAGGACACTTTATGCATCGTTTTTAAGTAATGGGCATTGATCTTCTCGTAGGTCGCGCCGACGCTGGAAGGACTGGAAGGGAGGAAGGGGAGAGACTTTGTGTGGTGAGATTTTGTGTAGGACGAAGGCGCGCGCAGGTATTTCTTGTCCACGGGTTTCTTCATCCTCTTCCCGCCGTGCGACTTCGCCTTCAAAGTGCCTTTTTTCTTCTCCTTAAAGCGTAAGGTGATGGTCCCTAGATGCCTGGGTCTGTTGAAAGGCCATCGGCGGCACATGGAGGTTTGGGCAGAATGGGGGAGGAGCCAGATTTTTGAGGGGAGGGGGGCAAGGGGGGCGGAAGAGAGATCGGTGAGGGAGATTGTTGGGGGGAAGGGGGTGTGGAGGGAGGCGGGAGGGAGGGGGGGAGTGCGGAACGGATCGACTTCACCCTTCGCCATTACCTCGTCCTTCGCCATTACCTCGTCCTTCGCCATTACCTCGTCCTTCGCCATTACCTCATCCTTCACAGCCACCCCACCCTCCTCCTTTCCCCCGAGTGTGGTGAAGGATGGCGGAAGTAGTGGGGAGGAGGAGGTGTGCGTTGAGGAGCTTGTTGCTGTGGTGGTGGTTCTGTTCGTATTGTTCGATGGAAGGGGTTTGGGCGAAGGCGTGACGCGCGTTGTTAGCCCGATTTTCGTGGAGGACTTTTTGCCAGACTTCTTGCCGGACTTGTTGCCAGACGGGTTGCCTGACGGGTTGCCTGACGGGGTCGAGTGGGGGGAGATTTTGGCACTTGTGATGCTGTCGCCGTTGCTGTTGCTGTTGCTGTTGCTGTTGTTGCCATTCCCATATCTGTCGTCATCATCGCGTCCCACCGCCGCAGGGGCCAAAAACTCCACCTCAATCATCCGCGTCCCCTGTTGTCTCCCCTTCGTCCCCCCCGAAGACTTCCCGAAGCCCACTCTCACACACTCGTTCACGACGTCCTGGACGGTCCTGACGGCACTACCGTCGACCTTGGTTACGCGGGAGCCGGGGACGACCTGGGCGTTGTAATTTGTTACGGTTTTCAGGCTATCGACGAGGTTAACTTTGGTGAGGGGGCAGGTGGTGAGGTTCAGACTAAGGGGGGAGTGGAGGGGGAAGAGGAGAGTGTAGTTGTTGGATTTGGGGGAGGGGGAGGGGGAGGAAGAGGAAGAGGAGGATGGGGGGACTTTTAGTTTCGAGGGTGAAGAGGAAGGCTTAAGTGGTATCACAACACTCCCTTTCTGCCCCTGTCCCTTTCCATTCTTTACGATAATAACCGGTCCTTTCCTCGGGGTGGGCAAAGCTTCGCGTTTGAATTTTTTCGACGATGGCTTTTGCCCTCGGTCTCCAGAGAGATCTTTTTTCTCTTCTTTGAGAGAGGGGGAGGAGGATCGACAACGACGACGGGAAGGACGGGCCAAAGATGTATCAGTGCTGAGATCCGGAGTGAGGCGGAGGATTCGGTCGATTGAGATCCAAGATTTCCATCCTTTTTACAAATAAGGTTAGTGACAATGTGGTTTTCTTTCTCCCTCTCTCCTCTCCCTCTCCCTCCCCTTCTCTCTCTTTCTCTCTCCCTCTCTCCGTACACACACAAAAAAGCCACAGTGACGTCACGTGACCTCAACTCTGAGAAAAATACTCACCAGCATTCACCCAGTGGACCTTGACCTCAACTGGGTTGGCATCCTCGTCGACCTCGACGACGGTGGCAACGCTGACAGTCCTACCGCCATCCTGACATTCGTACCGAGCTCCGATTATTAGGTCGGATAATTTCATAAAGAATGACACGATTTGGAGGGAGTCACCGATGGAGGCAAACTTTTGAGAGGTGAGGGTATTGTAATAAGTGGGGTTTTTTTGCCGCTGCGTATGGCACTGGTATATCAGAGGTCAGAAAAGGTTTCTTAGCCAAGGATCTTCGAAGAAATTTTAGAAATGAGAATAAAATTTCTTTGGAAGGTGGGGTGCATGCGAAATCTTGTCTTGATCCATTTCCAGTAAATACATACCAGGTACACTAGAATAAAATATCTCCACCTCGTACTGTTTCGCTAAGTATTCGATTGTCGTTAGTTTTAAGCGGGGGATCGCTTTGGGTGGGGCCTTTGATGTTGACTGGTTCCCCTGGACCGTATAAACAACTCTTTTGTGTTGATGGTTTACTTGTGCAACAGCATTCAAGTGCCGTTCATTCGCTTAGAGTTGGTTTTTTACCCAAGGGTTTGCCGGTTTTTTTTCTGCCTGATGCCTTGGTACTACCTGATAGCAACAGTGAAACTGAATGTTTCCGATCCGATCGGAAACTTTGGTTGGTTGGTGTTGTTTGGATGTACCTTTTTTCGTTTTTGCTTCTGCTGTCCGGTTTTGAGTTTTCGCTTTGATTGGTCGTATTGCGATCCTCCGATTATCTTGTTTCGTTCTTAATTAACCCTGCAAACATCACTTTGATCTCTCTGTCTTTGCTAACCTTTTTGCCCTTCCCCTCTTCCGTCCTTTCAGAAAAGGAATAGATAAAATATGTCTGATCGCTCTCGCTCCCGTTCCCCCGAGCCCGCTGCCGCCCCGGCTCCCGCCGCCGACGCCAGCAATGGCGACGCCCCGGCCGTCCAGACGGCGTCCTCCGAGACCACTGGCGAGGAGGTCAAGCTCTACCTCGGCAACCTTTCCTACGACACCGACGAGGCCCGCATCCAGGAGAAGTTCCGCGAGGCCGGGACCGTCAACGAGGTCTTCCTTCCCATCGATAGGCAGACTCAGAGGGTTAGGGGATTTGGATTCTGCACCATGGCCAACCGTTCAGATGCTGAGAAGGCCATTCAGATGTTCGACGGCAGCGATCTTGACGGAAGGATGATTAAGGTCAACGAGTCCAAGCCCAAGGGACAGGGCGGACCTGGGGGACAGGGATCGTTCAATTCCTCTGGTGCTGCCGAGGTTAAGCTCTATGTTGGAAACTTGAGCTTCGAGACGACTAAGGAGAGTCTTGAGGAGGTGAGTTCTTGTTGTTTGTTTCTCGCTCTTGTTGTTTGTTTCTCGCTCTTGTTGTTTGTTTCTCGCTCTTGTTGTTTGTTTCTCGCTCTTGTTGTTTGTTTCTCGCTCTTGTTGTTTGTTTCTCGCTCTTCCTTTGCTTTCCTTGCGCCCTCTTTTTCCCACTCCTTTTTCTTTTCTTCTTCTTCACACTCACTAATAAAAAAACACAAAAACAAAAACACCTCTGCACTAAACACAGCATTTCCAACAGTATGGAACCGTTGCTGACGCGTTCCTCCCCACCGACCGTGAGACCGGCCAAACTCGTGGCTTCGGCTTTGTGAAAATGCCGTCGGCTGACGCCAAGATCGCTTGCGAGAAGGCCAACGGTGCCACCCTCGACGGACGCGAGATCCGCGTCAACGAGGCACAGCCCAAGCGCAGTGACCGCGGCGGCGGCGGCGGCGGTGGTGGTGGATGGGGCGGAGGTGGCGGCGGGTACGACAACGGCGGCGGCGGAGGGTACAACGGCGGCGGCGGGTACGGCGGCGGCGGCGGCGGGGGCGGCGGGGGATGCAGTGGTCGCGGCGG
>Ga0115555_1001838_pt1 | contig 14512 bp, 10 predicted proteins | sample COGITO_mtgs_1104_2_FD_87285 | JGI IMG/M metagenome (GOLD analysis project Ga0115555, IMG submission 87285) | Pelagic marine microbial communities from North Sea - COGITO_mtgs_110407 | ecosystem: Environmental > Aquatic > Marine > Epipelagic | place: Germany:Helgoland, sampling site Kabeltonne... | reverse complement strand
TGTTTTGGTGTGTGTTTGTGAAAAGGGGGGTGTGAGCTGATTATTAGTGGACGTGGTAAAATAAAGAATATTTTGCTTGGGGGGGGGGGGGGGGGGGGGGGGGGGTTCACGTGGTGTCGACATCACGTGACAGGCTGTGTTCCGTGAAATGAATTTTTTAGCTGGCCCATGACATGAGCTCCTTGACGTCCTTCTTCTTCTGCTTTTCCTTGTTCTTCCTCTTCTTATCCTCCTTCTTCCTAATGATATCGTCGACACTGAGCTGTTTCATGCCCTTCTCTACGCCGTCCTTCGACTTTTCGGAGGCAGCTCCCTCCCCTCCAACCTCTTCCACTTTCATACCCTCGAGTACAGTCCTGCTCCTGGCTTCTCTGGCCTCCCTCTCCTCCTTCTCCTTTCTCGCCCTCTCCTCCTTCTCCTTCCGCTCTTTCTCCAAAAAACCCTTCCTATCAAACTCAATGTGACGACCGACAAACCACTCCAGACTAGCCTTCTGATCCGCAAGCCACTTCAGCGGGTCATGCTCCTTCTTATTCACCCCCTTCCCCTTCCCCTTCCCCTTCTCCTTCTCCTTCTCCTTCTCGTCATTACCCCCCCCCTTCTTCTTATCCTCCCCCTTCGGTGCAAACACCCCAGGATTCTCCTTATACATCGTCCTAAACTGCTCGACCATAGCCCTTTGTTCCTCGGGTATATGCTTAAGTTCCTCTGGCTTCATCTTCAGCATGGTCTCGAGTGCCTCTACCTGATCAGGCGTCATCTGCGCGAACGCAGGGTGGGACGGATCAAGGAGTCGCTTCGATCCTTTCTTACTCTTTTTGATTTTAGAGGCGTCGGCGGCACGTGGGGGAGGGGTAGGAAGAGGAGGTGGAGTTGTAGGACGTACATAGTCATCTTTATAATACCCCATCCCCTTCTCCCCGTTCTTGAATAAGAATCCCTCAACCTTGCCCGTGAAAGTGTTACTCTGTTTAAAATCCCGTCCGTCGTCCTTCGTCATTTGTGGGTGTGCTTTGTCGTTCCCTCCGTTTGGTTTTTTTGATGATGGTGGAGTTGGTAATTTAGACTTTGGTACTCCTTTTCCGTGCTGCCCGTTTGATGCATTGCGAGAATTATCATCTCCTACAGCACCAATACCATTACCACTACCAACACTACCACTAGAAACACCAGATGATATATCAAACGTCCCGTCACTCCCTATCTCCAAAACATCCTCCAACATCTCTCTCTCCCTTCTTAACTAAAAATACTTCGAAAGAGAGAGTGTGATTTTTTTACGAGACTGCTGATATGACGAAGAATTTACCAAAACGTTGAATTTACTTGTTTATAACTCCTTTTAAATCCCATCATCCCGGAAACAAAATCTAGTCGTTCTTTCACCTCTTCACCAAAATAATCCCGCCTTACCTCCCTCCATGATGATATCTCTTCAATAAAAAATCTCTCCACGTCGCAAGAAAAATATTATCCTTCTTTTTGTGAAGTAAAGTTAATCAGTTAAATAAGCTTGCAAGCCCTAAAACTCAACACTTCCGTCACCCTTGTCCACAAAGTCTTCCCTTCCTTCCCCTGGGACCCACCCCCACCTCCCCTCTCCCAATAAAATGACCTACCGTTCCCCCCCCTCCCGAAATCTCCCCTTCCCCTCCAATATATTCCGCCTCGTCATGCTCATAGTACCATGTATCTTTTTGCTCAGTTTGTTCCATTTGCATAATAGTATGGAGTTGCCGAATGTTGAGACAAAGGTGCAGACGCAGATGAGTACTAATACCGCTGGAGGAGATAGGGTGGGCGAGAGAAGTACTACTACAACGACAATTACGGCAAAAACAGCCAATGAAAACAAAACCCCATCCATACCGAAGAAAACTTCTCGAGAATCCGATTCCGCCCCAGTAGTTCCCGACCTCCCAAAAAAAAACCCCCAACCTCTAGTCGTAGACGATTCCGTTCCTGAAACACCCGACACACTCCCGGATCTGAATCCCATACCTACACAACCACCTGTTCCCGTTGATCCACCTCCGGAAATTCCTGATACCTCCACTTCCAAAACTGACGACACCCCGTCACACACCTCCACCTCCACCTCCACCTCCACCTCCACAGACGACAATAGATCCGAACCGGTGATGTCTACAATGATAACAATAAACCCCTCATCATCGAAATTTCCTTTCTCCGACGTCGGGACAGATGAAATTCCTTCCTCTCTCTCATCATTCCTCCCTCTGTCTTCGGAAGACGAATCATCTATACAATACCTCCGATCATTGACGTCTTCAATGTTTCTCCATTCCGCACCCTCTAGTCCTGGTAAAACAAAAATACCATCGCCATCATCTCAATCGACATTGAAGAAATATGTTGATCACATCTATGACATATTACACCCTCACGGAGATAATAATGACTGGGAGGGGAAGACGTGGAAAAGAACAATCAAGACGTTGTGGTCGACTTTTATGAAAGAGCTCGCCTCAGATGTACAGTCCGACGCGAAACCACACAATAATAACTACAAAGACTCACCCTTTGGCAGTGGTAATTTCACCGTCGCTGTCGTCGATTATTCGAATCGAGTCGAAGGAGGTGGGGGGAGGAGTGTTTCGTATGGGATATCATCGTTGATATCGACGTTTTTTCCGAGGAGTATAATAATATGTCTCGGCTGCGGCGGTGATGGAGAGTCTTCAGGAGGATTTGATCGAAAGTCGGCTCGGAAATTTATACAATCTCACACGAATATAATTACCTCCTCCCCCTCCACCACCTCCTCCTCCCTCCCCCCCCATTCGACCCTCCTAACGACCTACGCAATAATCCCCACACTCCACGGCCTATGTCATAACCTCCTTCCGTATGAGTGTGAAGGGAGGATGGCGAGGATGGTTAAGAATTCGGAAACTGTTATATTGCCTGCGGAGGAAAAGGAGGAGGAAGGGAAAGAGATGCTGCGGACGACTGGGACTACTGCCGTATCGGAGTACTTCGACTGGTGGGATGATGGTGTGGTAGGTATGTTAGAGACCGCGATAATGTCCTCTGGTCTAAGCGGTCGAGCGGACGACGAAGACGCTAGCGAGGAGGATAAATCCAACACCGAATCAGATAAACACGATAAGAAGTCGACCCCCCCCCCTGTTGAGGTCACAAAATTTCACCGCACAACTTACACCACCACTAACAACGACGGCGAGGAGGCAGAACACGATGACAGCGTAAGATGGTCGAAGATTAAATGGTCGCAAGGACTGCGGTGGTCGAATCGTCTTTGTCGGTGGGGATGTTCGGACGAGGGAACGATTTTGGCGTCGCCACCTTCGCGTTCACGCTCCTCCTCGTCGAGCTATGGCAACGCCGCCGGCGTCGACCTCGGAGCCGTTTTAGACCCTTCCTTTGCTCTTGATGCGTATTACTCCTCGAGGATCTACGCTGCTATGATCCGTGACGGGTGCGTGACACCGCTTGACAAAGGTAGTAGTACCGTCCCCGTTGTAGGTACTGGCTACGTCTTTAGTCACGACCGTGTGTATTGTCCTTCAGGTAGTATTTCCAGAGTTACCGACGGAAAAGGCGGCAAACGAATGCATGATGCCGATGACATACAAACGGTACAAAAACCATTTGTAGACACCTGGTCACCCCACCTCCTCTCCACACTGCTTCAAACCTTCCCGCCCACATCCTCGCCTACTATTATCGTAACAGGACACTCAACATCTCTTACATCAGCGAAATTATCTTCGCACCTCCCACCTACGTCTACGATATTAACACTGCTCGAATACGACAAAATCTACTCCCCTCAACTCACGCATCTCTCGCGACACATGGGCTCCCAGGGCGTTTGGGCCCTGACCCATGCTGGACACTTGCCAAACATGGCCTTCGATAGAGGCGTCGATTCGCTGGGTAAAATGGGCGAGGTTCTCGACGCTACAGTCCAAGGTCCCGACGCAATATTACACGCTGTATACACCTACGCGGCGGGGAGGAATGATGGAGGAACTACTACGTGTGAGGAGAGGGGGGATGCACTTATGAGGTCCATTGCGAGGTATGCTACAGGGGCGGCGAATTTTAATTTTATCGTCGTGCCAGCGATGGGGAATATTGTTGATGGGTTGAGGAGTGTAGGTGTAGGAAGCGAAAATGCTGACCGTCGTCGGTATCACTGTCAAGATGAACTGTTGGATATGGTGGGGGGATCACTCTCAGTGGAGGGCACCGTCGAATTACTCCGAAAGTCCATCGAATCACAAGGTCTCTCTTCACTAGGTTCCGTAACGATATCATACGTGTCCTACGACAAATCGACAGACTCAGCTTTAGTAAAAATATCTCCCTCCACATCCAAACAAACGCAGCAGGGCGTCTCGATATACACGATGTCACGACTCGGTATGAGCGCTACCCCGGACACCGCCAGAAGAGCGGCCCGATACTTCCTCCAACTCGAGGTAAATAACGATGATACCAAGCGGAAGAAAAATAACAACGCTTTCACGCCTTGGAATCTCCGGATACAAGGGTCCAAATTCGTCCTTCCCGAACCATCCGCTTCAACTATTTCCACCCCCGAGTCACTGATCTTCGAGCAGATAAAGTCGTCGGTCCTTGCGGATGTTGAAACGTCCGAGCTCAGCGACTGCAAGTTCAGCTTTCTCGAGGTCGGGGGGGGGAGGATAGGGACAATGTGCGCGGAGGCTTTTCCGCATGCCACGGTCGTGAGCGTTCTTGAGGACGACGACGTGGCGAGGAAGGTTACGGATAATATTGTGAAGGCAGAGCAGTGGAATCATGTTCTCTGCACGAGTGGGGAGAAAGCTAGGGTAGAAGACCTTGCTAAGCACCTCTATGAGAGCCCAGAACTTATGAGGTATAGCTATTGGGACGGCATTGAGGTGTACGAGGAGTCCAGCGAAACGAACTTTGGGAAGATAATCGGCAACTTATTCTCCTCATCTCTTACATCCTTCGTGCGAATACCGACGGCTCGACAGGTCAGTCTCGCTCATGTACTCTTCTTCACGCCTCCCGCCGAACCCAACGACCCCAAGGCGAAGGAAGTGTACCAGATCTCGGCTCATCCTACCAAGGCCTTCGAGAACTTCGAGACCCTTTTCCTCTCGGCAGAATTGGGGGAGGACAGCGTCGAGGGATACACCAGGGTCAAGATATCGAACCCCGTGCCGGATGTACCGTTTGTCAGGGTCGACGTACTCAATGCGACCAGGCCGGTGCATCACCACTATGACTTTAGGAAGGATGGACATAAGCGCACCTACACTATGCACATCGAGGCGAGAGACGAAGGCCGACTGGCCAGGGACAAGGTTTCTAACCCGATGCTCGCCGACAAGAACCTGCACGTTAACAACGGCCTCACGACCACCGTTTTCCTGACGAGGGACGGAGATCACCACTTTATACCCTACGAGACTATCAAGAGCGTCACGCTCATCGCCGTCCTTAGGATGGGCCTCACCAAGGAACTGAAGAAGCATGCGTACAAAGAGTTCATCAATATGCCCCTTTACGAGGATATGGCCCCCTGGAACATTGTATACGACGGCAAAAGTCTGTCCTATATCGATTATGACACCCGGGGAAAGACATTCGACGCCTTCGTGCCCCACGCCTACCAGGTCATGAGCGTACTCATGAACTACAAGCGCACGGTAAGGGACTTTGAGCACTGTGGGGACAAGGCGAGCACACCTTACGGATTTTCATTCATCAGCGATTGCGTCAAGGGGGAGTTCACCGGGCCATGCGACGACCCGGCAGCCGTCGTTGCGTGCCAGACCAAAGTTGGAAGCTGTCAGCCGGACTACATTAGCTGCTTGAAGGCAATTGTTGCCGAAGAGGAGGAGGAGGGAGATGGTCAGCCCGGTGGTAACGAAGGCTCAAAAGACAGTAGTAGTGCTGAAAATAAAGAGGGAGGGAACAATGCTGACCTTATTGAGGGGTACCTAAAGTTTGGAGAGTTCGACAAATGAAGAAAAAGGATTTTCTGAACCCATGGAATTGAATTAATTAATGCACTAAAAGAAGCCTGCGTGTAAATTATAGGTACAACAAACACTTAAAACAAAATAAATTCAATTCATGGCAGCCACAGTACAGTCTCAGTCTCACAAAAGGGTATTACCACCCCGCAGTCTGATGGCGTCCTTAAAGCGCTTTACGAGCTCGTTCTTAATTTTTGAGGGCTCCTTCAATCCGTGATTATCTTTGTCAAATCCAACAACCTTGTGTACACAACCGTTGACACTTAGCTCTGTAAAATCGAATAGATCAGCAAATTTGTCAATGCCCACGAGGCAGGCAAGGGGGTCGTACATCATAAAGTGCTTGACATAGGGCCAAATATCGTCTTCTGCACCGCATTCCTCCCCATCACCTCCAGTAAAAGTGCTAAGAAACCATGCCTTGTCGCACCGATCGGGCAGTTCCTTCCTTTTTGGGGAGCCGAGAGGAGACGCTGCTCGCTTCCAAAGCCCTAGAATACTATTTTTCTGCTCTTTATACAACCGCACAGCCATCGGGTGGCCGGAGGCCGCCATCTCCGAGTATAGCTCCTTTTCGATGGGACAGGCGTAGGCAGCATGGCGAGTTAACACTATCAACGGCACGCCCAAGTCCTGGCATTTGCTGTAGACGTACTCGCTCGCATTTTTATCGCAGGCGTTGTTATAAGCTGAGTCCGGTACTAGCCGAGGACCAAGGGTACTCTCTCCTCCCTCCTTACCCTGAACTACTACTCCGCCCATGATGCAGACCGATTTGGTTTTTTCGACAAATAGCTCCTCTTCACAACGCATGAACTCGGCGAGGTCGGTCATGCAGGCAATAACAGTGACCTGAATACTCTTTTCTTCGGACGTGTCATAAATCTTTACCAGCATATCCATACTTTTCACTTCGTCCACATCTACCGCCTTCTCGAAGACCTCACGACTAGTGCAGTACGACTTTGCGCTATCCAGATTGATTTCAAGTTCCTTCCCGCCCTCCGCGCCGGGAACGACGGGGACACATGGCATGCCTAGAAGGTCCAAGCTGCCTCTCGCTAGACATGCACGGTCGATACTGGGGCTAAGCACCGCGACAACTCCCACGAGGGAGCATTCAACTTCCTTGTCTTCCTCGAAACTGCTCATTAGGAGGAAGCTGAACTCATCGTCCAGGTCTCGGCCTGGATCGGTGATCAATACCGCCTTAAGCCCCGGTTTCAACATCTTACCCCACTCGCTACCACTTTGCTTAAAGTTGACCGTGCGGGTTACTGAGGATGAGTCTTTACCTATTTCGTTAATGCTCGACTCCTCCTCCGCCCGAATTCGACGGATAGAAAGCTTTTTCAGGGCCAAATCAATCTCGGCCGCAACATTGGCATTCTGTCCCCCACTTGCATAGAATATATCCTGCAACAGCGATCGGCAAGGAAGTTGTCAGCATGGGTAAATAAATTAGAACAGCGGGCGGGAAAGAAAGCGCGTCGGAAAGCAAAGAAAGAGGCAAAAAAAACTTGCGCCTCGTTGACACTGAGCGCAGCCGCAGCCTTGCCTGCCCGATAGCTCACCTTTGCTCGAGTAAAGAGCTCCCTACTTTTCTCGAGTTTGTTCCGCATTACCAGTAACTTTCCATACGCAACCAAGTTGGGGATAAGATTGGGGTGATCAGGCTTGAAGAAGTCCTCACAGATCTTGATACAGCGCAAAAAGTGGATCTCCGATTCGTGCAGTCTGCCCAGGTCGCTCAGTACCGCGGCCAAGTTGCCTAGCACGTGCGCGACAGCTGGGTGCGAGTTTCCATATATTTTCTCACGAATATCGAGAGCTCGAATTAGGCAAGGGAGCGCTTTCTCAGACTTTCCAACATGCCGCAGCGTCTCTCCGACATAATTGAGACTCTCAGCAAGGAGCGGGTGTGCAGGGGCAAGGCATTCATGACGGAGACAGAGCGCTTGCTCATGGAGATCAGCGGCACGACTATACTCCTTCTGCGCGCTAAAGCAGCACCCCAAGAAAGTCTGCGACTCGGAGATGCTAACCTCATCTTTCTCAGGGCTAGCCAACTGAATCGCAAGGGATTTCTGGTGAAGCTCGAGAGCTTCTATCGTCGAGCCTTGCTTCCGCAACAACTCAGCGTAGAGACCCATCGATTTCGCAAGTCGAACGTCCGTCTCGTCGTAGTTTTTTTTAGCAATCTCCAGGGCCTCCACATAATATTTATGGGCATCGGTGTAATTACCCTTCTCCTTCAGCAGCACTCCTATAGCGCTCCGGACGAGCAGTTTCTCCTCCCAGTCCTCACTGGTCAAGCTAATGTCCAAGCAGGAGAGTAGGATTGGCTTGGCTTCGTCGTACATAGCAAGCCGCCTCAGGACTTCTGCAAGCTCCCGATTCAGTCTACACAGCGTCGTCGATCCCCATTCATTGGCGACTTGTGACGCATCCAGCGACATGCTATTAGCGCGCTTCCTTCTCGTATCTTCCTTGATGAGCGAAATTGCCCTCTTATATTGTGTAACGGCAGTCTGGAAGTTATACGTCTCGAGACTCTGCTTAGCCGCATTGCTCCAGTGCTCGACGGCCTCCTCTTCCATGCCACCAGCTTCGTAGTGATGGGCAAGTAAGGCAAGCTCGCTTTTACCCTCTTCTTTCAAAATATGAACGATTTTCTTGTGGATAACGTAGCGCTGGCTACCCATCATCAACTCGTTGACGCAATGTATAACAACGTGTTGGCAGAACTTGAACGAGTCGCCACCTCCGCTCAGACCGACAACTCCCTCATCGCGCATGATGAGGCCTTTATCGACGAGCTGCCCAATTGAATATGCTAGGAATTTCTTCTCGACTTGGTCTAGGGCCTTACTTACCAAATCTATTCCGAACCTGTATCCGATGCAGCTCGCTACCTTCAAAAGCTGCATAAGGTCGCCCTCTAAAGAATCCAAGCGAGACAAAATTGCTCCCTTAATACTTTCGGGAAATTTTATGTCACTCCCTTTCTTGCACACCAGCGAGCTGTCGTCGTCACTGAGGTGGATAAAGCTGGTCTCAATAGCCCAAGCAACAATCTGTTTGGCGTGAAGTGGGTTGCCTTGGGACTTGTCGCATGCCAGAGTTACGAAGGTATCCGTCGAAGTGTTAAGCCCTTCCTTTAAAACCCCTCCCCCGAACCGTGCAACGAGCTCGTTCTTCACAATAGCTTCCATGGCATCTCTTGCCAAGACATCGAGTCGTAAGAAAAGTATATGCTAGACAGACCAGACAGAAGAATAAGAAAAGAGTGTTAGGGAGGGAGGAGGAGGGAGGGGGGAAGGGAGCGGTTGGTAAATGGAACTGCTGGGAACGAAGCACAAATACACTTTTAAGCTGATAAAGCTGATGAAAGTGCTAGCACGAGCAGCCCCATGTGCTCACCTCCTTCGCTTTGGCAACCTCATCTGTCAACCAAGAAGTAACGCTGACAGGGTTTTCTACACCATCGAAAGATGCACCATCGATTGGTCGCGTAACTATCACCAACAAGTGCTTGAACTCGTCGTTCTCTTTCGAGGCGATATTTCTCTCCAACTGCTTGTTCAAATAATTAAGGAGCGACCAAGACTGCCCGTCAAGCCACTGAGCATCCTCGAAAACACACACAGAGGGAGGAATTGCCGACAGTAAATTGTAGATTGCTGTGTGCAGCTTGTCGTAAAGCTGTTGTTTTGTCAGTCCAAGGGCTTGGAGTTCGGAGACCATGTTGAGTTCGGTCACAATGACGTTGATAATAACAGCGTCCTGGGGGTCCCGAAAGAGGCTCAAAAACGCACTTCCCTGCATATCGATTTCCGAAATCGAAGCGCAGTTGCATTCCTGGCAGAGTATGCTAGAGACGAGATCCCTAAAAGCGTAGTAACTCGTGGAATGCTGGACAAGAAGGTGCGTGCGGTGGTGGGCATTTGGGGGTTAATGGGGTTGGGGTTTAATTGTGTTTTGATCCAAGAGTAAAAAATTGTATTTTTCATGTTGGCGGATTCTTGACCGACCATAGACCGAAGCTGGTGTCTCCTCGCGCGCCAAATTTCTTGCAGCATAGCTTCATATATATTTAAGAAAGTACAGAAAAACGACTCTCACCTCCAAAGCGCTTGCACTGGTAAAAAGAAGGCTTCTCGCACCAGCTTGATTGGTCATCTGGCGTTCGAGTGACGTCTTTCCAATCCCGGCGTGCCCGCTCAAGGCAATGAAACCGCCACTTTCGCGCTTGAAAAACTGCGAAGCCTGTTCGAGCTCCGCTTCACGTCCCGCCAGCATCTCCCTTTCTTCCCCGTCTACTACATTCGCAAAATGCTTTCCACTGTTGGACATCACCGACACCGGTTCGTAAGCAGATAAATACCCCTCCTTCCCCTTTACTCGCACCTTGATCTTATCGAGGAATTCGACGCATTCTTCAGTTGCTCGGTGAATGTTTGTACTCACGAGTGTTGTTCCAGGTTTTGCTTTGCTCATAAGACGCGCTGCCATGTTGACCTCACTTCCCATTACGATGCAGTCGCTCCTCGTCTTTGGTCCGCATATTCCGCAAAACACTTCCCCCGTTGAAACGCCGATTTGCGTTTGTATGAGGCTAAATTTACCCTTCAGGCTGGCTTGAATCGCAAGTGCGGCCGAAACCGCAGCGAGTTCATCCCTCTCCCCCCTTTGCAACGCGCCAAAAAGCGCGATAAAAGTACACCCCTTATCCTCGAAGAGAAAATCTCGGCAAGCCCCTCCATATTTGACAATGCATTTGGTCAAATTTTTGAAGACCTCATTGAACTTCGTCAAATTCTCTTCGGACCACAATTCGTGGCTACTAGCCATGGCCGAAAATTCGGGAAGTGAAACGAACATTACGGTAACTTTTCGGATATCGTTGCTGTTTAGCAGATCCATCATGGACGATGAGCTCTGGACAGCAACACGGTAGTGCGTCAGGCTGGAGCAGAAGGAGATTCCGAAAGATGGAACAATGAGCGAAGGGACTTTAACCGCTGGGGCGACCACATCCGTGTCGTCGAAAACCGTTTCGCTTGTAAGAAGCTCACCAGCCTCGCCAAATTTCACCTCCCCCTTTTTGCTTTCTTCCAGGAGGACGCCAGCCCGGTGCAAGGGCTCACCCCCAATTAGGTAAGACGCGCTGCCACTCTCCTCCGCCTCATCATCGCCGAGCTGGATAAGCTTCGTAGGTCCAGAAAACAGGCCACCATGCATGGTAAAATTTGTTTCCGAGTTTTCAACTTTTCTGAGGAGAGAGACGGCACACTGCTTGGCGTCAATTTCCGCTCTCTCAAGGACTGGAATATCGTCTTGATATGTTTCCTGTAAGTGATTGGGCAAGAAAATTTCTCTGCCACAAAAAAGGCAGATGAGCGCGTCGCCTGCAAACTTGATAACATCTCCGCCATTTGCATATACCTCATCTGTGACCATAGACAAAATCGAATCGATAGTTTCCGCCAACATTGCCGAACCCTCCCGTTCTCCAAAGTCACTCTTCAATTGCTCCCCAAGCTTCGTGAAGCCGCTGATGTCCAAAATCATCACCGCGCCGTCAACCTCTGTCAGATGAGGTAGTGTAGAATTCCCTTCTGCCAGACTTCGTCGAAGATTGAATGGGAGATATGGAGTGTAGATGTCCGAGAGGTGCACCCCATCTTGTGAAACAAACGCTCTGGAGGCAGTATTTCTTTGACTTAACCTCTTCGCCTGCATGACCCTTTCCTCTTCAGAATCTGGAGATCTTTCTTCAGCGCTCAAGCCATCTTTGTAGGTGACCTTGTTAATGAAACTTTCCTGCACATGTCCGCGATTAAAGCTTTGTGGGGATACACCACCATAAATATCACCTTTGGCATCGATGGGGGAGTCGGATGATAATTTTCCATCAGAGGTTTCACTTTCTGAGATTACACTTTCTGTGCAATTGGAGGGGCTGATCTTAACACTGCTGGTGGTGGTTCCCAATCTCGGAAAGATTTTCATTTCGCCTTAATTTGCACGAAGCGCTACAGTAAAAAGGGATGCAAGATGCGTAGCAAATTTTCTATGCTGAATTGAATACTACTACTTAAAAACAACCAAAAAAAATGAGCTCACTGAAATGAACAGAGAGTTGCTGCTCTCAAACACGACCGAACAAAATCAAGCCATTTCCAAAAAAAGGATTAAGAGTTATCCAGTTATCCAGTTTACTCTACTCTCTGTGCCGTATTCCGTAATAAGTGTTTGCGACCACGGATCACCATTTTTTTTTTAACTACAGAACCACAGGAAATAGAAGCTTGCCAAAATCAAAACCTTTTCGTGTTTTGACCATCATGGATATAGTATCACTCTCAAACCTCCTCCAGGAGAATAATGAGCAAGAAGAACAACCATCTGCATCACATGCATTCGCTTCAGCTACACCAAGCGCCCCGGTTGTAAGCAAGGTCCCTATCGGGAAGAACCCAGATACTTATAAGGAGCCTGCAAAGGAAGAAAAAGATGAAGATGATATTTGGGGGGAAGAAGAGGTTGCCGACGAAGAAGCTTTTCATGAGCTGGATAAGAACGACAAGCGTGTAGAACCTAAACACCAAATACTCTATAAGCAAAGCGTCGACAGCTCAGACGTCTATCTAGGTCTTGGTGACAAAGCTCCAGGATCCTCAGACTGTGATACACTCGTTGTGAAGGTATTCTTTCCCCGCCACAAGCTTTCAGAAATCACTCTAGACGTGAAAAAAAATAGTTTGCTAGCCGAAAGCAAGGAATACCTTCTGCGCATATATTTGCCACAGAGTGTCAAGGAGGAAGAGGGGAAGGCCAAGTTTGACACTGACTCATACATTTTGTCTGTCGAGCTTCCAATTCTTGTCAATGACTGGTAGACGGCGATAAACGACAAAAGGAACTAACAAAAGTAGCGATTGAGGTTTACGTATATTTACTTTGTATTTATTTTACTGTATTTGTATTTCCTACTCTTCATCACAGTCTTCACAATCGAGAATTCCCTTTCCGACAAAGTAAAGACCTCTGAATTCATTCATGAGACTAAAGGTTGACCCATACCCACCGCCTTCTGCCTCTCCATTATCACCAGCCCTTCGGACTGAGAAGTAAAACAGAACCCTTCTCTTTTCAAAATTTGCCCCTCCAGCATGAAGTAACCGAGAGTCCATGATATATGCGGTTCCAGGACCCCCCATTCCCAGCACTTTCTGGGGTGTCCCGATTTCACTTGTATTGTCGATGAGGTGATCATTCTCCCCCGTCCCCGGTTTGAGCCCACGGTGAATCTTAGGGTCGGCATGGGTCCTCGGCAGGAAGACAGTTGGCCCCATTTTTTCCGTGACCTGGGAGAAATGAAATAAATAAAAAAAGGTGGAATGGGGGGGATGGGTCAGGTCAGTTGCGTGTCGCTATTGCCCCGCATTGAAGATATTCACACTTACATCCCCCAGCAGCACGAAGACAGTGAGGATGGATGCCCGTGGGGCAAAAGATGTGTCACTGTGGAGGGGCTGCTGCCCGCAGCCTGGCTCACTTATTAAAGAGGAGCATTCAACAAGGGAGGGATGGGTCCCCAAGGCCGATCTTATCACCGGATAACACGTACGGAGAACCGACTGAAGGGAACTGAGAACCACCGAGGATGACAGAGAGAGCTTCATATCCCAACGGTTGTGTGTGGAGTGGATTGGACCAAGGCGGTCGTCCAGATTTAGTTGATCTTGTTCGTCAAGTGTTGACGAGTTTGACGACTTTTTCACATCAACAGCTTCATCCGTATCTATCATTTCACAAATTTTTATGACAGCTCCATCGAAATCAGAGTAGTCCAGGTCCTTTATATCAAGTACCGCTTCAATCCTCTTGTACATCAATCTGGCCTCGTCAGCTGTCGTTGAAGGCAATAAGAATACCCCTTTCAACTTTTGCCTCAGCTGCAGCCTGTCCCGATGAGAAACTTTCCTGAGAACCAGAGAATGGACAGAGTCAATGTGGGCAAGGAGGGAAGTACATTGAGACTGGCTAAGCACTTTTGGAACCCTCACAAAACCGTCATGGGCAAATTCTTCTTCGTCAACCATTGGTCTGAGAAAAAAAGAGCTCTCTTTACTTTGAGCGTCGTCGTCGTGAAATAAAGTGGGTGATGTTTAAGTCCATCCAAAGCAAGGCACCAATGTAGGTTTACCTAGGCCTCCTGCTCTTCGACTAAAATGGCATTGTGGGCGATAACGAGAGCTTTATTGTTGTTAATGATGCACATTTGGCTACTCAAAAATGTTTGGGGGGGAGTTAGTACTGATCCATCTTTCGACACCACCATTCGCGTAAAACGCCCTTAAAATAACACGTTCGTTGTTGTGTCTTTCTTCATCGTCCACAATACCGCAATTTATCCTCAATCAGTCATCTTCACCCCAAAATATTGACGTCATTGACACACGAACTCCTTTTGCCCA
>Ga0115555_1001836_pt1 | contig 14528 bp, 10 predicted proteins | sample COGITO_mtgs_1104_2_FD_87285 | JGI IMG/M metagenome (GOLD analysis project Ga0115555, IMG submission 87285) | Pelagic marine microbial communities from North Sea - COGITO_mtgs_110407 | ecosystem: Environmental > Aquatic > Marine > Epipelagic | place: Germany:Helgoland, sampling site Kabeltonne... | reverse complement strand
TTCACGATGATTATATTCCTATTAATGTCACGAATTTTAAGGACAGCGAGGACAAGACTGATAGCAAACTTATGAAGGAGAATATCGAGGAGAGTCTCCTAGGGTTTAGTGAGTTAATGGACAATGCTGAGCCGCAGTAGACAGTGCAGTGGTTTTAGTTGTGCGCCACGCACACCACGGGAATAGTGATACAGTTTTTTTTAAGATAATACCCGGGTAAACATTTTGAAGAAAAAAAACTCAAAAGCGTCTCTCTCGAAAATAAAATTACCTCAAAATTCGAAACCCCCACGACCACAAAAAAGAACAACCAACCAACCCTAACCTTCCCAACCTCATCTTACGCCTCAGACAATTCTCCTATGGCGGATTCAAAAATGTCTACGGCCTCCTTTACTTCTGATTCGCTAACGGTTAGGGGGGGGACGAAGCGGACGACGTTGGCGCCGGCGGGGACGAGGAGGAGGCCCTTTGACATGCACGCGTTTACGACGTCCCTGGGAGGAAGGACGGGCGGAAAGTAACGAAACGGACGAATGTGATGATGAGTAGATTGAATGTTGCGTTGTGTAATGTAAAAAGGATCGTGGGATCGTGGGATCGTGGGATCGTGGGATCGTGGGATCGTGGGATCGTGGGATCGTGGGAAAAGAAAAGATACAGCAGTTAGACACACAACACAACAAGGAACTGCCTGATTGATTGATTGTCTCGAAGGAACGGATCAATCAAATCGAACACGACGACGGACAGCAGCGATCTCACTCACATTGCAGTGATACCATTCAGGGTCTTGACCCCAATGAGCAGTCCCTTGCCTCTCACTTCCCCAATGGCCCGGGGATATTTCTTCTGGACCTCCCTCAAGCTCTCCACAATTTGCCCCCCCCTCCTCCCGACATTCCCGAGCACGTCGTCGCTCCCCCCGCTCTCGGCCGAGAGCAGTTCCGCGACGGCGAGACCGCTCGCGACGGCGAGACCGTTCCCCCCGAACGTACTCGCGTGCGTCCCGGGCGTGAAGACTCCCGCGGCCTCGTCGGTCATTATCATGGCGCCAAGGGGTACCAGGCCGCCGCCGATCGCCTTCGCGGAGGTCACACAGTCGGGGACACACTTTTCGTAGTTTCTGAAGAAGAAAAAAGAGGGAAGAGAAGATATTCGATGTTCGATATTCGTGGTGTATTATCGATCGTGTTAGAATGGACGAGCACATTAACTTTAATTAATCCACGACTTCTCCGTCTCTCGTCCCGCTTCTCCTCGCCTTCCCACCGCACACACACAGACAAAGACAAAAACAAAAACAAAAACAAAAACAACACTTACTGAAAATTCCACAACTTGCCAGTCCTCCCCATACCGGTTTGCACTTCATCAAAAACGAGCAGCCCACCGACTTCCTTCGTGATCTCCCTACATCTCTTCAGAAAAGAATCAGACCCAGGAAGCACGCCCCCTTCACCCTGCAGAGTCTCGGTGATGATCCCAGCTACGCCCCTCTTCTTGCCCCTCAAAAAATCCCTCAGCCTGAACCTGTTCAACGACTTGACAACCTTCTCCAGCGACTCCTCGTCGTTAAAAGTAACCTTCCTGAATCCATCACTAACGACCCCCCCAAACTCAAAGCCCTTCTGATACTTGCCCCCCCCCGAGTTCGTCGCCCCGAGAGCCCCTGTGGTGCGCCCGTGGAACGAGTCAGACATGGTAATGATGTACGGGTGCGTGAGACCGAGCCGGTCGTGGCCCCACTTTCGGAGGAGCTTGATGGCGCCCTCGTTCGCCTCCGCGCCGGAGTTGCAGAAGAAGGCCTTGCCGCCTGACTTCGCAGCGTTAACACCACCGTTCGCACCAGGGAAAGTATTGGTGAGGAGCCAGGAAGCAAGTCTGGCTTGGTTCTCGGCGTAGTAAAGATTGGAGACGTGAGCGAAGGTCTGGAGCTGGCTGGTAACAGCAGACTGGAGAACGGGGTTACCGTGCCCAAAGGAATTTGTGGCGATGCCAGAGACAAAGTCCAGATAGCTTTTACGGTCCGTCTTGAGGTACGATCCGGAAGCTGAGATTACATTGCCAATATCATAACGGCCGTAAGTGGGGAGCACCAGAGAGTTGAACACCTCAGGCGTCGTCGCTATAGACGATGGGGGAGGACTGAGAGACATCGCCGCAGCGAGTGTTGGGAGAAGGAACACCAGACCCACCATCTTCATCACCATCTGCAATAAATACCGTAACCTTGCGATTTTGCAGGAATGAGGCAAGCAGTAGCAAAATGGAGGTAGCAAGAGGGTCTACAGTAGGTATCTGAAAGTCTGACTGAAATCTTACGAAATCTAGAAGTCAGTTTAAAGTGGAAATAACAGGCACTCAGCGACCCACGATTTTGGGTGCAAAAAGCAAAAAGCAAAAAGCACACAATACACTTCATTCTTGAGTACTTTTGCAATAATAATTGCCCAACCGCCGACTATGAGAGTCATACTATCCCTTGCGTTTATGGCCACGGCAGTAGGAGGGTTCATTTCACCCTCTTCCTTCCGATGTCATTCCTCCCCACCGACTCTTACTCCTCCCCCTAGCCCACAGACACACAGCCCTTTGATATATAATGCACGTGGGCACAAGAGAATATCCCACAAAAGCTCCTCTCATTCTCGACCATTCTCGAGCGCGCTACATGCCGGTCGTAATTTCTATGCGGATCTTGGTGTGTCTCAGTCAGCGTCGGCTTCGGAGATCAAGTCAGCCTTTCGGCAGAAGGCGAGGAAGCTCCATCCGGACGTGAACCCAAGCGCGGACGCAAAAGAGCAATTTCAGAAGGTGAACCGCGCGTACGAAATCCTTAGCGATCCCAAGATGAAGCAGCGGTATGATCAGTTTGGGGAAGCCGGAGTTGGAAGCTCTGCTGCCAGCGAGGGGGGAGGGTTTGGCGGAGGGCAGCAGGTTGATTTGAGCGACATATTCGCGGACTTTTTTGGGGGCGGAGGAATGGGCGGATCCGGGCGCGGCAGCGGTTTCGGGGGCGGGGGACAGCAGCAGCGTCAGCGCGGTCCTGTGGCTGGTGATGATCTCCGGTTCGATCTGGAGATTGATTTTGAGAAGGCTATTTTTGGGGGGAAGCAGAAACTCTCTGTCAGGCACAAAGAGCAGTGCACGACGTGCGGCGGTGACGGTGTGAAGCCCGGAGCGTCGGTCAAAACCTGTGGTACTTGCCGAGGTGCTGGTGTGGTCATGCAGGTTACTCGCACCCCCCTTGGCAACTTCCAGACCCAGCAGGCGTGTCCCACGTGTCGGGGGGAAGGCAAGATTGTGGAGGAATTCTGTGGTACCTGCAGCGGACAGGGCATTGTCCAGAAGAGCAAGGAGATCACGGTTTCCATCCCCCCGGGCGTGGAGGATGGCAACAAGTTGAGGGTGAGGGGGGAAGGAGATGCAGGAGCCAAAGGCGCACCTGCTGGGGATCTTTACATATTTTTGAAAGTCAAGCAGGACGGCCGCTTTAGGAGAGAGGGCCCAGAAATTTACAGTGATAAGAAGGTTTCTTATACCGACGCAATTCTGGGGGCGACGGTGGCGGTGGAAACTGTTGACGGAAATGTGGATATCAAGGTGCCGCCTGGAACGCAGCCTGGTCAGGTGATGCGCATCAAGGGGAAGGGTGCCCCGCGGCTCGGCAATAAGGACGTTCGCGGAGATCATTTTGTCACCGTCACGGTTGACATCCCGAAGAAAATCTCTGAGAAAGAAAAACAGCTGGTGGAACAGTTGCGAGAAATGAACTGAGAGACTAAAGACTATTGATTTGACAGAAAAAACATTATACCAAAAATAACGAGGAAAAAAAAACCATACCCGGTATAGTAAATAGTTTTGGCCTTATAATAATAGGTTTTTAGGGTTAATAGCTATTTCTTGTTCTCTTTTTTTTTCTTACTTCATTCGTAGTAGGCTTTTAGCTTCCCCCAGGTGTCGCAGGGGATTCTGTGCGAGAGAGCTATGCTGCTCGGACTGTGAATATTTTCCATTTTCTCACTGAGGTAGCCAGCGAGTAGTTCCAAGTTGATGTCGTTACTAATGACTGCGCGGTTGTTGTCATTAAATGACGTCGCGCTTATCAACGTGGGAAACAGAATCTCAATCAGCGGCCCTTCGCAGAAGTACTTGAAGGGGAGGGAAGACAGCCGAGATAAAAGAGTCTCGTCGCTTCCCCAGTTAAGGCGCTGTTGATTTTCCGCGTTCTCGAGAGTATACAAACCGAGAAGTACGATCATCTTCTCCAGACAGCTCTCTAGGAACTCATCTCTCTTCTCGCCGCAAATTTTGGCGACTCCCTGGCACACGACCCCGGCGACATAGCTGAACTCCAAATACCCTCCACCTCCCTCCCAGCCTGTCTTGGTCTCTCCGCGGCAAAGAACCTGGAACCGACGCAAATCGAGCTTGCACACGGTCACCAGTGCGTTTAATGCCATCGCGGAGAGCTGCCCCCCTTCAACGCACACCTCGAAACTGGCAATCCCTCCGGCCCCCGCGCTGCCCTGATTGGCGAGAGGGAGGACTGACGCCACAACGCCAATCAAACTGCCTCCAATTTTCTCAACCAGACACTCCTTCAGAGATATTGATATGGGGTCATTGTTGATCCGCGCGATATCATCAAATGTGTGCACAGCGACCTCTGTGCCTCTCTCCTTAACGTTGTTACCGATAGTGCTCTCGTCAAACGAAAAAGTAGCAAGGGTCTCAACGAAAGGCCCAAGAGAATACAACACGTTCATCAGCCCCGAGGAAAGCGCAGGAAGGTTCGTCACAGATCGGAGAGCCGCAACAATACTGTCGCACAACGGGGTCAATACCAAGTAGCGCATTAGGTCGATTTGGTCTGCTCGGACTGACGTGACAGTGGAGCTGAGCATCTTAGTCAGAAGCCGGACGGCGCTTCCATCAATGTTGCCGTTGCTGTTGTAACTTCGCATCATCATTGCGAAGGACTGGTGGGCCAATAGGCGAACAGCACCGTCAATGAACACATCGCCGCACTTTGCTCCGAACAGACACTCGGCGACATTGGGGTGATTCTCAGTGACTATCTCAATCGCAACGACAACGCCAGAGAGCGTCTGGGAGAAGTGCAGTCGGTGATTCAGGGTCAAGAGATCTTTGTACAGTTTCACCAGTATTGTGACCGTAGCTGACACGAGGCTTTTGTAGTTGTCGCCTATTGCCTCGGGTGATTTTTTGTCGAAAAATTTGACCAACTGGTAGATTTCACCATCCAGGTTTTTCGCCTCCCACTTGGTGTTGTCATTTGGGAGAATCAGAGAATCGTCATTGTTGTTGTTGTTGCTGTTGTTGAATTTAAAATTGGAAGCAATGTTGGCGATGCGTTGATATATCGACGCGAGCTTGGGCGGAATAGAGTCGCCGCCGCCGCCGCCGCCGCCGCCGCCGCCGCCGCCGCCGCCGCCGCCGCCGTAATCGTGGTTCTCGTGGTTGACTCCGTTGCTGTTGCTGTTGTCGTCGAGGAAACTGCCCACGTCTCCGATTTTTTTACGAGCAGCAGCGAGCCTTTTTCGACGCTTCTTCTTTTCGTCCCGGGATAGGCTCTGAATAGCGGCATCGATCTTCGCGATGAGGGATCGAGCAACCTGCTCTTCTGAGAGCTCATTGGGTTGCTGTGTCGTTTCATCATCCTCGGCAGGGACACTGTCGGTTTTCGCTCTGTTCTTTTTCGCCTTGTTTTTCTTCTTCGCCGTCGCCGTGTTGCTAGTGACAGGAGGAGACAAGAGCCGAACATCGTCAAGCGAATCTCGTTCCTTCTCTACATCTGGAGCTAGAGTATCGCTGTTGCTGGCGTCAAGGTCCTCGTTTGCACCGAATGAGGATGCCCGCAATCGGAACAAGGGAGATTCGTTGCTGTTGAAATCGCCGGAGCGGCGGGCATCGGCCAGGTTTCTTTTGGTCTCTTTTTCCGCAGAGCGCTGCAAGATTTTCTCCTCCCGAGCTTGCCGAGCTCGGGCAGCTTCGAGCATTTTCTGACGCTTCAGCTCGGCCATCTTCTCCGCCTCGGCCATGCGCTGGGATCGTCTCTCGCTGACCGCCTGCATCCTTGCCTGCAATTGTTCAAGTCGAGATGCCTGCGCCTCTTCTCGCTCGGACTCACGCTCGCTGAGAACCTTGCTATTCTTCTCGCGACGCATCTCGTTCTTGTTCGTGGTCTGTTTTTGGGCAGCTTGTCGTCTTTCGCGCGCAGCTTTGATGCGATTCTCAGTTTCAAGTAGCTTTTGCCTCATCTGCTCTGCCAAGTCTCTTTCATTCAGCGCGTTGATGAAGGAGATCTCCGTCACCTTGCTGTTTTCACTCTCTGCTTTTTTTATTTTTGCGGCTTTATGTCTCTGGGCCTGCTCTTCGGCTAACCTCATCTTTTCGCTGATGTTGGTGATTTTCTGTTGATGCTTGGCCTCCAGCGATGTCCGTGCGCGCTCTATTTTTTCAGCCGCCTTTGCCAGCTTTCTTTGCTTCTTCTTCTCTGCATCCGCTCGACGCTGGGCAGCGGCTGCTGCTCGTTCGTCCATTTTTTGCTTCGTTTCCGCGGGAGATGGCCGACGACGATCAGGACTAGACAATTTGTCGTGCAAATTATAAAGGGGCGTGTAATGTCCGGCCTCTCCGGTCGAATTTATCGGCGTCCGCAAATGGTTTTTGCTCTTGGGCAAATTCCGGGGCGTTAACCCCCCTTTCACGCCCCCCCTGACTCCAACACCACCCCTATGGGACAAGTCCTCATCTTCCCCCTCCTCACTACTGCTGTACCAGCTACCGGCATGGTTACTACGAGGGGATTCAGCAATCGGAGCGCACTCTAGAGTCAATTTTTCGTTCTTGCTTTTGTTCAAAAAGTCCGACCAAGCGGACTCCTCAGCTTTCGACACGCGTTCAACCCACTCCATCGCCTCAGCCAAAACCTTATCAATGTCCTGCTGCTCGCTGACCTCGTGTTCCTCCTTGTCAGTCTCACTCTCGTCGACAATGTCGACGAAATCATCGCCACTCTGGTTGTTGTTTTCGACGACAATTTCGCTGCAAACGACATTGCTGTTCTGCGCGGCTTGCGTGGCCTCGTACTCTTTCAGGACCTGCAGAGCTTCTGCCACCTTGACGTTGAGGGCGTCGACGCTATTCAAGAGTGCGACCAGGTCGGAACTGTCTAGCTCTAACAGCATCCCAGTAATCTTTCCAGCCAGATCCCCCTGGGAGGGATACAGAAGGGTGTAAATTCGCTCGCCAAAGTCGGACTGACTCATTTCGGTCGTTGCCGGTGGGTACTGCGCTGCCGCCTCTGCAGTCACAAAATTTGTAACAGTGACAACCTGCACAGCAGAGGTTGTAGGGGCAGGAAGGCGACCATCCGATACGTAGATTTTTGCCTTTGTACCCGTGATTTCCAGAGAATTTCCTCCAATCGATTCGTTGGGCGCGTCAAATGCGATGCGCTTACTCCATGCATTTTCCGACGGGAGACGAGCAGCAGGGGAGGGTTGGTTGTCATCATGAACTTGTTCATCTATGTCTTCCTCGTCCACGAAGTGATTCATTTCACGCTGCTCCTGGGCCTCGCGTTCCATCCGCTCTATCGACGAGCGGACCATCACATTGCGTTTGTCGGTAGAGCTTTTCCGGACATCCCAAGAAACGGATGCCATGACGTTGCGGTTATTTTTCGCATACCCTTTCTTTCGCTTCGCCTGCGCGTCGGCGTTCAGGAATATGTACTCTCCCTGCATCCGGATGCGTTTCTCTAGAGCAGTAAAATCATCAGAGCAGCGCTTTAGAATTTTGGAGGCATCACGAGCAAAGTCCGTCTCATTCTCTGCTTCACACTGCGAGTACAGCTCATCCACTGCGTGGTTCACGTTGCGGAGGAGTTGAGCGAAGAGAGTGTTCTTGCTCTTGCTACTACTTATTGAAGCTGACGGGGAGGAGGGCGGCTCAGCTGTCCCCGCCACTTTTGATTTGTTGTGCTTCTTCTTGCCCCCTTTACTGCTGCTGCTGCTGCTGACACTGCCATTGTTGTTCGGGTTCGCTGAGTTGCTGGAACCAGTGCTTGCGTTCGAGTTAGTACGCTTCTTTGGCTGGTTGTTGTGTCCAGTCGAATTTCCGCTACGGTTCTCCTTCTCAGCTTTTGACTTGCGTTTCGTGACCACCTGGAAGGACTCCTCATCAAGTGCAGGCACAGAAGTGGCATCGGAAGCAGACGGCCCATTCGGGGGGGAGTTAACCGGACTTATACGGAAGCTCATATGATTGCGCTTTTCGAGGGCCATATTGGTTTTACAGGGGGTAACCAACTTGGGGTAACCGGAGAAAGATTTTTCAAAACTTTTGTAAGGGAGACAAGAAGACTGACTTTTCTATTCGTAATATGACAGTGGAAGTAGCACCGATGGTTGAATCGTGTCGTGCAGGGGATCCCAACAAATGCACTTAGCCTTCGTTGGAGGTGTCAAGACTGAGAGAGAGGGCCAAAAAAAAATATGCAAAATATTGTGTCTGTCGTTATCACACCTATCTCGCGAATCTGCGATTTTCCTTCGTCGCTGCTGACTTTATTTTGACCTGTCTTCCAACAAAATATATTTAGACGACAGCCCCAAACCAAGAGTTGCCTGTTTCCCTTCTATTTCGAAAGTTTAAGAGTTCATCCCCGTCTTAGGTGCTCACAGCTGTTCTGAATCTGTTTTCATCATGTCGAACCATCCGTCTATCGCCAGCTTGTTCCCAGCGGCTCGAAAAATTCGATTTGACACGGGAGAGCAGATCAACCTACTCTCTCAGATGCATCACAGTCATGACAGTAGATCAAAATCAAATGAGCTGCTGTCGACAGTGAAACTATCTCTCGACGAATTAAGTAGGAGGATAGGCATGCTGCGCTCGTTGGTGAACAACGAAGCTCCCCAAAGCCGTGAAATCTGGACGGTAAAGATTGAGCAGCTCAGTGAAGACTTCAACATGATGATGGGGCAAGTCGCAAACATAGAAACAAGGATAATGCAGAGTGTAAATTATCACCGCGAGCGCAATGAACTTTTTGGCGGCGACTTGCGGCAAAGAGAAAACTTATCTGCAATGGGGGAGCTGGTTGAAGAGGGCGCCAGCACTGACCGAAGTAACAGGATGGTGGGTGAGATTCTGAACACTGGTGCGGCAACTTTGGATTCATTAATTGGGCAGCGCGACAGATTAAAAAGTGTGCGACGTATGGTACTTGACATGGGCACATTGCTTGGCCTTAGCGACACTACTATGCGTCATATAGAGCGGAGAGACATTGTTGACAGGTATATTGTCATTTTTTTAATGTGTCTCACCCTCATGATCTTATTCTGGTTATACTGGTAGTGAGACGAGAGGGGAGTAAGTGAAGTGAGTAAGCAATAGGGTAGTATAAAAAAGGTAGCTGTGCATTTAATTGCAATTATTCGGTTTCGCTAGATCCAGCTATGAGCACGGACCCCTCTCTGCCTCATCTGAAGAAACAGTTGGTATGAATCATGGATTGTTTTGGTATAATCAACCCCTTCTCCCCAATGCCCATTCATGATATAATTGTCTACATGGTGTTCCCATAAGAATTCGTCAATGTATTCTAGTTCGTCATTCAAGGGGTCCAGCAAAAAGTCAACAGTCCCTTGTTCCACTGGCCCGCTATCAATGTCAAGTTTGAAAAGTACGTAATCCTCTTTTTTTGCAGTATTCTTTATCACCGTTGGCATGAAAGGATCACCGTTCGCAGCGTTGGGCTGCGATGCGATTAATTGCTGGTGATAATGGGTGCGATCTTTGTACTGTCCAGGTACCGTGGAGTAAAACTTGTCAACGGATGTGGAGCCTTCCCACGCTTCTATGTAGTCAAAGTCGATCCCATGGCGATTCCATACAGTGGCAAAATAGCTGAGCGAAGGGCCACCTTGACCGGCCACCCAAGACGAGGCACCAGCGTCGAAATAATAATTCTTGCTGGGTTGCCGGGTGCCGAAGGACAACAAAACAAAACAAAACAAAACAAAACAAAACAAGCGAAGAAAGAGGATGTGAGCGAAGTCAATAGATCGAATCCGAATACAGTCAAATGCAAGCCGCCTTTCTCACCTATCAAGACTGGACGCAGGGAGCTGAGGGGGTGGAACAACCCAGCTACGATGATAAAAATACTTCCCCCCCCCTTCGTTGGGTGCACAATCAGAGCTTGGTGTGCAGAACTTAGTTCCGCACCCGCTCACAGGGTGACGGAGATGCGACACAATCGGCTCAATGAATTCAGTATAGGGTGCATTTGAGTTGCATTCATCTAAAAATTCAAACTTGCTAAAGATCTCCTCGTCAGTGGGAATAACAGGGGACACGGGACCGGGAGAATGTCCAGAAGGCGGGTAAGTAAGGGTGCGTCCGTTCTTACTGTTCCACCAAAGCTGTGTTAAACTGTCATCTTTCATGCACCAAGTCGAATCTGTTGGGAAATAGTTGCAAGTTTCCCACATAAATTTGTTGAGCATTGGGAGTTGATCAAAGAGGGCATCACAGATATATTTCTCCTCTTGCCACTTGGATATATTATCAAGCCAAATCTGCTCCCAAGTTGAAGATGTATAGCTGACGAATTTTCGAGGGTTGCACGTTTTTTTTTCATCGGGAGATGATGATGATGATGATGATGATGATGATGATGATGATGATGATGATGATGATGACGATGGAGAGGAAGAAGTTCCAGGCTGTTTTTTGTCGTACATCCGCTCCAGCTCATCTAGTTGAGCTCGAGCACGTGTAATCTCATCATTCAAACTACTTTGGACGTCAAGGTTCTCGTTTGAGTTAGCCTGCACCTGTTTGGAATTGGACGCAAAGTTGCCCTCTGTCCCAGAAAGTACCACACCCTTCTCTGTTGAAGAATAAATGGCATATTCATGAAATCGTCCAAGACTGTACACGACACAACAGACAAGCGCAGTAAATACCTTCTCCTTGTGTGAAGCTACCATTTTTCAAATAGATGCAAGACGTCAACTGATGAAGAAGAGTGAGAGACAGGAGTCAACAATGGTATTACAAATGGTTCGTCGAAACAGTACCGCTCACAGGTTCTGGAGCAGTGCTGCCCGTGCTTTCAAGGGGAGAAGGGGGCTCCCTTGTGTTTTGATACACCAGCCCGAAGATGTACAGCCTACTATCCCGAACAACTTCCAGAGGGGCCTGAACTCCGACAACAATCAGCAGAGCGAGACCACACAAGCCGACAAGCAGCAAGAGACACGCAACAAAGAAATCCAGTTTTTTTATTTTGTCTGGGGGTAATTGAAATAATTTTGTCTTTTCTTATTTTTCTCCGAATTAATTTTCCGTCTCTCACCTGCTTGACCTCCAGACTTAAATACCACCACCTCTGGATAGCGAAAGTCGCACTTCCATCTCTGATGAAGCGCAAAACTCCGCTAAAGAAGACGTTAGATATCGTATTTTCGTCAAAATTTTGTATTTTTGTCAAAATTTAAGTAACACACTCACGAAAAAATGGCTTATGCGAAGTGCGTCTTCACTTGAAGTGACAACGGTTCGCGGTCTGGATGCATGAAGTCGATATCGACATCTGTTTCGAACGTTTCATTGAGCACCTTATCACCACCTGTAATGCTTTGTGCCATCAGACTTCCCACAGCAGGGGCCAACTTGAACCCATGTCCACTCTCTCCGTGACAGAGATATAGACCCTCTGCACTTTTAGACGGTCCTAATACCGGGTGGACATCGTCTTGATTGACTGTGTACATGTGACTGAATCCATGGATCTCTCCGCTCCGAGGGAGAGTTGGCATTCGATGGAACAAACAGTTGAGATAGTCCTGTTTAAACTCCGGATCCAAGCTTTGGTTGTACTCGTCGGGATCAACGACCTCACTCTCAAACCTGTGGGCGATACTACCAAATACGAGCTGCTTATTTGACTTTCGAGGCATGAAGTAAACGCCGCTATTGCCGTGACAATCAGCAACAAAGGGGAGGTCCAAAAACTCACCCTCGATGTTCTTATGCCCCACCTGAATTCGGGTGGGTAGCATTTCGGTCGTTGTGGTGACTCCAGCCGGTTTGTTTATCTTGTCGAACCACGGCCCGGCTGCGTTGATAACAATCTTGCTGTTGACAACTGTCCCGTCGACCAAGGTCAGTCCCGTCACCGCTTTCGAGTCACCGCTCGTCATGTTGAGTTTACCGACCTTAGCATTGAATTGCACGTCGACACCTTCCCTATCCAAGACATCCTTCATATCATTAAGGCAGGCGTTGCTATCCATGTGACCACACCCTTCCTCATACACGGCTGAGAACTCTCCTCCCCGAAAGGGGATTTCGTTTCCCTCGGTGTCATAGGACGGCATGGGCGCCGTGTCCAGCACAGGCCACCTCTCTTCGACCGCCTTGGCATCCATGACCTCGGAACCGACTCCAAACTGCTCCAGACGATCGGCCATATCAATATTTTCTGCCTTTGTCTTTCCAAGCATCCAAAGAGCTCCAGTGTGAGTGAACTCAGCTTGAGGAGAGCTGAGATTAGTGTACTCTTGCCAGTTCTTGTATGCATTAATGCCATCCAACGCGAGCTGCATTGTCTCGTCGAAGCTGTAAAGTGCCCTGAGAAAGCCTGTACTGTAGCCGCTGCTTCCGTATCCGAGAGCAGGAGCCTGCTCAAACACGCGAATCTTCATGGTAGGATCACGCCGCTTCAATTGGTAGGCGATGTTCATGCCGTTGATCCCAGCCCCAATGATGGCAACATCGGCGTTGCTGCTTCGAAGGGACGAGAATGATCGTTTAGATACGGTTGCGAAGCCCCTTCCGAAAGAGTGGCTCGAGTAGTTGCTGGTACCCGAGTGCCTGTTGCTAGTACCCGAGTGCCTGCCGGCAGAGGGGAATGCTGCAGAGGAGTAATTCTCCTCAATCCAAGAGGGGAACGACTTTCCCACAGGGTTGTTGTCGGCGTCGCTGTAGACGTCGTCGATTACCTGGTCAATGTTAGTCGCCTTTTTTTCTGCTCGTTCTACAAGGTAAGACGACTTTTCTCGAGAGAGGTCGATGATCCAGTCATACACCCTTGAAGGTAAAATAGACTTGTACAGACCAGGATTCGTCCATTCAATTGAATCGGCCAATATTGCCCCCCCAGAGGAGATTGATTCAGGGACGTGAAGGACGCCTTTCGCGTCAAATAGTCTCCTGACAGTAGCGTTCTTGTAGGGCTGGTTCGTCGCACCAACCACGAACTTTGGAGGTTCCATCTCGTCGACTACCCTCTCGTCTATTGCCAGGCTATTTCCGCACGGAACGAGAAAATCAATGCCCTTCACTTCCTGCCACTCTTCTCCATCTCTCAGCGGAGTGCAGCCGTCAATTCTTGCGCGTTCTTGTAGGATGTCGGCGGTGTATACTCGCTTTGCCCCGAGACCGACTAATGATTTCGCAACCACACTGCCAACCTTTCCGCACCCTTGAACCAAGAATGTGAGTTCGCTTAAATCCAATTTGTAGCAATCGGCCACGCCCAAAATTGATCCGATTGTCGTCATTGCCGTTGCCACGTTTGTGTCAACCTGGCTACCAATCCCAGCCAGTACATACGGGGTTTGTTCGACAAGCTTGTCCATATCAGCTGCTGTCGTGTTTATGTCACAGCCGGTCCACACAGTGCCGTTAAGTTCCTCCAGTGCATCGGCCGCATCTTCCATTAGTGCAGCTCTATCGACGGTTTTGGGGGTTTGCCCCTTGCTGCAGCGGACCACAAGCTTCGCTCCCGAGAAGCCCGTATTGTAGCAGTTGTGTTTGTGGGTCATTCCCTCCGCCAGGCGGATAGCATCGTCAATGGCCTCTCTTTCTGTCTCATAGTTCAGAAGGCGCATTCCCCCATTCCCTGGGCGAGACTTTTCTAGCTTCCCATCATTTGCAATGAACAGTTGAACCCCTTCTTGGCGGACTGGGAACTCAAAAACAACTGTATTGCTGTTGCTGTTGCTGTTGCTGTGACTGTGACAAACAGTGGCGGTGGTATCAAAATTTGCTGCTGCAGGCAGTGTGCTCTTTTTCACTGAAGACGGTAACCGATTGACAACCGGTCTCAAGTGGCGGTTTGATCGTAGCGAATAACGAATCATCTTTACGTTACTTACGTTACCAAATTTTATGTACTGCGGGAGAGAGAGTATGGTTGGTATGAGTTTTGAGAGAGAAATCTGACTTGTCACCTCATGCGCATATAAGCCATAATTTTCACAAGTTTTCAACATTCAGTCTTCCTAATTGAATTCATTGGGACTCGCTCACCTCTTATATCTAAAATAAATACGTAAAAAGCATACAAATTATGTTTTTTTGTGAAAGTTTGACACCGAACATGACATGAATGATGTCACATTTGTGACTAAGAACCTTGAATTGGGTGATTTCGTGAACAAAAATTAAAAAGACATATGGTAATGGAATTG
>Ga0115555_1001831_pt1 | contig 14540 bp, 8 predicted proteins | sample COGITO_mtgs_1104_2_FD_87285 | JGI IMG/M metagenome (GOLD analysis project Ga0115555, IMG submission 87285) | Pelagic marine microbial communities from North Sea - COGITO_mtgs_110407 | ecosystem: Environmental > Aquatic > Marine > Epipelagic | place: Germany:Helgoland, sampling site Kabeltonne... | reverse complement strand
GAGAAGATTAAAGGGACAGGCCACAAACCCCGCCACGACCCAACCTTGGAGCCTGATTTCTATTCACCGGCCTTGATACGGACACAACAACAAGTGTTATCGATGAAGGCGGCACCGTTGGGTTTAACACAATTGCCTACAGCTGGGAACAGCGGAATGGTCCATAGTGGCAGTTTGATGAGCGGTGGTCCCGCGGTGTCCATGCCATCTTCCAATATGAGTAGTCAGGGCGGCACCAGCAGCAACAGCAGCAGCAACACTAGTATCTACAATGTCCCTCTCGTAGAAAATCCCTCTAACACAGGAATTTTTGTAAATGCTATACCCAGCGAGATGGTGATGAGTGACGACCACCTTGCCCAGATGCTGCTCCATGAGAAAATGGTTCTTCACCAAGAGCAGAGGCACCAGATTATGCTCAGACAGCAGCTCGAAGAAAATGAAAGGCGCATGCAAGCGAGAAGAAAAAGCATAGAGGATAAACAGAAGGTCGCGGTGCAACGGCAAGTCAGCTTGCAGAAAAGTGAGCAGGAACGCCTTCAGGCCGAGTACGTGGGCAAGGGGAACAAAAAAAAGGGCTTTCTCGGAAATCTGAAATCCAGGTTGAACAAAAACTTAAAAGTCTTCAATCGATCTGCGTCAGACTATGTTGCCCGTACAAATAGCATTGGGAGCGAGGGTTGGGATGGCGCCAATGCCATGGGTGAAGAACCAGACTGTGACTTTGACAACGTCTTCACTGACAGAAGCAGCAGTGTGACAAGCAATAATACCAGTATGATGGAAAGCAGCGGAAATTACCGGACGAGAAATGCTACCGGGACACGACAGCAGCCAGGACAAGATATATTGTCGCAACAGATGCACTTTCAGAACATTTTAGCTCAGCAAGACGTGATAAATAAAATGGGCTTACAGAATATGAACATGCAGCAGAATATGAACATAGGCGCACCTTACCTGCAACAGCCCTTTCCCAACTTCGCACAGATGCCAAACCAATTACAGGGGGCAATGGGGTTACAAAACCATGCCCATGCACATATGGCACAGCAGATGGGGGCAATGGGGGTGCCAAATCCCCCTGTGCCGATTGCGAACGCCGTCAATATGACGAATAATGTGAATTTGACTAACAGCACTCGCAGCGCGGAATTGCTTGGGATTGACATGTCCCAGAGGTCGATAGAACAGATGGCTGAATTAGACCTGTTGGCCGTCGGGAACAATTCAAATCGGTCTGTGAATAGCCAGAACAGCGACGGAAGTACTACAAGCCTAAACATGCAAATGAGTGACAGAAGCTTCGGCATTACTGAGGATTTGAAAGTCAGCGACCGAAATCTCACCCTTGTTGCTAGCGACAGGAGCTACTTGAACCATGAACTGAGCCGCAATAACAGTGGTGGTAGCAGCTCAAAAAATAGCCAGGTTGTTAGTAGTGTTGAGAGCAGTGTTGCGAGCAGTTCTGTTTCGAGCAATAGCAGTGGTAATGGGTCCATTCCGCAGGGCGAAAGCCCTGCTGCCGCCCGCAAGCTGGTTGAGATTGCTGAGGGTATGGTAGACTAAATGATGGTCGGTAAAAGGTTTGGGGTTAACTGTTTCATCTAAAACTATTTTTTCTTCCGCATCAACATTTAATAACGCCCACTACAGATCATTTTCAAGAATTGCTTGAAAGTGACGAAGCTGGAGGAAAGTGGCATCGACATCTAGTTCTCCTTCTTTGTCATCTTTTGTGGCCGTATAGTCCTGAATTGCCAGCCTGCCTGCATGGCTACAAAGATTTTTGCAGAATGTTCTCGACTTCCCATCAGTTTTCTCCACCACGTACTTCCAAAATGTACCCTTGTCGCCCTCAATATCAATGTCATCGCCAATGACCTCTGGAGAGATTTTCGTTAGCTCGTCCCTAACGATCTCTATCCTCTCTTTAGAGGATGGAGAGGTGAGGTTGACAATACCCCCAAGGCGGCCTGATCGGATGACAGCACTGTCCAATTGAGAGGCATCTTGGGCGACACCAACAATCGCAATTTTTCCCACTCTAACGCCTGGTACTTCCGATGCACTCGTTGTATTCGATGAGCAACCCATCGCTTCGCCCTTCTTCTTTTTTCGACGAGTGATCTCGACTCCCCCGTCAATCTCAATGAGAAACTGTGCAAGCACTCTACCCATCGTTCCGCCCTTGGTGCTGTCACCGTCGTCCCTGGTCCTGCACACAGTTTCTATGTTCTCTAGTATTAAGACGACGTCCTGACCAACGCTCGTTAGCCGCCTGCACTCGGAAAATACTCGCTTAACAGATCGCTCCGTGGACCCCATCTCAGAGGAAATCAGGCCGGCACAGTTGCACTCCAAAACTGTCGTCTTGGAATTGCCGATGTTGCGCCGGACGTTCTCTGCGAGGTCGAAGGCAAGGGTGGATTTTCCCGATCCCGTCGGCCCGGTTATCAGAATTCCCCCGACAACTGTCTTGGATTGTACGCTGCTGGGACGGCCAAGAATCTTGGACAGTTGAGATGAATACAGAATAGGGCCGAGGAAATATTGCATTATTTGGGGACTGTATAAGGGGTCTGAGATCAGCCGATTTTTTATGTTGCGTTCGGAGTCAGGGGAGGGTGGAAGAACGACGGAAAGGAGGTTTGATCTGGTGAAATTGCTTGATCTTGTGAAAATGTTGGCCTCCTCCCCCTGGGCCTTGGATGGGGGCTTAGGGGGGGGAGAGTGGGAGGCGCCGGCGCCGGCGCCGTGAAGGGGGGGCTTCTCCAGAATGGAACTACAGAGTATTGCAATACTGTCTGGAACCAGCGGTGTGATTGTATTAGGATTATCGTTCATAGCGTTGTCAATTGCATCATCCTCTTCATCTCCATCTCCATCATTGCCACTATTCAGCAAAGGGTCCAAAAAGAACTCAACACTTTTGGAAGTTTGACGTTCCCAGATTCTTTCTAGCTGAATAGAAACCACATTCCGCAACCTGCGAACAACGTGATTTTCGTATGCTGCGTTGTTTAGGTGGTCGACGCCAATGATCCTTAGAGTTGTTCTTCCAGATTCTTCCTCGTCAAACACTAGATGGAACGCCTTCATTACCGCAATCTCAGCATCACCAAAGTTTTTCATTCGTAGTAGCGCCGGAATTGTGAACTGCAGGACATGGGAGGGGGGCGATGATGAGGGGGTCACAGGAGGAGGAGGGAAGAGGTTTAAGACAATGGACACCATGCTGTCCTGCTCTCCCCAAGGATTAAAAATCACTGCTTAAATGTGTACTTAATCAGTGAACAGTCGTCGTCAAACGAAGGCATCGCCGACTTTTGCTAAATTCGCTCATTCTGATTGGCAAAGCGGGGCTCTGCCAGAAATTTTGGTTTTTTGTTTTGATGTCAATTTAACACACATTCACTGAGTGAAAACGTCGTTTTTGTCCATCTTCTACAAAAACGTCGTTTTTGTCCATCTTCTCCAGTTTACTTTACTCACCTAGAACATGGGGGGGAAGAAAGGCACTGGAATAAACACCAAGGTGGCTGCTGCGAATGAGAAGAAGGCAGCAGCTCAAGCGATCAAGGACAATGCGAAATCGCGTCAGGAAGAGGCAGCTCTGTCAGCAGAGTGGTCTAAAGGAGCAAACAGCAGGAAGAGCGCGCGGGACGAGGCAGCAAACGAAAAGGCAGACGAGGCAGCCAGGAAGAAGCGAGAGAAGGCTGAACTTCTAGCTGCTGAAGAGGCCGCTCTGGGTTCAGGAGGAAAGGGTAAGGTTGCAGGAATGGACGCTAAACAGCTTAAGAAGAAGAAGAAGAAGGGAGGGGATGACTTGTCGTTTTTGGAGGACTCGTTGGTCAGTGGAGCCGACAAGAAACTGAAAAAGAAGAAGGCAGAGGAGAAGGCCAAAAAAGAAAAGGAGGAAAGAGATCGCCTGGAGAAGACCAAGAGGGAAGCGGAGGCGGCTGCAGGGATGGAGTTTGGCAATGGCATATCGAACATGGTGGACCATTTGAACATTGGGACCGACGGACAACTGGAAAAGAATGTTAACAAGGATTTGAATGTAGATGAGCTTGCCGGCCCGGGGATAGACGGCGCCAACTCCATCTTTGGTTTCGCTGGAGCTCCTGAGAAGAATCCCAAGATAAAGGCGGCTCACAGGGAGTACGAAGCGCGAGTGCTTGATGAATACCGCGAGCAGTACCCTGGCCTGAAACTGTCTCAGCTGAAGGAGAGAATCTGGGAGGCCTTCAAAAAGAGTCCCGAAAACCCAATGAATCAGTTGCCCGGCGGTGGAGGCAAGTAAGGGGTGTTGAAATGATAAAGGTGAAGTGAATAAGTATGGACATTTTATGAAGGAGCCATTGCTGCTACCGAAAGATCACTCGTTACCTAGTTAGTTATTACCGGCTCATTAAAATCGACTCAAGAGCGGCAGATTTTTGCTCCTGTAGCCAGAGAGTTTAATACGCCTGAGCTTCTCGTCGATGTCAAGAACCCACACCTTGACCCTGTCTCCCTTTCGCATGTACTCAGACGGGGCCTCCCCATTCATAATGGGGAAGTCTGGGTGCTCCATAAAATGCAGGAAACCCTCGACTTCACATCCCAAATTGACAAATGCACCAAAGCTAGTCACCTTGGTGATCACTCCCCACAACTCATCATCCACCCCGATTTCGTCCAGCTTGATAGAGTCGTCGGCAATCACTTTTGCGGAACACTTTTCCCCCCGAAGGCCAAGTATATTTTTTTCTGGGTCGACAAACTTCACCCTGACCTCAATATCATCCCCTGAGTGATATCTTTCACGGGGATGAGACACAAACTCCTCATCGTCCATGTCACGCACATGCAGGAGACCATCGACCGTTGTGCCAATGTCGACATAGCAACCGAAAGGTGTGAGCGAAATTACCCGTCCAGAATGCACGGATCCGACCTCTAATGTCGAAAGAGAGGGCCGGTTCTCCAAGGGAGTTTTGCGCTCAGTCATTGAAAGCTTCTTCTTCTTGCGTTGGAGACGGGAAACTTCCATGGATAGTCGTTTTCGTTTATGGTTCTTTGATTCGTTCTTCATTTTATTCTCCCGAGCCTTCGCTCGATTTTTCCTGTTCACGTATATGGCCTTCTTGATATTTGGGTGCAATTCTGAATATGGGATGCGGGATTGCTTGGCCTCACCATTGTCACTTCTATCGTTCGCATCGTCTGATGTTATAGAGGTGGTCCGGACATGTAGAGACGTCGACTGTGGCATGGTTTGTAGACACAAGAAGGAATTTCCAAGCGTTGCCATGGTGAAAGCCAACAAAATTTTCGCAAATGTCGTCATAGTTTTCGTAAGGTGACGTGAACGGATCGAGGTAAAAATTTGATGATGAGTCAATTGAGTGTGTGGAAGTGGCGGTAAAGAAGGTTAAAGCCGCCCAAAATTACAAAATACTCCCCTTTCCAATGGTTCTCTGGTTCTCAGCGTTTTTTTTTTCTGCAGATAATTCCTCGTTTAACTCAAATTTCGTATTAGAAAGGTTTATATTGAAGGTCCGACCCAAAAATAATCCGTGATGATGTGATTTGCTATTTTTCTCTCTAAATCGCTAACACGCATCTCTTGTGCAGATGACTTTTGCTGCCCACAAGGATCTTGCTCTTGATGCGTGCTCGCACTTCTCTGCATCCCCCACACCGTTCCATAATGTTGCAAACCTTGTGGCGCGCTTGGAGGAGGCAGGGTACCAAAAGCTTGAGGAGTCAGAGAATTTCACAGGCAAGGTTAAAGGAAATGGGCTATACTACTACACTCGCAACACATCAACACTTTGCGCGTTCGCGATTGGTGGGAAGTACGACCCCACTAATGGCAATGGTGGCTTTAAAATTATTGGCGGCCACACCGACTCTCCTAACCTCCGCATCAAGGTGAGCAATGAATGGTGCAATGGTGCAAGAATTTTGACAATTTTGGTACCGGTGTATTTAATTTTCCTGAACTAATGAATGACTTACTCCTGTGGTAATTTCTGTTTTTGTCTTCCTCTTTTTGCGTACAGCCCCACAGCGTGCGCTCCTCTTCCGGCTGCACTCAACTTTCTGTTGAAACTTATGGTGGAGGCCTCTGGCATACCTGGTTCGACCGTGACCTTTCTGTGGCTGGTCGCGTGCTTGTACGTGAGGGGGAGAGGATAGTTCAGAAATTGGTAAAGGTTGACCGTCCTATCTGCAGGATTCCGTCCCTTTGCATTCATTTGCAGACAGCTGAGGAGAGGGCCGCGTTCAAATTCAACAAAGAGGATCATTTGCAGCCGATTTTGGCCCAGGAGGTGAAGGCTGCTTTGACTGGCGAGAAGAGGAGCGCAGATAGTGCTGACGGGGAGGATCAGTGGGTCGCGGGACACGAGCCGGAGCTAATGAAATTGATAGCGAATGAGCTAAAGATTGAAACGAGTCAGATCGCCGACTTCGAGTTGATGCTATTTGACACTCAGGCCGCTGCACTTGGAGGAGTCAATGAAGAGTTCTTGTACTCTGCCAGGCTGGACAATCAGGCCACTTGCTTCGTCGCCGCGAAAGCTATGGCTGACTACGACCTCAAGCGCCTCAAAGATGAGGTCGATGTCAGCATGATCTGTATGTTTGACCATGAAGAGGTTGGAAGCGCGAGTCAGTGCGGTGCAGGATCTCCGATTATGGGAGAGGCGGTCAAGCGTATTGTGTCAGCGATGAACGGGGGTAATGCCAACGAGGACATGCTCCAGGTCGCGCTGAGGAAGAGCTATTGTTTCTCTGTGGATATGGCGCACGCTGTACACCCGAACTACGCAAGTAAGCATGAGAAAAACCACGCCCCTAAAATGAACGCTGGTGTCGTGATTAAGACAAACTCCAACCAGCGCTACACTACGAATAGCTTCACCGGGCTCATCATCCGCGAAGTGAGCAGAAAGACTGGGGCAAAAGTCCAAGAATTTGTAGTACGAAATGACTGCCCCTGTGGCAGCACCATTGGTCCCATCATCGCCCAGCGCACTGGAATCCGCAGCTCTGACGCTGGCATGCCTCAGCTCTCCATGCACAGTTGCCGCGAGGTCATGGGAGTCGCTGACCTTACGGAGTGCCTCGCTCTATTCTCCGGATTTTATGAGCACTTCCGTTCCCTGGATGAAGTTTGCTTCTTCTGCACGTAAGAGACACGTAGAGGGGAAATCGATCAATACGTTAAATACAATTTAAACACAGAACATCAGTGGAAAGTGGGTGGGTGGGGAAAGGGTAGGGTGGAGGGACGCATGACATTTTAATGGCACACTAAAAGACCAAAGTATTGCTGCTGGCCTGCTGGCCTTTTTCTTTGTTGAAAAATGCCACCACCTCGTTTTGCTGACTTAAACCTCCTCAATTCATTCACAATACACAAACACACACACACAAACACATCGGTAAGTGCCACCAAAAGTTGTCACTTTTTCCTCATCATGTTCTCGATCTCGGTGTCGATTTCACCGCTGGCAATTATGCTTTTCAAATTGTTAAAGGACTCAACAGACAGGGCCAAACCCTTACTTCCTGGCTTCCAATCACCTTCCTTCTCATAGTACTCGCGGATGTGAATCTGGGCTTTCCCCTTCCACTTTTGCAATACAAGTCGCTTCTTCGAGTCATCGCCCAACTTCCAATGAGTAGATTCCTAGGTGGTGAATTTCGTGCAGGGTAGGGTGAGCATTGGGCAACAAGGTCATTTGCCTAGTGGATTCTGCGGTACATACCTCTGAACTTACGAGACGGTGAGAATCCGCGGCTCCTTTTGCCTTCTTGGCACCATCATCTGCCATGGTTTCCCCCTCGGCCGCTCGCTTCGTCGACTTTTTCTCCTTTGGCTTGGCTTTGACCTTTGTCGTAGGCATTTTCTCATCTGCCACCGACGAAGATTGCGGCAATGCCTTCTCCTGCAATACACATTCCATGGTGGTGTTAGGATATGAACAAAAAAGGTGTGGTGAGGCTGAATTTAGAATTTTTGGGAGACAAGTGAATGAACGAATGACAGATTAGAAATTGAAGATTTTAGATTGAACAGCTCACCGCACTGCTCAAACTAAAGTACTCATCGGAAAACTTCAGCCATCATATACTCAATTCATCTACTCCCACCCTTTGTGAGACGACTAAGAAGAATTGTAACGATCAGCATAGCCGGATTGCTGTTGTCCTAAATCCTCCCTCCCCTTTCCCTCCCTGTATGAACTCGCCAGAATTTGGGAGCTCGCCCCCGCAAACATCGCCGCCCTCCTCTCCTAATGGAACGGCTCGCATGAGCTCAAAATCGTGGAGCCGCAGCTCAAGTACCCGAAATTCGTCAGACAACGACCCCATTTTTGATCCGCTTGCTGGTTTATCCTCGTCTGAATCGGACCAGACGTCGGCGGAGGACCGTGAGTCGGCGGATAGGTTGGAGAAGGCGCTGAATAATTACGAATTCGATCTCGGCAATAACGGAGACAGTGACAATGAACACACTGACACTGACAATGCGGATAACGATCATGCTGAAGACAACCGAGATGACGATGATGACGATCATGTCGAGGACGACCATGTCGACGGTGAGTCTTCATCGGAGGAGGATGAAGAATCTGACGACAATGAGAGGTCCTTTGTGTCAGCGCAACAAAAGATTTCTCTTGGAATTTGTGCCATGGACAAGAAGGCCAGGAGCAAGCCAATGGCGGAGATTCTATCTCGCTTGGACGACGAGATATTCGAGGTGATAATATTTGGCGATGACCGCATTTTGAATGATGAGCCCAAGACCTGGCCAACTGTTGATGTACTGATTGCGTTTTACTCTGGTGGGTTTCCTTTGGACAAGGTGGAGGAATACGTCAACCTCCGGAACCCGTTTGTAGTGAACGACCTGGCTATGCAGCGGACTCTTATGGATCGAAGAAAGGTTTACGATCTGTTGGAGAAGTCTGGAATCGACGTCCCTCGTCACGTTTATGTGTCCCGAGATGGCTATGTCAGCGAGGGGTCTGGTTCTGGCACTGGCATTATTCAAGAATTGGAAGAGTTTGACGATCATATTGAGGTAAATGGTATGACCATCAACAAGCCGTTTGTGGAGAAGCCTGTCGATGCGGACAATCACAACGTGCATATTTACTACCCACAGTCGGCGGGTGGCGGCTGCAAGAAACTCTTCCGAAAGATAGGGAATCGCTCCTCAGAATTCTATCCTGACATCAACGAGGTCCGCAAGAATGGCTCTTTTATCTACGAGGAATTCGTGGAAACGCAGGGCACGGATGTCAAGATGTACACCGTTGGCCCTGATTACGGCCACGCGGAGGCTCGCAAGTCGCCCGCTGTCGATGGGAAAGTGGTTCGCGACAGTGACGGCAAGGAAGTTCGTTTCCCCGTAATTCTGTCTCTCCGAGAGAAGGAAATTGCCCGCCGAATCGTTCTTGTGTTCAAGCAGTATGTGTGTGGATTCGATCTGCTCCGTGTGCAGGAGAACGATGCCCTGGTTTCGTACTGTTGTGACGTGAATGGCTGGAGTTTCGTTAAAAACAGCCGAAAATACTACGATGACTGCGCGACGCTACTTACAGAGTACATGTGCGCAGCAGTCAAGCCGAAGCTGGTGTCGGGCTTCTCTGCGCTGGATCCTTTGCTTTCGACCGTGTCAACTTTGGTGCGGCCTATAACTCCTCAGAAGAGGACTAACTCTAATGACCCCCGTGACTCCTCAAAAGACCCGCGCTCAGCCCTTCAACGCGCCTTTCAGCTCGTCAGCAACAGTGGTCACGGTAGCGAGGTGGTACCCTCCCCCGACAGGGTACATCGGCAGTTATCGAATTCATCGCAGAGCAGTCCGAATGGCAAGACGGTGGGTCGCGATTCTGAAAGCATGGATTTGGAGGTCAATTCGATATTGAGTGGTCGAAAGTCAGGCGCAGGGGGCGGCGGTACGGCCACCAGGCTTGAAGACGGTGCCCCCAAGATCCGCGATCTTCCCGACGCGTATCCTGAGCCCTTGTCCCGCTGCAGTTCCACAAGTAGCGAAGTGGACAGCGGTGGCAGCAAGAGCGGCAGCGCGAACCCACTTCAAGCCAAGAACGGCTTAAATGGAAGGCTTAAGGAGACTCACACGGAGGAACTGCGTTGTGTCATTGCTGTTATCCGTCACGGCGACCGAAGCCCCAAGCAGAAGCTCAAGCTCAAGCTCGATTACAAGGCTATTATCAACTTTTACGTTCAGCACGGCAACAATAACACCAAGAAGGACCTGAAGGTCAAGGGCAAGAAGCCTCTGGTGCAATTTTTGGACACGATACGTTCCCTCATCAGCGAGATTGAGGAAAGCCAAAAGGCTGCTGGGCCCGCGAATTTGACCGGCAAGGATAAGAAAGAACTCCACAAGCTCGTGCATATGAGAGACGTCTTGGAACGCTGGAAGATTTCCGGGCTGAATCGCAAATTGCAGCTCAAGCCGCAGAAATGGAATGATGACGGTACTGTCAAGGAGTTGCTTTTGATTTTGAAGTGGGGCGGCAATTTGACTATGTTAGGTCAGCGGCAGGCAATTGCGCTGGGTCAACGCTTTCGGCACGAGAGTTACCCTGATCCCTCGGGAGGAGGGATTTTGAGGCTTCACTCGACCTTCCGTCACGACTTGAAAATTAAAACCTCTGATGAGGGGCGTGTGATGAAGACAGCTGCTGCTTTTGCCAAAGGTATGTTGGAGCTCGAGGGTGAGCTACCCCCTATCCTCGTCTCACTGGTCCACAAGGAGAAAGACAGTGTACACATGCTGGATCCTAGCGGAAACAAGGAGGTGAAGGTCGCCTTGGATGGCTGCAAGGAAAAGATCCGAAAAACAATGCAGTCGGATGTCGATTTTGTGACCGATCAGAAGGCGGCCCAGGCAGTCCTCGAAAACGCGGGGATCGATACCGACTCGAGTTCGAGCCTTTTAGCGTCTCTGAAAGAAGTGCGCAACCCTCGCAAACAGCTTTACAAAATTCACACGACCATCGGAGAGCTGTTGTCTCAACTGGACGCGATGCTTGCCGGCGATCAAGAGGGCACGAACGACACCGAAAAAGTCCACGAGGGTGGTGAGGGCCTGAAGGAGAGTAGCATCAGCACACAAGACGCTCTAAGTGGAATCAAGCTCTACAAGGGGGAAAGTTTGGTTGAGTTAACCGAGCGCTGGCGGCTGCTGTACAAGAAACTCTACGACGACGACGACGATGAGTTCGATTTGACGAAAATACCGGACGTACACGATAACGTCCGGTTTGACATGCTCCACAACCCTCACCTCGGCTTGACCAAGACTCTAGGCCAACTTTACGAGCTTGCCAAACCGATGGCCGACTGCGTCGTTCCTCAGGAGTACGGAATTTCTACTGAGGAGAAACGCTCTATTGGCTCAACGATGTGCCGCGCTCTCCTGGAGAAGATCAAACACGATTTGATCATCGCCAAGACAGACAGCCAGGTGGATTTGCGCTACATGATCGATTTGTCTCACTCAGCCGACCTGGCTATCAACACCTTGGGCCGCAGGATCCGGACTCGGTTGTACTTCACCTCTGAGTCTCATTTGCACACACTTTTAAATGTTCTCCGGTTCAACATCGCGAAGAGCGGGGAGGGTGAGGAGGGCTTAATCTCCCCTTTGACGAAAACTGCGCAGGAAATGATCAGCGCCACCTCTGAGCTCTGCTACTTGACTCAAATTGTGATGCGTCTCTTCGAGGATGCGAGCAAGGGGGCTGACAACCCCAGCCGTTTCCGGGTTGAAATTGCGTTCAGCCCAGGGGCGACTGCGACGCCGCAACATATGAGCGCCCTTGCGAGAGACGACGACGCCACGCGTTTCAACTGTAAAAAGGTCGTGACTGTCTCCCTACCCAATCTCACCTGCGACGAGCTAGTATCTTACATGGACGAGAGTATTAAATATGGCAAGGAGGAGGGGGGGAGCGAAGTCGAAGGAGAAGCTAAAGGCGATGATAAAAGTGAAGTCAAAGGTGAAGGCGAAGTTGGAGGTAAAGGTAAAGGTAAAGGTAAAGGTGGAGGTAAAAAAGGCGAGTCGGTGGCAATCAAAAAGATTGCAGTACGAAAAACGTTGAGTGTTGGGGTGGAGGAGAATAACAATGATGTCAATAATGTCAATGGCGGTGGGTGCAAGGGTGATGTCGGTGGTGGAGAAGGCGATGGCCATGGCGGTAGCGGAAAAGGTGATGACGAAGGGAATGACAAAGAGAATGACAAAGAGAATGACGAAAGGAATGACGAAAGGAATGACGAAGGGAATGACGAAGGGAATGAGAATGGAGGTAAAAGTAACAATGGAGAACTGGACAAGGAGGCGAAGCTCATAGCAAAGAGGTATTTTTGGGGGGGCGTGGCGTTACTCTCAATAACAATGGGTGTTGGGATCTTGTTTACTACGATGCGACTGAAGCAGCGGGAGATCACACGGAGATGGTCGAAACGGTAAAGATTATATAACGTAACGATGGACGGCTTAAAATTGCACGCAAAAGTAAAAACGAAAAGCCATATATTCAATGCTTTCATAACTATAGTTAGCTGGTCGAAGAATACTCAACGTTTCTGATATTCCACCCCTTCCACGATATATACGCTCCAATACATTTTTTCACTTAACTTACGAAGCGATCAAATCAAGTTATCTTTCTCGTCTTCAGGTGGGCTCAAGTTAAAATTCACCTTACCACACAACAATTTCTTATCCTTGGTCACAGCCCCACACAATTCCAAATATCTCTCTCCTTCCCCATCTGTCAAGCCCAAAGCCAAGCTAACATGTTTGAGGGGCACGGAAGGGTTGTAGCACTTGATAATCTGCTTGAGTCCAGCAAAACGAATCTGGGGGACTACGAGCTGCATCAGATAATGGCTCATTTTTGGGGCGGAGTCGAGCAGGCTGAAGAATCCCACGTAGTCGTCCGTGGCGACTGCGGAACGAACACGCATCGCGTGCCTGACCTCAACACTGTTCACCACATGTTCGCCCCCAACCCCCTCTCCCCCCAGAACCTCCTGTAGGAGTTCGTACATATCGCTGCTGCCCCCCTCATACTTTGAATTTCCCATGAGAAAGACGGTATAAAGGATTCGGTAGGCCACAAACTCAGGCACGTGCTGAACCGCCTTATCTAGGTGCGGGAGCTTCTCATAAAGCTTCTTTAGCTGTGTCTGGCACTGGTTAAACTCGTTGAGGTCGGAATTTTCGAGGGCTACACGAGCGTGCGTCTCGTAAACTTCGACTGCAAGGGCATTTTCTATGTGCTGAATCATCAGGTCTTGTCTGACCGCCTTTAGCTGGCTGCAAGCCCACAAATACTCTACCTCTTTCGCCGCGTACTTGGTCTTAATGTTGCTCAGCTGTTTAGTGAGGACTGCCTCGGGCCGGACCGACTCCGGCTTAGGGGGGGCGGTTAGTCTTAGATAATCGCGCTCTAACTTTTGACATTTACCCTTCACAGTCAGCTTCAAAAAATCATGCTCGTCGTAGGTTCTCTTGCTGCCAGTAATGACAGTACCACCTTTGTATTTCTCAGAAAGAAAATACTCTCCATTGCTGTTGTTTTTTGATCTTTTTGAGGGACGGTTATCGCCATCACCGTAGCCGCCGTGGCCATTGTGTTCTGAAAAACGGTTCGCGCGCTTATTCATGATATCATCGCTCACATTGAACCCTTGCTTTTCGCCATATCTTCCTCGCTTATTTTTGTTTGCTTGCTTCTTGTTGCCACTTTTCGCGCTGTTTAAGCTGATAAACTCCTCATCGCTGTCGTCATCGATTGAAATGACGAGTGGGTTGGTGCTGCTGCCGTTGGGGGTTAGTTGCTGTTGGGTATTTCCTTGTATCGGAGGTGGTGGCGGCGGCTGTGAGTGTTGAGAGTGTTGGTAAGTCTGAGGCTGCCGTTGGGACTGCTGTTGTTGGGACTGCTGTTGGGAATGCTGTTGGGAAAGCTGTTGGGACTGCTGTTGGGACTGCTGTTGTGATTGATTTGGGTTAAACGGTGACATATGGTTACTTCTGGGCGCCAACGGGTCCATCGCATTAACGTTTGACCGGAAAGGCACTACGTTCAATTGAACGGGGTCCATTCTCGACCAGTCCCACACAAATATATTGTTTTCAGTTTTGGCTCTTTCAATCAATGCCTGAACCCGGGCCACCGCGTACTTCCTGTCCGTCTCATTCTGACCAGCCGAATCGTACACCCGCTTAACAAAGTCCTTCAAGGAATCCGGGTAATCAGAGCTCTTTATCTGCTGCTGCCCTGGCTGATTTTGATTTGCCTGCTGCTGCTGCTGCACTTGCTGCTGCTGCACTTGCTGCTGCTGCACTTGCTGCTGCTGCACTTGCTGCTGCAGCACTTGCTGCTGCTGCACTTGCTGCTGCTGCACTTGCTGCTGCTGATTGTAGGCCGCCCACGCGGCCGCCTTGAAAGCTTCATAATCCTGGGGTGCCATCCAACTGTTCGTGTTCG
>Ga0115555_1001827_pt1 | contig 14565 bp, 9 predicted proteins | sample COGITO_mtgs_1104_2_FD_87285 | JGI IMG/M metagenome (GOLD analysis project Ga0115555, IMG submission 87285) | Pelagic marine microbial communities from North Sea - COGITO_mtgs_110407 | ecosystem: Environmental > Aquatic > Marine > Epipelagic | place: Germany:Helgoland, sampling site Kabeltonne... | reverse complement strand
TAGATGAGCAAGACCAAAAAAAATATCACCTGTACCCTTACCCCCCCCCCCCCTACTATGAACACAAACAAACGTACCGTCTGAAAGCTCCAAGGAAGTCCTCGCTCCAGCAATAAGTCATCGCGCGCTTGAGGATATCATGGGCATCCTTGCTCTCCTCCTTCGCTTCTGACATGGCGTTAATTGAGATTCAAATGATTTAAGTGACTTGTGCTTGTTATATACTTCGGGCATTTTGATTTTGTACGCCCAACCCGAACCCGAACCCAAAAAACAAAAAACAGAAGGTGCTAACTCAAATTTAGAAGCATGCCACTTATTTCAGAGGTAAATGAGGGTCGGGGGGGGGACTTGACGCCTAATTCCTCTGCAGATACCTCCTCTTCGTCGCGAATAGATGCAATGAAGAACTTACTAAATGTAAATAACCTTGGCGGTGGCGGTGGCGGCGGCGGTGAAGGCATTGGAGGAATTGGCGGCAACGTTGGAAGTCCATTGCTGAATCCCGGTGGATTGTTGGGAGAGGTTGGCGGGCTTCCAGGGTTGGGTGGTCTGCCAGGCTCAGGGGGGAACATGTTTGAGGGAATGGACAAACAACAAATGATGCAGATGCAGATGGCAATGCTAACTCAGCTGGAAAAGACTGACCCCAAGAAGTTCGATGAGGTTATGACTGCGCTGGAAGAAGATTTAAAAAAGACGTGCGAAGAGCAGGGCATCGATATGGATGAGGTGAACAAGAAATATGATGCCCAGATTGCCCAAGAGCAGCGTGCATCAGCCGGCAATGATGTCAAGCTTCCGGGCGGAAAGGTGATGGATGCTGATGGGAAGGGAACGCGGGGGAAGCAAGAAGGGATAAATATCACGCCGGTGGCGCACTTTTCGATAAAAACAAAGGACTCTGACGGCGTGAAGGCATTCATTAACGTGTGCAGCCATGAGGCGCTCTCAGAACCCGCACCTCAGAAGAAGCTTGACGCGGAGGGAAATGAAGTAGAGGGTTTACGAGTTCCCGTTGCGGTTGGCGAAGAGCGCCGGTTCGTCGACGACAAGGGGGTGGGCAGCCGAACGGTTGATTGCATAGTCAACCCAAAAGTGATCGCAGAGAGCTCAGAGGACAAGACTGGGCAGTATCGCGACTGGATTTGCCAACTCGTGATTCAGTACGTCGAGCAGAAGTTCAAGGTTCAGCTTGACAAGCGTTATAAACTCCCCAAGCTCAAATACCACGCCTATATCAATAAGTTGACGGGCGAGGTTGTTGCCAAGACTCATGAGAATGCGGTTGTCAGCTCCCAATGGGTGCGTGACGTCAAGAAGGAACATAAGATTGAGGAGGTCGACGACGGTACGAAGAAAAAAGACAAGGATATTTCTGCTAAGAAGTCTTCCAAAATATCGAAGGGTACAAAGGCAGCTGCGGCCAAAATCCCCAAGGTGCCTATGAGCAGCAAGAAAATTCCCGTTGATGTGTTCTTCGAGAATGCCGATGGCAACACGATAAATATCCTTGACTACAACTTCGGCTCTGACCATGAACTTCTTCTTTCTGACCTTGCCAAGGCAAACGTTGATAACCTGAGTAAAAGTCAGTGTCTAATGGAGGTGAGTGCTTTGAGGCGAGCGCGGGGGGGGGGCTGGCTTGGGATTTTTTATCGCTCGCTCAGCACATACATAGAATGAGCAGAAAATAACGGAAGGAGGAAGAAGGTTCGACTTCTTTTCCTCCTTTTCGCTGCTCCCAATTGTACAATGCTAACTTTTTGCACCGCTTGTCGTGGAATTTCTCAGCCTGTCCTTCGGAATCCTATCGCAGATGCGAACGATGCTGATTTTGTCTCTCATGTAGTACTGAGAGTCTCGCTTCCAGCCGACTCTGGACCTAATGCGGAGGTTGACCTGAGCGCGTTTGTCTGTTCTGTGGGAGCTCCTGGCTTCCTCAAAACCGAAGTCATTCTTCCTTACCCCGTTGAGTGGAAGAAAGGGGTGACGAACAGCTACTCTCCCTCGGCCAATCTGCTGACGGTGAGGGCGAAAATCTCTTTCGAGAATTGGAGTGAGATGGAGTCGGCTGCAGATGTCGGAAGCCGGCAATGGCAATTGTCCGCTGCTATTGGGGGAAGTAGTAGTGGCAACAGTGGCGGCGGCAAGAAAGAATCTGGGGGCGATAACGGCGAGGTGAGCCAGGGCAAGCAGTCGGCGGCTTCTACTGATAAAAATCTGGCGGAAGATAAGTTCCATCTCAACCTTCCAAATGGCTACAATCCTATGAGCGGTCTTCGGCAGGACGAAGACGCATCAGAAGATGAGAATGACTTCGACGAGCTGCCAGAAGACCGATTTCACAAGAACGACATCATGTCGCAGCATATCCTCGAAAAGCAAGCAAAAGAGCGCCAGGACAAAATAGAAAAGAGGTGAGTGAAAGTCGTTGATGCGGAAGCTGCTGCTGTATTTCAGCATAATTCGCAACCGGGTATTTTCCCGTGCGATCAACTCTGGACCTTCCAGAGAGACGAGTATGCCGCTGCCACCGCCATAGCCGCAGCCGCAGCCGCGAACACCATCCATCAGCTGGTTGCTGGCGCCCACCGTCAAAAGCTATTCATCTAACCCATATTCATTCGAAAATTGTGTAGCGATAAGGAGCGTGCCGAGCGTAAGAAGAAAAAGAAAGAGGGGGGCGACGAAGATATTGAATACCTCGATGTTGACGACTTCAAACCGGGAGGAAAATATTATAGCGGAGGTCTGGGGGGCAATATTAAGGATGAACCTGGGAATTTGTATGCAGATGGCGGCAATGAGGATCTTACCAAGGCGATGGAGTACATGAAAGTGCAGGTCGGCGGCGGAGAGAATGAAATCTGCAGTGAGAATGACGACAATTGCGAGAAGAAAAAGTTTACTTTGAAGAAGAAACCGAAACTCAACAGTGGGCTGTGGACCGAGCTTCTCGACTAGACTAGTCATTGCAGGCTTTCAACCCTACTAGATACGAAACAAATAGCAGAAAAAGAATGATTTTGGTTTACATCGATGATTTTACATTCAATGATTTTTGGTGCTAAAAAACGCGCAGCTCAATCAATACATTAATAATTGCTCAATAATAGCAATAGCTAAGGGGGTACGTACGATGCCTCTTAGTCTCGCTTACAGCGCTGGCGTAGGTGCCCCTCTTCAGCGCAGAACAGGCAGACCTTGGCGTTCTCGTAAGTCACGCCAAGCTTGGGAATGAGCTGCTTATTGGCGTATGCAGTGAGAATTTTCTCTCCCTTGGAAGATCCAGAGAGGGGGCCATATGAGTAAAATGAGGTGTCGAAGTCATCTGGGGTGTCAAATTTTCCCAGAATAAGACCAATGGCTCTTTCAGATACTGGATCCAGCTCCCTTCCCTCTACATATTCAACATTTTTGTGCACGTATTTAGGGTCATAGAGCTCCCTCGCCTTCAGGAGCTGCTGTATTGCGCGTCGAGATCCTAGCTTTGTCAGCTTTGTCTGCGTTGTCCGCGTCAACTGTGACTGTGACTGGTCGTCGTCATCGTCCTTTGTCTGGAAAGGAGAGGGAGAGATGACATTTTTCTTGCTCCTGATTGACTCAGGGGACTTCGCCTCACCAAAGAGGCTCTTCGCTTTCTTTGGGCTGGTTTTCGCGCTGTTGTGGGCCTTTTTGGCGTTCTTGACTTTGGGGGGGGTCTCTTCCACAATGTTTAGCTTCCGTTTCGGACCCATCCCTGCTGTTATCTGCTTTTTTCTGTGTTTTTTTCTACGGATAGAATCGGCTGATTCTTGCTAAATTGATAAGGTAATTCGGTAATTTAATAAGGTATTTGGTTGTTCAGATGGAAGACACGTCGTGGAGCGGCACTATTTAATCTTGAATAATTCCTGCAGAGAAGCTGAGATGTCTCAACTGTTTCAGGTCGCCGACTCCCCCCGACCCGACGAAATCGAAAAGTGAAAAAAAGTTGAAGAACAATTTGCAAAAAGGGTGTAATGTATGCAGATAGGTTCCATTCTCATAAAAATCCGATAATTTTAGCTCAAAAAGTCATCGTGCGTGTTTTTGCTACACAATTAATTAATTATCAAAATTAGGTGATAGATGGGGAAAGAAAGTCACCGTCGTAGAAGGTCAATCGCTGATGATAAAACCAGGATGTTCTACACTTTCTTGAGTCTCAGTAGTAGGTCGGGCGAAGGAAGTCGTCTTGGAGACTGCATTCTGGAGAATCGCCTCCAAAGCTGCTGAGCTGATGGAACTTCTGCGCCTGGACCTACCGTAGGTCCGCTTCTGGGCGGTCATCTCCTCCACCCCCGCTGGCAACATATCCTCGGGGATGAGCGCTATGGTATGGTCATTGAACCAGACGGGTGCCTCAATGTACCACATCTCCCAACTTTCGTTGAGCCAGGATTTGACCTGGCCCGCGAATGGTCGCCACAAGCTCTCGTGCCTCGTAAAGATACTCATTCGTGACTCGTCATCGCCGTGCAAAAAATTGTCAAGGCTGTGCATTTTGCTTGTCTTGGTGTTGAAGAAGGTGTGGCGGAAATTGGGGTTGCAAAACAGAATGGTGGATGCAAAGCTCCCTGCCCAAAGCAACCACAGGGAAAGGCAGATCATCTCGAGCGTGTTGTAGTCGATGCCCTCTTTACCCTTACTCTCGCCCTCGCCCTCGCCCTCGCCCTCCCCCTCTTTCGAAATATGCAACGCGTACAAACCCGTAGCCAAACTCCATATCATGCTGTAACACCAATAGAAGCCTCCAAGCTCATAAGGTGACCTCAAGTGGGGCATGGCCGTGAAGTCGTTGACTATCTTGCTGACTAACCTCATGAACAGGCTCATGAAAAACCTCAGCTTTCCATCAAGCCTCAAAAAGTAACTCAGATCTTGCCTCAAAAATTTGTACAATATGTACAAGAGCAGATCCACTCCGAAAATAAGTAAGAAGACTTCCTTCCCAGCTCTCCAGAGCATGCTATACGTCATGCACTTCGTCAACAAGTGGCTGAAACTCATCGTCATCATACTAACCTGCAGCAACTTCCTCCGCACACCCACCAACGGCACGAAGCCAAAGAAGATAGGGTTTTGTCTCCTCAGATCCGCATTATTGTCCGTGGTGTACGTCAACCAGATGATACCCTCTGCAGTGAAAATTGCGCTGCTGATTAGACTGAGGGTCAACACGGTATTATAATTATCGCTCCTTAACAGTCCTATGACCTGGATGAGTGTGCAGGGTATGCTCTCAGAAAAGACTTCGCAGAGTTTCAAACTAATCAGCTCTCCGATTGGGGCGATAATTGTCCTGCTTTCCGGGGGGTAGCTTTGGTTGGTCAGGACTCTGAACTTGTTGATACCGCACTTGACCATGAAAGCGGTATAAACCATTTCCGTGAAGCACGTTCTCGGCGAGTGCCGGTGATTCACAAACACGATGATTAATTGCAGCATCGTTGCAGTGAGGATGAATGTCAGCATGAGTTGCCCAAGCGTCTCTTCACCACTCATGAAATAATACGAAACTGCGTACAAATCGGTAACAAGGTCCGTCATTCCAAACGCACAGCTTCCCCCACTCTTGATCAGCTTCTCCGTGGTCACCTTGCTTTTTTGCTCCGTACTAATGACCAGCATCATACTCTCGAAGAACGGAAACTTGCGCTTACACTCGACTAAGGCGGGGAAGGTGTTAATAAAGGAGTCCACCACATCCTCCGCGTTGCCATTGATGAGAGATGAGTTCCGAAAGAACTCTCCCAGAAAGAACCCGTCCTCCGTAGACAAGTTCTTCATATTGTGTGGTAAAGATTTCGCGCGCTCTCTCCAGCCCTGGTCGGAATGTGCTACTGTTTGACCGTAGCGCTTTTCATAGTCACTCTCATTTCCAGTCAAACTAATTACCATCGCCTCAAAGAAGGGAAACAGGCCAAAAAAGTGTTTCATCACCGCATAGCTCCCGAAGATGCTCTCGACGCCCCTGAGCACACTGTGAGCTTCTTTGGCCAGCCACCAATTCCTAATCCCGCCATAATGTTTGGTCAGTAGTAAACCAATTTGGATACCGTCACTAGGTCCAATCTCGCTGATTTTCTTGAGTTTTGTGAAGGCTTTTTGGGCGCAGGTGATGGAATGAAGCTCGTGAGTGTTGACCAAGGTACTCTCAATTTTGCTGAAGTTAAAAAGTTGTGTATCAACGGCGAAGACGTAACTGATGCGACACATTTTGTTGTTTGCAAGTGGCGCAATCTGCATGCAGCTGCTGCTAAGATCTCGACGAGTGATCTGGCGGAAGTTGTCCATAATCTTGCTATTTGCCGAGGGCCGAAAGCTTCTGCGCGTATCGCTAGAAAAAGTCATCTCGTCACCTGTTAACGAGGCAGGTGAGCACGCGATCAGGTAGGTTCGTTCCCTAGCATCTGGTATTACGTTCTTTTTGTCTGTTGAACTTCCTTTATCATGCCTTTGAATAGCAGGTGCCCTTTCTGCATATGCCCTTTGTTGCCGTCCTCCTGCGAAAGCCCTTTCTGCATATGATCTTTCTGGGTTAAACCCATTTGGCGACCTAATTCCCATCGCAGCCTCAAACTCCTCCTCCTGGAAGCTCCACGTCATGACGCTGCATACTTTCCGGCAGAATTTCGACAAACCCCTCTTGTGACTTTCTAGGACACACAGTGTCTGGCTGCAATCTCCAAGTTTCATGTCTCTAGTTAGAGCGGTAGAGGGAACAATACTGCGCTCGTGTTTTCGATTCTTCGATAAGGTCCTGCTCAAGACGTCCCATAAGAATGCAAAGACTTCCACGGATGTCCCAGATACAAGCGCGTCAACTAAGATCCAGAGCTTGTCGCCATTGTCAAAAACTCTCAATCTCGCTTGAGTACCCGGAATTTGGACTATTTTATTTCTTAAGCCGCTGCTCTCGTCGATACATTTGTACAGAGTGACAGAATTCTTTATATTGGCCCTCTCGAAAGCATTAAGCCTGACTATAGCTCCCGGCACCGTATTATCACGGTTTCTCGGTATACTCAAGTTGATGGCTTTCTCAATGCCAGTGCGTCTGGAGGAGTCGATTGCGTCATCTTGCGAGAATTGCTTGCGCAGCACAGACAAGTACGAGACTCCTTCCGAGAAGTAGTCAATGAGGGTGACCTTACATTGTTCAAAGAGTGCTTTCTTCGCGTCGTCTTTTGCAGCTGAGCCTCCCTCAATGACGATATCCGCCAACTGTTCGATCTTCAGCATAAATGCAGGGAAATTTTTGTGGTTTGCGAAAACGTTTTTACTCGATACCGAGGCCGCAATGTAGACACAATCGCAGTCGTCTATTTCGTTTTCTTTACCGCCCTCCCCGTCGTTGACCTCGATACCACTTTTCTTGTCCTTACCTTTCCACCAGAGCTTATCGAAATGGTGGGCGGTTTCTCTACCATTTATAAACTCAAATATATTGTAGGTATCTCGTACGCGGTGGAGGTTGATAAGCTCTTGACTAGGTATTACATGATGACCCCCTTTGGAACGACTTCTAAATTGGACGCTATCTTGGCACATTCGAAGCCAAATGTGCGCGGCAACTAGTTGAAAGTCTCCATCTACGACTGTCTGACCAATAACAAGGTTTTTCTTGTAGCGGAGGGGCATTGCTGTAACCCGATTGTCGGACTTTAGCTTTTGCATTTCCCCCTTGGATTTCTGCATGATCTTTTGGTAGGTGTCATATACATTTTGGAAGATATTTTCCTGATATTTGATCTGCTCTACTTCCAACTACAGGTGAAAAAAAACAGGGAGTTGGAAGAATTTCAAAAAGGGTTTAGAATATACTGAGATTCTAACGCTCACACAGAACATGGCTAGAAACCCTCCGGATAGTAATTTGTCGTATCTTTGCTTACCTCTGAGTAAATCTCCGAATTGAAGGCAATGTTCTCAATCTCCTCCCTAGTAGGGATACTCTGTTTGATCATCGGGATCGGTTTTCGGTTATGATGGGCATCGAAATTAAATGGTTGCGTCGCTTTCATCACAGCGGGACTCATCTTGTAATCGTAATCGTATTCGTCCTCGTAATCGGCTCTTGCACATTCATCACCGCCGTGTGAAGAAGTTGTCAGAGCACTCGCTTGAGAAACGTTAGAGCGCGTGGAATTGAAATCCGCCAACGAGGACACAGCGGGAATTTTATTATCGTCGCTAGCACCTCCAACAATGCCACTACCGCCACTATCCAAATCACCTCTGGAAGAATAACTTTCAACGCTAGTACCAGTATACACGACGTCGGAATTAGTATTGGCGTCCACCATCTCCTTCTTCGATTCCTTTTGCCGCCTTTCATTCTTGAGCTTTTGCCTACTCTGCTTCCTCGCTGACTTCCTCGCTGACTTCCTCTCTTCTGCTCTTTTCTCCTCCTCAAGCTTTTTCTGCTCTTTCTCCGCCTTCAAGGTGGCTATCCGCTCACGATGTGCCTTCCCCCCCACATTCTCTCCAAGACGTTCCAACTGCTCAAAGGACTTCGTTTTGGCCATGATCATTCGTAGATAAGTCATCTTGGTGTCGTAGACGGTACTCGGGCGACCTAAGTCGTGGTTCATTTCCTTCAAAGTTGAAAAAATCTTACGGAAGGCTTGGCGCTCGCCGGTCCGAGAAGCATCGGCTATGAGATTAGATTCCTCGATCCAAGTAATTTTGGTTACCGCATTTGGATGAAGCAAGAGATTGGTTTCATCAGGTATCGCCTCGCTTTCCCGATTATTCCAAACAAGATTTAAATCAGTAGCTCTGACACCGGGGCTCATCTTCTTGCGATCGAGCAGGATATAGTAGGGATTAAATTTCTCCGTGTCTCTTCCGCCGTGCTCTATCAGAATAAACCCCCTTTTGTGAGGCTCCTTTGCTAAATTTTCCTTCTTCCGCTTCAATTTCTCCGCCTCAACCAATTTGTTCAGGTTCTTCTTGCTTTTTCCCTCATTTACCGCCTCCATCTCATCTACGATTCTGCCAATAGCATCAACTTCATCTTCCGTTTCCTGCCGTTCGTAAGCGAAGACGAAACCTGTCTTGTCCTTCTTGGGGCACCACAGCTGTCTTTCAAAGACCTTCCGCACTTTGTTGCTCCCATTCCTCAAACTGTTGCTCCCATTCCCCAACCCTCCATCCCATAGTCCCGATGAAGGCTCCCAGTACGTCACAACCTGTTCGTAGTCGCTCCTCTTTTCGGCCACCTTCTTGCGCAAACGGCGGTTACACGTGGTGCTACTGCTCTGATCCCACAACCAAGCCAGTGCTTCCCCCAAAGTCGCATCTACTAACACCTCTCCCTTCATGTAATCGTATCGTTTTTTTACCTTTTTCATGCTTAAAATTTCAAAATGCGATCGTAAGCACGACACATCAGAATCTAGGTATTTAGACGCGGAATATAATTTCACTTTATCGTCACTACAAGCGCAGGAAAAAGACAAAGCTTTCTTCTTCTTCTTCATCGATTTCATCAAAATGCCATTCATCTCGTTGATGAAAGCCCTCGCCGAGTCGATATCGCTTGTGTCGTCGATGCTAGCGGGTAAAGTCCTAGATATGAAGTGATTGCGGATCTCCCGGTCGACAGCCTTCCCTTGCCGCTTAAAATAACGCTGAAGGTGGCTGACGATGGTCAAGTCCTGTAATGACGCCGCCCTAGATAGTTGATTCGTGTTTGCAGGGACTGTCAATTCCATTTGGTTTACATACGCCACCTCTGAGACAAAGTCTGAGACGTGCCGAATGATGAATGTCCCCTTACTCTTCGCCTTGACCGCACTCAGCACTTCTTTAGTTCCAAAATCCATGCCCGGCATCGGCAGTACCGTCCTTAATTTTGACGAAAACTGGTCGTTCATAAGCGGCAGCCGACTGCCGCTCTTCTCCGCGGTTGTAATCCTGGCACTCATTTCCATAGCCTCATCTTCCAGCCTTTCGATGATAGATGAAGGATCAAGCTGTACTTTGTTGCTCGAAGGGCCCTTTTTGAAAAGTTTCGAGAATAAATTCTTTTTGGAAGGAGTAGGCGAATTTCGGACTGACTGTTTCTCGTGTTGGTAGCCGTTCTTGCTGTGCCTGCTACTGTCATAAGAGCTGTTGTTCGTTGCAGTGTCTCCAACTTCCACTGCATTGCCGGCTGCCTCAAAAACACCAGCTCTCCCATAATCTCCACTCTCTTTGAATGTATGGAAACCGATGACATAAACTTCGTTCTGGTTGTCACCAAATTTGCTCAAGAACATCTTGACCTCGATTTCCTGGTTCAGGTAGCCCATGGCCATCTTCTTTTGGTATCGCAGCACTTGCATACCTTCCTGTCCCTCGATACTGTCTACAGTCCGCGGCAAGTTACCTTCCGTTTTCAGGTGCAACCTCGTCCTATAATTGCTTCTCGCGTCCCACAACCAAGCCAATACCTCCTTTTGTGAAGCGTCAACCTTGGCAACAACCTTACCCCATGACAATCCTGTGGTAGACTCTTTCTTAATATAAGTATGCACACCGTTATGTGAACTATTCCCGGCGTTGAATTCTGACCAGAATAAGGTTTTCTTGTTGTCCCTCTTGGGATCAAGCCCCATCTTCCCGTCGACTCGAAACAGTCTTCCTCCGATCACCTGCCAGCCTGCAGTACGTAGCAGCGCTGTCAGCATGCGCAACTCTGTCTTGTCCAACGGTGGCACTTTCTCCACCCAGTCGGAGAATAAATTCCTCTCGATACTGTCAATCTTGTCATCACATTCAAAAAAGTCATAGAATTTCCTAACCATGTCCGCCTCCGTAATGGTCATACTAGTGACGATTTTCTGATTCACGCTTCCCTTTACGTCGAACTTGGTGATATATGTGACGAGCGACTGGTTATGCTTAAACCGTTCGATCTTGCATATGCAATAAAACTCCCCAGTAACAGTTTCCAACCTGGATGGTTCAAATTTCTTTCTCAGCAAATTTTTCCTTGTCACTGGGACCGACACGATCACAAAGCTGTCGTCAGCATCTACCCGCCAGACCCACCTCGACAGATAATCCCTCGCAGTGATTGGAAAAGGCATCTTTTGTGCGTTATAGGTAATGTGATGATGAGCGTTGATGTTCTCGACAATCTTCCTAGGAAAATGAATTCGGTCCATACCGTTTCGCTCCCAGTGGTCCGCCATCGCCCAATCGCTCTCGTAAGCAAAAAAAAATGATAAAAGATTCTCTGGAGAAGTCTGGACAAGTCCCTTGCATTTCGACGCAACCAATCCATCCCTGTCCTTTACCAAATACTTGGGGAAAAATAAGTCACTCTTGAAGAGCTTCCACTTGAGCGACGTATCTGCTTCTTCATTCTCGAGTTTTGTAACTGAAATTGTTCTCATCATCTCCTGACTAGCTGATAAAAGAGACCGACTAGTTGATGAAGGAGACCGAATAGGCATTAGAGGAGAGTTCGTCGTAGGAGACCGAATAGGCAATAGAGGAGAGTTCGTCTTGGGAGAGTTCGTCTTAGGAGAGTTCGTCTTAGGAGAGTTCGTCTTAGGAGAGTTCGTCTTGTGCTGAACCAAATTGTCAGACAACAAGTGCACCATCGATTTAAAGGCGTCCTCCTCCCAATCCTTTACATGCAGGTTGAAGCCTTCAGTGTGGTCGTCTTTCTTATTGCCAGCGGTACTTATGCCAAAATTTTGCATCGCAGCTAATTCCAAATCGTTTGTCGCTCCGGTCTCCTTCAAGACCTGCTCTATAAGATCCGGGTCTAAGAACTTTGTTGTTCGGTAGTAGTCCCGCTCAGCGCTGATGATGTTAGCCTTGATTTGGAGACGGCACAATTCACCGTTGGCTTTTTTCTCCTCCCCCCCCTGCTGAATCTCCTCCAACATGTTTTGGTTCTCGGCTTCGCGATCCTGGGGATTGGTCAGGGATACTTCAAAACCTGTGCTTGATCGCCTCCTTATAAAAACCTGCCCTCCCGAATTGGAGCTATTTTGTGTGGGAAAGTCTCCAGTGTTAATTAAACCCGTCGGAGCACTGGGACTGCTATAATCTGAAGGGAAATCCCCAGTCGGAGGAATACCCCGTGGGCTCCCATCAGGAACAGTCATACTGTAGTCACACAGCCAGTTGCAGGCGTCCACTTTTGTGCCCTTTTCTTTGACTTTTTTTGTGCCCTTTTCTCGACTAGCCTCTGAGAGGCGATCTTGTCAACGATAAGGCAAATTCTGTTTGTTTCATAGCTTTCTCTTGCTCTCAGCTACTTAAGATTCCCTCAACCCCGGGTTGCCAAATGAACTCACCTCCAACTCCAAAAATCCAATAGGACACACATTAGGACGAAACGGTAAATAAACGGGGCTCTCGTGAAAGTCTGTCTCGGTGTTGACGACGTAGAATATCAATAAGTCAGAGTTTCATGCCTGCATCCCCCTCCTCCCCTTCGAAGGATGCGTCCCCGGACAAGGGAATCGCCTTCAGCTCATTCGCCCACATTCACGATCTACAGGCCCTTGAATTTGCTGTGGTTCTCCGCGAAGATGGTAACGGCGAGGACATCGTATCAAGGATGCTGCCGATGAGTAGAATTGTGCCAGGGGAGAAGAAAGAGAAGGAGAAGAGGGTCCCCAAGCCCCCCAAGGTGGACACAAAGACGCCTTGCCCACGGCCAGAGTGCGTGGCAAACAAGAACCGGATACAAGAGATGCAGGACGTGAACCTTGGACTGATGGAGCAGCTCGAGGATCTCGACGCGGCCATCAGGGGGGGGATCAACAAGCTGGAGGCGGTGGATAAGCAAAACAAGGCGGCGGAGGACGCAAACGAAGAACTCGAGGGACAGATGCAAGAGATCGACCAGCAAGCGGCGACCCTGGAAATTGAGGCGGAGGACGGACTGAGACAGAAGCGGGACCTCCTCAACAAGGTCAAGCAACTGGAGGCGGAGATCGAGATGTACGAGAAGCAGGCGGAGGAGAGGAGGCAGCAGATGGAGAACGCTATGAAGGCGACGACGAGCGAAGTTGTTTTCGGGGCGGGCAGGGGGGGAGGCTCGCTGGACGCAACGCTCACGCAGAGCCTGGATCTTTGGAACGAGAAGGACACAGCTGCACAGGGGAATTTTCTGGCCAACTTGAACAGGCCAAAGACCACACCGGGGAGGATCTTCAAGATGCCAGCGCCGGAGTATATGAAGAATATGGAGAAGGCGAGGGCGATGAGTAGGGGGGGCAAGTCGGGAGGGGGGGGGAGGACGAGATCCAAGACACTCAAGACTGCTTCTGGTGGAGAGGTCAAGGCTTTCTAAAGTTTTACTTTTCGACTCCTCGTCCCTTGTTTAATTGCGCTGTAATTAAAAGAAATTGTGCTTTTATATTGCCTAAATGTCTTCTTTTGATTTGATCTTTTAAAGTTTTTCGACGATACTAATGCTAATGGCCCAAAAAGAGGGGTGGAAAGGCTAGTTATGTTTCTCCCTTCATCACCATCCCGTGCCCTGGCTGGTCACCAATAAGGATGTTCACTTCTTCTTTTTTTCTGCTTCAGTTAAAAACTATTTGTGCCTCCTTACTCTCGCACTAAATGAACTAAAATTTTGGCCCCCAAAATTTTCGGCAACTTCTCGACCTCCGAATTTTTGAGATTTTTAAGAACTGATATTAGTTCACAGAGAATTGGGATAAATCGTACTATATATACTCTCTGGTCGTTCCCTTTGACCCTATTAGTCGATCTTTGAAATATTTAAATCGTAGAAAACAATCTAGGTCTTGGACTTAGCCTCTTGCGGAATAGAAGAACACTGATTTTCTTTGGTCTGTTTCGATGATGCAAGCCCCTTGTAACACGACGCCGCCGACTGTTCGGCCGAGTGTAAAGACCAGAAGGACAGCTGGAGTCGTGAGACGGGGGAGGAAGATCAAGGTGAGTCGGTAGTGAAGTTAGGAAAAATCAAAAAATTGGGAAAAATTAAATTTTTTCGGGGAGAAGGAGGGGGGGGAGCATGAGCGAGCGATGGCGCGAGAGAGGAAAGTTATACTCGGTGGTCGGAAAGAAAGACGGAGAGGCGGGAACGCGCGGAAGGCGCGGATGGCGGGATGAACGATAATTAAAAGCGTTTCAGCTGAACGAAAGGGTGTTCATCTAAATGAGCTGAATGAAGCGTTTATTAAGGCGTTCCAACTAACCCCATACGTTCGCCTACCAACAACTCTTCTCCTTTCCACCACCCCCTCTCCTCTCTCCTCTCTCCTCTCTCCTCTCTCCTCTCTCTCCTCTCTCCCTCTCTCGTGTCCGTCCCCTCCCAGGAGATGTCCCCCCGTTCCCTCTCCCAGCTCGCCCCTCCCCCCCTGGCCCCACCGGCGTGCGCCTTGACGAACGCCGGGGGGGGGGGGGGGGGGGGGGGGTGGGGCCGCGCGGGGGGGGGGGGGGGGGGGGGGGGGGGGGGGGGGGGGGGGGGGGGGGGGGGGGGGGGGGGGGGAGGGGGTGGTGGGGTTGGAGGCGTCGTCGTTGCCGTTGCCGGAGGCGGCAGATCTGTTG
>Ga0115555_1001821_pt1 | contig 14582 bp, 15 predicted proteins | sample COGITO_mtgs_1104_2_FD_87285 | JGI IMG/M metagenome (GOLD analysis project Ga0115555, IMG submission 87285) | Pelagic marine microbial communities from North Sea - COGITO_mtgs_110407 | ecosystem: Environmental > Aquatic > Marine > Epipelagic | place: Germany:Helgoland, sampling site Kabeltonne... | reverse complement strand
TTTTTATACCACTTCCCCCCCCACGGCGGGGGATTTTTTTAAGGCTTTGAAACCACCGACGTCAAAGAAACCAATAAAAAGAGCCGTATCTCGTTTCTGGCGTTTCGGCAACAACCCCCCCCCCCCCCCCCCATGGCTCAACAATTTGAGTTCCCCTCTCATTATGACTTCCCCCCTTTCTTTACGATTCAGCCAAACCAAGCGACGAAGACGAAACAGCTCGGACTTTGGCGTGATCTCATTCTCAGGTACCACACTACTCTTAAACTTACGCACCTGACCTTGCATGATTGTCCCCTCTTTACGAACGAAAAAATAGACAGGTCTTTGAGCTCAAGTGACATCTTTGTTATCGTTTCTGATTTCGTCAAGTCAGGGAATGGCGAGTGGGAGGACGAAGAAACGAAGACACGTTGCCGGATTTTGTGGCGAAAGCCAGAGCAGCTTGCGGAGGATCTTTACGACTGGGCTGTCAAGAGTGGCTTTGTAAATGAGGTCTGCACCATGTATGAGCTCCACAGTGGGGAGGATGTTGCAGATGCTTCTTTTGCCGGTATAGGGGAGGAAATGATTCGAAGGGCGGTGAACGTCCTGGAAGATCAGGGAAAGGCCACAGTGTTCAAAGGGACAACAAGCGATGAGGACGGTGTGAAATTTCTTTGAAATATTTTAAGGCGGTAGAGATACATTTATAAAAAGATAAGGAAAGTGGCTTCGTTTCGATAAACTACTTCGCTCTGTTTTGCTCTGCGTCGCGTCAACGCGACGACTGCCCATATTTTCATATTTTTATTTCATCGCCTGGAAGAAACTATAGACAGAGTTGCGGCGCATCGTGTCCAACAAACTCTCGTACAAGCCATAGGCATCCATCTGGTACTCCGTTAAAGGATCCATATCACCGCGAAATGACTTGAGTGTAACCGTCTCTTTCAAACTGTCCATCCCCTGGAGGTGGTCTGTCCAAGCATTGTCCATAGAAAGGAGTGTGATGTACCTGAACGTCCGCTCAAACTTATTTTCGGCGCCACTACTGCCAGCATTCACCCCCGCAATCAATGAATCGATGATCGAGCCCAGTGCGTTGTCAATGACTCCGACGATCTCACCCTCCCCGTTGCACGACTCGGTAGCCTGAATCAATTTCTCCCCCTGTTCTGCCAATTTGGGAAAGAATTGGATGCACTTTTCAACGACCTTATCGACCTCCTTCGAGCCATTTCCCTTGACGATATCTTCAATTGTTGTACGACTGTACTCCCTTAAGGCTTTCACGCTGTCCTCATCGCTGCCAATTAAAATTCTCTTTCGTTTCTCGTAGACGGCCACCCTCTGCGCATTTAAAATCTTGTCGAAATCCCACACGCTCGCCCGAATACCTGCATAATTTTCCTCGACGCTACCTTGCACCTTATCGAGCGCTTCAGCCACTTGAGGGGCTTCGATGGGCATGTCCTCGCTCACCCTGAAAAGGTCCAGGAACCCCGACATCTTATCCCCCCCGAAAATTGTGAAGATCTCGTCCTCAAAGCTCAGGAAAAAGCGCGAGCTACCGGGGTCACCCTGACGCCCGGCTCTGCCTCTGAGCTGTTGGTCGATCCGGGAGCTCTCGTGCCTTGTAGTACCCATAATATACAGGCCCCCCGCCTTTAAGACTCGCTCTTTCTCCGGAGCAAGGACGCTGTCAAAAAGTTCCTTGATTCTGTCGATTCCCTCCCGGAGCTTCAAGACGTAGGGCTCATCTTCCTCACTCTCTGTGGCGTCACACGCCTGAGTAATGAGCATCTCGAGCTCCCGAGCCGTCAAGGAGTAATTTGGGAATCTCTTCTTGAGCAAACTTTCGCATTCAATCAGCTCCGGCACCTCGCCAACCTCGCACGGGTAGTAACCCTGGTCGACTCCTGGCGGTAGCAGCTCTACTTCTGTCTCGTTCAGGATCCCTACATTTCGCCCCCCGAGCATCGACCGAGCAAATATCTTCGCCATAGTGCTCGCGTCCCCCCCGAGCAGTATATCCGTCCCTCTCCCCGCCATGTTCGTTGCGACAGTAACGACGTTCGAACGGCCAGCTTGCGCGATGATTTCTCCCTCGCGCTGTACATTTGCGCGATCTGCATTCAATAGACTCGCGGTAACCCCGCGCTCTGCAAGAGCTGCCACCAGAAGTTCTGATCGGTTTACCGAGGTAGTGCCTATCAAAATGGGTCTCCCCGACTCGAGAACCTTTTCAACCTCGCGAACCAAAGCCCGATCAGCGGCAGCCCGCGTCTTGAATATCACGTCAGGGTAGTCACGACGTGCGACGGGATTATTTGTGGGTACCTGGACAACACGGAGATCGTAAGTTTTGTCGAACTCCACCTCGTCGTTCTTAGCCGTGCCGGTCATCCCACCGAGCTTCTTAAACTGACGAAATAGACTCTGGTAGGTTACGGTAGCGATGACCTGGCTTCTTGAGCTCACAGTGATGCCCTCCTTGGCCTCGACGCTCTGGTGCAACCCGTCGCTCCAGCGCCTGCCCTCGAGCACCCTCCCCGTGAAGGTGTCGACGATGCCAATCTCCCGCCCCTCCCCCTCCCCGACGATGGCATAATCGACGTTGCACCGGAACAGCTCCTTTGCCTTCAGGGCATTGGATATAAACCCGGCCCAGCTCCCTCCGTCTCCAATCTCGAAGAGCGACTTGACACCCAAGGCATTCTCAGCGTCGTTGAATCCCTTCTCAGTTAAAACCACGCTCTTCTTCTTCTGGTCGACATCATAATGTATGCCATTGGCCAGCGCGTCCGCGATCTTGACAGCAGCTTCGTACCGAGAAGCAGAGGCAGGCACTTGCTTGCTGATGATAAGAGGGGTTCGACTCTCGTCAATGAGAATGCTGTCAACCTCATCGACGATGCAGAATTTGCCTGACAACCCTTCGCCAAGAACTACGCCTTCCACTGCAAGAGCTAAGTTGTCCCTCAAATAATCGAAGCCGAGCTGAGCGTTTGTGGTGTACACTACATCCCTGGAGTATTCCACGACCCGCTGCTGCTCAGATGTGGTTTCAGTAACAACGCCCACAGAGACGCCAAGGAACTCGAGAACCTCGCCCATTTTGCCGCGGTCCCGCTTGGCCAGATAATCATTAGACGTGACAATAACTACTCCGCTGAATTCACTACTGATAGCGTTGAGATAAGCAGGCAGCAGCGCAGCGAGGGTTTTCCCCTCCCCTGTAGCTAGCTCCGCGAGGCAACCAGAATGGAGGGTGAGACCAGCGTAAAGCTGGCAATCATAAGGTCTAAGAGAGAGAACCCGCCACGCCGCCTCTCGTACCAACGCAAAAGCTTTCGGCAATATCTCTTCCAAACTTCCCTTGGAGGCCTTCCCGCGGAGCTCATTTGACAAAGCTTGCAATTCATCGTCGTCGAGGGCTTCGATGGTAGCTTCAAGGTTGTTTATTTTCTGGATCACGGGGCCATTCTTTTTTATGAAGGGGTCATTGGAGATAGTTGTGCTAGTGGTGGTTGATCTCACAGCGAACGATGAGGGTTTGATGATTAGCGAAGGCGGAGATATCAGGAAAGCGCGCGATACCGATAATAACAAGAAAATTGTCGCGAATATCATCTATTCGATTTGTCTGAGGGGATGGCGAGGGGAAGGCGGGCAGAGTCAGAGTGGCGTCAAGAGTACAGTCAGCAAGGTCGTGTGACGGGCAGAGTCAGAGTGGCGTCAAGAGAAGGTACAGTCAGTAAGGTCGTGTGACAAGATGCCCTCCGTAAGGATAGTTTCTTGGATACCTGTACCGGCGTTCAACACGACTCCAAATTAATTCTGTTCTCAGTTTCTCATGCATCATCCCAAAAAAAGAGGATTTTGAACCACATATCCGTTTCTTTCGTGCCTAAAATATGCTCAGAATTGCTCAATCTCACCTAAGACGGCACTCATTGTGTCGTTTGGGTACAGCAATTTTTGGTGCACCCAAACATCAAGCATCAGCCACGATGGCCACCTTTGCACCCCCTCGTCTCTATAACTATGAAGACATCAAGGCAAATCTCACAGTTGCAGATGCCATGGAGTCCGTTGAGGCTGCTTTTGCAGCCCTTGCCAGAGGTGAGGTCGACGTCCCTATGCCTATGCATATCACAGTTGGTGAATCTGCAGATGCAGGCCCCGGTGACTGTCACATTAAGGGTGGATACATCCTTGGTGCTCCCACCTTCACTGTAAAGCTCGCAACCGTTAGCTTCTACAAAAATCAAGCTCGCAATCTTCCCCCTGGAAGTGGCGTGTTCTGTGTCGTCTGTGCAGTGACTGGAGGACCTCTTGGAATCTTTGTCGAGAACCGCTTTATGACGGACCTTCGCACTGGTGCAGCTGGCGGTATCTCTCTGAAATACTGCGGGAAGGGCGACGATATTGGTTTTATTGGCTGCGGCCTGATAGCAAGGAATATGGCACGAGCTGCGCGTGAAGTCAAGGGACTCAGCATGAAGGGTGTAGCTTACGACCCTTCATACGAAAATGCTCAAAAGTTCGCTGAAGAGGTTAGAACGCGACACGCTTGAAGTTGGTTGGTTCGTGCATTTTGCTCTTTGTTACCTGCTTTTTGCTCTCCGCTTTTTGCTGCTTGGGGGCAATAAATAACCCAACCACCCTAACCCAACGTTTTTTTTACCTTCCTTTTTTTTGTGATTCATCTCTTCGCTTGGCAGATGAGTGAGGAGCTCGGCGTCTTGTTCGAGGTTGTTCGCTCTGCAGAGGACCTGTGCGCTGGATCAGATGTGATCTACACCCAGACGCCTGGCTCTGCCACGGTTCTTGAGCGTGGCTGGCTCCGCCCCCACGCCACCGTTATCGCGAGTGGAAGCGACCAGCCAACTAAGAACGAGATTCCTGTTGACCTTCTCGCCAACTGTAAGTATATCAGTGATCTGACTAAGCAGACAAGCAAGGTCGGAGAGCTGCGCAGTGCTATTCAGGCAGGGGCTATGACCGAAGACGACGTCTATGCTGAGCTTGGTGAGATTGTCAATGGCACGAAACCTGGTCGTGAAGGTGATGAGCTTATCGTTGTTGACCTCACTGGAACAGGAGCTCAAGACGCTGCAATTGGCCAGGTTGCTTGGGACAAACTATCGCAGCTCGACTGGTCGTAATCTTTTCTTTCTTGCGGAACGATTGTCAAACAATGATTGTTAAGGGTGAAGTGATGAGGTCATCAGAGAAAGAGAGGGGAGAGGGTTTGCTGTTCAATAATTTAGTAAGGATCGTCCAAAAAATCACACAGAAATAAGCTGTCGAAAAATTTATCACGCGAAACTACACACACACACACTTTTCTATTTTTTTATGCCCGCACTATCTCACATTCGCTTTCCTCAAGCATGAAATTAACTATTCCGTTCTCAATCTTGAAAACTCGCCCAGATTCCTGACAAGTTAGAGAGCCCTCCTGCACATCGACGCACATTAAAACGTTCCAAACGGCTTCCAAGAATCCTTCCTGATTCTTGATATCGTCAGTGAGCTCTGCAGGGAGCGTTGTGATCCCACAAGCATTTGCAGCAGAGTAGAAAACGGGCCAATTGAGAGAGGAGAGTCGGGAGTGAAGAAAAGTATCATCATAGGGCTTCTGCACGATTTTGCAGTTAGACACAGATAATGTAAGAGGATAGCCGCCCGACGGCGCCGCTTTGCCGTTGTTTCGCAGCGAGTTGTGTGTCAGCAGGATCATTGGCTTTCAGGACCAACAGAGTAGAATGAGAGAAATTGAAGGGTCGTCGGTGGGTTTCCAGTAGTTTCCTATTTTAATAAAGCAGGGCTATGAGTTTTTAAAACCAAATATCGTGAAACAAATGAGAAATAAGATAGAATAGAAATAGAAGGAAAATTGGAAAAATGACTGAAAAATGATGATCCCGGATATGAAATTGAAACCCCTTCACAAACCCAGAATTGGAGTGGGCGAACAAAAAATACCAGAGAAGAAGGGGAGCGTACGTATTTTGGGACATAACACACAAAAATATGGTTTTAAATATTCACGAGAAAATATGCACCCCCATGCATTTAATCAAATCAATACATAATTTATTCATTTTTTTACATACCTTCATTCGAATCCGTTCAGATGCCGATCAAGCATCTCAGCCAAGTCAGGCCTCCTGATGAGCAAATCTTTGAGCTTATCAGGATCGATGTTGAGCTTTTTGAGGTCCTCGTCACCATCGTTTTCCAACTGATAGTGAAATGCACTTGCCTTGTTTGCACTGACATGCCTGGCTGCTTCCTCCTCCTCTTCTTCGGTAGGTGGCTTGGGAGGCTGAGCGTCATCGCCCATCAAGGTCGACAAGACATCCCTGGCCTCCTTCTGCTTTTTCGGCGGCGGCAGTAGATAATCTTTGTAGTCGTCATCTTGCCACATTGCGATGAATCTCTCGTTGAAAAGCTGTGCCCCCCTTAACAAGCCTCCCTTGTGGCTGCTCCTGCTAGAAGAGACATTTTTTCCCGTGACTGAGGCGTTAATGGAGGTCTGTATCTGCCTCCACATGAACAACAGCAAGCCCCTAACTTTCATGGCGTGAGAAACCTGGCACTTTTTGTAGCTCGCAAGTGCAACTCTCACGATTACTTCGAAGAAATCGTCAAAGTGGAGGCGGCGAATGGAGGCAGTCCCAGATGCATTTGCAACAGATGACAAATATAGGTCACCTATGTCGATCATGGTGATAAGTACAGCCGAAGTCAACCCAAAGTCCGATGCAAATCGGACGTAGTCGCCGTATGACGCACTGACATGACAGTTGGGGTTTAAGTTGTGTTAGGGACAACTTGAGCACAAAACAAACGCGACAGCACTCAACTCAACTCACCTCCCTGACATACTATTCCCCTTTAATTTTTTCCTGCCCCCTCCAAAATCACTCCCGCTCTCTGTGCCACTTCCTCCTGTACCACTGGGTGGTGACATGTTCTTCGCCACACCCCTAAACCTCCTGCTGGTTTCTTTCTGCATCCCATCAAATGTCTCCTTCCCCTTCAAGGTCTTCATGCCTGACCTCTTCCTACTCTCTTCCAAACCGGAGCTGGCGTAGAATTCAAAAATATAACGCAGTGACTCGCGGAAGTATCGCTTCAAACCGCGGACTTCAGGGTCTCCAAGGATGGCATCTACAGATTTAGGTGATCGGCGGCTTGCCAGGGGCAATACATTTTCCATAAGTAATTGCTGGAACGCAGTTTCGACGTTATTTTCTGCTGACTCGGGATACAGTTTTTGCGACAGTTTCATGAGCGCCGTCAGAAACTCGTTGTATGTCAATTTCTCAATGACATTCAACGCACCAACACTGTTGGAAGTAGGGGAGCCCCCAGCCGCACCACCATTCCGTCTCTTCACCTCGGAGATGAAAACTAGTTCTATATCCGCTTTCTTCAGTTTGGTCCGCACCAATGCTCCGTCAAGCATCTGGGTGTCACGGGAGAGTTGCACAAGCTGGGTAAGGGCAAGGTGCTCAGGGTCAAGGGCATTGCCATGGAGGGTATAGTAGGTAAAGATATTCCAAAGTTCGGCTTCCACAGATCCCATAGTGTGATGAGGGGGGTGGGAGCGTATAAACGGCCAAATATAAGCGAAGTTGGTGTTGACAGTTGGTGAAAAATTTCCTGTCGGAAACTTCGAAGAAACCAAAAAAAAAAAACAAAAAAAAATTATCGGGGGATCGGGGAAAATGCAACATAGAGACTTACATAAAAATACTCTCTTCGAGCTTTTCTTGTTTTCAAGCAACACACACACACACCAGAAAGGCTGCACTTTCATAATATCTTCGTCTGTAAGACCCGGCCTGTGTAGATTCAAGTGTCACTGGACCCTTCACTGCATCAAGCGGGAGCGATTTAAAAACTGGCACCTAAAATGGGATGCCAACAATCGACGCCCTCTTCCTCCCCTCCTACCCCTCAACTCCAAACTTATACTATGCTCCATCCTGGTCCGATTCAAGCCTCTGCTACCCTCGGGGCCACATCGCAGCTACTAACAGGCGGTGATGATGGGTTGTGCTGTTTGACATGCCTTTCAACAGGGTTCACAGCTACACTTCCCCAATCCCACAAGAAAGGAATTACCTCTCTGAGTACGTTCGAAAATGCCAGTTGCGCCAGTCGCGGTTATTTCTCGTCGTCGCGAGATTTGACTATCCGACTTTGGTCGGCTGATAGGGAATCGTCTGGTGGTGATTCTGCTTTTAAGGAGCTCTTGAATATTGAAAGTGAGCACTCGTTGACGCCAACTGCCATCTCAAACACAAAAGACGGTACAAGATTGGTAAGTGGCGGCCGAGACTATGTTTTGAAAGTTTATGACGTATTTAGCGGTGGTAAAGAGGTGTCCTCAAAGGTTATATCCTCAAATAAAACCTCTCGGAATCTTGTTACTTGCTTGGATTGGTGGAAGGCAAGTGGTGGGGAAGGGAACAGTGTAAATTTGTTCTCGCAGGGCTCCGAGGACCTCACCTGTCGGGTTTGGGATGCCCGCGAGGACGGGCTGTACCCTAGCATAACTTTTGGCAAGTACGTTTACTTTCCTCTCTCGGTGAGCAACTCTTCCTGTGGTAATCAAGTGACTACATCGTCAAAGGGATTTAACGGTAACGGTTGCGAGGGGAGGGTTTGGGACGTGCGATCCCCGGCAAAACCGCTGTTGATGTTAGAGGGGCATAGGCAGGACGCCACGAGTTGTGCTTATGTTAATTTGGGTGAGAAGGTAGTTGTGGTTACTGTTAGTAAAGACGAGGCCATGATTGTTTGGGATGGAGTTAGCGGTGAGATTCTCGCTAAGCATGAAGAGGAAGACTGAGGGATGTGGACATCCATTAGTGCTGTGGGAGAGGGGGTGGAGATTGACAAGGAGAGAGTGGCAGTGGTCGGAACGACTTTTGGAGGGGAGGTTTTCGCATTTGGCATGAATTGGACAGGACTTGCGGTAGACGTTGTTTTGTTGAGGCGTTGGGGTGAATGTTTAGAAAGGTAGTAAAATATACACCATAAAAGCGTCGTTGAATTTTGTAGAAGTTGTTTTGCGTGTATATAAAATGGTGTGGCATCTAAAATACATCACATACAAAAAACCCTCATAACATTTCCGATTTCTGCAATACATCCATCAATGTCATGAGAATAATTCAATCCCCTCGAAGGAGACAACACACATAATTCGACGTCAGTATGGCGTTTAGTCCGTCATTCTGTCGCCGTCATTTCCCCCAACGAATTTCAGTGGGGACCCGACACCTGCACCTCCCTCCCCTCCCACCCCCAAGAACATGCCATCCTCCATGCTGGCGAACCACTCCGCGAGGTGGGGCTCACCAAGTGGAGTAAGCCTCATTTCCCCTGGACTTTGGTCGCTCATCATCATTGGCGGGCTCTGAACAAACTGGCTTCTCTCCCATTGGTTGCACGGAGTCAGGACCCTGGGTATCTTCTCATTGCTTCTTTCTCCGCTCATGGGGGGGAAGCCGATATTTTTGTATTGTCTCATTGCCTCCCCTGTCTCCGGAGTGGGAGGGAAGGGAGTTTTTGCACCCCCCATCATCAATCCTGGAATGACGTGGGAAGAGGTGGGGGTGGGGCTGAAAATGGGCTTGTTTGTGTTCAGGTGATTGATGTGATTATTAAAGTTTTCTTTGTGTTGCTGTACAGCTGTTGGGGGGTCTACTGATGCCGGGTCGGAGTTGTTCCCTTTGAAGTCGCTATTATTCCCATTGTTTTTGTTCATGTTGATATCGGCCTCAACGGTTACTGGGCTAACACTGTTGCTGCCGCTGGTGCTTCCGCTGCTGCTGCCGCTGGTGCTAACGCTGCTAGGGTACGGCTGTTGTTCGAACTGTTGCGGTTGTTCGTAATGCATGCCACTCGTGTTTATTGATTGATGTTGCTGGTGCATCTGTTGCTGTTGCTGTTGCTGGTGGTGCTGGTGGTGCTGGTGTTGGTTTTGGTGCTGGTGGTGTTGATAGCCCCCCCCGCCTCCGCTCCCGGAGACTTTCGTCTTGCTCCTCATGGCGCTGTGCCACCTATTCTTCACAGCGTTATCGGTTCGCCCTGGAACCATTTTGGTGATCTTGGCCCATTGATTGCCAAGTTCCTTTTGCATGTTGATTATGATCCGGTCCTCCTCTTCTGTCCAGTCACCTTTCTTGACGTCAGGGTTGAGGTGGTTATGCCATCTCTCTCGGCACTGCGGGTTTTGTTTTGTTTTTTTTTTGTGTTTATCAATATTAGTGACGTGACGTGAAGTGACGTGACGTGACGTGACGTGACGAGACGAGACGTGAAAAATCGTGGCGAAGTTTTGTCATTTATAAATTTTGTGTCAGTTGGAGCTGGGTTGAGTGACTTTTGTTGAAGCTTGCCTCCTGCAAAACTCAAATATAAACCTGTTGAGTTCTCCCCACTCACCTGCTTTCCGCTCCTGCCTCCGAGCGCCTCTGCGACTGTGCTCCACTTGCTGGTCCCATGTATCGAGACCAGGCTCTTCAATTTAACGTCCTCGTCGTTCGACCATGATCTGCATATAAGGACATTATAGTCGTTAGCGTAGAACAAAACTCCCCAATCATTTCTCCAATTCCTGTCGTTTTCTTTTGATTCTCCAAACTTTTCAATCACTCGCCGACCTGGCATTATATTCTCTCCCCCTTTGCTTACCTTTTTGTGCTTGTTGGCTTCTTGTGAGGAATTTGTTGGGCGTTCACGTTTACAGCATAGTGCTTCTTGGAGTAGGATCGTTGTCCCCGAGGCTGATTGACAAACTCCATTATTTAATCGTCAATTAAGTCGGTGTAATTGGGTTTGGCCTTCGATCAGACGATTTATAATTGGTAACCTGATTATATCAACTACTGTCTATGGTGGAAGCAAATTCATGAAACTTGTGATATCAACGGTCAAATTGAATTCTCACTATTTTGGTTTTTTTAATTTAATCAGCACTCCACCCTGCTTTAAATCGTACAAATGCTATCTCCGGGTTAATATTTACGACAACATCAAAATGGAAGAAGATGACGGCAATGCCTCTGACAACTCCCTATCATCCAACTCCTCCTCCTCTTCCATCCCTCTTCGGCGGGAAAAGAAGGGGTCCGTTCATTCGATCAAGCTTCGATATATCCTGAAGGAGGGTAGATCGGGGCGCCTGCCCCCAGAGTCGGAGGATATAACAGCTGAGGAAGCAATCCGAGCAGCCGAGTTAGAAGAAGACCAGCTCTCAGAGGCCGACTCCAAGTCCCGCCCAAATACGCCTCACAAGACCAGGCACAATCAAACTCGTGGGCCTGTGAATGATCAATTCGGGAAGCGGGAAGCGGGGGGGGAGCTTGAAGACAAGGTCTTTGAGCTGGAGAGGAGGATCAAATCGAGGGAAGAAAAGAAAAGAAAAGTCGACTTGGATAAGACAAGGTAAGTTTTCGTGCCCCTACTCTAGCGGCTGTTTCTCTCTCTTACACACACACACACACACACACACACGTACACGTACACGTACACGTACACGTACACGCACACGTACCCACACACGTACATTTACTCGCTCGCTTGCTGAAACCTTGTCCTACCAGACGACAAACACAGAGCCTTGACCCGATTAAATTTCAAGCTGAACTGGAGGCGCACCGGCGCTCTATGCTGAATCTGCACCAAGGAGAGAAGGAAATGTCCGTGCCGATAGCCGTCATAGGGCCGATAAAACTCAAAACGAAGAAAGCTGGAGAGACAATGTTTCGCCGGATGCCCAACTTGGATCGCGTTGAGGATGAGGCAGCTTACCAAAAAGCGACAATGCAGGTATACAATCTTATCACTATCAAACCTGCCCCTACAGAAGGGTGGTATTGCCAAAACAGAATTGGGCAGAAGGTGACGCCTGAAGGCAAAGTGATCAAAGAGTACTGTAACACTTCCAATAGCCACACTGCAAAAGAATGTTTTGTGTGCAAATACAAAAAGCCAGTCGTGCGCCATTTCTTCAAAGATTTGAGGCGTCTATCGTTGGGAATGAAGGAGAGGCGTAAAATCCTTGTTGACCAAGTTACTAAGGCGGATGCTGATCAAACCAGATTCGAAAAGGATTTGCAACTAGCTCACCACAAGCTTGATGCAAAGAAGCGACGGAGAAAGGAGCTCGAATCAGAATTTGACATGTTTGTGAAATCAAAAGAAGACTGCTACGGGAATGAAATGCTTGCAATTCTGACCGATGGGCAGTGCTCTGGTAGGTTTTACGAGTTTCTAAACGATATCGTTACAACTGCCGACAATGCCCCCAACTTTGGCCATGGAAGCGCCAATAACGATAATTGTCAGATTAATTGGGCTGCAAATAAGGACAGGGACGGGAACGACGGTTTAGCTGCTCTAAATCAGTACAAAGCTATTCTTGACTACGAACAAGAGCAGGAATTTATTTACGAGGATGAGACAGATATGCAAAAAAACGAGGCCAAGTCGGGAGCTACAGCAAAGTCGGGAACTACAGCAAAGTCGGGAACTACAGACACCGGTGCCGAAGTCGCGTCTCAGTCCCAAGCCAACAATTCAGCGGCGATTGTGAAACAGATTCACATCGATGTTGCACAAGCTGTCCAACAGCTGCTCCTTTCCCCGGAAACCCCAACGATTATCAGTGATCAAACGGCCCACGAGATAGAGGTGCAGTTTGCATTGCGAGACGATGTGACGGTCTCAAATCTGGTCTTCAACCGCAGTAAACTGGATATCTTGCGGTATCTAACAGGAAATTTCTTAGCCCCGTTTAAGCAGTCGACCTTTTGGACTCCACTTTTGGAAAACCTCAAGCTGCAGAGGATGGTGAAAGAGGGGAAAGGAGAGAAAGATTGGAACAAAACAGGCATCGAGTTTGAGACCGATGCCCAGGGACAGCAGCACGCGTTTAATCACGCCGACAGTGTGATGGACACGGACTTGATTCAAGAAGGCGTCTGGCAACGCGTCGAGGTACATACTCTCCTCCCAGTGCTGGAAAAATACTTCAAATACAACAACATTCACCTGCAGGAGCTTCGGGGTGAGCTGTGCATTATCGTACAGTTTGTCTACCAGCTGGCGGTCCCTCACCTTCAGCGCGCCGTCCGAGGTCACTTCGCTCGTATTCGTTACCCTAAACTGAAGTCCAACATAGTGAAGCTCGCAAGGTTCGCCGCTGTGGTAGAGATCCAGAGGATGGTCAAGGGGTACTTCACTAGGAGGCACACAACTGCTGAGAAAATTATCTTATATAGCGAGATGGCGATACGTATACAAGGCTATATGCGTCGGAAGCTCGCCTATATGAGGACAAATAAGATTCGAGAAATTCTGCAAATTCAATGGGAAAACGAGATGGCCACGAAGATTCAGAATGTTTGGCGTGCATGGCTCGCCAAGAAAGCAACAGAGGAGCGGAAGCTTATGCTTCTCAACCGACGAAAGAAGGCAACAAAAGATTGGGGCACAATAACAATCCAACGATATGCAAGGAGATTCCTAGCGAGGCGTATCGTTGTGCAAAAAAAAATTGAGCTGAAGCTGCACGACAGGTTGTCAAGACTCGCTGATCGGTTCATGGCGAAGGGGGACTTGTGGTCTTTTTTAAAGTCTGTGGACGATGACTACAGGCGCTATGAGTCTACTATCGACGACATTTTGGAACGTGAGGACCAGATGGCTGGGACCTTTGTCAAGAAAGTTCTGGAGAGAAGGGAGACAGAAAATGAGGCTGCCTGGCGACGTTATGAGGTTGTCATGGAAGAATACAATGCGAAACACTCCAACAAGGAAAACAAGAAATATAATCAAAAAGTGGTCGAAAACAACAAAAGGAAGCTCAATGTTGTGACTGCCGTCGTTCGAGAAGATGCGAGAGACGAGAATGGGGTGGTAGATGTTGTGCCCGGCGGCAGTTCTCTGGCCGGGGTGCCTGGTCCTGCGTTGAGGCGCGCAGTCAGCAGCAGTGGTCAGGCCCTGGCGGTCCGAATTAGTGAATCGGGGGTGCATGTACCGAAGGAGTTTGGCTTGTACGGGGTGGATCCGCGGACTCCGGATCTGCGGAAAGAGCACTTGGGTGTGGGTAAGCATCGCGCCGCCGTTGACGACATTATGGGGACAATGGAAGGAGGGGGGTCTCAGCAGAGTAGCAGAGGCGGTAGTAGCAGAAGACGCAACAACAGCAACCTCGCAAGTAACGTCAACGGTAACATTAACTCCTCGAATGGTAGCTTCGCCAATGACACCAACTCGCAAATCACTAGTAATAATGACAACCAGTCGTTGTCTAGTTCCGTTGTTTCGAATGAGCGGGGAGTGAGGTTCGGCATCAATCGTACCCAGTCGCGTCAGAGCGCTTTGTCAGCGAATGTATTGTCGAGCAAGGCCAACACGCCCATGAGTGGCGTTGTAACACCGATGAGCGGCATGGTGACGCCGATGAGTGCCATGTTCGCATCTCGCCCTAACACCAATAGCAGCAGCAACCAGAACATTACAATGGCGAATTTCCAAAGTGACGGCGAGAATTACTATGGCGT
>Ga0115555_1001806_pt1 | contig 14624 bp, 6 predicted proteins | sample COGITO_mtgs_1104_2_FD_87285 | JGI IMG/M metagenome (GOLD analysis project Ga0115555, IMG submission 87285) | Pelagic marine microbial communities from North Sea - COGITO_mtgs_110407 | ecosystem: Environmental > Aquatic > Marine > Epipelagic | place: Germany:Helgoland, sampling site Kabeltonne... | reverse complement strand
TCACTACGTCTTTCACTTCTTCTCTCGTCGTCGTCGTCTGAATCGATGATGGAAAGAAGACACGAACCCCCGCATTCGCATTCGTTCTCGCGGAGGAGAAAGAAACACCTTCTTTATTATTAACTCCGCGACGAGCAAAACCACCACCTCTTCGTCTGCTGACGAAATTGTTCTTCGCAGTAATTCTGTGAATGCCAGCGTTCGTGCTCGTTATCATCGTCAAAGTCATTTTTTCTCTTCAATTGTGGTTGTCGTTGTCGTTGTTGTTGTTGTTGTTGTTCTGTATTGTGCTTTTGAGGAGAACGAGACGAATTCTTTTCAAAAGTACCTCTGCTAAACCCTAATAATCGAGAGTCGAAATCAAAAAGAAGTTTTGGTCTGTCTCTTAAAAGAAGAGTCCATCATTTCTTCTTTCTTCGACATTTTTTTAGTGCACTCAGAAAGGAAAAGGTCAAAAAAAGCAATTGAAAAGCCGCTCTCTCTTTCTTTCTTTTCAACGTTATAAACGACCCGTGAACGACGTAAACGACGGAAAACAACGCGAGCAAATAAGAGAGAGCGTGTGCGTGTGAGAGAGAGTGCGTGCGAGACGAAAAGAGGAGGGAAAAGAGAGGAAAGAAGAGAGAATTGAAGAACACGTTTTTAGTTTTAATTTTGTCTGTCCTCTTTTTTTCTTGTCTACTGTGTCAAAGCTTCCCTAATCCGTAAAGAAGATGTTTGAAACGTCCCCGACCGCGTCGGAAACGCAACCGTTACCAATTTCAGGAGGCGAGAAACAAGACGACGGGGAGGAATGCAACGGACCACTTTTACCAAGAACAACAACAACAACAACAACGCGGAGAAGACGACGAGTTCATCATAAAATTGCCGAGGATTTGGAACACCACCACCACCACCGAAAAACGAATACTACTTTGTTGACGAAGAAGACGGAGAGTGAGGAGAAGAACAACGCCGCTGAAGTGATGATGACGACAAAAACGAAGAAGAAGATGCGAGGATCGTACGAGGAAAACGACGGCGACGCGATGATGATGATGCAAAGTGATGTCGAGCACCAGAAATCACATTCGGTTCTTTTAGAACACGCGAAGGAGTTGAAGGAGAATTTTCAGAGGTGGATTCATGCGATCATGGAGAGGAAAGACATCGCGGGGATGCACCATCAGTCTTTGTACGACGCGCCTCCTCCTCGTCCTCCTCCCGCGATGATGACAAAAACGACGACGAGGAAAAAGGAAGATCTTCAGCGACGCGATCAGGAATGTCGGCAACAAAACTCCGCGCCTAAAGGTGCTTTTAACGAGAACAATAACCAGGGTGGTGGTGTTGGTTTTTTGACTCTTCCTCGATTCAAGTTCTTAAAATTGTTACCGACGATTGATAAGATCGCGTGGGATCCTCGTTTGAAATCATTCGTGGTGTACTTCCTTTGCGTTTTGATTATGGAAACGAAAATTGCCATCGTCGGCGTGAAACAGATCGTCCCGGATGAGAAAAGGTTTTTGACGTCAGAAATGTATTCGGTGTACGTGAAGAACATATTGATGACGTTTGTACCGTTACAGTTTGCGATTGACCTGGCGTTTTTGTGTTTAGGCGTGAGGAAACGAATCGGCGCGCGAGGGAAGTTCGAGTACGACGCAGAGTACGAGGAAAAAGTATATTTTTGGAGACAAATGATCAAGACGTTTTTGAGACATCCGCAGGTGACATTGGCGTTAGCCGGATTGTACGGGCCAGTCTCGCACGAGTTCTCCTCGGTTCAGTTTGGGGCGATTGTGTTTATGCCTCTGATCATCGGCAAGTATAGTATTTCGAGGTACTCGAGCTTGAAGTATTCGTTCTTTTACTCCATCATGGCTACGGTGTACGCGTTTTTATTTCAGTTCTCGGCGCCTGAAGTGAGAGAAATGTGGTTTGAGAACAAATTTGAGACGTTTATGGACGTGACGGCGAAGATGTATTCTAGATGCTCACCGCAATATATGGCTTTTATATTCTTCACGCCGTTGGTGATGCACTTGATGTACCTCGTGGTCAACGCAACGGGTACGTCCAAGAAGTATATCAATCTTAGTTTGGCGACGACGGCGATCGTATACGATAGGGAGAAGAGTCGATTTGATCGAGTGCGTTTCACCGGCGATGAACAAAATGCAGAGAAAGAGGAAGTTCTCGAAGAAGAAGAAGAAGAAGAAGAAGAAGAAGAAGAAATGCCAACCCTTTCGCCAACGAGGAGGAAAGCAAACGATAGAAGAACGACAGCAACACCCGTAGTAGCAGTAACACGGACGGTGACGCGAAGGAGGACGAGGTCACAGACCAATTCTCCTTCGTCTCCTGCCAGGAACAACAACAACAACTCAAACTACACCGGGGATAATAACTTTCTCGAAGTTTTAGGTTTTGGTATTCACTTGAAAAGTAGAAGTAAACGTTTGAGAGACTCGCCGCCGTCCTCGCTGAATACTTCCAAGGACGGCTCCGACGGGGATGTTTTAGATATAGGAAGTACTGATCTGAGAAGCCGACAAGCTTTGTCGTTCATCGACGTGCCAAACGAGCGTTACGACTACATCGGAGAGTTGTGCGGCCGTTCGGTTGAAGAAGAGTGCACCGTCATGGACGGCACGCACGTCGTCATTCACCCGCCGCCTCCTTCGACATCTGGTGGAAGGAGTGAATCTGAGACATCCATATTTTCTGCGTTCAAACCAGCGCTATCGGCGAGAAATATTTTGTTTCCGTACACGAGAAAGAGCGGAACGTACAAGCGCAACGCGGAAACGATCCGATTAGTCGATCGAGAGTTTACGCAAGTTCTTCAAAAATTGAAAGATCTTCACTCAAAATCTGTCGTCGTTTCAAACAATTCAAACGGGGAATTACACGATTTAAGCGTTCGCATAGAAGGAAAAGGAGACAACGTGATGTCTTGCTCCGTGTGGAGAGGTTTTACGCCGGACAACATGCCCATTCGAGCTGTCGCGGAGAAGATCAAACCGATCAAATGCTCCTTTGGCGTTGGACGAGCGAAGAAGACGGCGTACACGGACATGCGCGCTGGCTTGCCATCTGGTGCAGTGACGAACAACGACATTAACATCAACGCATTGACTGTCAAGTCGCAATCTCGATTTCCGCACTCGTACCCGCGAATCATCTCAGTCTCCCCGATGTGCGTTTTGCCGGGCGTGAGAACTCGCATCCAAATCCACGGAAGAAGTTTGAAGAACATAACTTTATGCGCTCGATTACACGGCAAGGCTGACGTCGAGGAGATCTTCATGCACAGCAGCGATGATCAGCAGAATTCGGAGCAAAAGAAAAGCGGAAGTTCGATTGCTTTATTCAAACTGCCGTTGTCGAAGCTTCGTCAAACCGAAAGAGCTTGCCACGCGATGTGGATGAAAGAGTCCGACGAGATGCCACTCGACGCGTCCGACGAGATGGAGCACTACGAACTCGAAGCACGCAAGAGAAGGGAAGGGGGAATTTCTCTCAAGAACGACAACGAGAACTCCATCTCATCCATCTCAGATACCTCCTCGGACGACGAGCAAATCGAACAAGCGCCGTTAGAAACCGTCTACATGGACGTCTGCGTCGACTCCTTATACGACGGCGGCTTATTCTTCCTCCAGTTCCTCAACGTTCCGTTCGCGTCTGCCTCGATCCCGATCGTCGTCACTCCGTTTCTGAACATCAAACGCGAATTAGACAAAAAGTTTTCCAACCGAAAACTCGGCGACGGCGCCAGAGTCGTTTTGTTCAAGTCTGCCGAAATCACCGGAGGTCGCGGCATGGATTGGAATATCGACGAGTTCGCTAATGCGTTGGAACACGATTTGGGGTGCCCCAAGTACGCCGACTTGGTTCGCGCGGCCAAATCTTCTTAAAGAAGAAGAAGAATTGAACAAGAAATTGTTCTCATTATGTTTATTATGTTTATTATTACGTCAAAGACAACTTGTATTATTATTATTATCATTATACCATTCTTTATTCTTCATCATTCATAGTATACTCTATCGTATTCTTCTTCTTCTTATGAGTCTGTTCTTTCTTTCCAGCTTCAAAAAACCTCAGAATTTTATCCTTTTGCACACATCACACGCAACACATCTTTCTATTCTCGTCGTCATGTTCGCCGCCTCGCATCAAAATCAACACGTCTTCAACACTGTTCGTACTACGAGTAAAACGACATCTACTATCAGAGGAGGAGGAAGAAGACCACCGACGATGAAAATTAAAGCCGCAGGTGGTGCTGCGGTGATGGACGACACCGGGGAAGTGACCATTCGCCGAAGACCACCGGCGGGCCATAAGGAACATCTCGGCATGGGTTCCGAACGCTTCGCGTTTAAGATGGAAGCGGTAACACCGGAAGGCGAACGAATCGATAACGAGGAGAATAAACCGAGGAATATTCTGGAAGAAATCGTCTGGTATAAAGATTACGAGTTGACGTTGATGAAGGAAAAAATGCCGCTGAGTTTAGTCAGAGGACAAGTGAAGTTAGCGCCTCCGGTGTTGGATTTTAAACAAGCGATTATAGATCAAATGGAAAAAACAGGACAACCAGGGTTAATCGCAGAGGTGAAGAAAGCGTCGCCGTCGAAAGGGGTGATTCAACCGAACTTCGATCCGGTGAAAATCGCCAAAGCGTACGAGGAAGGCGGCGCGGCGTGTTTGAGCGTTTTGACGGACGAGAAATTTTTCCAAGGCGGGTTTGAGAATTTAAAGTTGATTAAAGAAGCTGGGGTCACGTGTCCGCTCTTGTGTAAGGAGTTCATCGTGGACGCGTATCAAATTTATTTGGCGAGAGCGAGAGGCGCGGATGCGATTTTGTTGATCACCGCGGTTTTGGATAACCAAGATTTGAAGTATTTCACGAAAATCGCGCACTCGGTCGGGATGAAAGTCTTGTTGGAAGTGCACACGTACGGCGAAATGAAACGGGTCTTGTCCGGAGACTTTGAAATCGACTTATTAGGCATCAACAACCGCGATTTAGGAACGTTCAAAGTCGATTTAAACGTCACGGTAGAGTTAATGGCGACGGAGTTAGGCAAGGAAGTGAAGGAGAGAAACATCGTCATGGTTGGCGAATCCGGTATTTTCACCATCGACGACGTCAACGTGGTGCAAAACGCCGGGTGTGGCGCGATCTTAGTCGGAGAGTCGTTGGTAAAGCAAGATACCCCAGACGTTGGCATTAAAAAGTTGTTCGGGAGACCGTTGTAAAAAGTTCTTCGCATAAAGAGATATTTTAATACCAGCCTTCGTTCGCTCCGACCACCGCTTCGCTAATCTTATTCACTCTATACTGCGGTTTTTTCTCTTCTTCTAATACCAACTTATCCATGCTCCCGCTAATTGTCATGTTACTTTTCGAAGAAACCACCTCTTTCACTTTCTCCGCCACCATCTTCTCCATCGATTTCTCCACTCTCGTGGCGTCGCTTTCGTTCGCTCGAAATTCGCACCGAACTCGCACATCTCCAACTCGTTCTCTCGTCTTTGCGCTCAACACCGGCGCGTCGATGGTGTCCTTCCCCAGACGAAAACAATCCCCTAAGGACATCTCGCTCACGCCGATTATTTCGTCCGAGAGCATTCTGTTTTCGTTTTTGATCATCAGTTTTATCGTCTGGTCGGTGATATCTGAGGACGTTTTGCACTTGTAACTTTCCTCCCAAACCGGATTACTTCCGCCGTTTTTAACCGTCTTCGTCCGCGTCTTTTCGCCGAGAAAGAACACCACGCAGTACGGGTCCATTTTGCCCAGGTAGGCGGTGTTTTTTAACTTGCTCGCGGAGACGATGGTGATTTCCAATATGCCTTGTTTGTTCGATGTCATTGGTGTTGGTACAGCGGTGAATATTCTTTTCTGTTCTGGCGACTTTTTTCTTCAATAAATTAAGTTCTAATTTTACTGCTACGACGTATCATCGTACTACTTCACGGCTCGAATCAAAACGTTTTCCTCTCTTTGAAAGTGTTTAAACACGCACAACTCTTTAACGAAGACGACGACGATATACTTACACGTTTTTTGTTCGTAAACTTTGACGTGCGTTTGTAAGTCGTTGGAACAGGCGTAAAGGACGACGGATTCGCGATGGGCGTTTATGGCGTCGCAATAAGCGCCTTTCAAGTGCGCGACGACGTATCCGGGTAAGGTTTTGGTCATGCCTGGGAGGAACGCTTTGTCAGGGACGAATCCGTCCACGAGGAGTTGGGCGTCGTCTTCACCGTCGCGTCCCGGCGCGTGGTGGTGATTTTGGTGGTGTTGATGTCGATGACTATGATCGTTGCCGCCGTAAAGCGCGTGTAATCGCGCTTCGGTGCCTGAGGCGCTGAAAGTACCCAGGGAAGATTGCGTGCTCGTGTCGATGACGACTCGTTTCTGAGCGTTGTCGAACGTCGCGTGGTATTGCGTGATGTTCTGCTCGAAGCAAATTTCGTACGACCACCATCCAGAGCTGGATCGATGGCATCCTAATTTTCGTAACGCGCTTCGAGCGAGGAAACGGGCTTTGGAGTGCTGCGCGCGAGTGAAAAATCGAGGAGGATGCGCGTCGCGGGTGTTTCTGTTCGCGTCTTCGTCGTGGCGTTCGCGCGAGTTTACATCCTCTTCGTAATCGTCGTCGTTGTCGTCGTCGTCAAAGTCGTTTGCAGCGGTGTCCTGCACGTCCTCAGGAGTGGCGCACTTCGGAGGAGGGGGCGGTTGTCCATCTTCTCCTTCTCCCTCTTCTTTGCTAAATCCAGACGAACACTGTTGTTCTTCTATTTCTTCTTCTTTCGATTCGTCTTTTACGTGCATTTTATTCAACTCGCACACGAAAGCGCATCCAAGCTTTGCCGCGTTGATGCCAATCGCGTCCTCCGCTAACAGATCTTTTTTGGTCGTTTTCGAGGTAATCTCGCCTCGTCTCGCTCTTTCGCTGCGAACGAATTCATCTCGGTCTCGTAAATCCTTCAACGCGTTTGCTATTTTTGATGCCACATCGTTCCGGGTTTGAACATCAAACGCCTCTTCGCACGCCGTCGTTAACGCGTAGGAATCGAAGTGCGTCATCGGCGCTCGAATCGTCGATAACTCAATCGACGCCAATCCAAAGTTTTGCTCCTCTTGTGGATCTTCTCTGTTATTATTTTTATTATCCGTCATCGGTGGCTTCGGCACCGGCACCACCGCTCGATTTTTCATCGCGTTCGCTGGATTCGCCGTCACGCCTCCGCACTTGCTCACCAGACACGACATCACCGCCTTCTCTGCCGGCTCGTACTCGTTATTCTTAAACGCGTTTCTCTCCATCAAATACTTCCACCGCAACTCTTTAAAACACTCAATCGCGATTGAATCGCACAACTCGCACCCCATTCGTTCGCCACTCACGATCGCGTCTCGCTTAAACCGTTCCATGTTTTGGAACGAATTCTTCGAGCGTCTCTTTTCTCTTCGTTTCTGTTTCACCTGTTCGGCGTGTGCTTTTCTTTTCGCTTCTCTCGCCGCTATTTTCTCCTCCGTCTCGACGCTGTTCGTCGTCGTCGTCGTCGTCGTCCTCATAGTATTTAATGCCAATAACTCCTCCTTCGCTCTCCTCTGCGCCTCTAAAATTCTCATTGCCTCCTGCTTCGCGTTCAAACTCTTCTCCGGTTCCCCGTGTCCATCATTCGCCATCCCCGGAGGATCCGGATGTTCCACCACCGTCGCGCCGAATTGCAACTCTTGCGTCGTTCGAATCTTCGTCTTAATCACGTGATGTTTCGTGTCCGCAATCTTCCCCGTGCCGAACTCTTCTTTACCAATCTGTTCTCGCTCGTACCATTTGTCCGATTCCGCGTACCCGTAGAAAAAATTCGCCTTTACATCGTCTCGAACGATGTTCATCGACGTCTGCGCGAAACCTTCTCCTTCTTCTTCGTTGTCTTCCTCTTTTGAGAGCAATCTGTGGACGATTTTTTGCACTTGCTTTTGTTGATGATTCGACGACGACGAAGCGCCAAAACCGAGCCCGTTCGTCGTCGTTTCGTACCGGTGCGTTGCTTCTTGGTCTTTTTCGGTGCTTCGTTCCGTTCTGGTGAAGAAAAACGGCGACGGTAACGGGATGATGAAATCTCGCATCGTGTCCGGCGTTGGCGGATGATTTTCTTCATCTTTCGATGAATACGAGAACGATTGAATCCCAGAAAGGGTGTTCCCGAACGCGAGGAAAAGGAAGACGAGGAAGAAGCGCGGCGTTTTTGGTGTTCTCGCTGTTGCTGTTCTCTTTTTCTTCTTCATTTTCTTCATCTTCTTTCGCGTGTGTGAGAGACGAACAAGAGTGAAGAGATAGTAGAACAAGTGAGGAGAAAAAAATGTAAATACGGGAGTCGGTTGCACTCTACTTCGCAGCTCCATCGCTATTACGACTACTACCACCACCAATTTCACCGAGTTCGGAGACGAAGTCGTCGCCGCCGCACATGTCCGTCGCTCCGTAACAGACGCTCTTCGCGCGTCCGTTCGTTCGCTCTCTTTGCGCGAGTTCTCGCAACGCCAAGACTTCGGCGTAGCATCCGCCGCCCAAGACGAAGGCGACGGCAGAGGCGTACCCACCGGCGTGTTCGTCTTGGTGCGACGATCGATTTGAAAGAGGAACGCTCGCGCGTTGGGAAGCGGACGCTTTCGCGTCAAAGTAGGCGAAAGTATCCACGACCGCGTCGCCGCCGACGTCCGCGGAAGATGAAGAAGACGGTTGGTTCGCTAATAACGCCTCGACTGCGGCGGCTATGGGGAGTTGTCGTTCGCCGGACAACAAGTGTTTCGCTGTTTTCGTGATTAAATCAACCGATTGGCCGTATAATCTATCCGCCCAGTCTAAAATATCCGCTTGAGATCTATTGCTGCTGCTATTCGCGTTGCCGCCTTTGTTTTGTTGTAACTGTTGATTCAACGAGAGCATTTTTTTGACGTAGTTATACGCGCCGACTTCGCACCCGCTCGCTCTCAACGCGCCTTCGATGGCCTCGTCGTCGATTTTACCGGTATTTCCAGAACTGTTCAGTTGCGAGGTGAGCAACAGTATCAACGCTAAGCGGATTTTGTCGCTCGCGGAACCTCTGCCCGTGGCGCTCAACAAACTCAACGCCGCTTTCCAATCGCCTTTGCCGTTGCAGAAATCTTCCTCGATGGAAAAGTACTCGTCCAAACCTCTTTGTTTAATTTCTTTTAACAGCGCGGTGGCAATGTTCGTGTGCTTATCGATTAACTTTTTGTGCTCTTGTAATTTCGGCAACGACTCCACCGCTTTCGTCAACTTGGCCGTGCTCGCGCCGGTTTGATCGTCGGCGTCGTCGCCCCCGGTGGAATTCGCCGCGGATGCAGACGCGGCGTTGACTTCCGCGATCGCTCTTTTATATTCCGCCAACTCCACCTCTACGCTTTCGGCCACTTTGGGAAACTGCGCGTCTTTATACTTTTTCCAGAAATCATCCGAATCGTCCAACGCGTACGATTTCGTCTTGGCGTCCGCGCCGACGGCATTTTTATCCGGCTTCACGTCCACTCGATTCAACTTCATGTGCAACACGTCGTGCACTAACGGTTCGTAGTGCCACGCGTGTTGTAAACTGGCGGTAAAATCGTAGTTTCTGTCAAAAATCGCGAGTATCGGCCTCGCCATTTGCTGCGCCGCTGCGCCGTTCGCGTTGCCGACGCCAATCAGCGGCATCTGCCCAAACCCGCTCCCGTTTTTACTCCCCAAATAATCTCTGAGTTTGCTTTCCAACTCTCTCCCGACCATTTCCGCGGCGCCACCTTTAGGACACCGAATAACCGGCACTTGCCCCATCGTCATGACCGTCGCGAACAGACCGTTGGTCACGTCCGCGATGCACTTTTCGATGTCCTCGCCTCTGCTCTTCGGATCGTTCAACTTCTTAAACGCGTCCGGTCGCATGATTGAAAACACGTCGCGCTCTAAACTCACGAAATCCAAGTTTTGATCGAACACTCGTTTCACTCGATTCGCGATGTTGGCTTTCACCGAAGCCGTCGCCAGCTCTTCCAAGGCGCTTCTCGGCAGTTCTCTCGTGAAGTGAAAGTGATAACTCTCGTACAAGTTCTCGCCCAAATCGTGCGACATTCTTTGCACGTTTCTCGCGGTCGGTTGCACGAAATAGACCGCCGGGACGTCTGGAATCTGTTCGCGTTCGCTCTCTAACAGTAAAGTTAACGTGATGCCGTGCTGTCTGAGTTCGTTCACTTTTAAGAGAGGTGCGATGACATCGAACGTGAACTTGTCCAGGATTAAGATTTTGTACTGAATGTCCCCGTGATGATGATGTGATCTTCCTCCGAATGCATCGTCGCGCAGTTGCGCGCTGTGACGCGTACTCTCGAGCAAAACGTCGTCGAACATTCTCACGACGGCGCGTTTCTGTCGCGCGCGTAAATCCATCTGTAATCCGTGAGTCGCCGCGTCCATTTTTCTTTTCTTTTACTCGAGGAGTCTCTCAGAGGAGTGTGAGGGAAAAGGAGAGATTTTGATCGATTTGAACAACACGGAAGCAAAACTTTTAGTGAAAATTCTGCGAATGAAGAAAATACACCAGAGAAGAGCGAAAGGAAAAACGCGTACGCGCATGTGTTTGCGCGAATAATGCGCGTGTGTGTGTGTGTAATAATAATAACAACAACAACAATGAACAACTCGTGGTTTTCTTAGTATATGGTTGATGACCTTTTGTTTTCTTTATAAAAATAATGATATATATCGCGCGCAATGTGCGCGACTTGGAGGAGTACAATTTTTTTGCCGCGAGCGGTCGTTTAGAATATGTTCTCTCCTAAAAGAGCGTCAAAGTCAAAGTCGTCCGCGTCGCCGAGCTCGTCGATGCCTCGCAGATTCTGCTCGAAGTCATCGTCGAGTTGTGGGTGTGGAAGGGCGTGGAGGTTGGGTCCCGCTGGCACAGGCGCTGGCGCCGCCGGCGTCGGGTTAGAAGGCGTGGCCGGTTTCTTCTTCTTTTTCTTCTTGTTCCCTCCGGCAGACAGTCCCGGATCGAACCCGTCCATGATGGAGTCGAACTGCGTGAGAGAGGCTTTCTTTTGCTGCGCAAGCATGCGTTGTTTGAGCATTTCTTCTCGTTCGAGCTGTTGTTGAATCGCGATTTGACGTTGGCGTTCTTGCTCTTGCTGCTTCTGTTGCTCTTGCAAGCGCGCTTTTTCTTCTTCCAGGCGTTGTTTGTGTTCTTCCAGGTGCTTTTTGTGTTCTTCTCGTCGTCGTTGAGCTTCTTGGACGGCTTTACTGTCCGAACCAAGCGTCAACGCGAACGCATGCAGTGGATCTTGGCCTATAGTTGTCGCACCGTCGCTCCCGCTGCCCGCTTTCTCTTGCTTGATCTGAACACTCGCCGCCGCCTCTAGAGGAGCAACCACCGGTTCTTTCTTGTCCTCCGTCGCGACATCATCACCAGCGCCACCGTTACCGTCGACGGTCGTCGTTTCCGCGCCGTCGTCCGACTCTGTCGTCTTCTTCTCTTCTCCTTCTCCTTCGCCTTTCCCCCCGGGGGTAGTTTCTTCCTTCTTATTTTCTTCTTCTTCTTCTATTTTTTGCTCTTCTTCTTCATCTTCTTTTTTTACCGCGGCGGACGGAGACGAGACCACCAACAAGTCGCTCGCGTTCTTCTCGCCACCGAATGCTTCAATCACGCGTTCTTTCTTCGTCTCCGGAAGAGGATTTCCGCACCAACCTTCCTTCTGCGCGACTTTGTTTCGGGCAACCATCCTCGTGAATCTTTGCAACCTTCGACTGGTAATATCCGTCGCCGTCGTCGGCACGTACATCTGCCGTTCGTCCGGGTGGTTGTCCCATTCAGAAGTAGCGCCAACATTCGCGTTCAATCGTTGTCTGTGTTGTGCCTCGGCCTCAAGAATTTGGCGATCGTACTCTTTCGTCGGCCCGTCGGATAAAATCTGTCTCGCTTTCTCCGAGTCTTCGGCGGTCAAGCTCTTCAAGATGTCGCCCAACGCGCTCTTCTCGTCCGCCGTCATCGGTTTGAACAAAACGATCGATTTTAATTCGAGGTCGGATAGCTGATTTTGTGCTAATCCCAAGGCTTGCATGATCGTTTGGCACTCGCTTTGAATCGTTTGATACTCTAATTTCGACGCCGCCGCGGCGGCTTTGGCGATACACGCGTCTCGGTCCAGTAACAAACCTTCCTCGACTTCCTTTTCTCGCGCGACGATACCTTCGTATTTCGTGTGCCAAAGCGCCAACAAGGTCTTTGCCATCACGTGCACATCTGTTCCTTCCGCGTTGAACTTCATGGCGTTGTTAAACGCCAACTCGACGTCCTCGTGAACCTCTTTCGCGAGTTCGTATTTACCGCCGTCTTCGATGAACTTTTTAATCGTTCCGAGGTCCATCGGATTGGTAATTATCGTGTGATAGTTTGCCAAACCCAACGCCACGGCATCGACGGGCATGCGGAACGGTCCACCCCAATCGTGCGACATGACTTGTCTCACCGCGGCTAAGCATTGACGGTGGACGACGTCGAGCAACGAGCGATATCGCAACACTTCGAAACCTTCCTTGAACTCCGATTTCGCGCCAGATTTCGTCCGCTGCGTGGTGATGACTCTAAACGCGGCGTGTTTCTTTCGCATTTCGTCTTTTTGTTGATAGTCTTGTTGGTCTTCGTGCATCTTCTCAAACTTTTTATCGCGCTCGTTCGCCACCGCCACGGCTCTCGTCTCTAAACTTTCCACCAAAGCTTGTACCTCGCCGAGCTTTTTCTTCAGCGCAATCTTCTGTTCTTTCTCTTCTTGAATCTGCGCGGGTGTTCGGAGTTTTTGTTGCGTGAGTAAATACTCCTGTTGCCGCTCGATTTCGGTTAAGCCGAGCACGTCGTGTGGGAGTTCGTGCATGCCGCCGTTCATGGAGTGGTATCGGGCGATATCGGAACCCATGATATCGGGAATATCAAACATGCCGCCATGAGCCGGTAACGACTTATGCGACGCTAACTTTTGCTTCTTACTACGCGGCGTGTCTGTTTTAGCACCACCTCTGCTCGGTGGTCGCTTCGGCCCTGCGTTTATCATCTTGGCCGCCTTCTTCATGCTCGCCGCGCTACCCTTCTTCGCTCCTACGCTATCTTTGCTATCTAATTTGCGCTTGTTACTACCTGCTCCACCCCCCCATAACGAGGCCGCGCTCACATCGGCACCAATCGGGGCGGGAATACCTTTAAAGACGTGTAACTCGTTCGGAAATCCAGGTAATCCGGCTAAAGCAAACCCGGGCGGTAACTTTTCCGCTCTTTTTTCTGCGTCTTGTCGCGTCGTCAGTATCTGATGATGTTTATCGTCGTTCCACAAATGTGAGAAAGATGGAGGGAAAGAATAACGAGGTGATGAAAAAAGAGTGGAATCCAGGTCAGCGAAGAAATGGTTATCGAACGTGTTATCATCATCGTCGTCCGGATGATGACCTCCTTCGTGAAAAATACGCGTAAGCTCGTCCACGCTAAACGACGGCGAAAAGAACGCGTTGTCTTTCTCGATGTTTTCTACTAAACTCAGCGAAACGTCCTCCTCGCGGATGGTCTCCTCCTCCGGCGGCGTCCGTAACGACGAAAGCGACGACGACGAGGATGAAAAGAAAAGCGCTGGTTCTCGTCTTTGTTGTTGTTCTTTTTCGCGTGGTCTACTACTTTTCTTCGATCGTATCGTATCGTATCCTCGTATCGCGGGTCTTTGTCGTCGTCGTTTCGCTGTTAAAGAAGAAGAGGAAAAAGAAGGTTGAGAAGAAAACGAAGAAAACGATACGGACGAATTCGACTGTGACGTGGCTTTCGAGGCACGCGTTTTAAAAACGCATCCAGATCGGGTTCTCGAGGAACCAAGAACCCGCAAAGACGAGCGACGACGAATACCGCGATTGGTCTTCGTACGCGTCGAAGTCTTTTTGCTCTCGTCGTTCGCGATGATGACGCTCGTGTTGTTGTTTACCTCTCCACTCTTCGGCGGTCGAATCCAATCATCCCGGTCCATTTTTCGCCGCCGAAATGTATATAACTATGGTACGTTTCTTTTCGCTTTTATCCCGTCTTTTTCTTCTTGAACGCGGAGCAAAGAGAGAGAAACAACCACCGCTTCCTGATTACTTCTGCTTTCAAGTTGTTGTTGTTGTTCAAACTACTGCGCGTGGAAAGTCTTTTTTGCTCTCGTTCTCTGATGAAGCCAATTCGAATACCACGAGAAGAATCGAATCCCTTGGAAAACGTTTCGAATTCTCTCTCTCTTATTTAGTCTCTCTTATTCCGTACGAAAAAGCGCTCTCTTCCCTGTCTTGCTTCTTTCTTTCGCTTCTTTCGAGAGCGCTTTTGAGAAGAATTATTACAGCGTTCAGACGCCTTTATTGTTGTTGTTGTTATTCGTAGTATTAGTATTCGTACTACTACTGAAGCACACCAACACCTCCAATTGGTCGAGAGTGAAAAAGAGTGAATTTTTGTCTCGTTTTTTGTTTTTGCTCTTCTTTTTTTCTCGGGCAGAGCTTCTCTCTGTCTCTGTTGTTTTTCGTCTCTGCTTTTTCTCTCTTTCGTTCTCTCTT
>Ga0115555_1001798_pt1 | contig 14662 bp, 7 predicted proteins | sample COGITO_mtgs_1104_2_FD_87285 | JGI IMG/M metagenome (GOLD analysis project Ga0115555, IMG submission 87285) | Pelagic marine microbial communities from North Sea - COGITO_mtgs_110407 | ecosystem: Environmental > Aquatic > Marine > Epipelagic | place: Germany:Helgoland, sampling site Kabeltonne... | reverse complement strand
CCTCTTTGTTTTTTGGGTTTCTTTCCCCTGGTTGTCCGTTTTTTTTTTTTTCTTTTTTTTTTTCTGATCCTGCCTCAAGTTAGTTATTATTATTTTGCACACTTCACCTTCCGCTCGCTTTGTCCTTTTCTTTCCGAACCCTTTCTTTCTCCCCTCCTACTGTCTGTCCGGGATTAAGCAAACAGGGAAGCCCCGGATCTTTTTTGTTTTGGACATGTTTGATTTTAACATGTCGACCCCGCCTTCTTCCCACCGTTTCTTCGACAGAGCTTCCCTAAAGAAAAGATGGAAAGTCGTTTGCGCTTGGCTTCTGTTGATGGTCATCTCTCTTTTGCTGACATTCAAGGTGTGGAGAGGTGATTGGAGGGGGAGATTAGGTTGGATGTGGGGTAGCCTTTCCGCCTTTACTTCTGGCGCTGGTGGCTCCCAGATTCACAGCCGTAGAAGACAGAGCCATAAAGGGCACACCTCAAATTCTATCTACCCTGAAGGCTACTCGTCAACCCGCACCCGAGACTACCTCCTACCTTTCCTTGGCTCATCTCTGGTTACATGGGACGACGAAGAAGCTGCCTCAGCAGACGGAGCTGATTCTGCTTCTGCTGGCTTGGACTCATTTGGAGACCAAATCTTCATTGACATCTTGTGCTCTGAGGAATCAGGCATGGAAAATCTCTACCTCGAGATCCTTGATGCAACATTTAGGATGGGACTGGGAAAGTGGGAAGGTGGAGACGGAGAAATCGTTGTCAGGATTTTCGACGAGTCTGGGAACCCCATGGATTTCTTGGGATCTGGCGAAAGCGTTGTTGGAAACGCAGAACGAAGAGGGGACGGCGTGGTCATCATTTCCGACGAGCAAGGGCGACTACCCGAGGAATACGCATCAAAGAATAAAGGGAGGGAAAACAACGTTGTTCGATACGTAAAATACCGCCCCCCGCCCTCCTCGTCCTCCTCCCGAAATGTCGACGCCCTGGGCAAAGCGAAAGCATCCAAACCTTACCCCATACCATACTCTGCCTCACTCCTTGGTCTCTCCTCTTCTCTCCAGGACCAATTCGAGAGGGATATTAAAAGCTCAATGGCATCTGTTAACCTCCCCCCCCAGACGAATACTGAATGCTCCTTCTTACGTCCCTCTCTTGAACCGAAAAACACGCACCACTTCCCCTCCCGTCTTTGGTCTACGTTTATTTGCTCCGTTTCCTTGACCTTCCTCGATTACGCGGAGTGTACTGCGGCTGTCCAGTCCCTTCCGATGGAAAGCGACTGTGTAGCCGATCCCAGCGGAATCGGCAATGTCACGGCTACAATTTACCGGGAAGAGGTCAATATCGGTTGGAGGGAAGCGGGGCGAATGCTAGATCGATATGAGAGGACCATGGGCGACATCGGACCTACAAATCATGGTAGAGACGACCAAAACGAAGGCCCCCCCGACGGCAAATCCAACTCAGGCAGGAACGATTCCAACGATGACGGAAGTAAGACCAACGCCAACAACAAATCAAACAAGAAACAATCGCTTGTGAACACAGCACTAGATCGCGCACTTCTCGGTCTCTTCTCTCCCGTCCCTACCCCTTCATCACCTTCTTCCACTTCCTCTGATTTACGTTTTCAAACCGGTCCAAGGATTTATGAACGCGGATTCAGGGAAGTGCTATCCTCCATACTCTCCCCAAGGCCCCCCACCGATTCAAATCATTTTTCCCAAGGTTGGTGGGGATTCGCTCTCGGAGGGGGCAGCCCCGGAGAAAGTAGCTGGTCGACGCTCTCAATGACATCCCCGGGGGCAGCTGCTTACACCTCATCCCAGCAAGCCATTTCCTCTCAACAGCTGTGGGAGATGTCCGACGGTTCTCTGAGCGTTTTATTCGATGGGACTGCATCTGTACTCCTAGACGAGTTGAAATCGCATGTGACCACCACTCCCAGAAAGGGCATCCAGTCCCTTCTCCCTACCGATAGAACAGTTGGCGGCGCAGCGTCTTGGGAACAGGTATCGGCCAACGGTGCCTACGACATCATCGTCACTGTATGCGATCCCTTGAGTGGCAAGAGTAGAGGCTGGGACATCGTCTGGAATGGAGGGCCTAATGGCGTCGGAATCCTGTGTGTCCCCGATCGCGTCCTTGAGAAAAAAAAAGGCACAGAAACAAGCACAAGCCCTGGAGCGACCAGCACCGATTGGACACATAATTTAGTCGCGAGGGAAATGCAAGACAACGGTTTCGCTATCCTTTGTCCTCCTCTTGAACACGTATTACCAGACGACGATGGCAAACTCGCCGACGAAGTGTGGCGGTGCGTAAAGGAAGGAATAGAAGAACTGCGAGTTGACGAGCGTTACAAAATGAAGGCGGCGATGGTAAGGTATTCAATGGAGGATGCTAGGAGAAACACAGAAGGTATTCGGGAGTTTGTGGACGACGTTAGGGTGAGGATTTTTGGAGAGAGGAAGGAAAGAAGGAGGAGGAGGGCTGGGGGCGCGGGAGAGGGGAAAAGGTGGTGGCACCTCGTGTATTGGTGGATCACGAGCATTTGGCGCGGGGGGGGAAGCGGAATCAACGTTTTCGGATTCGAGAAGGACAGCACGCTAAAGGGGGAGGCGGACGTCTATCTCGCCCTAACCCTTGGATTCGCCATAGCAGTACAAATTGTAACCAGTGTCATGACAGTCGCAATGAGCGGGATAAAAAGGAATTGGAGGAGGGTGAAAAGAATATTTCCCCAATAGTGAGAAAAGAAAAACAAATTAGTGCCGAGTAGAGAATTTTGTTTGGGGCTAAAAAAAATAACAGTGAGCTTTTCGCTATGCAAATATTACGTCTTCGAATCTGGGTCTAGCGCTCTCTTCTCACGCGGACTCTTTTTTTCACGCCCACGATGACATTCTCATTCGTCCCATCCGACCACGGTGTCGCACTGAAAGCAATCTGCAAATAGACCGTACTGATTCTTGGCAACCATCATGGCCTTGAATGTGACGACACCACCCATACCAATCCCGTACACTGACCCAAAGGCGACGATGGTCATATTGATATAGCTAATTGTGCGCCAAGAGATCGGGGGAGTCACCTGGGCAGCCTCGCGGATGGAGTGGTCGTTAAAGTATAGGAGGTGGGCGAGGCAGGGAATTACATACGTTATGGGGATCGTCGTTACGGCCCCGAGGAACTGATTGATGATATCGATGAACGGGAAAGCGATACTGATAAGGAAGACGAATACCGTGACAGCAAACCTAGGAATGAGCTTCCGAAAGTGACTGAGGTGATGGACGCCGCAGGCTTTCTCCGCCATGAAGAACAGAGGCAAGGCAAACATACCGTAGCTTATTGTCTGGTGCACAGTCATCAGCATCAAGGCAATGTCTCTATACCATCCAACGGGTAAAACCGCGAGCGCGTTGGCCTGATACAACAGCTTTTTGCCGAAAGCCAGGTTAAAGAGGGCGCTTGTTGGTCCCGTCAGCACCAGCAGAACATAAAGGTCGCTAAAGAAAAAGGGGACCGGAAACTTCTCGGGCCTCTTCATTGTAAACATGAGCTCGAAGAGCATTGAGTGACCCCCCCAGGCGAATATGGTCGTCATAGACCCAAGAAAAAATGAAGAGAAGGTAGCGTCAGGACATTCTTCAGCGGATCCATCTGTTAGGACCGTATGGAAGGCGGACCAAAAGAGTACCATTGAGGTGTAGGTCGTCGCCACGACGCCAATTAAGGCCAGAATTCTATAACCTGAAAACGTCTGTGCACGAAAGACGGAGCCATGATAGCATGGGAGTAGCAAGTGCAGAAGCGAAGTAATTGGATTGTCAGCATATTCAGTTAAAAAACTTGAAAAAGCCTCGCCTGACGACCTGACGACCTGACGACCTGACGACCTGACCTCTCTCTCACCTCCACAAACATCATCATTGAATAAGCCACAAAAGTGACACCCGTCCATGTCCTCTTACTCCAAGGGTCCTCCGATTCCCCAGCGTCAACAATATACAAATTGGTTGCCGTTGCAACGTACTGCGCGACGCAGAGCCCGATGAGACATACAACATTGAGGTACTTTGTGATGGTGCCAAAGATAGGGCTGATGAGCTTACTTAAAACCTCGTGGTACTGGATTACAGGACGAGGCTGCAACTTTTTGTGCCTTATTATGGAGCTCCTCCTCCGCGAGTTTGAAGAACCCAGGGAAGAAACTCCACTGTTAAAACTTCCGAGGGACATATTGTCGTCTTCGTCGTGCTCACTATTTTGCTTGCCTTCCAAGCTTCCTCTAAAATCTTCTGGAATACCAACATACTCACAGTAAAGACAATTCAACAGCCAGCCCGTGTAAAACGTCGTGACGGTGCAGAAAACCTGAAGCGTAAGGCCATAGGGAACAGATGACATCAAACAGATGGCAGAGGGAAGGAGGAGAATCACCTGCCCAACCTGGGCAGACGTCATCACAAGGAAAATATCAAGGGCTGAACCAGCAGTGTAGTCGAGGGTGGACGCAGGGGAGCCAGGCGACGGAGGTACGTCTTCGAGATAGATGTGGAGGGGGGGAGGGGAGAAGGACGCGCGTTCAAGGTGCTCATCGATAATCGCTATTTCCTGTAATTCCTGGGTCATTGTGTCCATTAAATTTAATAAATTTGTCTTTTTGTTGTCATCCCCTCTCATCAGATCCATATCTATGTAATGTAATGTCCACCGATGAGTATTTGGCTTATTTTTGCTTATTTTTTATTTTTGGGTTATGGCGAAACCTTCGGGGGGGGTAATATTCTCTATCAATCTCTTCCATTTTTAAAATTCGTACCGGAGGCACGTGAAAGGCCTTTCCATCCTCTCCCATCCCCCACACCCACTAATAATCACATCACACTCAGCAAACACACACATTTATGACTGACTCCATAGAAGCCCCGCTCACTGCACTCGAGCGGCTCTCTGCATTATCTTTGGTAAATCGGATATGCTCACTCTTGGATAGCTCGTTGGGAGTCTCTGACAAGACATTGGCCGAGTTCATAATCTCTCTGGCGGAAACATCTGCTAAAACTGGCTCCAACTTTGCGAGTTTGCTGGCCGAAAATGGCGCAGAATTTCCGGAGCACACATGCGAAGAAATATTAATGATGGTACAGAAGGATAGCCCGCGTTTGAAACGCTTGACGGCGGGAAGCGGGCGAAATAAAGATGCCGAAGGCGATGTCGGCTCCAGCAATAAGAAAAATGCGATTCGGATGCCCCGGAACGAGACAGAGGCGGCTTATCCCGGTCTCGCGGTGCAGAATACCAAACCCGTGGAGCTGGACGACTTTAGGGAACTGACAGACTCGGAGGTGAAAGTCAAGAAGGCGGGGGAAGCGAGGGGGAACATGGACGCTCCCACTGGCGACACAGGTCGACGTGGTGTTACAAACCTTCCCAGTTGGATGACGAACGATATTAGTGACGGAAAAACGGATGTCTCGGCATCTTCAGCTTCAGCTTCAGCTTCAGCTTCAGCTTCAGCTTCAGCTTCTGCTGGGACAAAGAGAAAGAGGGCCGACGACGGCTACGGCGGCAACGATAATGATAATGATAATGAAAATGAAAATGATAGTGATGGTGGCAATCTCAAACTCCACGGGATATACGACGGAATTGTTACCAAGATAATGGACTTTGGATGCTTCGTTCAGATCAGGGACAGCCGAACCAGGAACCAGAAACGAGAGGACGAACGCAGCAAAGAGGGGCTCGTGCACATAAGCCAAATCAGCAATGCCAAGATCGCCAACCCTTCCGAGGTTGTCAGGAGAAACGACATGTGCAAGGTAAAGGTAATTTCGCTCAGCGGAGCAAGGATGAGTTTGAGCATTAAGGAGGTCGACCAGAAGACAGGCGAGGATCTCTTTACAATACGAAGTAGACAGCACGAAATGGAACAGCAGTCTGCCAAGGAAATGGAGTTTGACAAGGCTCGCACCTCCACCTTGAACAAGGGAATGAGTTTGGACAGCTTCAAGAAGATGACTGAGGTAGACGAGCAGAAGGGAAATTTTCGGAAGAAAAACAATCTCACAGAGCAGGAGCTATTCGAGGCACAGCAACTGATTCGGTCTGGCGTTCTGCCTGTCGAGCAATACCCCACTTATGACCCGAATGTCGGGATGCTGGCCGTCGAGGAGACGGAGGAGGAGACGGAGGTGGAGCTTGCGGACGTGGAGCCCGCGTTCCTTCGAGGGCAGACAAAGAGGAGCGGACGGGAGGCATCTCCCGTGCGGATTGTCAAAAACCCCGACGGCAGCTTACAGCGCGCCGCGATGCAGCAGGGAACGCTGGCGAAGGAAAGGAGAGAGCTAAAGCAGGCGCAAGCCAACAATCTGATCGACAGTATCCCCAAGGATCTTAACAGACCCTGGGAGGATCCCATGCCGGAGGATGGAGAGCGGCACTTCGCTCAGGAATTGAGGAGCATCAACGTCAGTAATTTTGAGGGGGCACCGGAGTGGAAGCAGAAGGCTGAGGGTAAATCACTTTCCTACGGCATAATTAGTAGCAAGAGCATCACCGAGCAAAGAGCAGGCTTGCCCATTGCGAAATTGAAGAACGAGCTGCTGTCAGCTTTTGCGAACAATCAAGTTTTAGTCGTCATTGGAGAGACCGGAAGCGGAAAAACCACGCAGATGACCCAGTACTTGGCAGAAATGGGTTTGACAAAGAAAGGAATGATCGGGTGCACGCAGCCGAGGAGGGTAGCCGCTGTCAGCGTAGCCAAACGTGTCGCCGAGGAGTACGGCTGTCAGCTAGGACAGGAGGTTGGGTACAGCATTCGGTTCGAGGACGTCACCAGCCCAGAGACAAAAATCAAGTATATGACTGACGGGATGCTCATGAGGGAATATTTAGCGGACAATGACTTGAGCAGATACACTGCGCTGATGCTCGACGAGGCCCACGAACGAACCATACACACAGATGTGCTGTTTGGCCTATTAAAGGACTTGCTCAAGAGGCGCCCGGCATTGAAACTCATCGTGACTAGTGCTACTTTGGACGCCGAGAAGTTCAGCAAGTATTTTCTTGATTGCCCCATTTTCACCATTCCGGGGAGAACATTCCCGGTGGAGATTCTGTATACCAAGGAGCCGGAGCCGGACTACTTAGATGCTGCGCTGATTACAGTCATGCAGATTCACTTGAGCGAGCCGGCGGGAGATATACTGGTTTTCTTGACAGGTCAGGAGGAGATTGATACTTGTTGTGAGACTCTCTTCACTCGCATGGAGGCTCTGGGTGACCTGGCTCCCGAGCTCATTGTGCTTCCCGTCTACAGCGCACTTCCCAGCGAGATGCAGAGCCGAATCTTCGAGCCCGCCCCCTCCGGTGCGCGAAAATGCGTCGTCGCGACCAACATCGCGGAGGCTTCCCTCACCATTGACGGTATCTACTACGTGGTTGACCCCGGTTTTAGCAAGCAGAAGGCGTTCAACGCCAAGCTGGGCATGGACTCGCTGGTAGTCACGCCCATCTCGCAGGCGAGTGCGAGGCAGAGGGCCGGGAGGGCGGGAAGGACCGGGCCGGGGAAGTGTTACCGTCTCTACACCGAGGTGGCTTACAAAAACGAAATGCTAGGGACGTCAATCCCCGAGATTCAGAGGACCAACCTGGGGAACGTCGTCTTGCAACTGAAGGCCATGGGGATTAACGACCTACTTGGGTTCGATTTCATGGATCCTCCACCAGTCGCGACCATGGTGGGGGCCATGGAGAGTTTGTATGCATTAGGGGCGTTGGATGAAGAGGGACTGTTGACGAGACTGGGCCGAAAGATGGCAGAGTTCCCGCTTGAACCGAATTTGTCCAAAATGTTGCTGTTGAGTGTGGATTTAGGATGCAGCGAAGAGATCTTGACCATTGTGGCGTTGCTAAGTGTTGAGAATCCCTTCTACAGGCCGAAGGACAAGCAGGCCCAGGCAGACATGAAAAAGGCAAAGTTCCACCAGGCAGAGGGGGATCATCTCACGCTGTTGAGTGTTTGGAATGGCTGGAAGGCAAGTGCCTTTAGCAAGGCTTGGTGTTTTGAGAATTTTGTGCAGGCAAGAAGCATGAAGAGGAGCCAGGACGTAAGAAAGCAACTTGTGACCATCATGGATCGATACAAACTCGATATTGTGAGCGCGGGGAAAAACTACAAAAAAATCCAGATGGCGATTACGGCGGGATTCTTTACCAACGCCGCTAAGAAAGACCCTCAGGAGGGTTACAGAACCTTGGTCGACAACAACCCGGTCTACGTCCACCCCTCAAGTGCGCTCTTTAATAAAAACCCTGAGTGGGTTATTTATCATGAGCTTGTACTCACGACAAAAGAATATATGAGGAACATCATGGTTATCGATGCAAAGTGGCTCGTAGAGCTAGCGCCGAGTTTCTACAAGAGCGCCGACCCATCAAAAATGACCAAGGCGAAGCGAATGCAGAAAATTGAACCCCTTTATGATAGGTTTAACCCGCCTGACAGCTGGAGACTGAGCAAGCGAAAGGGTTGATTATTATTAATGTGTGTCAATGCAATGTTGACTACCTACCTACCTTATTGTTATGATAAATTAAGTTGTGGAGGCTACTACAATTTGCTACGCTGACAATAGGCGATGATGTTCACGCGCACGTAAAGGGCACGCACTTCGTTTAATTCTCTATAATTTTCACAGTTCCGTTCTTCTGCCCAGTTTATTTTGCTCATCCTTGGCAAAATCCGCTCTCAAGTCGCCAAGCCAATCCTTTTGCGTCCACACATCAAAGCACAATTCTAGAGCATCGCACAGGTCTTTCTCGTAGGTAAAAATACGAGTCGTATTTTTGTCGGGATTGCACTCCTTCTGGAATTCCCGAGTAATATGGGGGCGGTTTCCCTTTGTCACAAGCGTTCCACTGACAGCCATGGTTACGTCGTCCAAATTAACTGTCTGATGCCACCACGCTTGGGGGTAGTAGAGCATCTCACCCGTATTAAGAACTGTGTCGTAACATGTAGCCTCAAGAGCGAGGGGAAACTTTTCGTAGTCAGGTGCGAACGTGTTGACTTTTCCAGCACCGTACAAAAACTCGCTTTGGCTGTCGTCACAGAGATGCCATCGCTTCCTCCCCCTGATTTGGGATTGAAAGCTCGCGCTATTCAAAGTATCTTTGTGATTAAACATGCCGGCCCCGGTTTGACCGATTAACACCATTCTCCAGTGAGTGCGGTGGTGGAACTTATCCGATACCTTATCAAATCCGAAGCATTTTGCAATCCAATCGTCATCAGTACGGAAGTTCGCCGGAAGATTCATCCCAATTTCATCACGCAGTTTTTCCCAGTCTCTACTCTCAACGTTCCACTGAATGTAAGCATCAGGGCGACTCGCGTCGACCGTCTCAAAAATTCCTGTCGGGTTGCTGAATTGCTCAAGAGCTTCGCGAACATTGGAGAAGAAAGGTTTGACGGTTGCTTGTCGCATATTGTGAGGGTAGTAATCCACCCGAGAGTCCCCAAAGTTTTCGATCAAGTTATAAAAACTCCACGTATCGAGCTCCCAGTCCTCCATCGCACCCGTGAGAACATATGGGGTGTCACCTAATACATACTTGGCAGCAGTCTCGTTTTCTGGATTAATGAGGTCTTGGTACCGTATAACAGGAATCGGCAAGACGGTATGTTTCTACGAAATAACAACAGAGCAGAGCAACAGGTTAACTAGTTAAAGCAGGATACGATGATGCATGCAAGAGATCACATCACGCGAGAATGAAATAAAATAAATAAAATCCGTACCTGTGGAAGATCCTCCCCGTTAACATCCCTTGGCTCCATCTTGACATACTCCTCCTCAGACACCAATTTCTTCAGATCTTCGATATTCTCCACCGCAATTTCATTCTCTGGGTCCAGATCATTCAGAACGCGCAAAAATCTGCCCTTCGCTTTCTCAAACATGCCCAGCCGCATCTCAGTCACACCAAGATTGTTGAGGTACTGTGCGTTGTTGGGGTTGGATCTTGTTGAAGCACGAAAGTAGGGAAGGGCCTCACGCAACCCGTCACCAGGGCCGTTTACCAACTCAACAGCTTGCTTCTGGTAAGTTTTCCCTTGCTTCTTCCGCTGCTTCCGCTGCTTCTTGTCATAAGAGGAGTCGAGCATTATTGTTGAAACGGGAGAAGATGTAGCAGAAGAGAAGAAATGAAGGAGAAGACAAATGGTAATTTTCGCCATGCTTACAACAGGCACCAGACTCTGCGTTCTCACCGACTGTTATATTAAATCAAATTCAATTCACTACTTCTTTTCACCTCACTCTTGTTGATCCCAACCAAATAAAAAATTTGCCGAGGAAAGTTGAGGCCATAGACTTTCTCGTGACAAGGAAACGATCCCACAGTTTTAAACTGAGTACCTAGCTATTTGAAGTACGTATGCGCCCTGTGAAATGGCCGAATCAAGTAAATATTGATCAGAGATGAGCCAATTAGGACTTTCTGGGATGAAAAAGACGGAGTCGTCAGACCTTGAATTGTGGTGCACTCTGCCGTCGTTTTCGCTGTTTTTTACTTTGGAAGGGTCGCTTTGATGCGACTAGACTGGCATGTAATATCTGAACGAGCACTCTTTGTCATTTATGGGCAGAAAGCCCTGCCACCCATGACCGCACAATACTAAACTACTTACTAACATCACACTGAACACTCACTGTCTCTAAATTTTTATCACCCACCCTCCTCACCTCACCGCAGAAGGAAGCCCACTTTGTATGTCCGGTTTTCGCCCTCCCTCGAACGCATCATCTAATGGCCTGAAAGTGAACTCACGCGCCGCTGCGGCGGGGGGTTTTTCGGGGGCCCCCACGGGGGGGGGAACCCCAGCTCCTGGCGCTGCCCTCGGGGCCCCAGGCGTCGCTGCTCCCGGCGAGGAGGCAAAAGCAGAACCCGAAGCGGAGGATGTCACCCGCGTCCGTACCTTTGACATGTTCTGGGTTGAGCGCAAGGCTCTCATGTATCAGTCAGGATCCAAGAAGACTTTTGATAAGAAGACGAGAATGAAGAGCTTTGAAAAGAAATGGGCGTCCTCGATCCCCATTATCCTCCGAGACATGAGCCCTCCGGAAAACAGCATATTCAATCCCCAGGAGAAGTGGAACCAGAAGAAGGAGGAGAGGGCTATACAGGATAAGATGCGATTGCTCGCCATTGAAGAGGATGCCAAAAACAACCTTGATCGGTCCAAGTTGTCCAAGCAGGAGCTCAAGAAGCTCGCGGACAAGGAGAAGAAAGAGGCCAAAGAAGCCAAGAAGAACTCGAAGACCAACGAGCTTTCCAAGACCGACCAGATGCGCGCGAAGAACAGCAACCGCATCGAGAAGGAGAATCACGCCAAGGATATGGAGAAGATGACTTCCAACGTCACTCTTGACCAGGTTTTTCACGCAAAGGTCGACACAGACAGTGGGCGACTGAAGCGTATGCTAAAGATGCTCCAGATTGCGGTCAAGTCTCTCCAGGTGGGCTCACCCAACGCTTCTCTCGCCGAGGTCTTTGACATCATGTGGGCCCTCGAAGAGCTGAAGTTGTTCAACGACGCCGAGTTTGCCCTCGCGCAGCAGAAGAAGGAGAAGGACGAGAAGAAGAAAACCAAGGAAACGGACGGCAAAAAAGATAAGAAGTCGAAGGACAAGAAAGATTCGAAGAAGAGCAAGAAGAAAGACGACGAGGAGGGTTCCAAGTCGTCTCTAACTCCCCAGCAGGAGGAGCTCGGGTCGATATTGAAGTCACTGTACGACGACGACAAGAACATTAAAGAGGCCGTAAAGTTTGCCCGAAAGGAAATGGAGAAGAAGAAGAAGGAGGAGCTCATGACGTCATTCCAGCTCACTGAGATGTCCGACAGGCTGCCCCCTCTGAGCCGTTACAACCGGAAGTTCAACCTTGAGGACTGGCAGTGCAATGTACTGGAGAAAATTGACGAACGACAGTCCGCTGTGGTTTGCGCCCCGACGTCCTCCGGGAAGACTCTTCTCTCTACATACACATGCGCGATGGCCAAGGGAAAGACAGTGCTGTTCGTTCTCCCTTCGGAGGTGCTCGTTTGGCAGGTGGCAGCTACTTATTATCAGTTTTTCAAGGGTCACGTGACGATTTGCACTGATCTTATAAATTTCCAGAATGGCGACGGTGACAACAAGGCCCAGGTCTACATTGGAACTCCCAGGGCTCTCGAGACTGCGCTCACTAAAGCGAGAGGCTGCGCCGGTGAGGAGATGGTTACCGGAGAGCGTGAGTTCATGGTGCTCGACGGCGGATTCGGGGACTTTGGGTACATGGTCTTGGACGAAGTTCACACTTTGAACGGCCCCGAGGGCGACGCTCTCCAGCGCATCATCCGCGCCACGAGATGTCCTATTTTAGCTCTGTCGGCCACCATCGGAAACGCATCCCAGATGAAGGATTGGTTTCAGCTGGTTCGCAACGAGCAAGTGGAAGTCATTGAAGGAGGTGCCGTGGACAATGTAATCCTGGAGGAATATTTCGCTCGTTTCATCAACTTGCAGCGTTACGTCGTTGCGAATCAAGAGATCAAGAACAACAAGACGGGGGAGACGGAGTCCAAGAAGAGGCTCGTGAAGCTACACCCCGTCTTGGCCATGACGCGGAAGCGTCTTGAGGAGGAGTCGGACCTTGTTGGCTCTCTGTCATTGACTCCAGTCGACATGATGGATATTTGGCGCAAAATGAAGAAGATCTTCCCCGCTGGCTCTCTCAGGGAGGAGGACGATCCGGATCACTTCTTCAAAAGTGTCGACGGAGGAGGCTCCAGTCGCATCAATTTGTTGCAGACGAAGAAGTACGAGACTCGCATCAAGGAGATTCTTACCGAGCTGAGTGGGAAATACCCTGAAGATTACGAGAAGATGAGACTCTCATTCTCCGCCGGGGCGATTGACGATTTGCAGAAGTCCGACGATGTTTCCGACGAGCTTTATGGAACCATCTCCGAGCTTCAGCGCAAGGAGCTACTTCCTGCCGTTGCGTTCCAGATGTCCACCTTCGGAGCCTTCCAGATGTTCAAGTCTTTACTTCGCGCTACGGAGCTTGCTCAGAACGAGGAGTTCCCACATTGGAGGGAGAACTTGGTCAAGACGGCCGAAGAGAACGAACGGCTCCGCCAGATTGCGGCCGGGAAAGCCGAAAAGAACGAGAAGGAGGCTACCGAAGACGCCAAGGATGGACAGGCCCCTCTCACCGAAAGTGACGTGAACAAGCCTCACGAGAAGTATTGTTTCACGAGCAAGGGAGGGATAATTCCTTATGTCAAGGTTGAGGAGATCAGGAACGACATGATCAAGGCCGGAGAGGACGTGGACATCAACCACGCGCTGATTAGAGGTTTGCGAAGGGGAATTGCAATCTACACCAACGAGATTGGCTTCGCCTGCTACCGTCGCTGGGTGCAGATTTTGGCCCAGCAAGGTTTTTTGGCCGTTGTCTTCAGCGACGACGCGCTGGCGTATGGGGTGAACATGCCGTTCCGTAGCTGCATCTTTTGCGGAGACATGGGCCCGGCGCTGACCCCTCTGATCGCGCAGCAGATGCAGGGAAGAGCTGGGAGGCGCGGTATGGACGTCCAGGGGAACGTCATCTATCTAGGGATGGTGTGGAACACGATCGAGAATTTGATGCTTGGACAGATCAGTAAGGTGACTGGGAACGATCCTTACTACCCTGTCATGGCTTTGCAGGGAGTTCTGGCAGCATCCAACGACCCGGACGATGACCTATACTACGCTCACCCGAGGAATTATAGCAAGGACCCGGGCGATGACGATAGTACGATAAAAAGGAAGCGCTTTAGCAACGCCATCCACACCCTACAGCGCTCGCTCCACTGCTATCCTACAGTGGACGAAACATCCATGTCGCACATGGCCACAAATCGACTGTCGGACTTTTGCGCTGGAAGGGATAAAGGCGTGGATTACCTGGAGATGTCTCACTACGTGATTCAGGAGCTTGGGTTTGTCGACGCCGCGAGGCGCATCGTCATGGACCACAACGTTTTGACTATGGTATTTGAGCTGCGTGATTCCCTCCCCGAGGTGTTGGCGGTGGTTGAGGCATTGCCCATGCTGTACGAAATCTTCATCCGTGACAAGAAACACCGCCCGAGCAGCAAGGACGGCAAAATTAAAATCAAGGAGAGCTCCCAGAATTTGTTCTTGTCGGTGCTGGTGCACTTGATCGACAGGACACCCTGTTTGGAGGGCGACACGCCTCTGCATAAGATGCTCAAGTGCGGAGATTTGGAGGCGGGAAAACTCGTTGACGAGGACTCGTTGGAAACCTGGACTGCCACCGAGAATGTCCTAAAAAGCATTCGTTTCAAGATTTCCAGCATGACCATTCCGGAGGAGGAAAAGCAGCGAATGCAGATCGGTTTGCCTGGGGGGAGCGGTGGAGGGGGGGGCGATTTCGGGCCCTCTTTGGACGCCGGCGTTTACCACATGCTATCAACAAACGCCGTCGGATTTCCAAAGGATATGAGCGTCGCGCGACGAAACGAATTGAAGGAGCGCATCTTCAAGTTTGGACAATTCTGTCGCGTTGCCAGCAACAACATTCAGCAGCCCACTGGATCT
>Ga0115555_1001797_pt1 | contig 14662 bp, 15 predicted proteins | sample COGITO_mtgs_1104_2_FD_87285 | JGI IMG/M metagenome (GOLD analysis project Ga0115555, IMG submission 87285) | Pelagic marine microbial communities from North Sea - COGITO_mtgs_110407 | ecosystem: Environmental > Aquatic > Marine > Epipelagic | place: Germany:Helgoland, sampling site Kabeltonne... | reverse complement strand
CCCCTTCCCCTTCCCCTTCCCCGCCCTACCCCCTTTTTTTCTCCCCCCCTCTTTCTTTGCTCACTTGCTCACAGGAAAAGGCGGAAAGAACCGTCGACGAGGGAAAAACGATAATGAGGAGACCAAACGTGAGCTGGAGTTCAAAGAGGATGGGCAAGAATATGCTCAGGTGGTGCGAATGCTCGGGAATGGAAGGTGCGAGTGCTTTTGTTTTGACGGAGTCACGCGATTAGGTCATATTCGCGGCAAGATGAGGAAGAAGGTTTGGGTTACGGCTGGTGATATTGTCTTGTGCGGTCTTCGTGATTTCCAGGATGGCAAGGTCGATATCATTCACAAATATACCGCTGACGAGGCGCGAAATCTCAAGCAGTACAAGGAGCTTCCCGAGACAGCGCGAATCAACGAGACTGCTGTCGATCTGGCGATGGAAGGTGGGGGCGAAGATGACGATATTGGTGAGTTGATTCTTTCATTTCATTGCATTGCCCCGTTTTTTCTTCACTTGTCCTGTCCACCCACCCAACCTTTAACTAACCGCACTGGACTGGACTGGACTGGACCACTTGCAGGTATCGACTTCGACGATATTTAAGGAAAATAAGTACAGTAGGAGAATGAGAATGTTGCGTTTTACCAAAATTACTGTACACATTTCTTTGGCGCGCTTCAATCTACTCTCGTTTTAACTATAATTATTTTTTCATTCATTCTTCTCTGCAGCAACAGCAAACCAAGAGAAAAGAAGAGGACTTACTTAACTGAACCGGTAGGAAAACATAGCATCGAAGCCTTCCTTAAGTCCCATACTGGTAAGCACCCGTCCAGCTTCCTGGTAGCAACCCTCGTAGTCATTCTTGTCGTTTGTGATTACAGAGAAGTCTTTCCATTTCCTCATTGCCGATATTCTTTTTGTCGTCATTTCTTCCATTAAATTTCCATAGACGCTATTTTGGGAGGAGTCGTATTCGCATTTGAGAGAGGGTGGCCCCGCACCGATGAGCTCCGACACTTCTTTCTCATCCATCTTTCTACCGAATTTAGACACAATTTCTTCGTCCTTTTCTCTGAAGATCGCAAGCCTACGATCCTTCTTCCCCTCGAAATTTTTGTCATTTTCGAGGTTGCGAATCGCCTCGGCGCACTCAAAACGGTTCAATTCCTCGTCGTAGGGGAGTCGTTCCTGCCAGCGAGTGGTCAGTTTACGTCCGCGGGGATTTAATGTCTCAAAGAATTCGGTTCTGAGAGGGTGGGCAAACATGTTAGATGGATGTTAGATGATATTAGAGAGAGGAGAGAGTGCTGGCAATCTATGATTGCTTGCCACGATTTATTTATCGAGTTAGACACACACCAATACCATGCACAACTAATACAACACTCACCTCATCAACAGCATAAATTCTTCGACATGGTCTTCCCTCCCCTCTACCACTAAACCACCAGGTTTCCCGGCGATGGCGATGCCTGTAATGTCCAAATTTCTTGTAGTCGCTAAGTTTCTAATCACTGTAAAACGGTCGGGGCCAGACGAATAGCTCTCCTTGTAGAGCGCAACGAAAGAACACCACTCACGACAAAAACTACACTCTTTCCTTCGTTTCTCTATCTTGTTGGGACCATCAACATTTTCATTCCGTTGAGCCTGACTTTCCTCGTCTTGGGCTGCGGCAGCAGCAACCACATTTTCCTTTAGGAGCTCAATGGCCAGCACGATCTTCATAGCGCTCTCATCGCCATCAGAATCATCGTCGACGCTCGATCGTATGGAATCGAGCAATTTCTCTACTAATGAAGATTTTAGGGAAGGACAGCTCAGTGAAAAGAGAGATTTGCACGGCACAATTTTTTTCCCATAGACGGTGCGGTCAACGGAACAGCTCAAACTAACAGGAATGTCATCGGCACATACAAATGAGAGATGGAATGATGTACGGGTGGGCGACACAACAACATCTTTCAGTTCTTCAGTGTCATACATTGACTGCAGCACCATTAATTCAGTGCAGGCCAGATCATCCTCGTCGTCATCCTCTGCAAAGGCAGACATTCCAGTTGTGAATTACTTCTCTTTGACGGATTTCTTTCACACCACGGAATTCCAAGAAAAAAAAAACCCTCTGGCATTTAATTGCCTAATAACACCAACTACATTTTCCTCATTTCGATCGATAGCACCAAGGACTCCCTCACCCGATTTTAAGCGCAATCCTTGCAACGAAAGGAGTGATTTGAGAAGGGACGGCCACTTGAGTCATAAACAAGTTTTTCCCCTCCCTGTATCAATTTCAAATCGGATGCTGCGCTCTTCTCGGCACGTCGGCTTACAATTGGTTTTTTACGACGGAGGGCGGCAATTTTCATCCATAGCTTCGCTGTATAACATTTGCGATGCTGATGATGAGGATGAGAGAAAATTGAAACACGAGCAGCAAAGACAAAAGCAAAGACAGGGTAGCCGCTTTGCGAGTCTTCCCCGTGCCCGTGGTCCTGGTGCCAGCTATAACACCACCAATAGCCGCATCGCCGTTCGCCGGCTCTACATCGAGAGCAGGACTTTCTCAACAAATGTCACCCAGGCTCAAAAGAAAAGCGTAGAAAAAGTCGGATCACCTTCATCCTCATCGTTTTCAAGCGTAGAAAAAGTCGGATCACCTTCATCTTCTTCCTCTTCTCCTTCGTCGGCATCCTCAGTAAATATATCACCTGAAAAATCAACTTCGACAGCGTTAACAAACTCCCACGACACAACACCCCCGAACCTAATTGGGACCATCGTTACGAAAACGATTTCTCTTTCCAAATTTGCAGTAGCAGCTTTTGGCAAGTTTTTGGTGAACTTGCCCTCTGCTACATTTTTTTACTTGACGCACCCAGCCGTGCTTCGGGACAAGATCTTAGAGATCAAGGAGCATGCTAAGCATGAGGCCAAGCACTACTACATGGGCACAAAGTTACTTGTCGCTGATGTAAGGACAAGTCGTAAAATTTTCTTCAGAGCGTTGAGTGGAGGTAAGTTCTTCGAACGGGTGATTTCCAGTGATCTGACGACGTCGAATCCGACGTCGTCGTGACTTGATTCCTCATTATTGGACGACTCGCTGACACGGCCACTTTCACCACTTCACTGCATGATGCAGGGAGTATGACGCGCCGAGAGCGCAAACAACTGCTCCGGACGACGACCGATCTCTTCCGTTTGGTGCCCATGTCGATGTTCGTGATCATTCCGTTCATGGAGTTGGCACTGCCCTTTGCGCTTAAGATGTTCCCCAACATGCTCCCCTCCACGTTCCAAGACACGTTGAAGGCGGAGGAAAGCATGAAGCGAGAACTGAAAAGCCGCATCGCGATGACAGGATTCTTCCAGGAGACACTCAAGGAACTGGCCAAGGGACAGCAGAAAATGGCCAAGGCGAAGGTGGCTAAAAGGAGAGAGGCGGCGAAGGCACTTCAGGAGGCAGAACAAGGTGACGGTGACTCGGCCGCCTCCTCCTCCATTCCTGCAGAAGACGAAAGCGAAGAGCTTATCGGTGCAAAGGAATTCCTTGATTTCTTGGACCGAGCTCGATCAGGGGAGCCACTCCCACCGAATGCAATCATCAAGTTCTCGGCTTTCTTCAAGGATGATCTCACGCTGGACAACATGACGCGCATGCAGCTGGTCAACATGTGCCGCTACATGAGTGTTAGCCCCTACGGGAGTGCGGCGTTCCTTAGGTTTCAGTTGCGGTACAAGGTCCGCGCTTTGAAGGAAGATGACCAAAGGATTTTGTGGGAGGGGGTTGACAGTCTCACAAAGACTGAACTCAGGGAAGCCTGCAGGGAGAGAGGCATGCGTTCCACCGGGTTGTCGAAGGAGAGCTACAAGAAGAGCATTAAACAGTGGCTTGAGTTGAGCGTGGTGAACGATGTACCAATCTCGCTGCTGATTATGAGCCGCTCCTTTTTTCTCAAGGAGGAACAGTCGCAGTCAGCTGCCCAGGTGGATGCAGAGTCAAACACAAACGCGCCGGATCAGAAGGCTCTCTCTGGCATCGCCGAAGCAATATCAGGCATGGACGATGAAATTTTGAACGAGGTTGTCTTGGAGGTCGCCACGCCCGAGGAGGCGAGGAAGAATCCAGATGTTGTTAAGATCAAACTCGAGTCGCTTGAACACCAGAATGAGCTCATCAAGGAAGAATATGAGGAGAAGAAACGGGCAGAGGAGAAGGCTGCAAAGAAAGCCGAAGAGAAAAAGAAAAAGGCCTGTGACAAGACTGCAGCTAAAGTTGCGGCGACGACGACTCCTTCGACGGAATCAGAACCCGAGGAAAAGCTGGCGGAGCTTTTGAGTAATTTGGAGGATCCGACCGCGAAACCTCTCAAAACGGTGGAAACGATTTCAGAAATTTCTACCGAGGCGACGCCGGCGACGTCAGCGGTGTCACCAGCAGCCGCTAAAGAGACCGAGGATAGCAAGAAGAGCGATGACAATGTTGAGGAGAAGGAGATGGTCGACGAAAAAGCACAGGCTGCGGATGACGAAGATAAAGACGAGGACAAGGACGAGGACGAGGACGAGGAGAAAGAGGAACTGTCCTTCTCCGAGATCGAGGCATTGTCCGAATTAGTGAGAGAAAATCCAGTGGAGTCTGAGCGCACAGAACTCGAGCGGCTAAAGCTCGAGCTCTCTACTATCGAGATGGAAGGGCTCGACATCGAGGTCGATCTAGACTTTCGGGGGAAGGCTGCTGCTGCCAATGAAGGGTCTGGCGATGCAACGGGGGAGCAGGGGGCTGTCGATCAAGAAACCCCGCCGAAGACAGATGCGACCGAAGGCAAAGATCCCGACTCTTCGGACTTGGGCGTTGCAGAGACCGTGTCTGCGGAGGATGACACAACTGCGAGCATTCGGCACCCCGACCTTGACTTTCTCGCTTCCAATGAAGTGGGCGACGCGGAAGCGAAAGAGGCTTTCACAACTCAAGATGCTGCCGTAGCAGCTGAGAGTGACAAGGAGACTACTGTCGATTTTGAGAGGGACGAGAAATATGACGAGAAATATGACGAGAGGGATGCTGAGGAAGATGCCAAGAAGGATACCGAAGCAGTGAAAGATGCCGAGGAGGAGAGTGACGACCACGCGGAGGCGAAGACAACGAAAAAACTCAAGGACAAAGTCGAGAAGATGGTCGATATCTTGGAGAGCCAACTAGCCGATATCGAGTCCCAAATTGGAACGAAACTTCATGTGCTTGACAAGGATAACGACGGCGTATTTTCCGTAGAGGAACTCCACGAAGCTCTGAACAGTGTGTTGAAGAGAGAAATCAGCAACGATGAGTTTATGGACATTGTTGCGGATCTTGATCTCAACAGCGACGGCTTTATCAAGGTAGAAGATTTCGAGGACTGGGTAAAGTTTAATAAGTTCGCGAACGCAATCGAGAAAGACCAGGAATTCCTCGAGGAAGAGGTGGTAGTCGAGGCGGAGGAAAATATGCCAGGGGAGGGCGATGTAGAAGAGGTAAAGTTGGAGGAGAAAGACGCGGAGAAGGAGAAGGAGAAGGAGAAGGAGAAGGAGAAGGAGGACAAGGATACGGATAAGGAGAAGGAAAAGGAGGATCTACTCGAGAAATATGTCGAGAAAGAAATGGAGAAAAAGAAAAAAACAGTGGTGAATGAGGAGATCGAGAGTGATGAAAATGGTGAAAGCGAGAAAATCGCTAACAAAGAAGATCGCTGAATTCGAAGTTCGCAAAATGTGAAGTTCGCTTAATGCTCGGCTAAAAAAAAAAAGGGCAAAGTTTTGGGCACAACGACGATCGACACTCGCCATTATTAGTACTTGTACAAACATTACTCTTGCTTCCCTATTTCCGCGTTGAATTCCCAGGCAGGCTCCACGCTCATCGCCCAATTGAATTTGTCGCGAAGCGTCCGGCTGAAGATTCGCTCTATGGGAACTTCGTTGCGCTTGCAGAAGGCGACTGTAATTCGGGGGTCCATATAATTGATTTTTGAGGTGCCCAAGGAAACCTCTTTGTTGTCATCCTTGTGCTTCAGGTCTGTCTCCATTTTCTCAATCTTCTTGGTCCAGTTTTGAATCTTACTTACAACTTGTGATTCACTAGGAACTTTCTCCCAAAGATGAGCCTGGTTGAACTTGCTCTCACCCGCATCCTTCTTCAACTTCTTAGCCTCGAGGTCGGCCTTCGTGGCAGCGACTTTCTCTTCGTCAGTACTCGCCTCTTCCTTCATCTTCTTAGCTTCCGCCAAGGCCTTGTTTGCCTTTTCAATTAGCTATAGAAATAAGGGTCGATTGATTCGAGTTCGAGTTCGAGTTCGAGTTCGAGTTCGAGTTCGAGTCGAGTCGGTGAGCGAGGGTGATTATTGTGTATTGTGTATTGTGCAAGCACGATTGCGAAAGCCAGCATTTACGGGGCCAATTAAACTTAAACTTACCTCCTCCTCGCTCTTTTTAAGAGGAATCTTTTCAACGAACTCATTCCTTTGAATGCACTTGAGGATCTTCTTCATGACCTTCTTCTGAGACCTGAGTGTTTCAAGCTTGGTGCTAATGACGTCAAGTTGAGTCTCCTGCGCAGCGGAGACCGTCTTTTGATGGTTACACAAAATTGCGACGATCCTGTTCGCGTCGTTGTAGTTGGCCGTTTTGTCAGCAGGCCCAGAGTTGGCCCAAGAGTCCAGCTTCTCTTTCTTGGCAAGTTCTGCCTGTAAGGTCATGCTCGCGTTGTAAGTCCTGAATACCTTAGCTGACAACCCAGGCATTAACGATGAGAGGTGGCTGTTGAGTACCGAAGGAGTCAAAGTTTCGAACACGTCCTCAGTCGATTTCTTTTTCTTGCAGAAGTCCTTAAAATTCTCATAGACAGTCTCACCCATCCCATCGTTCTCTGTGTAGAGGGCACTGCCGAATTTGACCGTCTGCTTGAAGAGCATACTGTCCTTTCCGAGGAACTCCAACTCAATTGCCTTATCCGCCTCCTCACAGTCGTCAGGGGAAAAGTTCAAGTGCTCAACGCGCAGAGAGCAGCATCCGACAGTGTCAGCCTCCTCGTCAGTATCCTTCTCCCCTCCAACACGAAGCGCCAGACGATCGATGACCCACATAGCAGTGGCAAGTTGTCGCATGTCCTTTTCTTTGCTCTTGAGGTTTTTCTTGTAGTCTCTCCGAATCTTGTCGATGTTCCCACAGAGCCTGGCAGCTTTGTTGTACTTGCTACGGTCACTTTTCCCCTTAAAGGAGGACATCGCAGCAAGCTGCATGTACTTGTCCTGTTGATTAATGTTCTCTTTCCAGTTCGCAAGCCACTGCACGTTCGGGTCGTGGCGGATGGAGTGCCAGCTGTGGCCCGGAAGGTTGCAGATCGGGGCTGGCGAATCCTCGCTGATGTTCAGGTAGACTGACTCAGGAGCGACGCGGTCTTTCAGCTTTCCCATCTTCGGGTGCTCCCCACGACCCCTGAAAGTGCCAGGCGGCTCCATGTTGTAGTTGCCAACTTTCTCAAGGTGACCATCTACGAAGGCAAAGCCGTACTTGAACATGTTAGCGTCCTTAATCTTCTTGTCCTCCTTCTTCTGCCCATCCGTCTTGGCCTTCCTGACCATCTGCTGCTGTTCAAGGTACGACCGGATCATTGAGAAGTCGCATTTGTTGAAGTCCTTGATGATCGCCTTGTTCTCTTTGGAAAATACATTTCGCAAGTCGCTGAAGTAGTTGGTGGTGAAGATTTTTTTCGTCTTCTCATTGACAAGGTAAGGAGAATTAAGCGGCATAGCGGCGAAAAAATTGACCGCCTCCTCTTCCAAGGGGGAGAGGGTAACAGTCTTCCCGTCGTACTTGAATTCGACACCGTGCGGTTCGTAAGGAGGGGGGAAGATGACACCACCATGCTCCATCTTGTTCCAGTGGCGACCATTGTCAAGAGACGGAGCGTCCCACCAGCAGAAGGCCTTCATGGCCTGGCTGAGACGCTCAGCCTTGTCTTGCGCCTTGAGCTCCTTCACAGCTGCCTCCGTCTTCACTCGCTTCGTCGAGGACGACGATGATGACCGCTTATTTGATTTTCCAGACTCTTCCATCTTCCGCTTCTTCTCCTTTTCTTCCTTTTTGGCCTTCTTTCTGGCCTTCTCGAATTTCCTGTCAGGAATGGGCGATGGCGGGCGATGGCGGGCGATGGCGGGCGATGGCGGGCGATGGCGGGCGATGGCGATGGCGATGGCGATAGGATAGCGGGCAAAGATAGCGTGGGATGGCGATAGAGGTGGGTGAGAAACACAAAATGAGGCATAGTAGGGCTCACAGGATCACACAATATATTCAGCAGTTGAAGAAATACAACGCACGTCGCTACTTTCTTCCTGAAAGATCACACGGAATCGAGCGCGACATTGGCCTAAAGAAAACAGAACAAAGCCACCTGAACAACGTACCGAATCTCCTTTAGCCTGGCCTTGTACTTGGCCCTCTCAACCTCTGTCATGTTATCCCCAGTGTCACCCTTGGATTCGGAGGGAGAAGCCGCAGGTTTATCACCGGACGGAGGTGGAACCGACTGGGACGTGGGGGGGGGTTTGGGGGGCTCAATCTTCACAGGGGGGGGAACGGGCTTGCTTGCCAGGGAAGTCAGGGGTTCGTCATCCGAGTCCATGCTGACGCTGTGTCACAGAGAGCGATCAAAGAGCAGGGCTGGGACAATAGAGACAGAGAAACCGCGGGAGTTCTTCGAGAACGGACTTTGGGCTGTGCTGCACCCTGCTGCTGCCCGCAGAATCAAATCTTATCCCTTAGAATAACTTTTGAGAAAAACATGAGCGACGACGTACGTACGATTCTTACACCATGCTTATGCTGCGGTTTTCATTGCGCTCTGCCGCTGAATTTGTGAGGCCTCTGAGGCCTCCCCAAGACCGTACACATGGCAAATTCAATCGTGGGAGCTAGTGGATGAGTTTTGAGATTCCGCCCTTTGCGCAGCTGCGTGACTAAAGTGTTCACTCCGCGACATTCTCTCTAACCCTCTTTCCCTTTCCCATTTGCAGAAGAAGGCCGAATCCTTGAAGCACAAGGCTGATGGCAACGCTGCTTTGCAGAAGGGCGACTTTTCTGCCGCTGTTGCTGCCTACACGAAGGCCATTGACTGCGACGGTGCGAACCACGTCTTTTACAGTAACCGATCCGCAGCTCACCTCAGCGCGAAGAACTTGCAGAACGCCTTAGATGATGCTGAAGCCACCATTGGTTTGAACCCCGACTTTGCCAAAGGCTACGGGAGGAAGGGAGCCGCTCTCCACGCTATGAAGAGGTACAACGATAGTGCCAATGCCTACGAGGAGGGTCTTGCGAAATTTCCAAGCGACGCCGGGTTGAAGAGCGGACTAGAGGGGTGTATCAAGGACCGCGACACTCCCGAGTGGCAGAAGGGAGGCAGAGGAGGTGGCATGGGCGGCATGGGCGGCATGGGCAATAGCAACCCCATGGCTGGCCTATTTGGCCCCGAAATGATCAAAAAGATGGAGCAGAACCCGAAATTGAAAGAGTACCTGAACGACAAGGAGTTCATGGCCAAGATTGACATGCTCAAAAGGGATCCTAACAGTCTTCAGATGATGATGGGGGACCCCAGGATCATGGAGGTGTTTCAGATGATGCTGGGCGGAAATGTCAGCTTCGGCGGGAACGACGAGCCACCCCCAGCGCCCGCGCCTGCGCCGAAGAGGAAGGAGCCGGAGCCGGAGCCGGAGCCGGAGGTGGACACCAGCAACTTCACCGAGCAAGAGCTGAAGGAGCACAACGACAAGAAGGCTGCCGTTGCACTGAAGACCGAGGGAAATGAGCTCTACAAAAAGAAAGACTTTGACGGCGCGCTTGGCAAGTACGACGAGGCGATCGCCAAGGACCCGAAGAACATGACTTTCATCAGCAACAAGGCAGCCGTTTACTTCACTCAGAAGAAGTGGGACGAGGTTATTTCGGCTTGTGAGGAGGCCATGGAGGTTGGAAAGGCCAACTTTGCTCCCTTTGAGGACCGTGCCAAATGTCTGACGCGCTGGGGGAAGACGCTCTTCAAGCAGGGCAAGGTGGGCGACGCCATTGAAAAACTGAAGGAGTCTCAGCTGGAGGCTTATCAGAAGGACACGGAGCGGCTGCTCAAGACTTGGGAGTTGGAGAAGAGGAAGGCCGACGTCTTGGCGTACCAAGACCCAGATAAAGCTCAGGAGGCGAAAGACAGGGGAAACGCCCACTTCAGGGAGAAACGATTCGGGGAGGCTGTGAAGGAGTACGAGGAGGCAGTCAAGCGGGACCCTAACAACCCTCCTATTCGAAACAACTTGGCTGCGGCTCTTTGCAAGGTGATGGATTTCAATGGTGCTAAGATGCACATCGACAAGGCGCTGGATATGGACCCGAAGTACGTCAAAGCCTACGCGCGGAAGGGAGATATTCACGTGCTGATGAAGGAGAATCACAAGGCCCTGGACGCTTACAGGGCTGGCTTAGCGCTTGAGCCAGACAACACCGCCTGCAAGGAGGGAGCCACGAAGGTGACCAATATGATCAACATGGGATCGCAGAACATGAGCGAGGATGAGAAGAGGGAACGGGCCGCTCATGGCATGGCAGATCCAGAAGTGCAAAATATTTTGCAAGACCCTGTCATTCGCCAGGTCCTGCAGGACTTCAACGAAAAGCCCCAAGCGGCCCAGCAGGCAATGCGCGACCCAGGCGTTGCTAGTAAAATCGAGAAGCTGATTGCTGCCGGGGTTCTCCAGGTTGGAAGATAATAAATGATGTGATGTGGGAGGCACGAAAAAATAATAATTATTGAATACAAGCAAGGCAAGGCGTCGTCGTCGTTGGTAGTAAAAAGGTGTCTTATTTACTGCTTGTTCTTGTTCTTGTTCTTGTTCTTGTTCTTGTTCTCGTTCCCGTTCTCGTTCTTGTTCTTGTTCTTGTTCTTGTTCTCGTTCTTAACCACCGAGATTTTATCTAAGCTACTCTTAACTCAGAGACGTTGCACCACACAAGACTCTCTTTTGGTAAAGTCTAAGTTAGCGACGCGGGAAAAGCATGTCAAGTAGGTCATCAGCATTGCTATCCCTGCAAATTGCCGCAAACTCTGAAACACTCTCAACTTCGTGGGGAATAGAGAATGAGCGGACATCACCATTTACAAAGATGCTCCCTCGCTCTGCAAAATGTTTCCAGTTCAGACGTTTCATGGATTTGGTGAATTCCTCGACATCGTTCTGTTTACCCTCAATCAGAATTGCTCCAGGCCAGCCGACTTTGACAAGACCTGTGAGGTTAAGGTCTTTGGACAAGGCGTTGATCAGAGAACGCTTGGAAGACGCAATCAAGTGGTGCGAATAGTAAACCGTTTGAACGAGTGGGGAGTTTTCCTGCTGTTTTGTGACTGGTAGAGAACTTAAGGAAATTGCTCTATCATCCTCCTCAATTTCATCAGAAAGCTCGCCGATTATTTGCTCAGCTGTTTGGAGTATTGCAAAGATTGTATCGTTTCCTGCGCCGCAGCACTCACAAAGAGAAGGCAAGAAGTTCAAAAGAAGCTTTCGGTGTGCTGCAGGGACTCTGGACGTTAGGGAACCGGAAACATTATGAGGGGGAAGCCGGTCAACGGAAACAGCAAGGGCACACGGCACAGAACCGAATGGCAGTTCGACAAGAACAGACTTGGGAGTTACGACAGCATCAGGGTAACAGCTCTCAACGACTATCATATCGTCGTCCATTTGACCCCTCACTGAAACGAATAGTCCTTCAAAACTGCCGCATTTTAGGTTGTAGTTATCTCAAAAAAAAATTTAGAGAAAAAATAGTGTCTAATCTCTATAGGCAACCACAAGACGTGGTTGGTATAACTTATGGGCTCAATGTCGAGCCGAAGAACTAATACAGTCGAGGCTGGAGAGGAGGCTCCATTGAATTCTTTTTCCTCCCAAAATTATGAGGCTGCTGACGGTCTCGCCCTTGAGGATACCACCACCTTGCTACCAGAATCAAAGTCCCCTCCCCGACCCGAACAATCTTTTGCTACGCCCGCAGCTCTTGTGACTAATGCCTCGAAAGTTTGTCTCGGGACAGGGGTTCTCACAATGCCGTATGCTTGCTCCAGGTGAGTATTCTTTTTGGTGTGTGTGTGGTGCATTTTCAGCTCGAATCTCATCTCATCTCACTCGACGATGCAGTAATCACGGGGGAGGATATGTCTTCAGTGCACTTGGCCTATACGCCGTTGCAGCCTGGAACTATTACATTGTTTGTGTCTTGACTGACTGCGCCAAGCATGCCCGAGTAGAGGACAAGTCCATGATTGTTCAAGTTGGAAACAAGCTATTTGAAGCGGCACCAACGTACAGCAAGCTCGCGTTTGTAACGCTTGGGGGGGAGTCAGCTCTCCATGCGATCGACATTATAATGGTCGTCTTTTTATTTGGTGTTTCTACCAGCTATCAGGTGGGAGTTGGCGGATTTGTCGATGGAATTTTCGGTTACAAGTCTTCCAACGATCTTCACGGGGTACCGGCGTTTGAAGATGGGCAGGTTGGACAGGTCGAGGAAAAGATCTCGGGCGCATTAATTGCAGATCCTGGGATTGGAATGGTTTGGACAATCGGTATTTTGGTCCCTCTGTGCTGCTACTCCAAGGACATGGGTTTTTTGTCCAAGTTCTCTGCCGCCGGGCTGTTTGCGATCATTATCAGCTTCGTAATGATCATCTTTTACGGTTTGACAGCGCTATCTGAACCGACTTATACACCATTGGTGATTGGAGACTTGTACCCGAGCAACTTCACAAATGCTTCACATTTCTTTGGAATAGCAACATTTTGCTACGGTATACCGCCGCTGACGTTTATGCTTCGTGATTCTCTCGCACCTAGTTTGAGGGAAACTCATTTCTTGCCGGCAATTCGAACGAGCGTCCGAAACGTCTTTTGGGCCTACATCTGTTTGGGGGTTTCTGTTGCTTGCTTATTTCATGGAGTTGGAGTCCAGGGTGACATCATTAAAAATCTGCCAGATGGAGGTGAGTGAGTGGGTGAGGAGGGAGTGGGAGGGAGGGAGGGAGGGAGGGAGGGAGGAAAAAGTGATTACTGTCGGCTACTTTCTTTTTTTGGCGAGTGAATGAATATCATTCAGTTTTCATGCTAACAGAACCGACCCCCACTCCAGGCGAGGCCAACATCATTCGAGCACTGATGATTCTTGTCTGTCTGGTGTCCTACCCTCTCTGCGCTGTTCCGGCCACTCAAATTATAGAATCCAGGCTATCACGGAGCGAAGACAGAAACAACTCCATTGGACTGAAGCGGAGAATACTTATTCGAACCCCTTTTGTCCTTTGTACTACTGCGGTTGGCGGTCTAGTGCCCGGGTTTGTGGATATCGTGAGTCTCATTGGTTGCTTCAGTGTCGGGCTTGTGTCATACTGCCTTCCTCCACTTTTTTTCTTAATGCTAGTGCGCAAAGGGTCTATAGAGAACGCCGAGCGAAGCGTCGTGGCGTGCCAATTTGCATTTGTTCTCGGTTGTATCGCGACATTCTTCAGCACCTACCTGACAGTAAAGTCAATCTGGTTCTGATACTAATTACTGTTATTTCATGGCAGATCCAGAAGTGCAAAAAAAAATATTTGCAAGACCCTGTCATCTGCAGGGTTAGCCCCAGGTGTGGAAGATAAATATGCAAAAACAATAAATTGAAAAAAAATACAAGGGTGTCGTCGTCGTTGGTAGTAAAAAAGAGAGAAAAAAAAGACACTCGCTAAACACCTACACCGCTCTATCTACTATCTACACTTTAAGCTATTTTTCGAAGTTAAACCACTCTGATCTATGTTCCTCGACACATCCATAAGCGCTATATACGGATCGACAGTCAGCAGCACCTCTCCCATCGTTCAAGTATATTACGTCGGACGCCCTCTCAATGCCCATCCAATAACCGATATCGCTCCCACTGATCCCTTCCGTGACAAATACCTTTCTCATCTCACAGAAAGGAATCAGAAGTTCCTGGTACTCGCTGTTATTCACTATTGCTCCGACGTTGGGTACAACAGATACCGAGTGTGATACCGGCACAGAAAAATAACGTCCATATATGTAGCCAAGAAGCAATAAAAACATCGGGAGAGAAACTACTGCCAAAGGTAGTGGGCCCAATAGATTGTCTCTATCCCCACCAAGAAGGGAACTTGAAAGTAACTGGTTTGAAATGCTAAGAGTCAACTGTATTGTGTAAGATGCAAAGCAGGAATATGCCAAGGGGATGATATAGTCCCTCCAGCTGAAAGCACGCCGGGGGAAAACATAAGTAAGAGGAGGAACTTTTGTAGTGCTCATGATGATGATGAGACTTTGAATACCCGATCTAGCGTGAAGATTCTACAAATCTCTCCTCCTTCCTTCTCCCCCCTCCACCAGGAAATATTATTAACCTTTTAAGAAAGATTCCGGCAAATTAACCACTGAAAAGAAATGCAGAGAAAAATTTGATGAAATGTACGTCAATAAGGATTCAGCGTTGATTCTGGGAACTTCGTGTACGGCGCAGTCCTACTAGAAGTAAACCAATCCGCCACAGAATATTTCTTCCCCAATAATCCTTTAACGTCGTCTCCTATTG
>Ga0115555_1001790_pt1 | contig 14706 bp, 9 predicted proteins | sample COGITO_mtgs_1104_2_FD_87285 | JGI IMG/M metagenome (GOLD analysis project Ga0115555, IMG submission 87285) | Pelagic marine microbial communities from North Sea - COGITO_mtgs_110407 | ecosystem: Environmental > Aquatic > Marine > Epipelagic | place: Germany:Helgoland, sampling site Kabeltonne... | reverse complement strand
TTATTATTTGTAATTCATTAATACTTTCTTCAATTTTAAAAAATCTTTTTTCTATCCAATTAATTCTATTTCTAATTTTTTTAGCATCTTTATAGTTATTTTTATTTTTCTTTTGATTATTTACTTTTAATGAAATCTTATCTTTATTTTTATTTTTCCATTCGTAATAATCATAATTCCCATTAAAAGTTATCACGGTGCCATTACCTACTTCACAGGTCATGTTTGTTACTTCATTTAAAAAATGTCTATCATGTGAAATACAGACAATTGAACCTTTAAAAAGTGACAGACTCTTTCCTAAAATTTTTCGGCTGACCATATCTAAGTGGTTTGTAGGCTCATCTAATAAAATTAAATGAGAAGGGACAACCAGCATTCTAGCAAGGGCTAACCTTGCTTTTTCACCCCCAGAAAGGACTTTTACTAATTTTTCTATTTCGTCACCAGTAAACATGAAACTCCCTAAATATGTTCTTGAATCTGTTTCACTCCATCCTTTTGTAACTTTTCTGAATGAATCATAAACTGTTTCATTTGGATCTAAAATTTCTAATTGGTGTTGAGCATAATATCCTTTAGTAATATTTTCTCCAAACTGAATAGATCCATTCGTTGTTTTCTCAACTCCGGCTAACATTTTTAATAAGGTTGATTTCCCGGCACCATTGTGACCAACTAATCCAATTTTTTGACCCCTTTCAACTTCGAAATCGAGACCATTAAAGACTTCTATATTTTCGTAATGTTTTTTTATATTTACACAGCTTGCTATCTTTAGCGGGGACCTCATTGGTTCTGGAATAATTAAATTAATTTTCGATTTATCTTCAGTTGGAATTTCAACTTTTTTCATTTTATTTAATTTTTTTACACGGCTCTGTACTTGTGTGGCTTTTGTGTTCTTCGATCTAAATCTTTCAATAAATCTTTCTGTATTTTTTATTTCTTTTTGTTGATTTTTATAAGCGTTTCTGTGCAGATCTAGCCTTATTTTTTTTTCATTTATGTAATCAGAATAATTACCCTGGTATAGAGTAATATGTTTTAGATCTATTTCAATGATTTGATTAACTGAACGATCAAGAAAAGTCCGGTCATGGCTAATAATAATCATAGAACCTTTCCAGCTAGTTAAGAAGGTTTCTAACCAAATTGCAGCATCTAGATCTAAATGATTAGTCGGCTCATCAAGGAAGAGAATATCTGGCCCTTTTAATAAGATAGCTGCTAAAGCAACTCTCATTCTCCAGCCACCTGAAAATGATTCGAGCGGCTCATTAAAGCTTTCTTTTTTAAACCCTAACCCACTTAATATTGTTTCTCCTTTATTTTTTAGTTCCCAACCGTCGAGAGAATCGAACTTATTTTGATATTCACCTAGTTTTTTAACAAGAATCATATTGTTGGGATCATTTTTTATCTTTTTTGAAAGACTGTTTATTTTCTCTTCAGTTTCAATAGCCTCAGGGATAGAAGTTAAAACTTCCTCCAAAATCGATTTACCAGAGCCTGCTATAATTTCTTGTTCTAAATACCCTATTGTGATATTTTTTTCTTTTTTGATGTTTCCAGAGTCGGTGCTTTCCTTGCCTAACATCATCTTTAGGAGTGTTGTTTTCCCCGATCCGTTTTGTCCCACTAGACCGGCTCGCACACCTCTTTGAAGTGAAATGTTCACATTAGAGAACAGGGTCCCATCCGGGTAAGATTTTGAAATATTTTCAAGTTGGATCATTTTTTTATAGTGTACAGCATCTGCAGAGAGCCATCATATATTTTATTGAACGAATTAAGGATATTTCATCTTAAGCAAGGGATGATATAATGTTTTAACTAGGTATAAAAATTTTATTTTGATCTTGAGTTGCTATAGAACCACCATACAGTTCCAAGTGCAGAAAAGAAAGTAAGAGTTGTTACAACATTTGGATCAAGCCCAAGACTTAAATTTTGAATACCAGCGCTTGCGAGAAGTGCTAAAATAATGCCCATTAAAGATTCACCAGCTATGAGCCCAGATGCAAGAAGAACGCCACCTTGTAAAACATTATCCGGGTTTTTTTCTGAATCGTTTTCAGCAAGAATAAAATGAGCGATGAGTCCGCCAATAAGGATAGGGGTGGACAGTCCAAATGGTAAATAAATTCCTACAGCAACTGGCATTAGATGTAATCGAAAAGTGCTGTTTTTAGATTCTAAAAATGAATCACCTATAAGGAGTATAACGCCTAATACTGATCCAATAGCAACCATACCCCAAGGTAAAATCCCATCGCCAAAAAAACCATTAGCAAGACTAGCAAACAGACCTGCTTGCGGAGCAGCTAATTCTCTACCACCTATTCCTCCTGGGGTATTTTCATGTAGTAATTGCATTATTGGAGCCATTACCAAGGAAGCAACAGCAACGCCAGCTATTTGCATTATTTGTTGTCTGTATGGACTGGCGCCAACAATTTGACCAGTTTTTAGGTCATTACAAACATCGCCCGAGGTGCAAGCTGCGCAGCATACGATTGCCGCGACTCCAAGAGTTGCAACCATACCTTCCGTACCAGAAAAGCCAAAAACATAAAGCATTCCCCCTGTGAACAGCACTGCTGTTATTGTCATCCCAGAGACAGGCGAATTAGAATTCCCAACTAGACCAACAATATATGAAGCTACTGCGGTAAAAAAGAAGGCCATTATTATCATGATAACAGTAGTAATAGCGGTAATAGCAATATTTTTTGTTATATAATAGTATACGCCAGCAACAAGTATAATAGCAATTCCCGAAAAAATATTAATAGCTTTTGCTGGAATATCTCGTTGATTCAGTGGTATGTTTTTTTGTTTATTTCCTATCTGGCTATCTCTCAAAACCTTAATTGCGTCCACCAAACCTTTTCTAACTTTAAAAATAGATGAAATACCCCCAACGACCATTGCACCTACTCCAATATATCGTATTTTTGTTGACCAAAGGGTCCAGGCTCCCTCAACGGGGTCTGCGGCATGCTCTATTCCATGACCCAAAAGTGGAATTCCAACAAGCCATCCAATTACCCCTCCAATGAAAATAAGTACTGCAACATTTAATCTTACAATAAATCCAACAGCTAGTAAAGCAGGTGAGATGTCTGCGCCGAAGAAAAATATTCTATTTCCGCTCAAAAAAGCATTTTCAAGATTTCCTTTTAATATACCCGCAAACGAGATAAGCCCTTTAAAAGCGCCACCTAAAAGTGCCCCTTTAACTACTGACATCGCATTGTTAGATTCGCTTTTTTCTTGACCTGCTTCTAGAACAGATGCGCAAGCTACTCCTTCAGGATATTGTAAGTTGTCTTCATTAGAAACAATGAATACTTGCCTCATCGGGATCATAAATAAAATACCTAATAATCCGCCTGTAAAAGCAATGACTGTCGTTAGTAGCATATCAAATTCTTTCCAAACACCAATTAAAATTAACGCAGGCATTGTAAAAATAATTCCTGCTGCAAGCGACTCTCCCGCTGATGCTGCTGTTTGGATTTGATTTGCTTCTAAAATTGAACCGCCGAGTGATTGCCCTTTTAGATTTCTAGCGGCCCTAAGAATTAGCATACCCACGACGGCTGCAGGAATCGATGCTGAAACTGTCATACCAGCTTTTAAACCAAGATATACATTTGCTGATCCCATTACGACAGAAAGCATTAACCCGATAACAATTACTTTAATGTTTAGCTCAGGTACTTCAATTGATTTATTTGACATAATAATGCTTTCTCCTAAAATTTTAGATTAAATCTAAGAAATGGTTGTTATATATAAGTTACAATATTATTACCCTTAATAACTTTTCCTATTTCATATACCGGGGTTATAGTATTTAGAATTTTTGAAATACTCTTTGATGATTTTTGATTAACAATAAAGACCATTCCAATCCCCATATTGAAGGCTCTATACATTTCTCCATTATCAATATTCCCAAGCTCTTTTAATGTTTCAAAAATTGGGAGACTCGGCCATGAACCTACATTAATATTAACAGCACAATTTTTCGGAAGTATGCGTGGAATGTTTTCTGTTAAACCACCTCCTGTAATGTGAGCTATCCCTTTTATTTCAACGCCCATATCTAAAGTTTTAAAAACATGATTGGTGTAATTAATATGTGGTTTTAATAAAGTATCACCAATCGTACCCTCAAGCGTTTCTAAATGTGTTTTAACATCATATTTTTTACTATCAAAAAAAACTTTTCTCGCTAACGAATAGCCATTTGTATGTAGGCCATTTGATGGTAGACCAATAAGAATATCTCCTTCAGATATTTTAGCACCTGTAATTATTTTATTTTTATCAACAACCCCAGTTATTATTCCAACAAGATCATGTTCTCCAGGAAGGTAAGTGTCTGGCATTTCTGCTGTCTCGCCTCCAACAAGTGACACACCTGTTTCCTTGCATGCCTTCGCCATACCCTCAACTAGTTCAGATACAATTTCAGGATTTAACTTATCATTAGCTATATAGTCTAGAAAGGTTAGGGGTTTTGCTCCCATCACTAAAATATCGTTTGCACAAGCGCTAACTAGATCTATCCCGATAGTATTAAATTTTTTCATTTTTCGCGCAATGATTGTTTTTGTTCCGACACCATCGATGCTCTGAACCATAACCGGATCTTCGTAATCTGAAATAATATTTTTTAAACTAAAAAGAGATCCAAAACTTCCGATACCTGTAAGGACATCTTTTGAATGGGTGTTTTTAACTTTTTCTTTAATTAGTTCTACAGCTTTGTTTCCGGCATCAATGTCAACTCCGGCTGATTTGTAATCTATTTTATTTTCAGGCATTACTTAATTTTGTCTCTAAGGCCATTAAGCCATAGATCTTTTGCTTCTTTAATATTTAAATGGATTTTATCATTAATAATTATATCATTTACTTCGGAAGTTTTTCCTATTTGGTAAATCTGCACATTATGGTTTTTGAAGATGTTTTTAAAGCTTTCTATTTTTGAGTCAGCAATCTCAACTAAGAAACCGCCTGTTTCAGAAAACAATAATTTTTCTAAAGTGAGATCTCCTGGTATAGTTACAATACAGCCAATATTATTTTCAAATGTCATCTCAGATAATGCTACAGCAATGCCCCCATCCGAGATATCATGACACGATTGTAAAAGATTGTTATCAATACTGTCAGTAATTGCATTAATTTGATTTTTAACTTCATCTAATTCTGGGGTTGGCACATTTGCTCCAATCTCATTATAGAGGCTATAATAAAGGCTACCACCCAATTCATCTTTTCTACTACCCACCATAATAATATTTGAGTTAGATGTCTTAAAAGACATTGTTATAGCCTTTTCAACATTAACTAATTTTCCTAAGCAGCTTACAATAGGGCTTGGTGGAATAGAGCCAGATTTCGATTCATTATAAAAACTTACGTTCCCGGCTATAATTGGAATCGGAAATTTAGGGTTTTCTTTTAGTTTAATGCCTTTACATGCATCTGATACTCCCCTTACTGCTTCTACGAATTCCCACATTTGATGAGGTTTTTCAGGGTTGCCAAAACATAAACAATCAGAAATTGCGTGTGGGGATGCTCCAACAGCTGCAACATTTCTCATCGCTTCAATTGCCGCATTCATCCCACCTAAATAAGGATCTATTTTACTATGATTAGGATTGTGATCAGTTGAAAGCGCTATACCTGTTTTTTGTATTTCTTTTGGATAATCATCGCTATTAAAAGGAGACATAACCCCAGCGTCGCTCATTCCAGATTCCTGAACAGTTCTTCCTTGGACTTGCTTATCATAGGATTCATAGACTACACTTCTTGAAGCAATATTTTCATGTGATAACATTGTCTTTAATATTTCATTAAAGTCGAGAGGGGGTGTAATTATTGGTTCTTCAAATTTATAATTTGGGTTTTCATATTCTCGTTCATAAAGAAAACCTTTTGTGACTTCCTCTGCTAGAGCATCAACAATTTTTTCACCATTGTTATGGACGGTATATTTTTTATTATCTCGTATTTTTCCAACTACTGAAGCTTTGGCTCCTGATGAAACTGCTGGTAAGTCATACTTTGTATTGTAATGTGACAATATTTTTTCTGTAAGGTAAGGTGGAGACACCCACATAAATCTTTCTTGAGTTTCTGAACATAAATAAACACTAGGGTGTAAATCATTCATCCCAATGTGGACTTTATCAAGCCAGACCTCAGAGCCATACCCAGATGTTTCTGCTAATTCAACGCTTGCACAGGCAACTCCGCCCGCACCTAAATCTTTAAAACCAACACTATTACATAAATCATTATCTTGAAGGTATTTGAATAACGCATAAGTTGATTTTAAAAGGTGTCTTTCTAAGAAAGCATTTGGTTCCTGGACAGCTCCTTTGTTTTGCTCTTTCTTTTCTTCTTCAAGCTCTAATGATGCAAAGCTTGCGCCTCCAAAACCGCTATTATCTGTTGGTTTTCCTAGTAAAATAAGGTCGTAATTATTAGAATTTTTTGGAGCATAAGAATGAATGATATGATCTTCTCTTACAATCCCTAGTGTCACCAGAGTAACTAAACAATTATCATTATAACCGTTATTATAGTAAATATCCCCACCAATATTGGGCACGCCTAAAGGGTTCCCATAACCTGCGACACCAGAAACGACGCCATCGTGTATCCATTTTGTTTTATTGTTTTTTATATCACCAAATCTAAAAGAATCTGAACAGGCAATAACTTCAGCACCCATGCACAAAACATCTCGAACATTGCCCCCAACTCCTGTTGCTGCTCCCTCATAAGGAACTATTTGAGATGGGTGATTATGAGATTCGTGGCTCATCACTATACACCAACGTTTTCCACTATTATCTTTTACAATTGAAACGACGCCTGCGTCTTCTTTCGCGCCGAGTACTACATCTGGGCCATCTGTTACAAACTGTTTTAAATGATTGCGACTACTCTTGTAAGAACAGTGCTCTGAACCTTGGATAGAAAACAATACTAACTCTGCGAGTGATGGTGGCCTTCCAAGCATTTCGTCCTGAATTTTTTTCCCTTCTTCAGGCGTAAGGGCTATATTGAGGTCAGAAAGTTTTTTCTTTATTTGGGCATTATTTAACCCAGAAAGATCAATCGTTTCTTTTGTGAAACTCATTAATTATCGTATGATAGTTTCATGCCTTTGTGGGCCCATGGATATGATTGTGATTTTGCAATCAACTTGATCTTCAATGTATTTAACATAGTCTTGTAATGTTTGAGGTAGAGCATTGAAACCCTTTACAATCATATCGGGTGTTAAGTCACCCCAACCCTCAAGTTCTTTATAAAGCGGCTTACTTTTCCTGAATTCAGAAAGAGAAGCGGGTATTTCTTTGATTGTTTTATCCCCAACTTTATATGCATAACAAACTGGAATCTTTTTAAACCCTGATAGAATATCAAGTTTTGTAAGCGCAATTTCTGTAAGTCCATTTGTTCTCACAGCTTGACGAACTTGTACAAGATCAAGCCAGCCCACTCGCCTCGGCCTTCCTGTAGTCGTACCATATTCACCGCCTTTATCTCGAAGTGTTTTAGCTTCTATCTCTTCAAGTTCGGTGGGTAGAGGCGATTGACCTACACGACTCAGATAAGCCTTAGTTACGCCAATAATTCTATTTACTGAACGAAAACTAACACCAGACCCTGAAGATATATGCCCAGCAACAGTATTGCTACTGGTGGTGTACGGATATATACCATGGTCAACATCAAGACTAATACCTTGTGCACCTTCGAATAAAATTGATTGTCCATCTTTGTGCGCGTTATATAGGTCGACAGAAATATCTGAAATATAGGGAGCTAAGAATTTCCCAAAATCAAGATAATCTTTATATATTTTTTCTTTATCGAGCACAGGAGAGTGCCCAAATGCTTTGATAATTGTTTGATTGAAAGCAAAAGCTTTTTCGAGCTTTTCTCGAAAAATATCTGGCTCTAGAAGATCAATAATTCTGATACCATGCCGATACATTTTATCACCATAAACGGGAGCAATTCCTCGTTTGGTACTCCCAGCGGCGAGTTCACCTTGATGTTTAGTTAGTGCAATATCCATTTCAATATGATAAGGCATAATTACATGTGCCCTGTCACTTACTTTTAAATTGGGGTTAATACCTTTATTTTGTAAATATTTTATCTCTTTTATCAAAGCCGCAGGATCTACAACGACACCATTACCTATAACACTTATGGGGTGATCATATAAAACACCAGAGGGAATTAAATGTAATTTGTAAGTATCGCCATCAACTATCACGGTATGTCCAGCGTTGTTTCCGCCATGAAAGCGAACAACATAGTCAGCTTCTCCAGCAAAAAAATCAGTTATTTTCCCTTTGCCTTCATCGCCCCATTGAGCGCCAACGATTGCAGTTATTTTTGAGGATTTAATTGACATAGTATTTGCTTTTTTATGTTATAAAAATTATAAAAGTTTTGTTAAAACATCATAGAAGGTTAATCAAACTGACACATCAATTAAAGACCTATTCATGAAGATTTTTAGATTTTTTTTTGTAGCCTGCTTTTATTTTTGCCCAATTCAATAGTTTTTTAATTGGTGGGAAATATTCAGCAAGAATTATCAAGCCAGGAATACCGAAAAGCCAACCTTGGAAAATTGGGATTAACCCGCCAATCGCTCCGATCAGAACTAAGATGATTCCAAGGGCAATGCGAAATGTGTGCTTCATAGATTTCAATCTTTTAATGATTGGATTAAATTAGTAAGGTTTTTTTAATTAAACTTATACTCTTGTTTTCTTGTTAAACAATTTTTAACCATATAGCTATATTCGAGCTAAGAAAAATAAAGATAAAACTCAATGGGATTTCACAGATTAAAATATAAAAAAAAGACCAGTCAAGATATGATAGACCTTTCTACTCAATTTATGAATATTATGACAACGAGGAGAAGTGTTCGCGGGTTTTCCGATGAAGATATTCCTGATATAGTTTTAGAAAATATTATAAGGACAGCGATGAGTGCACCTTCTGGAGCGAACAAGGAACCCTGGCAATTTGCTATTGTTAAAGACAAGACTGTTAAAAAGAAGATTAGGAATGCAGCAGAAGTGGAAGAAAAAAAATTTTACAAGAAGCGAGCAACAGAAGAATGGCTTAAAGATTTAAATAAATTTGCAACGGATTGGAGGAAACCTTTTCTTGAAAAAGCACCAGCATTAATAGTTGTTTTTAGACAAAGTTATGATAGTAGCGGGGGTTCAAAAAGGAAGAACTATTATGTTGGAGAATCTGTCGGAATCGCATCAGGGTTTTTAATTACAGCTATACACAATGCTGGATTAGTCTCCTTGACTCACACACCAAGTCCGATGGGGTTTTTAGAAAAAATCCTTGAGAGACCAATCAATGAAAAAGCCTTTCTACTTATTCCAGTGGGATATCCTGAACCAAATACTCAGGTTCCGATGTTAAAAAAGCGACGATATGAAGATACAGTGAGGATTTATTAATATGATAAAAATTTTTGTTACCGGTGGAACGTTTGATAAAGACTACGATGAAAAAAATGGTAAGCTATATTTTAAAGATACGCACATGAGTGAGATATTGAATCTTGGTAGATCAAAAGTCGAAGTTAATATAGAAACTTTAATGATGATTGACAGTCTTGATATGAAAGAGACTGATCGAAGATTAATCGTTGATAGTTGTGAGAGCACTAATGAAAAAAATATTATAGTAACACATGGTACGGATACTATGACTGAAACTGCAAAGAAGGTCGGAGAAAAAAATCTACAAAAAACGATTGTTCTGACTGGCGCAATGATCCCTTATAAGTTTGGGACATCTGATGGTTTATTTAATATTGCAAGTGCTTTAGCATACGTTCAAACATTATCAAGCGGTGTTTATGTGGCAATGAACGGCAGAGTTTTTACTTATGACAACGTAATAAAAAACAAAGAAACTGGTGTATTTGAGGAAATAAAATGAAGCATTTAAAGATATATCACAATCCAAGGTGTAGTAAAAGTAGAAAAACGTTGCAGATCATTCGAGATCATGGCGTAGAACCAGAGGTGGTTGAGTACTTAAAAAAGCCACCAACTGAGAATGAGTTAAAAAAAATTTCTAACCTCCTTGGCTTAGATCCAAAACGTTTTGTTAGGGTCAATGAGAATGATTTTAAAGAAAATGGATTATCAGAAAAAATTAGTGATAATGAGGCGATGTTTCGATTAATGGTCAAATTCCCGAAGACTATCGAAAGGCCAATTGTGGTTTCAGATGATAATGCTATTATTGGCAGACCACCTGAAAACGTATTAAAAATATTAACGTAATTTCACTCTCTATATATATATTGTGTATAAAAGGTCAAAAAAATACAAAATTAAACTTGACAATGATTGTATTCATCGGCTAGGTTTGTTGTAAGTGTTATTGGGGTGATGTGGACAGACATTAGTAATCTGTGCACTATTAGGGGGTGAATAAGTTCATGTATAAGGCTTTTTTTACTCGGCCCCACTAAAATAAATAAAAATTTTCTAAATGTAAATTGGAGACAGAAAAATGGGAAAAATCTCAAAAATAGTCGCTCTCTCTTTGTTAATGTCTTTTGCGATTTCGCAAACGACTGGTAAGATAAGAGGAAAAGTAACTTCAGCAGACGGTCAGCCGCTTGCTGGTGCTAATGTCATCGTTGATGGTACTACGAAAGGTGCCGCTACTGATGGAGACGGAAGTTATACAATCTTAAACGTTGAGGCTGGAACATATAGTGTTACTGCTACTTACATTGGATATCAAAGCAGTACTGAATCTAATGTATCTATAAAGGTTGACTTAACTACTCCACTAAATTTTGCAATGGCAACATCAGCTGTAGAAGGTGAAGTTGTTACAATTGTTGGAGAAAAAAGACTAATAGAGAAAAGTGCTACAAATTCTGTTCGTTCTGTAAGTTCCGAAGAAATTCAGAATTCTGCATCTAGAAGTGTTTCTGGTATGTTAGACATGCAGGCAGGTGTAAACATCACAAACGGTAGGTTGTCCATTCGCGGTAGTAGAGCTGAAGAAGTTGCATACACACTTGATGGTGCTTCCATTACTGACGTTGTAAATACTGGTAGAGATGTATCGGCTATTCCGGAAGCTCTTGCAGAAATATCAGTTGAGTCTGGTGGCTTTGGTGCTCACATTGGTGGTGCAAACTCAGGTGTTGTTAGACAAACTTTAAAAACTGGTGGAAATGAAGTTATGGGTTCTGCTCGTTTTGAAACGGGTGACTATGGTCATACAGATCTTACAGCAACTGTAGGCGTACCAATTGGTGATAAAATCAAAACATTTATTGCTCTGCGTAGCAATCACGTTGATGATTGGGATCCAACTTATTATACAGATTTCTCAATCAATAATGGCGAAATGCTTGAAAGTACAGTCTCTGGAAGTACGCCTGATGGTGATTCAGTTCAGGTGGTTTTTAATTCAGGCGGTAAAGATGGTGTTGCTCATCGTTCGCAAGATGTTCTACAGATTAATGCAACGGGAACTGTTGACCTTGGTCCATTAAACCTTCGTCTTTCAGCGGTAGTTGATAATAATACTTATGAAAGTAATGCTCTTCCTATTTATTATATGTTTAATACTGAAAGACTTCCGAAGACTGAGCGTAAGCTTGCAATGTATAATGCTAGAGCAAACTATTTTTTAAATCCAAATATGCTTTTAACAGCTGGATTAAGTACTTTTAAACGTACTTATGAAAAATATGATGATGGTATGGGCAAGCCAGGCAACTTTGGTGATTTGCTAGGTCATTATGATTCAACTTCAATTGCTGCTGCTGGTCTTGATGCTTCTTACTGGGCTGGTGGAAACACTGACTATGCTACTCCTGGAGCAACTTATAACTCTCCTGGTGCTTATTATGTAGCAAATACATTCGCATTTTCTAGACCTGGGGATATCCTAACTGACTATGACAAAAATGAGCGTAGTTCTTTTGGTTTTGATGCTGGTTTAACTTGGCAGAGAGGTGATCATGAGATCCGTACTGGGTTCGATTATAAGAAATATACTTATCGCGTTTATGAGTTAAGTACAACTGCTATGTATAACATAAATAAAGGTATTGCTGATGGGAATTACACCCGTGAGCAAGCTGCTAGTGGAGATAATGTAACAGTAACAAATGCGCTATCTCTTTACAATAGAGATGGTCAAATTGGTTATGATGATTATGGCAATGAAGTGGATGATGGTTTTGACGGTCCTAGAGAGCCTACAGTAACTTCTTTTTATCTTAATGATAAATTTGAATCTGGTGATTTAGTAATTAGCGCTGGTGTTCGTCTTGATAATTTTATGATGGACGACTTTAAAATGAAAGACCCTGCAAATCCAGGTTGGGATCAATCTAATCAGGGAATTATAGAAGATCAGTTTGAAGATTCAGAGACAAAGAGCGTTTTACAGCCGCGTATTGGTTTAGCTTTCCCTGTATCTGATCAAATGGTTTTCCACTTACAGTATGGTAAGTTTGCTCAGATGCCTGAACTTGACCTTCCGTATGCTTCTACTAGATACATGCATTTGGTTTGGGGTGGTCAGAACTACACTCCAGATCCAATGGGATTTGATCTTGATCCAATTGAGACAACGCAATACGAAGTTGGTATGAGCTATCAGTTCTTGCCTTCTGCTGCTATAGATGTTACAGCATTTGCTAAAAACACTACCGGCCAGGTTGTTATTGGTAAAAACGATGCTGTTGATATCAACAATACTTATGGTGTTGCACAAGATGCTTTTTACTATAAAAATGGCGATTTTACAACTGTAAATGGTTTTGAGTTCACTCTTAGAACAAGAAGAGTTAGTAATTTACAAACATATGGGTCTTACACGTGGTCTGACGCAAGAGGAATTAATTCAGATCCAAATACTGGAGCTGGTAACATTGCTCAAGACTTATTAAGTCCTCCGCCACTAATGATTTCACCTCTTTACTACCACAATAAGCATCGTGGTGCGGTCGCTTTAGATTATCGTTTAGGTGAAGACCAAGGTGTTTTAAGTGGACTCGGTATAAACTTTGAATACAAGTTTAACAGTGGACATCCTTACACGTTAAGTGATGGTGGAATGGGACAAAGAGCTGCAGATGGTGGAGCTATCCTCGCAGATGCTCGCTCTCGTGAGCCTCAAGAATCAATTGGTGGCTCTACTACTCCATGGCAGTATTACTCTAACTTAAAAGTAGATTATAAGATGTCTCTAGGCGGTGTAGGTGTTACGCTTTTTGCTTATGTGGACAATCTATTTGATACTAAAAATGTAATTAACGTTTACTCTAGATCTGGTAACGCGTACGATGATGGTTTCTTAACAGATCCAGCATTAAGCTCTGAGATTGTAGCTGCGAATGGACAAACTTATGTTGATCTATATCGTAATGTTAATCTTGAGAATAGACAGCATTACATGACAGACTTTGGTTTTGACGTTTTTGCGACACCGCAAATTGTTAAAATGGGTGTTGCTGTTAATTTCTAATCGATTGATCGGATAGATAATAATTAAAAATAAAGAAAAGGGTATAAAAACCATGAAAAAGAAGAATCTAAAACTAATAGTTGCTTGTTCTATGTTTCTTGTTTCGGGCTTATTTGCAAAAGAATTAGTCCCAAGCAATACTAGTACAAAATCAACAATGAGAGTAATGGAAAATCAAAGTCCAGGAATCTCTGTGTTAAATATTAATAATATGGCTTACTGGATAGGTAAGGATGGTGCATATACGACTGCTGGAAGTCCAAATGGTACTATGGCTGACTATCCTATTTTTACAGGTGGCTTCATATATGCCGATGGTATGTTATGGGGTGCTAAAGTAAAAGGTGATGGTCTTGGTGATGAGGTTAGAGTAGGTGGTTCTACTTATAACCACGGAATGAAAGCTGGTAGAATTCTCACAGATGCTTCAGGAAATGTTTTAGGTTCAGATGATCCTGCAAACAACCATGTCTGGCGTGTAAGAACAGATTGGGCGACAGCAGATTTATCTGTTGATGCTGCAAATTATTACGGCGTTGCCGTGTCTGATGTTACGCCAGCTCAAATTGCAGTAGTAAAAGGTCAATATGAATATGATTGGATGAATTGGCCAGCAGCATGGGGCGCTCCATACAAAGATGTTGATGGTGTTGATGGTTATAATAATGCGACAGATATACCGGGTTACCCTGGTGCTGATCAAACTATGTGGACAGTAGCAAATGATGTGCCGCTTATCGTAAACGAAGCAGGAGATAGTACTGGTTTTCTGTCAACTGCTCCTAATTTATATGGTTCTGATCCAATCGGTATAGAATTACAAATTACAATGTGGGGTTATGCTTTTGGTGCTAGTGACCCATTAGGTAACAATATTTTTAAAGAAGCTAAAATGAAGTACATGGGTCTTCCAGCGCTTGACAGCACACAAGTTGGTGTTTCTGGTTTTACAGGTACAAGTGATGGTGCTATTTTGGATTCTCTTTATTTTACGCAGTGGTCAGATCCAGATCTCGGTACTTACACTGATGACTATGTTGGTTCTGATGTAGATCTTTCATTTGGCTATGTTTACAATGGTAATAGGTTAGATGG
>Ga0115555_1001789_pt1 | contig 14712 bp, 12 predicted proteins | sample COGITO_mtgs_1104_2_FD_87285 | JGI IMG/M metagenome (GOLD analysis project Ga0115555, IMG submission 87285) | Pelagic marine microbial communities from North Sea - COGITO_mtgs_110407 | ecosystem: Environmental > Aquatic > Marine > Epipelagic | place: Germany:Helgoland, sampling site Kabeltonne... | reverse complement strand
TGACACCTTCCATCAAATTGATTTTTTTTAAGGGTTCGATTTCCTCGTCTTTGAGAAAACGAATACTACTTACTTTAATTAACAGCGACCGTTTAATTCTTCTTCCGCTCGATTCACTCATTCCACGCCAATTTACAAAGGAGTCAGAAATTAGTTAATAGGTTGGTATTGAAGTAATGGTGTTGTCGAGATTCTGAATTTGAACAGATGAAAGACTTATTTTCATTACAGTCCCATCTGCATTATTGTTGGGCATGCTGATCCAATCGCCAATTCGAACGGTATCGTTGATGGTTATCTGAACACTGGCAACAAAACCCAAAATGGTGTCTTTGAAAACGAAAAGTAATACGGCAGACAAGGCACCAAGAGTAGTTAAAAACGTTCCAACTTCAGTACCAGTAAGTATGGATAAAATAACGATACCCCCTATAAACCAGAGGACAATCATAATGACCTGAATGTAACTGTCTATGGGTTTGTCTTTAAAGGACTTCAGTGTTTTTAAATAATCACGAAGCGATTTCAATAAGGCACGAACCAGTGCTAGGGCAACAATAACCGTTAGGGCTTCAAATATATTTTCAATCCAATTTTGCTTGTCAAAAAGGTCGGGAATCAATTTATGGAGAATAAAAATAGCAGGAAAACAGGAAAGCAGTTTTGGGATTTTGTGCTCCAGTAAAATATCGTCAAATGTACTTTTTGTTTTTCTTGAAATTCGAGAAAAAAGCCCTAAAATAAATTTTCTTGAAACCCAAAACAACACCAAAGTGATGAGTATATATGCCAAAAGAACAATACCAAGAGTGCTTATTTCTGCAACATCTGCATTGAATCCATTTTGAATAAGTTTTTCTAAGATGGTTGTTCTTATTTGAGTGCTTTGCATGGTTTAAGATTTTCATGCAAAATACCATTTTTTTTTCAACCGAACTTCTGCTGATGAATGATCTAAAGACAAAAAAGAATTCACTATTTTTAAAAAACAATTTAATGACATCGAGATCAAAGTTGTCCGTTGTTCCGCCTTTTTTAACACCAACAAATATGAGTACTATAGCGCAAGCAGAGCAGTTAGATGTTCAAGATCCACTAGCATCGTTTCGAGCATTTTTTCAGCACGAGCCCAACATAATATATCTGGACGGTAATTCTTTAGGGAAACTTCCCATACAAGCAAAAAAGGACATCGCCAATGCTGTAGACAAACAGTGGGGCGAGAATTTAATTCGCAGTTGGAACGACCATTGGCTTGATCTTCCAAAACGACTAGAGCAAAAACTCGCATTACTTTTAGGTGCAAAAGCAACCGAATTGAAAGTTGGGGAATCCACTTCGACCAACTTATATAAAGTAATTCATGCACTACTTTCTTCCAATTTAACAGCTAAAAGCCTTTTAACCGATTCTTTAAATTTTCCTTCAGATGTGTATGTCATGGAAGGCCTCGCAAAACAATTCGACTGTAAGCCACCAACAATTGTAGCTTATGTTCACGATCTTAAGGCCGATCTGCCGTTATTGAAGGCCGAAATTAAAAAGCAACCCGGAATTGTATGCCTCAGTTTGGTCAGTTATAAAAGTGCCTGGTTGTATCCTATGAAAAGCCTGAATGAATTTGCTGAACAACACAACAGTATTATTGTTTGGGATCTGAGTCATGCCGTAGGCGTGGTGGATATTAATCTTGCAGAAAGTAAGACTAAAATTGCTTTAGGCTGTACCTATAAATTTTTAAACGGAGGCCCTGGATCACCTGCATTTTTATTCATCCAAGAGGAGCTAATTACGGAATTACATTCTCCAATTCAAGGATGGTTTGGACACAAAAGGCCTTTTGATTTTTCTTTGTCTTATGAACCCTCTGACGGAATAGGACGTTTCGATGCAGGAACTCCTCAAGTGCTTTCTCTAGTTGCTATGGAGGCAGGTTTAGACTTGACCTTAAGGGCGAGAATTGATGCGATTAGGAAAAAAAGCATGATGCAAACCAGCTATTTAGTGGAATTAATTCAAGAAAAATTGACCCCCCTGGGCTTTATAATTGAAACACCAATGAATCCAGAAGAACGTGGTTCTCACATTACCCTTGCACATCCCGAGTCGTGGAGGGTATGTAAGGCATTAATTATAGGTAAAGGCGATGGCGTAAAAATCATTCCTGACTTTAGACCCCCACAGTATCTCCGCCTTGGAATTGCACCCATTTATACGCGCTATATAGATTTGTTTAAAAGTATTGAACGCATTGAACACATCATACTCAGTCAAGAATACTTAGAAATAGATACCGAAAAACCCACGGTAACATAAGGTGTTTAGTTCCGTGTTTATAGAATATAAAAAGTTTGTTTACCTTAGTCAAAAATCAATTCATTATGCGACTTTCTCACTCCATTGGAACACTTTTCACTGCACTCTTGCTTATGAGTTGTGCTCAAGAAAAAAAGAATAAACCCATGTCTACAGCGGAACAAATCCATCAGGCGGTAATCACCATTGATACCCATGATGACATCAATGTCGGTAACTTTACAGACTCTTTAAACTACAGTACAGAGACCCAGTCACAAGTTCATATTCCAGGAATGGAAGCAGGAGGACTTGATGTTGCCTGGTTTATTGTTTACACCGGTCAGGACAGCTTGAATGCTAGTGGCTTTGCCAAAGCTGCTGCTAATGCCAATGAAAAATTCAATGCAATCCACCGTTTGGTTGACACCTACGCATCGGATCGTATTGAGTTGGCTTTGACTGCTGCCGATGTTCGACGCATTTGGAAGAGCGGGAAAAAAATCGCCATGATTGGTATCGAAAACGGATATCCACTTGGAGAAGACATCAATAATGTGGAGGTCTTTTATAACCGAGGCGCACGCTATATGTCTTTGGCTCACAATGGACACAGTCAGTTATCCGATTCGAATACAGGCGAAAGGGATGGTGCTTACCTCCATAATGGTTTAAGTGCATTGGGGAAACAGGTCATCGAAAAAATGAATTACTACGGAATTATGGTTGATATATCCCATCCTTCAAAAGAAGCGATCCGACAAATGGCAGAATTATCTAAAACCCCAATCATAGCCTCGCATTCTTCAGCTCGTGCTCTATGTGATCATTCTAGGAATTTAGATGATGAACAACTGGGCTGGGTAAAGGAAAGTGGAGGTGTTGTTCAAACGGTAGCCTTTAGTTCTTATTTACACACCGAAAAACACAACAATTACAACAAAGCGAAAGATTCCCTTCTGAAAAGCATAGGAGCAAAACACAACATTTCCGTACTCGATAAGTATGAAATGAGAGCCTTAGCATTTGACGACCTTCAGAAATACATCAAGGAGCGTGAAAAACTTGAAGCCCTAGCAGCAGCAGAACTCGAAGCTTTGAAAAAAGAAGTTCCTCCGGTTTCTGTGAGTGATTTTGTAAACCATATCGACTACATTAAGAATAAAATTGGAATCGATCACGTTGGCATCAGTTCCGATTTTGATGGCGGTGGTGGTATCGAGGGGTGGAGCGATGCATCCGAATCTCTGAATGTAACTAAAGAGCTCGTTAAGCGGGGATATTCTCTAGAAGAAATCGAAAAAATATGGGGCGGAAACCTTTTACGTGTTATGGAGCGAGTTGAAGCTGTTGCAGCAGAATTGCAGGCAAAATAGAGCAGTAATCTTTGAGAAGTTATAGGATTAAATTAATCCAAAGTCCAACGAAACCCCATAAAAAAGCGTATTCCTTGGTTTGATGCGTAAACATAGGTTGGGTCAAAGGTCAGCCCGTAGGGGTTGCCTGGGCTTGGCTGTGCATCACCAAATTCATCAAATTGTACTGTGCGGTCAAAAGGGTCAAAAGCACGTGCAATGCTGTTTTTAGCTGGAGTAAAGTTCAAGAGATTTTTTACACCTCCATAGAAATCATAGCGATTATTCCAGCCCTTGGTCAGTTGGATGTTTATGATGCTAAAGGTCGGTGCATAAGGGGCGCGAGGATCCAATTCACCCAATAAGGGTAACCTCAAAGGTCCTGTTACGCTTCCGGTCAAATCAATTGTAAGGTTGGGCGCTCTTAATTTTTGTTCTATTTTCCACACCCCTCGAAAACGTTCGGTCAAATAGGGTCTTGTTTTGCTTCCTGCGGATTCTAGATAAGAATCGATATAGGTCGCTCCCAAATTAATTCGTAAGCCACCTCTAAAAAGAGCATTGAAATTCAAAGATATCCCCTGAGTTACTGACCTTCCGTCAAGGTTATCGTAGATAATAAAATTCGGATCTGTGTCGTAATTGGGAACTATTTTATTAGAAAAATTGGTTCTAAAAACACTTGCATCAAACTCGAAGATGTGGCCTTGCTTTAAGTACATTTTGTGAACATAGTTGAGGTTGACGCTCCAAGATTTTTCAGGATTTAAGTCATTTAAGAAAACAACTTCACGTGCCCCTGTTAATGCAGCGTGATCTTCTGTGAAAATTTGCGCAATACGATAGCCAGAGCCGATACTCAAACGCAGCGTTGAAGACTCATCTTCAGAACTCAATTTGTAGTTGAGGCGTGGGGTAAGAATAGTTCCATGAATAGAGTTATAGTCATATCGCAACCCGAGTAACAGCGTGTTTTGTTTATTGAATTCTATTTCATCTTGAATGAAAATTCCGGGTAAGTGCGTTCTTTCTGCTCTGTTAATTCCCAGTGTATTATTGAAAGTAGCGGTTGTATCATCGTCATAGAAAGTATACCGATACGCTAATCCAACTAAAAAATCATTGTTTTTTATGGGTATATTCCATAGCAACTGACCAAACCCTATGGTTTGATTTGCATTGAACAATGTAGTGCCATAAACTGAATTTTGATGATGATCGTTGAAGCTGAATTGAAAGGAAAACTCTCTGTTGAATTCATAAGTCCCAAAAACTTCTATTCGGCTGGTGAAAATATGCTCTCCATATACTTCATCTCCACCTCTATAATTTTGATTCCAGTTTATATCTCCTCCCCAACGATCTTCATAAACGTATCGGGTAGCTACAGATAAGCGTTTCCCAACATTTAGTTTATTGAAAATTGAAATACGATCCTGAAGCGTAAGGTCCGTAAAGCCATCCTCATTTTTATCTATTGGGTTGGAGTAGTTGAAATAATTAATTCCTAACAGTCCATTTGTTTTCTTTGAAAGAGCATATTGATAGCCCAGATCAATGTTCACTTCTCCCCATCCAGAACCAAAAGAATCGAAGGAAATTTTTGAAGCGTTTTCCGGGATTTTAGTAATTAGATTAATAACACCGCCAATGGCTTCAGATCCGTATAAAGTAGAAGCTGGACCTTTGACAATTTCTACTCGTTCAATCAAAGATTGCGGAATTCCAGAGAGCCCGTATACGGTTGATAGCCCGCTAACGATTGGTAATCCGTCGATGAGGATCATGGTGTAGCTGCCTTCTTGGCCATTAATATGAATATCTCCAGTATTACAAACATTACAATTTAGTTGTGGACGCACACCATTTATAATTTCAAGGGCTTCAAAAATAGAGGGTGTCGGATTGGCTTTAAAAAAACCTTCTGAATATACTTCCACAGCTACAGCGCTTTTGAGCTTAGAAACAGGTTTTAAAGTCCCAGAAACTACCACTTCTTCTAGTTCATCGTCAGGGACTAGTTCAATGTTGCCAAAGTTATAATCATATTTATATATTTTTTTAACATAGGATTTATGTCCCAGATAGGAGATCGTTATCTTAGGATTCTTTATATTCGAAAGAATTAATGTGAATACTCCGGACGAATCTGTTATTGTACCTAAAGTAGAATTTTTCGCAACTACAGAAGCCCCTTCTAAGGGTATTCCCTCAGAAAAAACAGTACCCACTATGGTTTGCTGTGCGAAAGTGAATTGAGTAAAGCAAACGATAAATAAAAATCGTAGCAACATAATAAAGTTTTACACTGCAAAACTAATCATTAGTTTTGTGCTACAAAACATTGACATGAAAAAAACCATAGAAAAGGAAAATTATTTGAAGGCCTTGTATAAGTTTGAGGAAAAAAATGAAGCAGTATCGGTCACAGCTTTGAGTAAATACTTCAAGGTTAGTAAGTCGACCGTCTCCAACATGATCAAGAAATTGGTTAAAATGAATTTTGTAGACACCCAACCTTATAAAGCAATATTATTAACCAATCTTGGGAGAGCAAAAGCTGTTGAGATTATATCGAAACACCGTTTAATCGAACTTTATTTGGTCAAAGAAATGCATTTTAAGTTGGATGAGGTACACGATATTGCTGAAGAAATCGAGCATATTGAAAATTCTAAATTTTTCAATCGCATGCGTTTAATCCTCGGAGACGCTACCCTAGACCCCCACGGATCGGTGATTCCGAAGAGTACCTATTGAGTTGCACTATACAATTGCCCTTAACCTTAAAGAAATTTAAACGCATTGAAGCTGTAGAATTTAATATTTTTATAAATGGAACATAATATTTTCGGATCTCCCTTAATTGCCTGCTGTACAGATCCCGTCACAGGTTATTTTAGAGACGGCTTTTGCAGAACAATTTCTCAAGATACCGGAACACATACCGTTTGCGCAGTGGTTACCCAAGAATTCTTAGATTATTCTGCCTCAAGAGGCAACGATTTAATGACCGCTGTACCCCAGTGGCAATTCCCTGGATTAAAGCCTGGAGATAAATGGTGTTTGTGTATTTCCCGTTGGTTGGAGGCTGAAAAAGCGGGTAAGGCTCCCCATATTATTCTAGAAGCTACCCATGAAAAAACCTTGCAATATACCTCTTTAGCCTTATTGAAGCAGTATGCTGTTGTTTTGTAACATAAATCCTTTCGTTCTGTTTTCTCCAGCTTTTTGGAATACAATAGAAATGGATTATCATACTATGCACTGTTTAGTTAAATATATTTTTTTAAAACTGTAACTTTTAACTACCTAATGCGTCTTGTATTATATGACAACAATTATCCGAATGAAAAGCCGTATTACATTTATCTTATTATTGGTAGTAACCCCCATAATCGCTCAAAGCACAATCAGTGGGAAGGTGACAGATGACTTTAATGCTCCGCTGCCTTTTGCAAATATAATTCTTCAACAAAAAGGAGATGAAGCATTTGTTCAAGGAGTAGTTTCGGATGAGGAGGGTGCGTTTCTTTTTGAAAACATCGAAAACAAAACCTATTGGATTGAAGTTTCCGTTTTAGGGTTTAAGGTTAAAAAAACGGAAGAATTTGAGCTGCAGCAAAATAAAATCATTGATTTTGTTTTAGAAGAAGAAGCTCAAAATTTAAATGAAGTAGTCGTAAAAAGTAAACGACCGATTATTCGACAGACTGCAGAAAAGTTGGTTGTAGATATAGAGAATTCTGAAATGATTAATACCAGTTTACAAGACGTTATGCGCAAGGTGCCTGGGGTTTTGGTAACGAACAACGGAATATCGATTGCTGGGAACAGAGGCGTTAGAATTCTCATCAACGGAAAGACGACCGAATATATGGATGTGCAAACCTTGCTTCGTGATTTCCCCGCCGATAATATTGCTAAAATAGAGGTGGTAGAGCAACCAGGAGCCGAATACGAAGCCTCTGGATCAGGAGCAATCATCAATATTATTTTAAAGAAAAATGTTCGCCTAGGTACTCATGGAAGCCTGAATACCTGGGTTGGGGAAGACCAAGGATTTGAATACGGAACGGGCGTTTCGATTGCGAGTTATAAAAACAAACTCAATTGGCAGGGAAGTATAAATCACTCGAGACCTACCTGGAGGGACGATTTATTTTTGGTGCGAACAGTCGGGAGTGAAACCTATGATCAAGCTACCATAGAACCTTATAACCCAAGTAATCTACGGATTAGTGGGAATGTAGACTTTTACATCAATACAAAGAACATCATTGGAGTAGGTGGCCGCTATAATACAAGAACTTCGCAAAGAATTGCATCGAGTAAAACCCTCGTCTCTGATGCCAACACAACGGATGTTTTGTTCTCTGAAAACAACTTTGATATTGATCGATTTAATTTTAATTTCAATCCCTATTACGAATACAAAAGTGATACCGATAAACTACTGGTTGATTTTAATTACATCAATTTTAAAAACGATAATACAAACACATTGTCTGATTTAGCTGGGAGCACCATACCTTTTAAAAACAGGAAATACAAACAGGAGGGAAAGTACACCATAAAAACCTATCGATTAGACTATACCAAAACCTTTTCGGATGAGCTTTCGTTGAGTTTAGGAACACGATTTGCCGACGTAAGTACAGATAATGACCTGCAATCCTTCAGTGAAAACAACAGTAGTATTTTTGAGTTTAATAAAAATGAAAGCAGTCAGTTTTTAATTGATGAAACTATTTTGGCATTGTATACTAAAGCCAATGCTACTTTTGGCAAATGGTCCTTTTCGGGTGGCGTTCGTTATGAAGATAGTAATACGGATGGGAATTCCATTTTAATGAAAAATGGAACGCTAGTCTCAACTGTAAAGAAACGCCCCATTAAGAAAGTCTTTCCGAGCGCATCGATTAGTAGAGAAATCTCCGAAGTTTTGGGTGCCAATGTATCGTACAGTTACAGAATCAGAAGACCATCGTATGGGAGTTTGAATTCCTTCGCAGAATTTTTAGATCCCTATTCTTCAAGCCAAGGAAACCCAAACTTAACACCTTCATACACCAACAAATATCAGTTCAATCTAACCTACGAGGGGCAGCCGTTTTTTGCCATTGGTTATAGCGATACAGAGGATGCGATTTTTGAACTAATCCAACAGAATGACCCCGAGGGTGATGATCCAGCTCAAATTCGACAAATGGAAGTGAATTTAGAAAAAAATGCCAACTGGAGCTTTAGATTGTTTGGCCCGTTGAGTTTTATAAAAGGAGTTGAAGGATTCACCGGTTTTATTGTAATCAATACCGATTATGAATCTGCTACCTATTCCATAGACTTGAATAAGTGGAGTTTGATTTGGTTTACGCAAGCAAGCTATGAGTTGCCCTATGAGATCAATTTTGAGGTAAGTGGAAACTACGGAACTGGCGCTTTAGATGAAGGTGTTGACGTTAGTTGGTTCGCAGACTTGGATTTTTCTTTTGGAAAAAAGTTTTTGGACGATCAGCTAAAAGTGAATTTAGGATTCAGTAAAGTGTTTAATAGAGGTTTTGTCGGGGTTATAGATTACGGAAATGTAAACGCTTCATTGGAGAGTAATGGCTCGAGACAAAACGTTCAACTTCGTCTAGCTTATAGCTTTGGGTCTAAATTCGGGAAGAGCAAAACAGATCGAAACACAACTCAAGAAGAAGATCGAATACAAGACGAAAATTAGTATTCTAGAATTGTTATCGGTATACATTTGTCTTTAGAAATAGGATGTAAAAAGACCTAATGTCTTAATTTTAAGTATAATTATCAAATGTATGTTTTATAAATCATCGCTGTTTACAACCTTTCTTTTTGTCAACCTATTTGTTTTATTCCTTAGTTGTGACGATTCTAATTTAAATAAAACGCAATCCGTTAGTCTAAAAATCAATCCGGTGGTTCTGGATTCTACTATCAACATCAGAGCCCTCGAAATCAAAAACAATACGATTTACGGTGCAAGTTCAACTGGAGTGATATATTCATTTTAAGCTGATACGCCTCAGCGAATCAAGGAAGAACAATATAATTCGCCTATAGATTCTATTCCCCCGAACTTCAGGGCATTGGCTGTACCGAATACGGATGTACTTGCAATTTCAATAGCCAACCCTGCCTTACTATTTAAAAATGGAAAGGTTGTTTACTCAGAGTCTCATCCCAAAGTATTTTATGATTCTATGGAGTTTTGGAACAATAAAGAGGGGATAGCGCTAGGTGATTATACCGACAACTGCATCAGCATTTTGATTACTCGAGATGCAGGAGACTCATGGTCTAAACTCGATTGTTCAGTTTTTACGGATATCAAAGCAGGAGAAGGTTTTTTCGCAGCTAGTGATTCTAATATTGCAATCGTAGGTGATTATACTTGGATAGCCAGTGGAGGGCTAAGTAGTAGAGTCTATTTTTCGAGTGATAAAGGCCGAAGCTGGGATGTGACCGAAACACCGATTATACAAGGTGAATCTACTACGGGAATCTTCAGTATATCCTTTTATGATAAAAAAAAGGGTTATGCGATAGGAGGTGATTACACAAAACCGAAACGAGATAGTTTAAATAAAATACGGACCACAGACGGTGGAAAAACATGGAATACAGTAGCTGATAACCAAAATCCAGGCTACAGAAGTTGTGTTCAATACGTCCCTAACAGCAACGGAGAAAAATTAGTTGCTGTTGGATTTTCAGGTGTAGATTTTTCCTCAGATTCTGGGTTGACCTGGAAGCATTTAAGTGATGAAGGTTTTTATACCCTTCGTTTTTTAAACGATTCAATTGCTTATGCGGCTGGAAAAGGAACGATTGCAGAACTACGCTTCAAGTAGCTCTAAGATCAACAGTTTTTTTAGCTAAAGGCTAAGCCCCCATTAATATCTAGATTATTTCCAGTAATAAACGAAGCTTCATCCGAGGCTACATAAGCAACTAAATCAGCAACTTCTTCGGCTTTCCCCTCGCGTTTAAGTGGAGTTGCGTTAGCAACATTCGTTCGTATTTCGTCTTTTGTAAAATCATCGTGGAATTTCGTTGCAATCATCCCCGGACAGATCGAATTTACTCGAATGCCTTGAGGTCCAAATTCTTTTGCTAATGCTCTAGAGTAGGTTGATACCGCACCTTTTGAGGCAGCATAAAGACTAGATCCACCACCGCCTCCATCGCGAGCTGCTTGTGAAGATATATTAATAACTGTACCGCCTGAGTTGAGTAAAGGCTTAAAAGCCTGCGTCACAAAAACAACAGATTTAAAGTTTACATTCATCACAAGCTCATAAAACGAGACATCGACTTCTTCAATCGATTTACGTGCAAATAAACCTCCAGAGTTATTTACTAAAATGTCTATTTTTTCGCCGAAGGCAGCTTTTGTTTGTGCTACCAGATTGTTTATATCCTCCTGATTTGTCACATTTGCATAGGCAGCAATTGCTTCACCACCGTTTTCCTTTATTAGACGAACAGTTTCATTTCCCTCCTCTTCGCTGTTAAAATAATTTACGACAACCTTAGCTCCTTCTTTCGCTAATTTTATAGCGATTGCTCTCCCAATATCTCTGGAACCTCCAGTTACTACCGCTACTTTACCTTGTAATTTTGACATATTTTTTTAGTATAATTTTATTTTTTTTTGTTGTATTATGTAATCCGTTACCTACGGTATTCAACTTTCTTATTTTATTAAAAATAATTTAGAAGTGCTAAAATTCCATTGTATGAAATCACTAACGAAAACAACAAAGCTGAATACATTCCGATATAAACTCCTATGCTGGTCTTATAATCTTTCATGATTTTTTTACTGCTTAGCAGGCAGATGATGCCGATGATTACTAAGGGTAATACAAATACATTAAATACCTGAGATAGGATTTGTATTTCAATTGGATTTACTCCAAATGCAGGACCTATTAAAGAGACTAAACAAGCAATGGCCGTGATGACTCTAAACTGTAGTGAACTCGTGTCTAAGACCCCTGACTGATAGTCTGCAACCAGTAAAGGTGCAATTAATAAACAGGGAAAAATTGAGGATAGACCAGCGCTTAGTGCCCCGAAAAAGAAAATAGTAACACCCCATTTCCCTGCAATTGGTTCTAAGGTATTGGCCATATCGAGTACCAGTGTAACCTCTTTTCCTTCATAAAATAGTGCGCCGGCAGCTACTGCCATGATGGTAGCACTGATCACAAATATCAAAACTGCTGCTGTAATGGAATCCTTCTTTTGTTGCTTTAAATTTTTAATGGTCCACCCTTTTCCTTTTATGAAAAGTGGGCGAGACAAAAACGTTGCTGCCGCCATCGTAGTTCCTACAAATGCAGCAACCAACATCTTTCCTCCAGCAACTTTGGGTATTGTTGGAACCAATCCTTTTACAATATCCATTGAAAGTGGCTGTACAAAGAATAGTGAAAGTAGAAACGATAAGCCCATTGCACTTACAAACACAATTAAAATTTTTTCAAAAAAAGTGTATTTGCCAATCAGCATCAGTAAGTAAAAAACAACAATTATTATGATGGCTATTATTAAAACGGTTTCGTATTGGTAAGTAATCAACCCTTTAAAATTGATTGTCAAGATTTCAAAGATGATATTGGATGAAATTCCTAAAATACCCATTAAGGAATTCCATTGACCAAACGTAATCCCAATTATAATCAGGATGGCCATGACTTTTCCAAATTTTAAATGCTTTTTAAATCCATAAAGCGCAGTATCTCCTGTAATCAATGCATAATTGCCGTATGAAAACATGAGTACCCCAGAAAACAAACAACTCAGTAAAAGAACCCATAGTAACTGCATTCCGAATTTACTTCCAGCAACAATCATTGAAGTTACACTACCAGTACCAATCGTATAGCCAATAGCAAATATGCCGGGGCCAAAGCCCAAGATAATTGCTACTATTCTTTTTAAGATTGATTTTTTGTTTTCATCTGTTGCCAAAACCTTCTTTTTTGGGGTTTATAAATTTATTCTATGCAAAACTTTATTCCTAAATGGTATGCAATTATTCGTTTTGTCTGCACAATAAATGTTCATATTAAAATCTTATTAAGCTATACCTTAGTGAATAGGGCTATTATTTTTGGTTGACCAAAGTGGTGAACCAAAAATACAGTATATATTTTAGTTCCGACAATTTTTTTAGAACATTTTGAAGTGGAGTTACTATAAATGTATTTGCAGTTGTTAGCAGATTTGCGTTTAAATTTTGAACGATATGGAAGAGCAAAATTTATTTTTTATTTTAAAATCATTTCTTTGTGTATAAAGGCAATATTTTTTATAATTTGAAGCTTGTTAATAATGTCAACTACATTTTTATGAAAAGGAGAAGCGCGCTTCAGAAAATAGCTTGGGTCAGCGGAGGAATCGCAATGTTGCCCTACTATTGTTCTACTCAACCAGAACGTACGGTTTACAGTAATCTTCCGATAACAATACCTGATCGCAATTTGATTAATTTGCTTTCTAATTTAATTTTACCCGAAGACACTGAAGGTTTTCCAACGATGGAATCTCGTTTAGATTTTATTTTAACCATGGTTAATGATGGTTTAGATTCTCAAGAGATTTCAGATTATTTATATGGAATGGAAGCCTTTAGGAAGTATGTAATTGCAATTTACGGCACCTCATTTGAAGAACTTGTTGCTGAAGATCAGTTAGCCTGTATTGGTAAAACCATTGATTGTAGTGATGAGAAGAGCTTTTTTGTGCATACGATCAAAAGGCATTCGTTAGGTCATTTTACTTCTTCAGAAAAGTACATGAAAGATTATTTGAATTTTGAATTTATGCCCGGCCGCTACTACGGTTGTGTTCCCGTTTAACTATATTGATAATGACAGAAAACACAAACACATATGATACCATTGTTATTGGAGCAGGAATGGCAGGAGGATGGGCAGCAAAGGAATTTAGTGAACAAGGGTTTAAGACCTTGTTGTTGGAACGAGGCCCTAATGTAGAGCATTTGAAAGATTATCCTACAACCAACATGCAACCCTGGGAGTTTAAGCATCGAGGTCAATTGATTGCTAAAGAAATTTCAGACAATCCTGTTGCGAGTAGTTGTTATGCTTTTAGAGAAGACGCAAAGCATTTTTTTGTAAAAGACAAGGAGCACGAATACGTTCAGAAAAAACCATTCCAATGGATTCGTGGGTATCAAGTAGGGGGTAAGTCCATTATGTGGGCACGCCAAGTACAGCGTTGGAGTACATATGATTTTGAAGGACCCGCACGCGACGGTTTTGCCGTCGAATGGCCCATTGGGTACAACGATCTGGCGGATTGGTACACTTATGTCGAACGTTTTGTCGGAGTAAGTGGAAAAAAAGATGGTTTGGATGTCTTACCGGATGGCGATTTTTTAAAACCATGGGAAACGAATTGTGTTGAAGATTATTTTAGTCAACAAATGAAATTGCATTACGATGACCGTCACGTCATCTATGGACGTTGTGCACATTTATCGGAAAGCAAGCCTATTTTCATCGAACAGGGTAGGGCAGTCTGTATGAGTCGAAGAGTTTGTCAACGGGGTTGCCCACTCGGAGGCTATTTTAATGTAAACTCAACCCTTATTCCTTGGGCGTTAAAAACAGGGAACTTGACACTGCGCCCAAACTCTGTGGCACATTCAATCCTCTACGATGAGGATAAACAAAAGGCCGTAGGCGTTCATGTGGTGGACGCTATTACCAAAGAAACAACCGAGTATTTTGCTAAAGTTATTTTTGTCACGGCTGCAACATTGAATACAAATTTGATTTTGATGAACTCAAAATCAAAACGTTTTCCAAACGGACTTGGGAACGACAGTGGTGTTCTAGGAAAGTATATCGCTTTCCATAATTATAGAGGGGTGATTAATGCACAACACGAGGGGCATGCCAACTTTACTGCAGAGGGAGCTAAACCCACATCACATTATATCCCAAGGTTTAGAAATGTTTATCGACAGGAAACAAACTTTTTAAGAGGCTATGCTGCTGGC
>Ga0115555_1001784_pt1 | contig 14742 bp, 7 predicted proteins | sample COGITO_mtgs_1104_2_FD_87285 | JGI IMG/M metagenome (GOLD analysis project Ga0115555, IMG submission 87285) | Pelagic marine microbial communities from North Sea - COGITO_mtgs_110407 | ecosystem: Environmental > Aquatic > Marine > Epipelagic | place: Germany:Helgoland, sampling site Kabeltonne... | reverse complement strand
TTAATAATAATAAGTATATTATTACTTCGTGAAAAAACATTCGAGAAAGGATAAAAACGTAACACGAGGGGAATTTTTGAAAATCGAACGCTGAAAGAAGAGAGATACAAAAAATGAATGCGCTCAACGAACAACAACAACGCGCGACGAGAGCCGCGGATGTGGTGGAAACTTCGTTGAAACGGTTTTCCGAGAGCGTCCAACGCATCCTTAATCTCTCTTCTTCTTCTTCGAAAAGAAGAGATGAAGATGTAGAAGACGTGATACACGCGTTGTCGCAGTTGGAAATGCACCTCAAATCTGCTGAAAGCAACAAAATTTTCTGGACGGAAGAGCTAGGCAAAACGTTGTACGAGTCGGTGGCGTCTTTCCTCGTCACGACGACGGGGAATGAGAACGAGACGATAAACCGTCACCACGCTCGAGCGATGCGCGTGACTTCTTTAGCGATTCAATCGAGCAAAGATAAGGAGATTTTCAAGGAGTGCTTGAACGGCGGGTCGGAGACGGCGAAGAAACTGTTCGTAAACGCGTGTTTGAAAAAATTGTCCGGCGGCGTTGAAGGCGGCGGAGACGAGAAGGACGACGAAGAGAAGAGCGCCATCGACGCTTTAGTGTCGTTGTGCTGCGACGCCAAAGCGATTACGAAAACGTTTTTGGTGACCAAATTGAACGTGGATGTGAAAACGAGTTCAGTGAAAGCTCGCGTGAACGCGTGTAAAGTTATCCAAGAGATTTGCGAGAAGAGTTCGCTCAGTTGGGATTGTACCAACGCGGTGAAGAAATTGAAGCAGTTATTGTTGTTGTCGGACGACGATGCAGAACCAATGGTGAAAGATGCGAGCTTACGCGCGTGCGTGGCATTGCGGAATTCCAGAGTAGACGATTTCACGGAAAGGCAAGGGATTGAGCGCGCTTTATTGGAAACGAACGGGATGAGTCCTAAGACGAGGAAAGCGTTGGAGCGAGCGTTTGAGGGTGGAGGATATGTGACGACGACGACTACTAATACGAGAACTGGCGAAGATCGATTGTTAGAGATGCGCAGTCCGATCAATCCGAACGAAACGACGCCGGCGAGACGATTAAGGAAGCAATCCGAACGGTTGCAAAAGTTTCAATCCGACGACGCGTTGCCGAAGGAGGCGTTTTTAACGCAGTCGACGTCCAAGTCCAAACAAAAGCAAGAAGCTGAAGAAAACGCATTAAGCTCTTTAGAGTGCACGCAACACGTCTTGGAAACGATCGCCGAGGAGTTGCATCAATCTTCCTCGGAATGGGAAAAGAGAGTTCTCGGGTGTAAAAAAATCGTCAAATTATGCACCTTGCAAAACAACAAGTTCCGACAGTTTTGTAAAGACGCTTCGATTGTGATAAAGAAACAAAACGGGTCGATCAAAAAGTTTGGCGAAACAAACGCCGTTTTACTCATCCTCGATAAGTTATCGTATGCGGTGCACGACAAGCGCTCGTCGGTCGCGCGCGCGGGATGTCAAGCGGTTTTGTGCATGGCGCAACGCCTGAAAGGCGATTTGAGCGACGAGTTTCTCGATATTCTTTTACCTTCGCTTTTCAAAGCGATCATAGTCTCGGTGGGCGTGATAAGTGATAGCGGCGACGCGTGCGTCTCGGAAATTGTTCGGAACTGTTTCGGCGGTAGCAGTTTGGACGATGAAGGTCCAAAGGTGCACCTGGCGCGCGTGTTTGCGGAAGAAATCGTCTCGCCGAAAGTATCGAAAATTGCAAAGTTGAGAGCGAAATGTGCGTTGTACCTCTCCGAATGCTTCGAAGTTGGCTTGGTTGGATCCTCGCACTTGCCAAAACCTGTTGCGGATATCGCAAGCGTCGCTATTGAGAAAGCGCTGGAAGACGCCGACGCGACTGTTCGCGGTAACGCCAAGTTGGCGTACGAAAAGTTTCATCGAGTCGTGGATGAATCGTATTTCGATGCGTTTACGCAACAGTTAGACCCTGAAATTAAAAGACGTTTAGCGTTAGTATCATCTTCGGAGAAGAAGAATAAGAAGAATAAGAAGACGATTATGGCTGGTTCGGATGAGAAGAGTAATGAAATGTCTTTGCAAGACGCCATGCGAGAACGGAAACGAAAGTTACAACAAGAAAAAGAACAACAAAAGGACAACAACAACTCGAAAGGTGAATTGACGGAAGTCATCGAGCTCAACGCGATTTTGGCGGCACAGAATAACATGAAGGCGTACAACGATAGAATCGGGCAACCGGTGGACGATGACTTTACGATTGACTTGCCGCCGCGAATGTTATCGATTCAAACGCCCATGTCGATTAAGCCGGCGTTGAAGAAACACACGGCACTCGTCGAGGAAGCGAGCAAGAGAGCGACGACGACAGCAACAGCAACGATATCGACGAGAATGGCGGCGATTGAAGAGAGTGAGTTTGATGTCGACGTCGACGCGGAAGAAGGCTTTCGCGATAACAACAACAACAACAACAACAAAGACGACGACGATAGCATCGACTCCTCTCTCCCTCCGAGAGAACGATTAGGTCGCTCGCTCGCTCAAACGGAAGTTGCAGACTCGCCACCAGCTCGCGCAAAAGCTGCCGAACGTCTCCGAGATGCTTTAGAAGATATGGAGCAACTCCTCTCGAAGAATACCGACGACGACGACGACAAAGAGGGCGTCGAAGCGATATCGGCAGACTTCGTACTCCGAGCGGCGACGACATTAGCGCGATTTTGCGCGGACGATGTGACGGAGTCTCGATGTTTTGTGCCCGCCTTGGAAGCTATCGTCGCGTTAACCAACGTATCTTCGCTACGCATTAAAATTGCCTCTTCCTCCTTGGCCATGGAGGCGTCGAACAACTCGTTCATGAAAGAGTTCAAATTCGCTTTCGCGGAATCGACGAAAATTTTAGCCGGACCTCTTTTCGGGCGATTAGCCGGGCAAAATCCAAACGCGCGAACGTCCGCGCAAGAAGCACTCATTTCTTTAGCGCGCAACGTCGATCTAGAAACCGGCTTACTTCCTTCGCTACGCAGAGCATTCGTGTCCATCGAAGCGACTGAGTCAGACGTGGAGAAGTGCGACCGCGCTCGAACCGGTGTCGCGCAGTTTTCCGGATACGCGTTGAGTACGAAGAACTTGTCCAAGAAGAAGATTGCGCATCTCGCGGAAGGCTCGGACGAGTTGAAGAACTGGGCGAATACGCTGGCGAAGTGTGCGAGTCGATGCGTTTCGGTGTCTTCTAAATCGAATTTGTACGACGCGTGCGTGGACGCGTTGAGAGTCGTATGTTTTGAAATCGATCAAGAAACGGTCGAGAAAATCGTCGCGAATTACGAATCTATCAAAGCGGACGTGCTTTTGAAGAAATCGAACGCGGATGTTTTGGAAAGATCATCGAAGAAGAAGAACAAGAAGACAAAAAAAGCGTCCTCGACGACGCCGGAAAATATCGACGGCAAGCCTGTCGACGGTGGCGAGGAAGAAAACGATGCCTCGACTTCGCTCGCAGGAAGAACACCGGGTGCGTGCTTGGACAAATCAACCGGTCGCAGCAGAAAGAGCTTTGGCACGCGAAAGACACCAGTCAGTACCATAAATACGGACAACAGCATACCAATGACCATATCTCCGTCACCAATTTTGGGAGGCGGTGATGCCTCGACGAGGATGAACGTGAACGACAACAACAACAACAACAACAACGAAGCCTCGTTTGGTTTAGACGTTTCGCAAATGAACAACTTAATGCCGCCGACGACGGTGAAAAAGAACTTATTGCTGACGAAAATGAGCGGTCAACACTCGTCCGTAGTCAAATCCGCTGCTCCGACGCCTGGTCCCGTTTCTGCGCGCACAACACCTAACGCTGCTCCGACGATTGCTCGAGTAACGGGGAAGCCGCAAACGCAATCGCTCGGCGTTGGCGCACGCGTGATGCGCGCGTTGGACTGCTTAAAAAAAGAAGAGGATGTGAGCACCATCGACGATCGTCGAGACGTGTTGCGCTCTCTCCTTGAAATGGTCCAATTGGAATATTCGGCGTTCAAACCTTTCGTCACTTTACTCGCGCCGACGTTGGTCAAAGTCGCCGAGACAGATCTCGACGGCGTCTGCCGATTCTACGCCCGACGCGTCTTGTTCCGAGCATTTGAAAGAGCAACCGACGGCGACGACAAAATCGAAAACGAGGAATCCGGAATCGTCGATGCCGTCACCTCTCTCGTCCCTATCTTTGTCGATCAAACGACCCAAACGAGTTTGCGCTGTTTGAAACTCCTCCTTGAAAAAGTTACGAGAAAGGAAAGCGTAGAAAAAATACTCGATTTAGTCGGCAGCTACGTCTACGAAAAGGCCGGCGTCTCTTCCTCTCCACCATCACCGAACGCGAAGAAAGAAGCGTGCGAATGCGTCGCCATCGCGCTGAGTAAACTCTGCGACGAGAACGAAGAAGATAAACAAATCCTCCTCTTCTTGAACGCTTTGCTCGAGCGAGACTTGTACTCGCTCAACGTCTTCGGCGACGAGGAAAAGAAAGTCATCGCGAGCATCGCCAAAGCTTTGATGAAACAAAAGAATTTTAAAGAAAAAGTTAAAGAAGAAGAGCAGCGCGGAGGCGCTCTGAATCGACCGTTTAAGCAGTTTCAAAGCCTCGTCGTTCATTAAAGGAGCGCTTATAAAAATACGAATAGTCAATTTTGAGTAAAAAGTCCAACATTTTACGTTTTACGAGATCTCGTCATTAAAACACAAACACAAAACACATTAAAAGATGGGCGGCGAGAACACCAACAACGCGCCTCGAACGCTGAAAGACATAAAAGACGCCGAGGAAAACGAAGAAGGCAATCAAGAGGACAAACCGCAGGAGTGGTACGCGGGAGGCGCGTCGTCCGGGCAAAACGTCATCGATCCTTCCAAACGACCTTCACAGAAAGAACACCCAGAAAACGGCGACGGCGATGAGTTCACGGACAGTCGATACGGAAACATGTTTCGAGAGGCGTTGAGACACGGGGCGAGACATCGACAGGACGATACCGATGAAGATACGACGACGACCAGAAGCCAAAGAGAGGTCTTTTTCAGCGGAAGAGGGAGGAAGATGACCGAGGAGGAAAAGGAAGAAGAAGACGACGCGTTGGACGGCGACTTGAAAGAAGAAGAAGACCAAGAAGAGGAAAAAGAAGAGATGCGGATTGAACGCGTGGTTACGTTTTACGACAACGGGTTCACGGTGGACGACGGACCGTTGCGGGATCCATCGGAAAATCAAGAGTTTATCGAAATGATTGGTCGAGGGATGTGTCCACCGGAATTGATGCACCCCGGAGCCTCGGCGAGGAATCCGGTGAAGATTGATTTGAAACGAGAGAGAAGGGATTGGACGCCGCCGAAAGGCGTGAAGGCGTTTAGCGGGAGCGGGAATAAGTTGGAAGGAGCAGAGGGAGAAGGAAACGACGAGGGTGTTGGTGGTGGCGGAGATGGAGGAGGAAAAGCGCTCGAAGAAATGAAACCGTGGTCGGTGGACGAGAAAGAACCGACGACGTCGATTCAAATTCGTTTACGCGACGGGTCTCGCCTCGTCGCCAAGTTCAATCTCTCGCACACCGTCGCGCACATTCGAGACTTTATTCGACAGGCGAATGGAGAAGCGTCTGCGACGAGGCCGTTACAACTGAGCGGGTTCCCCCCGGAAAAGTTGGACGACGATTCCAGAACGATCGGGAACGGGTTGAAAGGGTGCGTCGTGCAACAAAAGTAATAATTCGAAGAAAAGCTGTTGTAAAATTAAAGAGAAATATCTGCATGAGAAATATCTTTCCATTTTGGATCGAAAATCATCCAAAATTACATCATCATTTAAAAGCACGATTAAAAGACGGCGTAAACGACGACGATGATCGTCAAAACCATTTCATCGAGCGCGAGGAATTTTGCTGAGACTGTTCTTTACCGCAACGGTAAAGGTAACTTCGCAAAGAAGCGTTATTATCATCAGCAACAACACACCCAAAGAAATCATCATCATCACGAGACACATTTTACCTTCCCCCGTACAAATACGATACAAAGAACGAAAGCCTCTTCCGATGATGCAGAGGAGACAGAGAGTGAAGATACGAAGGAAGAAAAAACATTCACGGAAACCTTCGAATCGTTCTTCGCAGAAAAGGAAGAATCCATCTCAGAAAAAGAAAAACGGTTGAACGACGAACGAAAGAAAGAGCTGGAGATGAAGCAAAGAGTGTACGATCGAGACGGAACGTACGTCTCCGAAGAAGGGTCAGATTTTTTCAAAGATCCAGAACAGATAAAAGCGGTGGGCATTTTTTGCGCGTTCTTGGCGTCGTTTTTAAGTTTAGGGAACATCGGCGCGGCGTTCTTGTTACCGATAATATACGGGAAGCCGTTGCAGTCGTGCATAGGAGGAATAGTGTTTGGGTTACCGTGTCCTGGTATTGACTTTTAAAACTTTTAGCGCGCTCGCTGCTGTTGTATTTATATATTCACGGATTGATATATTCGCTTATTCTTTTTATTACCACTTTTTATTTGTTTTACTTTCTCTCTTATTCCATTATGAGCTCACAAGCGCGCGATGCCGTCTTTCAAACTCGGATCCGCTCGTTTTTGCTTCACCAACTCTAAGCCAAACTCCGTGGCTTTTGGCGTGTTGCCTAGATATAAACCAACGTACTCTTGAACCTCTCCCGCGCTCGCCAAGGAGAGCAAGAAATCCACTAGAGTTAAATCTTCGGATCCGTTCAACGTTTTCATCGCGCGTTTGCACCATTGTTGCAACGCGCGCTTGTTCTTCGGCGCCGGAGGCGCACCCCAAGAGTCGCCGTCGATTTGGTTCATATTATCCGCGATAGAGTTGTTGTGGCTTCCTGGGTTGGATCGCGGCGCGGAGCCGGCGCTATCGGGACGATCGAAATCGGATTGCACTTTGCGTTGCGAACCTTGCATCTGTCGCGGCATCATCATCGTCGGTCGCTTCGGCGGCGGCGGTTGTTGCTGTTGAGGCGGTGGAGGGTTACTACTACTTGCTAATTTTCCAGTCGCCCACGCAGTGCCGATGGCGTTTTGCGGCATACCCAACAGTTCTTCGTTCTTCGCAGCCATTTCACGTTGGCGGCGTTCCTCTTCTTCTCGTTGAATCTCCGCTAACGACTTTTGACCATCGTTACCGCCGACAGTACTACCACCACTACCTTGCCATCCACCCTTCATGTTTGCCATTCTCTCGTTCGCTTCGCGTTGCAAAATCTCTTGCCTTTTCCTCGCTTGCGCTTGCTCTTGCGCCATGACTGCCGCCAAGGAACCCGACGCCGGTTTCGCCGGTTGTGCTCGAGCGTTTTGCGGCGCGCCGGTACCCCACGGCGTTCCCAGAAGACCACCTTGGCCTCCTGCGGGCATATCAGGCGCATTCGCTCTGCGTTGTCTCTCTAACTCGGCTTCTTCTCTTTGAATGTCCGCTAAACTTCGTCCTTCATTGACAACGGCAGCTGGTTTTGCTCCGCCCCAAGCTGGCTTCTGTTGCGCTTGTTGCTGCTGCTGTTGCTGCTGTTGCTGTTTTTGCTGTCTTTCCATTTCTAAACGTTTTTGTTCTTGCTCTTGTTTTTGTCTATTTATGCGGGCATTTTCTTCGCTTTGTTTCTCTAAAACGAGCATCGCCCGCTGTCGATCTTCCATCTCTTGTAACGACATGCCCATACCTTTGCTTTGACCTTGTTGTTGTTGATGATGCCCTTGTGGTAAACCACCGGCACTACCCATTATACTTCCTAATAAACCACCTCCAGTAGCTGGTGATGGTGATGGAGCGACGTTCGGCTTCGGCGCAACCACACCGGCGCGCGGTTGCGGCATGCCCTTCTTGACTGCGGCAACGCCGCCTTCGATATCAGCGAGCGACTTTGTCGGCCCGGACGGCGCGGCTGGGTGACCAGACGGCACCGCTGCACCCATAATGTTACTAAGCAGCCCGCCGCCGCCGCTGCCACCACCTCCGGTAGGCTGTCGCTGCTGCTGCTGCTGTTGTTGTTGTTGCTGAACTGGCGCGGGAATCGCTCGAACTCCTCCGTTCATGGCGTTCAAGACTTGATCGTACCGCCATCCCATTTTTAACAGCGCCTGAAGAGGAACGTACTTGAAGTTTATTGGTGCATCAGACGGTCTCAACGGTAAATCCATCGGGAAGAAGCCGCCTTGGTGCCACTCTGTGATCTCATCTCGCGTAAATGGTCCTTGCGGCGCGCCCACGGGATCCAAGTACATCCAGTTCGTCGGTATAGACACCGGCGCCGCCGGTTGTTGCTGCCGCTGTTGCTGCTGCATCATTTGATGTTGCTGCGCAACATTCGGTGCGTCCAAATCTCCGAAAAAGCCACCGCCGGAAGACACGTTTGGAGAATCCTCTTCGATGACAAATCTCGATTGTTGTCTCGGTTGATTCTTCGCCGCTTCTTGTTCCATTAATTCCGCTTTAATATCTTGCGTAAACGCGTCCTCAGTAATTAAACCATTGATATCAGCTTCGGTGAGCTCAATCTTTTCGCTTTCAGGGACGACTCTCGCCTCTGACCTCGTCGTGCCCGAGGCGATTTCCTCGCGCATCTGGCGCATCTCCTCCTCCGTCAACGCCGGCATGGCACCGCCCAAAAATGAATCTCCAACCTCCGTTCGGTCTTTTAATTGGTTCCCATCCAAAGCCCACTCGGGCACACCGTCGTATTCATCTCTCCTGCCGCCTCTATTTTGTGTAGAGTACGATCCTTTCCCGTCGCCAACTTCGTATCGATCTTTCTTTTTTCGTCCCAAAGCGTCTTCGCCGTCTTTCCACGCCGGACCTTTCAGTTGCCCTGCTGGCGCCCCCGGATTCGTCTTCACCCTGTTTGCGAACATGGTCAAATCCCACAACATATCTCCAGGTTTCACCGATCTCAACGGCACGGTGTCTTTATCCACCTCCGCCGGCAATTCGCAGGCGTTCGCCGCTTCCAAATCTCTCAAAATTTTAACCAGTTCCATCGCCCCGTACACGTGTTCAATGTTCTCGCGATCCGGATTCGACTCTCTTTCGTCTTTAAACAACTTCTCAAACTCTGTCGCGTGTTCCGCGATGCTCTTCTCAAATTCCTCCGAGATGCAACTTTTCTTCTCTTCGATTTCGAGCTCGGCTTCGTTAAACCCGGGCGCGTACGGTTGCGCCATGTTCACTTCGTACCCGCCACCAGGGCCGCCTAAAACGTTCCCGTGACCTTTTCCTTGACCTCGACCTCTTCCAATAGAAAACCCAGATCTGTTTTGGTTCGGTCTCGACGGTCCATCTTTACGGTTTCGGTTATAAAAATCGTTTCCTCCTTCTCTCTTCTCGTACCCTCGCGGTGGTCTCAAACCAGGGATGGAATTCCTCTCGCCTCCTCCCCCTCGGTCTTCTGAAATTCTCCCGCCTCTTAACCCCCCCATACCACCACCACTTCCTCTCGGTTCTGCATACTCTCTCCTCTTGTGGTCCACGGATGCGCGTCTGTTTGTCACCGTTTGAAAGTCTCGATCGTCTTCTTCTTTCCACTTATGTGTCGATTCTTCTTTCCCGGGTGGTTTCGGTTTCCCTCCTTTTTCTCCTTTTTCACCTTGCGTTTGCCACCCCGCGTTGTTGTTTGATGCCGTTTCCGGTCTCAAGGAGAGATTCTCGAGCGCATCTTTCGCCGCAGCGGTGGTGGTCGTTTCTTCTCCTTCTGAAGGGACCGTCATGAATACTTATGTATACGGAAAAGAATGCGTTTCTGATGTGATCGGAATTCTAACAAGATCTGCGCTCTTCTTCTCAATTGCTCTTTTCTTCTATTGCAATAAAAAACAAATAAAAGCGCGACTTAGAGAAAACGCTCTTCTTTCCTCGAACAACAACTCGATGTTCAGATGAAATGTCTCTCTCCTTTTCGCTCGTCTTATTTCTTTCTTCTAGCTGCTCCTCTCCGGTCGTCGCTCTTTGTCGTCGTTCGCAGAGAAGCTCTTTTTATGACAAAATGTCTTTCACAGAGAGAGAGAGAGAGAGAAAAGCACCCCTGTACAGTGTTTAGGGTATAAGAGAAAAAAAGAAGGGAAAAAAAACGTACCTTTTCAACACTTTGTTTTGGGGCGAAAGAGAATACGAATATAACACACGACGATAAATGATCATCAACGGTATTGCCAGAGCGAACAAAATGTGTTGTCGGAGGTGTTTTTCTCGTCGAGGTGGTTTTGCGACGACGACGACGAAAGCGGTGGTGGTTTCGTCGTCGTCCTTTTTGTCAGAAAGGCAAAACACGGAACAACGGTATTTGAGGATGATGCAAAACAGAGGGAGAAGGAGGACGCCGCGTGATGGGTATTGTTATTATTATTATTATTTGAACAAAAACAGTAACAGCAGAGCACTGTTTACCACCACCAAAGCTGCCACTGATGATGATGAGAGCAACGACAACAAAAGCGCGTCGTCTTTGATGAAAAAGATGTCGTTCAGGACGAAAAAACCTTCCCAAACTGGCCAAATTGCAAAAATTTTAGCCGAAACGGTTATACGAGGTGGCGATGTGATTTGTTTGCACGGCACCGTCGGTGCCGGGAAATCTCTGTTTGCGAGAGCGTTTATTCGTTCCGCGTTGAACGAAGGTTTGTCTTTGTCCGTCACGTCTCCGACGTATCTGATTCAGAACACGTACGAGAAGGACGACGAGAGCGATACGATGAAAGGCGTTCAAAAGGTGCACCATTTTGACCTGTATCGATTACCAGACGAAAAGAGCGTGATGCAGTTGATTGATTTAGAGGATACTTTTTCAAATACGAGCGTGTCAGTGTTCGAATGGCCGGACAGGTTGGGGTCTTTGATTGAAAAAGCGGAGAATAGAGTGGACGTGTTCATATCGGCGTCGGCTGAGATAAACTCGAGCGAGGATGATTTTGAAAACAAGTTTGGAGCGGTTCACGAGGCGCATTTACTCGCATTGGACTATGAAAGTGAAGAGATTGATAACGACGACGACGACGAGGAGGAGGAGGAGGAAGGTGATAGCAATGATGACAATCATAACCCAAAAACGATTAGAACGATAGAACTGAAACCCGTAGGCGCGAGCATCACGGAAAGACTCGAAGAGAGTTTGTTTAGTAAAAAAACTTAATAAAGAACACACATACAGTGTAGTAGCAGTAACCGTATTCAATCTATCGCCATATATTGTACATCTACACACAAAAGCAGCAAAAATTCTATTCGTATTATTATTGTTCTATCATCTCTTTCAAATCGTCCAAGTCTTCTGGGATCTCGTCGTCTTCCCACTCGCCCTCGTCCTCGTTCAAATACGCTTCGTCAAACTCATCGTATTCACCGTCATCATCCTCCAAATCGCCAACAGCGCCGCCAGCTTCAGTATTGTTAAGCCCTTTTGCGGCAGCAAACGCTCGAATAAGTCCCGCTTCTAACGGGTTGAACGTATCTACGTTATCTATGGTCCCAGACAAACTCCCCGCTCTCACAGCTGCGCCAAGCGCGACGACTTCGTCCGGGTCCACTAAATCCAACTCTGGTTTCCTCGAAAATGTGTTTTCGACAAACTTTCTCACACAAGGCGTTTTTGTCGCTCCTCCAACTAATAATACTCTATCAAATGGCCGTCCAGCCGATCTCGTGCTAATCTTGTTTCTATTTTTCTTCTTGTTCTTCGCCTCTTCGATTTGCCTGAGACGTTCCAAGTTCACCCCGGCGCTATCCGCGCATTCCACGCACGGCTGTCGCATTCGTCGCAAAACGCTCGTGCAAGCTTTCTCTAACATCTGTCTCGTAAACGCTACCTCTTTCCCATCTGGTGGTAAAGGCACGTTCACAACATCCACGTCGGACAGTTTCTCTCTCGTCCTCCTGGCGTTTAACAACGCGCCTCTAAAATCAACAATCAACCCTTTCTTATCGCACTCTTTACTCATCCATTTCGCTACGGCTACGTCTAAATCGTCCCCGCCTAATCTAGAATCTCCCCCAGTGGCTAACACCTCCAACGTTCCACCGCCAACTTCTAAAATCGACACGTCGAACGTGCCGCCGCCTAAATCGAAAACGAAAATCGTTTCGTCCAAGTCCGGGTTCATGATGTCCACCCCGTACGCCAAAGCCGCGGCTTCCGGTTCTCTCAACGTCTTCACCACTTTCAAGCCAGCCATCATCCCCGCATCTACGGTTGCATCCACTTGCGTCTGATCAAAATACGCAGGAACCGTAATCACCGCTTTTTCAATCGTCCCTCTCTCGAGACCTCGATACCGCTCGGCTTCGAGAACGAGTCGCTCGATAACCTTCGAGGATATTTCTTCTGGAAGTAAAGAAACATCTTCGCCTAAATTCGGTACTTTTATGCCCACTCTTTTTGTCTCGTCGTCGAAGCAGCACTCGTACGATACCGATTTCATATCCTCCTTCGCTTTCCGATATTTCCTTCCTATGAGCCTTTTCACCGAACCGAACGTGTTTTTCGGGTCGGAGCGTAAAAAAGGAACCGCATCGTGTCCGGTCAAAACTTCACCGGAACTCGTGAAATGTATCACCGATGGCATCGTTCTCGTCGTTTCCACGTTATTTATTGTCGGTATCGGGACGATTTCCGTTTTCCCAGAGTCCGTGACTATCGCGACGGCGCTGTTCGTCGTGCCCAAATCGATGCCACAAATGCCAGACGAATTCGAATTGGTGTTGGTGTTGGTGACGACGAGGAGTTGATTTCTTCGTCTGCCGTGCGACGATGCGGTCTTAGTACTCGCGCGAGAAGATGCGACGCGATGCTGACGACGATGATGATGCACTATTGGCAATATCGTCGCTGAGGCGAACATTTGTGTATCTTGCTTTACGCGTTAAAGAAAGCGCCTAGGGGAATAATTACTGTTAGGTAATGCGAAAGAATTTGGGAGCAAAAATGGTGATATTTTTGTACAATGCTACGCCTTCTATGCGTAAACATCAGATGTGGTATTATTATTACAACGCACGCCCTAATATGCATCCCTGTGACGTTTCGTCGTCGTCTTCTTCGTATTTCTACACACCACTACTTTCTTTGCCGCGCGGCTTTTTCTATTGTATTCATTTCATACACCTTATTTTCGTTTGCTCAAATCCGCCCACGTCTTACCGATTCGTAAATCCGCAAATAAAGGCACTTTCAAATTGAAGTGTTTCCCGACATCTTCCATGGCTTTCCTTGTCTCCCGACCAACCATTTTAGCGAGATTTTCGTCGCATTCGAACAACAACTCGTCGTGTATGGTTAAGATTAAATCGGTTTTTTTCAACAAGGACTTCTTGCGTAAGTTTTCGAGTGCGGACATGGTGGCCATTTTAAGGATGTCAACCGCGCTGCCTTGCATCAAGGTGTTGATGAAAACTCTTTCCGCGGTAGCAGCTTGCGAGGAATTCTCGGATTTCAGTTCTGGTAAATCTCTGAAACGTCCCGATAACGTTCTCGCGCGCGGCGAATCTTTCGTCTTTTCTAAGGCAAGGATTTGCGATTTCCATTTTTCGACGCCCAATAAAGTGGTACCTTTGAGATCATCGAGCATTTTCGTCGCTTCGTTCTCAGCGATGTTCAAGCTCTTTGCAAACAATTTTACGCCGGAACCGTAAATGACACCATATACGAGATTTTTCGTTTGTTTCCTCTGTTCGTCAGTCACCGCGTTGTAATCCACGCGCATCCATTTCGAGGCGATTCGCGTAAACGGATCCGCATTTTCCTCTTCGAACGGGTTAGAACTCAGCGCGGAAATCAACGTCGCATCTTCGGAACAGTGCGCGACTAACCTCAATTCCAATTGAGCATAATCACACGCGACTAAAATCCGCCCTTGTGGAGCTTCAAAGAGCGAGCGCAGAGATGTGGGCACTTTCTCATCAGAAACGGCGCCGTGAGGAATGGAATACAAGTTTGGATTAACGGACGTCGTTCGTCCAGTTTCCGTATCGGTTTGGTTCGCGAACGCGTATATGCGGTCTTTCGTCGTTGCTTTCGTTCGAGAAATATCGACGCCATCCTCATCGACTTCGTCTTCTTCTTGTATGGGACGAGATGCGACCAATGAAAGCTCCTCGGCGGTAGCTACGTACTTACCCAAACTCCTATGCTCGGATATCAACGCCGCGACTGGGTGCGCCAACTGCTTCAAACACTCCGCATCAACTTTAAACTTCTGCCTGCGTTTAATTTTGTCATTTTTACCGTTATCGTTATAACGTTTGGTGTTAAAATCTGGAATTATTGCATCGTCCGGCGGCGTCAAACCTAACGTTTCAAACAGTAAAATACTCACGTCCGTGGACGAGTTCAAATTCACTGAGGGCATTTCGGGCGAATACCATTGCATGCAAATGGTTTCGATCTCATCTCGTCTCGCTTTAGCTTTTGCGATGTGTGGTTGGAGTGCTGCAGCATTAATCGGTACGCCGACATTTTCAATATCGGCCAACGCTCGCGCAAAGGGCATTTCCAACGTTCGCAAAGCTTGGTACACGTCGCTTTTCTTGCACATGTGCTCAAACGTCTCCGAGACGTGCCAAATGGTCGCCACAGCTTTGGCTAGCTCTAGTCGAAACACAGAGAGTTTATTTCGGTGCCTATTTTTTTTTGCTCGGGGATCGTACGTCGATTGGCGTTCGATTTTCGAGACGTTCAGCGCGGGTGAGAGGTCGCCGATGAAC
>Ga0115555_1001774_pt1 | contig 14775 bp, 9 predicted proteins | sample COGITO_mtgs_1104_2_FD_87285 | JGI IMG/M metagenome (GOLD analysis project Ga0115555, IMG submission 87285) | Pelagic marine microbial communities from North Sea - COGITO_mtgs_110407 | ecosystem: Environmental > Aquatic > Marine > Epipelagic | place: Germany:Helgoland, sampling site Kabeltonne... | reverse complement strand
TGTTCATACTCAAGGTTCTGGATTAGGAAAAAACCTTTACACCTTTGGTGGAACCGGTCTTACGGGAACTCAGTGGGAATGGGCCAGCGGCAATGTAAACAGTGGTTTTGAACCGCCTTTAGGTAACGGTGATAATTCGGACGCCTTTACAGTTCTTAATCTGGCCTCAACCGCCTCACAATCTTGGACTGTGGAATTTCCCTGATGATTGAACTTATCATACAAAACATGAGAATATTCTAATGGCGGATTTTTTAAATTTTGAAGGTCCACTAATACCAGAAAACTTTAGTGGTTCTGCTGTTAATGAAAACTTTAGTGGTTCTGCTGTTAATGAAAACTTTAGTGGTAGTGCTGTTAATGAAACCTTTGAGGGTACTGCTGTATCACAGACCTTTGAGGGTACCGCTGTATCACAAACCTTTGAGGGTACCGCTGTATCACAGACCTTTGAGGGTACTGCTGTATCACAGACCTTTGAGGGTACTGCTGTATCACAGACCTTTGAGGGTACCGCTGTATCACAAACCTTTGAAGGTTCTCCTTACACAGCAACGTTCACCGGATCATATTCGCCAACGTTCACCGGATCTTACACTCCAACGTTTACTGGGTCATATTCGCCAACGTTTACTGGGTCTTACACACCAACGTTTACTGGGTCATATACGCCAACGTTTACTGGGCAATATGAACCTACATACATCACGGATTATGTTCCTTCTTTTGATGGAAACATTATATCTGAAGATTTTGATGGAACGGTTTTTCAAGGCATCTATGATGGAACATTGTTCACAGGATCATATGATCAAGATCCAACATTTGAAGGCAATTATACCGGAGTGTTATTCACAGGATCATATGATCAAGATCCAGCATTTGAAGGCAATTATACCGGAGTGTTATTCACAGGATCATACACTCAAGATCCAGCATTTGAGGGTATCTATGATGGAACATTGTTCACCGGATCATATGATCAAGATCCAGTATTTACTGGTACATACGATGGTGAAATATTCACAGGATCATATGATCAAGATCCAGTATTTACTGGTACATATGAATCTGTAATATATACTGGTGAGTATCAACATGATTATGAAACTACTTATATAGGAGATTATTCAGGCACATACGACGGTAGCATATACGAAGCGACTTTTGGAGGAACGTATGTTGGTGAATATGAGGGCGATTATCTTACAACTTATATCGGTGAATATATCGCATCTTACACCGATGATTTTGGTGGGTTATATGCGACCGACTACGCTACTGATTATGAAACAGCATACACTACAGAATATAGTGGAGAATATGAAGAACCCTTTGATGGTATATACGAAGGAACTGAATATGAAACTGAATATGAAACCGAATATACCGGTGAGTTTTACGAAACAGAATATTCAACAGACTTTGAGGGAGACATATATACACATGTGTATTCGGTTTCAGACTATGCATCTGAATATGATACAGACTATACCACTGAGTATAGTACGGACTTAATTTACGGCGCTTCTTCTGGACTTGAAGCGCCCTATGTGAGAGTAGAGACGTGGACTTTATATGTAAGAGCGGCATAAATGAGGATTTATTATGGCAGAGTATCGATTTTTAGACAATGCATTTTGGGAAGAAGAAGATCATTCTAAATTAAAATGTATTCGTATGACCAAACTTGGTCCTGGCAAAGAAAAGAAAGACGAATTGACGGTTCACAAATTTCAACTTGACGGATCAGAAAATCCGTTGTATAATGAAGTTGTTGATGCGTTAACAATAGAAGGCATCAACGCTAGTACTGCAAAAAGAATTGCAGAAAAAACAAAGCGTAAAATTGACGATTCTGTTAAACGAGATCAGGATAAACAGGCTAAAGAGTTAGAAAAACTTTATACTTTAAAATTACAGGCCTTTGAAATAGAAGATATAAAAAACTGCAAAGAAACAACTCTTAGGTCTAAAGTACGTAGAGCAAAAAATGAAGTTGAACTCAATGCCTCGGTTACAATGGTAATGGCATATCAAATGGGTTTTTTTAAATGACCCGTGGTTATGTAGTAGTTGGTACCGTTAAAAAATATTTTTACTTATCAGCTATTCATGTTATCGAAACTATTAAAGCATATAATCCTGATGCTAATGTCACCCTTTTCACTGAAGAACGTTTTTTGGACGGTCAAGAATTTTGTGCGGATAAAGTAGAATTTGTAGCCAGTCACAAACGATCTAAGATTGATGGAATGGCAAAATCACCATACGACCAAACATTTTATATTGATGCTGATTGTGATATTGAACACGAAGATATTGCAAAGGTTTTCGATGAACTTGGAGATAATGATTTAGTTTTCACAGGATTGCCCGAAGAAAGACATTATTGTTACGCTGAAGTCTACTTTCCTGGCGCAACTAAACCAGATGGTAGTATGGGTGGATTTGAACTTTGTGGAGGAGTGTGTTTATATAACATGACTAATCCTTTGGTAAAAGAATTTATGGTGGATTGGCACGATCTCACTATTCGTCAATATGATGGTCATTGGTGGCCATTAAACGAGGATGGCACAGAAGATCTTAAGAACTATCCAGCTTCTTTTAAACGGTGGGATCAATTCTCTCTTTGGTGGTTGTTAAACAAAGAACCAAAATATGAAACACTCAAAGTTTCGATTTTTAAAGATGATGCCCGTTGGAACTTTTTTAATGGTTATAGAGCAGAACATAATACTAAACCTGTTGTGATAAGACATTTCTCTAACTCAAAAGCAAAACACAATAACTATGATTAGAATTGGTTTGAAAGATGTACCCTTGAATGATTATGCGTTAGATATACTAAAAGGAGCTGAATGGTTTATACAAGATGATCATTATAAAGCAGTGGTTTTATCATGTGAAAGTTTTTTGAATCATTCTGACGAATATATTAGTGATCAGTATCTTCAAAAAATTATGGATATGGGCGACAAACATGATGGATTTCCTGAAATTATATGTGCACATTCGTTCGTTTCTAAGAATATAAAGTTTGTTGATTGTGATGATATAGCAGAAAGGGCTGAGGAGATTAATAAAAACCTCCAAGAGACCATTGGCGGTTTAGTTACTAATTTGTGTATGAGAAGAAACGCTCTTTTTGCGGTATATCCTCCTGGAGGATTTATTTCGTGGCACAATAACGCTAATGCATCAGCCTACAACATCATCTTTACTTGGTCTGAAACAGGAGATGGTTACTTTAAATATTGGGATCCTGATAAAAAAGAAATCATTATAATTCCTGATGTAAAAGGATGGCAATGTAAAGCCGGTTATTTTGGAAGTTATGATCAAGATTCACGCACATTGTGTTACCACGCCGCTCAAAACAATTGTTTAAGAATGACTATAGCATTTACTCTCAGTAAAGATGAAATGGCATTAGGTCTGCAAGATATGATTATAGAAGATATTTCGTCTTAGTTCTCATCCCATATTGTATAAATAAACTCATACATATATGGAATTAAGATCACATGGCACATTACGAAGATCTGAAGATAGATCAAGGCACAGATGTTGCAGTAGAAATTTATCTAGTCAATCCAGATGGTTCAGAAAAAGATTTAACAGGATACAGTGTTGCTGCCAGTTTAGCGACACGATATGATGCGCCTAGTTTAGAAAAAATATCGTTCTCTGCTAATGTTGCTGCACCAGCAACCTCAGGGATAGTTAATCTGTCATTGACAAATGCACAGACGCAGACACTTAATCCAAAGAAAAGATACGTTTATGATGTAGAAATCTCAGTTCTCGATGGTGGTTCAACCGTTGTTGAAAGAGTTCTTGAAGGAAAATTAACCGTAAGCCCTTCAGTAACGGAATAATATGGCATCTATAGACAAAATTTTAATAGGATCACCTACTTATAAAACAGTAGTCGGAAACGTAACCCGAGTACATAAAGTTGTAGTAGGCACTCCACTATCAACAGTTGTTATCGGACCATATGCCGACATTGACAACATCGTTGGATTAGATACTACTGGTAAATCTCAAGGCAATGTCATTTCATATGACTCCGCTTCTGGTGATTTTATTGTTGGCGCCAGCCCAGATCTTGATATTGATGGTAAATTTTATCCTAGTGATTCTGCACATTCTAATATTCTTATTCGTAGATCAGGCACTCAAGGTGAACCTGTTAAACTACAACAAGGCGAGTTAGCGTATTCGTTTCTAGCCGATCCTAGTACCAATGGATTTGGCAACGGTGGTGATAGACTATACATTGCAGTTGGTCCTAATGATTCCGCAGGTCTTTCAACCGAGATCGATGTTATTGGTGGTACTTATTTCACCAATCTATTGAATCATCAACAAGGTACGTTGACTGCTAACAGTGCATTGTTGGTAGGTAGTGACAAACGAATAGATCAACTTTTAGCAGACAGTGCTTCGTTTTTAAAACTAACCTCTAACGAAATCTATGCATCTAGTTTCGTAGATACGCCAGTAGTTCAAAATGATTCATTGGTACTTAAAGGTTCTACCGATAACTATATCTCAGCAACGAATGGAGCTGGTGTAGAGTTCTATTACAACAACAATGTAGCATTTGAAACAGCATCGTTAACTGGCAGAAACGGTTTAACGCCAGGTTTATTATTAGGCGAAGATAGAACATTAGAAGTAAATGGACTATCCTTTTTAGATTCAACTACCATTGACGGTGATTTGACAATCACCAAAAATCTTATAGTTCAAGGTACGACTACCAGTATAGAAACGACTGAGTTGTTAATTGAAGATAAGAGAATAGTGATTGGTAAGGGTATTACTAATCCGGTTGATGCAAATCAATCTGGTATTGCCGTAGGCGATTCAGACAATCCTATCGCATCAATCACATATGTTAATAATGGAGTTGATTCTGATTGTTGGTTATTCAGTCCAGGCATTTGTGCTCCCGATTTAACGGTTGATGAATTGATATTTGAAGAAATCGACTGCGGCACATACGCATAAATATAAGAAGACTGTAGAGACTTATCTAATATGACAACACGTAAACGAATACTATTACCCAGAAGTGATATACCAGGTCGCGCTCCAACAATCAATGAGATTGATTTTGGTGAAATTGCTATCAATACACATGATGGTAAAGCGTTTATTAAAAGAGAAGCTAATGGTGAAGTCTCTGTTCAATCTATTGGTTCTGAAGAAGTAGAAAACGTATATTACGTATCCAAATCAGGAGATTATGGTAACGATGGTCGTTCATTAATAAATTCTTTTAAGACGTTAGATTCCGCAGTTGCCGTTGTAACAGCCAAACAAAGTTTTAAATTCAACGAGTTGGTGTGTGAAAGAGATTTGAATCTCATCATGGACGCCGTTCGTTATGATATGGTCTTAGACACCAATTACAATACTGTCACCGCAGGTAACGCATACAAACGCGGCAATGCAATTAAAGTAACTACCGATCAAAAATATCAGACACGAAGAGCCATTAACGAAGAACGTGTAGGTATGATCTCTGCACCAGAAGTTGTCGCTAGTCCAACTGCTACACAAAGAGTTAGTAAAGGGTTTACCGAAATCATTGACATATTCTATGATGGCGATCCTGATGCTTTGTATTACACCGATCCCCCAATTGAAGTATGGGCTGATGCAAACGCTGCTTCTAATGTTATTCAAGACAATCGTTCTGCAATTCAAGATGCCGTAATTACTTTCATAAACAGTGGTATTACAGGCACATACGATTCAGTCAAGTGTTCCAGAGATGTGGGTCTTATCTTGAACGCCGTCGCTCGTGATCTTTTATTGGGTACTGATTATCATACTGTGACTGCTGGATGGGCATATAAGCGGGCAAACTCTGCATATGTTTTGAGCAATCAAAATGATGCGACTATTGCAGCAATTAACTTTGCGCGAGATTATATTAACGCTCGTGCTAATGTTATTTCTGATACTGATATTACAAATTTGTTTTTAAACGTTACCAACGTTATTGATGGAACTCAAACAGTTTATCCTACGATCAACTATACGTCTACTGTTGGTTCAACGTATCAGAACGTGGACAGAGATGCAGCATCGGCGGCTGTTCAATCAAACCGACAAACTTTGATTGATGATACAACAACGTTTATTAATAACAACTATACCGGTATTGGTGCAACTTGTGAACGTGATCTAGGTCTTATTATAGATGCTGTTTCTCGTGATCTTATTCTGGGTACTGATTTCTGGACAATTGCTGCGGGTAATTCATATCTTAGAACAAACTCAGCCTACGTACTTTCAGAACAATCTGGAGTAACCGTAGCGGTTATCAATTACGCAAGAGATCTCATCAAGGCACTTCCTGCTGTAACGTCTGACGCTTTGATTGATACTTTATTTAAACGAGTAACAGATTGCATTGATGGAACTTTTACGGTAGTTCAATCATACACCACGCTACCTCAAATCGGAACATATGCTAATGTAGCAGGAAGATTACTTCAAACTACAACAATCAGTGGCGCCAGATCCAGTTTAGTTAGCAGTCTCACAAGTTTCTTGAGTACCAACTATCCTGCACTTGTTTACGATGTCGCTAAATGTGAACGTGATACAGGTTTTATCATTGATGCTTTAATTGCAGATCTGTATTATGGTGGTAACACAGCATCACGTAATGCTGCACTTTCATATTTTTCCTTTACTGTATCACAATTAGGTGCTGGCGAAGCGGCCGCTACTGTAGCCGCTTACAACGATCTTGCGACTAATATCAAAGCACTTGCAAACGTTACTGAAGATGCAAGAGTGGATACTCTTATTGGTCTTACTACTGGTGTTATCACTGCCGGTAATACAGATTCTCTTTCAGTTGAAGTAGAGATTTCTATTGCGGGATTAACAACCACTGAATACGATGCAATAGCCGCATCAGAAAGTACTGTCATTTTAGATACTATCACTTACGGCAGAGAAAATTACTCTTTCTACGATCAAGCGGCATGCGAAAGAGATGTTGGTTATATATTAGATGGCCTATCATATGATATCAGATATGGTGGTAACACTGCAATGCGTATTAACGCTGAAGCATATCTCGTAGGTGCGGTGTTACAAATAGGATCAGGTGAGTTAACCGCAACAGTTGCGGCATACAATGATCTTAAAACACGACTAGATGCAGTTGTCTCAACTACACCAGAACAGACGGTTAAAGATACTTTCATTGATGAGATTGTTGGTGTTATTAACGCTGGCAATACTACTGGTCTAGACGCTGAAGTAGAAATTGGTACAGGTGGATTATCGACTACTGAGTTTGATGCAATTCAGGCTGCAATTGCTGATGCACAGACCGCAACGATTGCTTATGTTGACGCTAACTGGGTAAACTCTCTTAGTGGATATGATGCCGTCAAGTGCGCTCGTGATGCGGGTCTTATCATGGACGCAGTTCGTCGTGATTTGATTTTAGGTACAGATTATAATTCAATCACTGCTGGGTTTGCATACAAAAGAGCAAACTCTGCATATGTTCTGAGTGCACAATTAACACCTACTATACAGGCAGTAAACTTCTTACGAGATCAAATTAAAACACTCACTGGTCCTGCTAGTGATAGTATTATCGATTCTCTGATATTAAAAGTTACTCAGGTACTAGACGGTACGATTACAACTTACACCACACCGACTTATGTAGATACCGCTGGTGCAACATATCAAACAGCAGATAGAATTGCGGCTACTAATAATATTCAAACTAATCGTGCAACAATCGTTTCAGATTTAACTACTTGGATATCGATTAATTATTCTTCATTCTCATACGATATTGCTAAATGTGAACGAGATGTAGGATATATTCTTGATGCGTTGTCGCATGATGTTAAGTATGGTGGTAATACTGCTGCTAGACAAAATGCTTTAGCATACTTTGTAGGTGCAGTTTCTCAGTTGGGTGTTGGTGAGAACGTTGTAACAGTGCAATCGTATTTACAACTTAAGACGTTGATTAACGCCTATGTTACAACTACACCCGAACAGACCAACATCTCAGATCTATTAGATATTATTATTACCGTTATCAGTGATGAAAATTTAGACAGTCTACCTGATGAAACAGAAATTGATACCACTGGCTTGGTAACAACGGAATTTGATTCAATATATGCTAATCGATTAGCATTCCAAAACGACACAATTGATTTTGTTAACGACATGAATCCTGTTAGCAATTTCGATGACGAGAAATGTTTCCGAGACACGGGTTTAATAATTGATGCTGTTGCGCTCGACTTACAGAACAATACTAACTACAATAGTGCCACTGCTGGTTTAGCATACAGAAGAGGCAACGCACAGAAAGTTCAGAGTGATCAGTTATCTTATACTGTAGACTCTATCAATTATCTTAGAGATCAGATTAATGCTTCTGGTATCAGTGAGGTTAGTCAAACGTTTGTTACGGCACGTTTCAAAGAGATTACGGATCTTCTTACTGAATCTACCGAGTACGGCGCGTTTGATGGTGATCCATTATTCTATACTGGTTCTGGTAGTGAAAACGCAGATAAAAGAAATGCAATTAATTCTCTTATCGTAAATCGTAAAAATATTCAAATCGAATTAATTAATTGGATACAAGTCAATTACGATACTTTAAAATACGATCAAGATAAGTGCAATCGTGATGTTGGATATATCATTGATGCGTTGGCACATGATATCTTATTTGACGGATCTTTTGCAACTGATACTAATGCAAGATCGTATTGGGTAGGAACAGATTTAAATATTGAAGTTGGAACAGCGAGTGAGTCTCTTGATGGTGTCGCAGACGTTTGGACTAATCAATTAGGTTCAGGCGAAATCACAGCATCTCTTGCTGCTTATGAACAATTGAAAACTATCGTCAACAAGTATATTGTCACATCGGCTGAAGAGACACGAGTTAATACTCTTATAGATGTTATCAGAACGTCAATCGCCGCTGTTGATGGAACTAGTGTTACAGTTACGTTGCCTACTATTACAGGCGATAGTAATTTGTTTCATGTTAACAGAAACACTTTACAAGAACAAGTGGTGTTTTATGCTAATTCAATATTCCCAGTATATTCATATGATCAAGTTAAATGTCGAAGAGATGTAGGTTTCATTCTTGATGGTCTATCATATGATCTTAAGTATGGCGGTAATAGTGCAACTTATACGAATCAAAGATCTTATTTTTCTATATTCTCTAATGGATATGGTGATCTTTTGGGTCAGAACGAAATTACAGCCACGATTTCCGCTTATGAAAATCTTAAATCAATCATTGCTGGATACACGGCAGGTCTCAACACAGACAACATAAACAAGGTTATTGATCTTCTCGATATAATTATTAACTCGGTTCAACAATCTTCTGTTGGTACTTACACACTGGGTGAGTTCTTTGATGGTGCTGCAATTTATCAATACAATGTGCCAACAGGATCAGACCCATTGGCATTCCCAGATCTGATTACGTTGGGTCACAAAGTCATATATAACGATTTGTACTTAGCACATCAAGCATTTGACGTTGGAGCTTCTCAGCGGTTAACTGTCATTCGATCATCCAATGCAGTTGCAAAAAACCAAGGGACTGACTCAACAATCTTCCTGAAGTCGGGTGACTATATTGTCAACAATCCTATTAAGTTACCACCTAAGACTGCGATCATTGGTGATGCGCTTCGTGCGTGTACGATCAGACCTAAGAACGTTGATAGTGATATCTTCTGGGCAGACAATGGTGTGTACATTAAAGAAATTACGTTCCGAGATCATCAAGACGGCGCTGCTGTTCTTGCGTTTGATCCTCGCGTTGACTCTGCCAAAGCAGGTCCATTCATCACACAGTCACCATACGTACAGAACTGTACTTCATTAACTTCATCTGGTATCGGTTTACGTATTGATGGATCAAAAGTATCAGGTCTTCGTTCAATGGTACTAGACGCATTCACACAGTTTAACGCTGGTGGTACAGGTGTGCATCTCCTGAACCGTGGTTACGCACAGTTAGTATCATTGTTTACAGTATCAACGACTACTTCTGTTCTAGCAACTTCTGGTGGTCAGTGTTCATTAACGAACTCTAACTCATCTTTTGGTGAACGTGGTCTTGTAGCAACAGGTGGTAGTAAGTCTTTGTATAATGGTTCTGTTCATGCCAACTACATTCAGAATGACGAAGTAATACGTATTAATAACATTATCACACAAGACTCTGCTGATTACACGTTGAATCTTGGTGATTACAAGAAACCAAACTATAACGATGCTATTCGGTTCGACTCTGATAATTATTATTATACTGTACTAAACGTATCTGATGAGATAACTCAAGATTGGGCAACCACAGGTAATACTACAGAAAACGCACAAGGTGTGTTTAACACTACTGCATCGTTTCCACAACAGACCAAAACAAATAATGGTCTGATGGGTTACTCTACTCATATGAGTCAAGACGATCTCTACTTAGTCATCACCGAAATAAATGATGCTGCTGGTAAAGCAGAAATCTACACGAAAGATATCGTCGGGGGTGTTCCTCAGTGGGATTATCAAGCACAAGTTATACCTACACCTATAGCACCGGCTGTAGTAGATGCGAACACTAACTTTGGTGAAGTCGCTTTGTTAAATGAAACTGGTGATTTTCTTGCTGTATCCGCACCCGCACAACAAAAGGTTGATGCAACAAATGCTACCGTAGAAAACGGTGCAGTTTACATGTATGAAAGAACCGGATCTAGTTGGAGCCAACATTCTGTCGTATTCTTACCAGGCGTAACCGACAGAAACAGATCTTTTGGTAGATCAATGGATTTGAGTGAAGATGGTTTAACACTCATCGTATCTACTGATAACGATACTGGACCAGCCACACAAGGCGCTGTTTATTATTATCTGAGAACGTTAGATGATCCTTCTACTTGGGTTCAACAACAACGAATTATTTTTCCAGATGGTACTGGGTTTAGTACTACGCAACCTTCTGTTACAATAAGTGCGGATGGCACTGATCTGATTATTCAATGGGGTGGGGCAATTAATAAGGCTTACTATTACCAACGAAACATTGATAACATTTTTATTCTTGCACAACAAGTTTATCCTAGATCTAACTTTGTTACACAAAGAACTCCTATGATTCGTATGAATCCTACAGCAACGCATTTTGTGATGGGTGATACTTTAACACCTAGAGGTTACTTTACCAACATTAATACTGATAGTGATAATAGTGCAGATTTTGAATTCGCTAAGAAACAAAAACTAGACAATTTGATTTTCTCAAATAGCCCTGCTAAAATCACAACATCTGATACTGATCGTTGGATAAACTTTGAAAATGATTTTGCTGTTGGAACTACGATACAACTTTTAGGTAGCACTGGAAACGATGGTAGTTATGTGATCAGTCAAGTGGCTCAAGACAGTGTTCAGTTTAGTGGCACTTTCCCATCCACAGGTGCAGAGACCGATGTACAAATGTATATTGATCAAGTGGGTGTTGCAGAATTCTTTGTCTTTGACGAAGGGCAGTGGGTCACCGAAGATATTATAGAAGCACCTATTGATGTTGATGAGAATTTTGGATTTGGTTCAGGTGTTGATATCAACACTAGAGGCGAACTAGCCTCGGTAGGTAACTATGTATCTGATGGTCAACAAAGAAACGAAGTTTCTATTATAGAACGTGCACGAAGTGATTGGAGAAAAGTAACACAACTTCAACCGTTGACACCCACAAACATTGCAGCAAAAGGCAGCAATGATGGGTACGGTTCTTATGAAAGAAGCACCGGTTCAACTGTCGGTGGTTCGGGTGATTTTGTTGTAGTCGGTGCTGCTGGTAGAAGAGAAACAGACACTGATGCTGGCACAGAATACGGTGCAGCATACTCCTATTATTCTATTCTAGAAGAGACGGGTTCATACGAACTTACCATCGCTCCAGCACTAAATAAGAACTTTAAGTCATTACAAAATGCTAGTTTTCATCAGCGTTCTTTAATCACTGCTTCTGGTCACACGTTTGAATATGTTGGATCTGGTACAAACATGTTCACTGCTATTCCTCAGAACGGCGGTGTACCTAAGAAAGAAAACGAAGTTATATTCGATTCGGCAGAAGCAGAATTTCCTAACTTTGGATTAGTATACTTTACCGCTACAGACGAATTAGGTGATTTTAGAATTGGTGAAGATTTAACTATTAACAGAGAAGAAGGTACAATTACTGGGGTGACATTTGATAGATCATTGTTCGCAGTATTGACACCATTCATATTAGCACTAGAAGGATCATAAAAAGATGGCAACTCCATTAAACGCATTTAAAACAAAAACGTGGTCGCTAAGAGATTCTGATGCGAGCCAAGGCAAATTGGTCTACAATTCGCCGCCTGGTGTTACTGCGATTGTTTTGATGGCTCAGGTCGCCAACTATGATTCGGATGAAAGAACGTGTCGTTATAGTTTTATTCACAAAGATACTAGTACCGGTATTGAAACTCAATTAGTTGATCAATATCCTGTCAGAAAAAATGACGCTGCATCACCATTAACCGGAAAGTTAATTATTCAAGAAGGTAATCAGATTTATGCTTACGCCCACGCTATAAATAATAGATATGAGAACGGTGGTGTAGGGTCTGTAGACTGCGATGATAGTCTAAAACTTACGTTGTCTTTACTCGAATCGTTGAATGGGTAACGGAAAACAATAATGGCAAATTTAACCACCATATCGGGATATGTGCCGACTAGATCAGCAGATGAACTAGATGATGACCGTTATGAATTTATAACACTTGATCAAGTAGAACCAAATCCCGGTAATCCTGAGTCAGACGGTTCTCTTTTCATATCAGACGCTGATGGCACCAGATCTTTCACCACCTCTCCTACGCTTAGTGGGTTAAACTTTCAAGCCAATACTCTTAGGGATCTATCTTATTATCCTTCACAGTATTATCTGGTGTTGTCGGGTGATCCCACAGATGGAACTGTGGATTCTGTTGGTTGGTCAACTCTTGTAGAACAAGACACTCTACAAACGGTAACTGATAGAGGTGATAGTACAGATCGTGACGTTACTGCTTGGAACTTAATTGCTAAGAGAGATCTTATAGCAGTTGATGGAGATTTTAGTGGTAATGTAACCATTGATGGAATTTTGGCTGTCGCGGATCCTACTGTGTTGTCCTCAACATTATTAGTCTTAGACAGTGCAACGATAAATGGAAATCTTACTGTTTCCGGTATTACCAATCTAGAAGATAGTGCTGTGTTAGGCAATCGTTTGTTTCTAGGCGTTGCCGACGAAAAAACAGACGAAATTAAAATATTGTATAGAAGACAGTCTGATGGTCTTATCGTACAAGGTGATATTGAAACCGACGAATCAAAAACAATAAATATTGAGCAAACCGATTCAAACGCAACTCATTATGTTCTCTTTAGTTATGCTAATAATGGATTGGGTGGTTTCGATAGTGTAAATTATGATTATTCTACACTAACATATCAACCATTTACTAACACTCTATCAACTTTTAATTTAGAAACTACCAACATAATCGCATCTGGTATAACGGATTTAGACTCTACCTTTGTAGCCGGCGATATTAGAATTCAGACAGAACACGGCCGATTATTAGATAGTGCTGGTAGATCTTTTGTAGTATATGATTCTGCTGGAGCATTGCTTTGGGGTAACAACGGCGTTCCTGCACCTGATGCTGTTACAGGTGAAGTACAATCAGTTTTTATTGGTCTGTCTGAACTCTTAGATGTCAATGCTGTTTCTCCTAGCGAAGGGCAAATCATAGCATTTGATGCAGCATCACAGACCTGGAATGCAGTTCCTAATTCAGGTGGTGGTGGAGTTTCGTTAACTGATTTGTCAGCGCAGACTTTAAACGCTAGTAATAATAGTACTTTAGCCTATAATAATATAACAGGTGTTTTTAATTATACTCCGCCAATTGTACCAACATCACTATTAGATCTTAGTGATATTCTTACAGATGGTCTTAATGGTCAAGTTTTATCTACTGATGGTAATGGTACATTTAGTTTTATAGATAATATTGGTGATAGTGCAACAGGAAATGTAAGAGTTTCTCAAACAGTTCCTTTAGCCGAACTTGCGGATGGCGCAACAACAACAGCCGAATTTAACACTATAGGCAAATCAAGTGTGTTGCATAAAGTGACTGTAGATCAAGCGTGTTGGATAAGATTTTATTCAGACATTGCTAGTAGAACTGCTGATCTTACACGAACACTGGGTGCAGATCCAATAGAAGGTTCTGGTGTTATAGCCGAGTTTATAGCATCATCTGCCACATCGTTTAAAGTAACTCCAGGTATATCAGCATGGGTAGATGATAACGAAAACGAAATACCTGCAACGATTACAAATTTATCAGGCAGCGCGACTACATTCAGTATAACTGTGGACGTGTTAAAATTAGAAAATAATAATCCTTTAATTCCTACTTATACTATAAGTGGACCAGCAATTATAGACGAGGACGGATAGTCAATGAGTAATGTTTTCACAGTAACAACTTCGGGTTTGCCGTCAGGTGTAGGAACAGTATATTGGACAGTAGATGGCACTACAGATGATTTTGTAGAAGTCAGCGGAACAGTTGAAATAGTTCAAAATTCCGCAACATTTGAAGTTACTGCTATCGCTGA
>Ga0115555_1001773_pt1 | contig 14784 bp, 14 predicted proteins | sample COGITO_mtgs_1104_2_FD_87285 | JGI IMG/M metagenome (GOLD analysis project Ga0115555, IMG submission 87285) | Pelagic marine microbial communities from North Sea - COGITO_mtgs_110407 | ecosystem: Environmental > Aquatic > Marine > Epipelagic | place: Germany:Helgoland, sampling site Kabeltonne... | reverse complement strand
GTTGCGCTTGCTGCTTCTTTAGATGCAGACAAGTGTGAAATTTATACAGATGTTGAGGGTATCTTTACCGCTGACCCAAGAGTTACAAAAAAAGCAAAGTTATTAAAAGAAATTACTTATGATGAAATGCTTGAGATGGCTTCTACTGGTGCTCGGGTGTTAATGGCAAGGTCAGTTGAGTTTGGTAGAAGGTATAATGTACCTATAATCGTTAGACCAACCTTTAGCGAAGGCACAGGAACGATAGTAAAGGAAAGAGTAATGGAACAAGCGATAGTTAGTGGCGTTACACATAATGATAAAGAAATTAAATTCACTCTATTTGGAGTACCTGACCAACCTGGTATCGCAGGGTCAGTTTTTGGACACCTTTCAGAAAAAGGGGTTAATGTGGATATGATCGTGCAGAATGTTTCTAAAGATGCCAAAACCGATATAAGTTTTACTGCCCCTGAAGAACAAAAAGAAGAGGTTGTAAAAATTCTATCAATACTAACAGAAGATTTGAATGCGGAGGGATCCGATACAGACGAAAACATAGCAAGAGTTTCAATTATTGGCGCAGGAATGAAATCAGAATCTGGTGTTGCTTCAAAAATGTTTAAAATACTGGGTGCTAATGAAGTTAATATTGGAATGATTTCGACTTCACCCATAAGAATTTCATGCGTTATTTCAAAAGACGATATGCAAAAAGCAATTGAAGTTTTACACGACGAGTTCATAGTTGACTAAATGAAGATTGCAATAGTAGGTGCCACAGGACTAGTCGGTAGAAACATTATCAAACAATGCGAACAACTTCTTCCTAAAGAAATCGAATATCATTTGTTTGCATCGAGTAAATCTGCTGGAAAATCCCTCAAAATAAACGATCAAGATGTTGTAGTTCAAGAATTAAATTCTAAAAATATAAAAGAATACGATATCGCTCTATTCTCTGCGGGGGGAGATAGGTCAAAAGAATTTTCAGAATATTTTATCTCCCAGGGAAGCTATGTTATTGACAATTCTTCAGCATTCAGAATGCAGGATGAGGTACCACTGGTTGTGTATGGAATTAATGAAGACCAGATAACTACTACTACTAAACTTATAGCTAATCCAAACTGTACAACAATGGGTCTTGTGATGGCACTTAAGCCTTTACACGACAAATTTAATCTGAACAGCATAACTCCTGTAGCCTACCAAGCAGTATCTGGTTCAGGCACTGAAGCTGTTAACTCATTAAAGAAGGAAGAATTATTAGACAAAGAATCTTTACTAGAAAATAAGGACACTTTTTACTCTAGGCCAATTGCAAGAAATGTAATTCCACTAGCAGGGAATTTAACAGAGAATGAATACTCTGATGAAGAGATGAAAATTGTTTATGAGTCTAGAAAAATTCTGGATATTCCTGGATTGCTCGTCGAACCATCAAATGCAAGAGTTGGTGTAGTGACTGGTCATGGGGTATTTTGTTCTGCAGTTTTTGAAGAAGATGTAAACATAGAAGAGGCAATAAGTGTGTTAAATAATTTTGAGGGAGTCCAATATTGGTCAGACACCTTAGCTACCCCACTTGATGCTGAGGACAATCTTAACGTACTTGTCTCGAGGCTTAGAATAGGACTTTCTAATACAAGAATTCTGAATTTTTGGTGTGTTTCTGACAATCTGCTTAAAGGTGCAGCATTAAATGCTGTCCAGATAGCAAGCTACTTGGTAAAGAAATGATTTCAATTCCAGATAATATAACCACGCATAAAAGAAGAATATTAGGACCTCTCGGAAGATTTGTCTTAAAAATTTCTAACTGGGAAATTAAAGGAGAAATTCCAAATTACAAGAGAATGGTTTTAGTTGGTGTCCCACATACTGCTATGAGAGATGCTTGGTATGGACTACTTGCAGTTTTAGCTTTAGATTTAAAGGTTAATTTTTTTGGTGCAAAATGGATTTTCACACGGCTTCCTAGTCCTGTAACTTTTTCCAAAAATTTAGACAAGCTAGGGATTCCTTGGCCACTAGGTTGGTTACAAAAAAGGTTATTGATGAGGTTAGGGGGAATTCCGGTTTACAGAACAGAGGCAAAGGGTCACATAAGAAGCGCGATAGAAGAGTTTTCTAAGCTAGAAAAATTTATTTTAGTCCTAACACCTGAAGGTGGCACTTACGTAGTTTCACAATTTAGAAGCGGATTTTATTATATTGCAAAGGATATGAATATCCCATATGTTCCAGTAGAAATTGATTTTAAAAACAGATCATTCAACATTCAAGAACCACATTTTGTTACAGGGACTTTTGAAGAAGAATCAATAAAGCTTGAAGAACTGTTTCAAGGAGTTGAGGGAGCTACAAGAACCTTTACAATGTTAAAAGAAAAGGAATAAATAAACTCAGCATATAGTTTCCTACAGGAATTTTTTTCAAGCCAAGTAAATTGATGCCTACACCGATTAAAAGAACACCTCCAATACCCGCTATAGAATCGGATATTACCTGATCAATGTTGGTGTTAATAAGTACTGCACAAAGGGTAAAAAATCCTTGATATGCCAAAATTGAGATTCCTGAATAAACAGCACCCTTCCCACCACTAGAAGTGATAAAAATTACTAAAAAACAATCCAGAGCAGTTTTTATTAAAAGTAATTCTAAATTGGATTCAACCACATCAAAGAACGGACCAATTATGGCTAAAGGGCCAGTAATTACTATTAGAGTTGTTGACAGGTAGCTGTCCATAAATTTACCTTGGTCTAAATCTGAATTCTCAAACTTTTTATACAAGTAGTCTCCAAACTTTTTAATCTGATCTTCTATTCGGAGGTAATTACCAATTAATGCACCAAGAATGACAGCAAACAATGTAAAAATGAAATCAGGACTTTTTAAAGACTCCCTTACACCTAAAGCAAGTACAAGTAATCCCAATGGAAGTAAATTTTCTTCAAAATTTTTTATATCTTTTTTAAAAAACAACCGAGCAAGAATACCAACAATCAAAACTCCAAGACCATTAATGAGTGTACCAATTCCAGGGAACATTATTTTTTGAAGTCGTTATGACTTCTGCTTGGTGTGGGACCTTCTTGGCCTTGGTACTTGCTTCCATAAGCTTCTGAACCATACGTAGCCTCTGAAGGAGAGTTTAAATAATAAAATGATATCTGACCAATTTTCATTTCTGGATAAATCATAATAGGAAGATTTGCCACATTTGAAAGCTCCAACGTTAGATATCCTGAGAATCCTGGGTCAACAAATCCTGCTGTTGAGTGAATTAAAAGGCCAATTCTTCCTAATGAAGACTTACCTTCTAACCTAGCTACAACCTTGTTGGACAAACTAACTTTTTCATATGTAGTTCCAAGAACAAATTCTCCTGGGTGAAGTACAAAAGGTTCAGCCTTTGTTGAAGTTACTAAGCTCGTAAGGTCTTGTTGCTCAGCTTTGGGATCAATATGGCTGTATTTGTGATTTTCAAAAACTCTAAAATCTGCTCCAACTTTTAGGTCAACACTTGAGGGTTGTATGTAACTTTCTTCTAATGGATCAATTTTAATTAATTTTTCTTTTAAAGCTTTTTTAATATCAACATCTGAAAGCATACTTCCCCTTTTCTTTGAATATACTAACCTACTTTTCGATTTTATTAATTATTTACAATAGATGCAATCGCCCAGAAAGTTATAAAAAATCCTATACCACCTAAAAAGAGTGTTCTAGAAGCATAAAACTCTTCCTCTCTGTAATTTCTACAAAAGTATGCAAATAGACTTCCAGCAAACATTGCTCCTCCAAAACCTAGGAGTAATAAATTAATTGTTAAATCTAAAGCAAAAGGATCATCCATAACTTATATTATGATAATGATTATGTTCGAAAGTAGTAAAGTAGTTGAAATATTTCTTAAGTATGACATCTCTAAAAGTAGTGATCCAAATAAATATAAAATAACACCTTTGAAGGGAATTACTAATAACAGTTTTGTAGTTGAAGTAGATGATAAAAAATTTGTATTAAGAATACCTGGTGAAAATCCTGATGAAATAAACAGAGAGTCAGAAAAACATAATACCCTTTTAGTACAAGAGATGGGACTAACACTTCCGCATATTATTTTTGATGAAAAAAATGGGATTAAGATTTCTGAGCATTTTGATATCTATACATATAATAATTCTGACTTTAAAAATTCTTCTTTAAGAAACAATGCTCTACAAGAACTTGTTAAGCTTCACAATTCAGGTCTAGTTTTCCAAAGTAATTTTAAACCGATGGAAGTTTTTGTAAAAATAGCTGATGAATCAAATAAATTAGAACAAGAGGCAAAAGAAGCTGGAGAAAAGATAGTTTGCAAATTAAATGAAATAGGAACCCAACAAAGACCTTGCCATCAAGATCTTTATGCCGGCAATTTCACTATCTATAGAGATAGAACTTATCTAATCGACTGGGAGTATTCATCTATGGGAGACAATTACTTCGATTACGCAGATTTATTCTGGCAAAATGAATTTGATTCCGATACAAACTTAAGAGAAGAAAGTCTAAAAGAACTCCAGATTTCAACTACAGAAGAAATTGAAAAATTTGAATATTTTGAAATATTATCAATGATCACCTGGGGTTTATGGGCTTTAAGGAAATCTCCAAATGAAAATAATGGAGAAATGGCATTAAAACAAGCCATAAATCTAACACAGAATAAAAAACTTTAAAAGATTTTCAAATAATGACGAGAATGCGTTAGAATTTCGCAGTTAGATAAAAAGGATAAAATTTAATTTATGGGATCTTTGATAAAGAAAAGACGTAAAAAAATGTCTAAACATAAATATAGAAAACGTCGTAAATCAAATAGACATAAGAAGAAAAGCGTCTAGATTTCCCCAGACTCATTATTTAAGAACTCTTCGATTTGCTGTACAAGATTTTCATTTGAATCGTCAGAAAAGTTATCTTCAATTGTCAGTTCTGCGTCTTCAAGCTTTGAAACATACTCAGCTAAATCTTCTGAATTTTCCATTGCTTTTTTAATCTTTGTTTCAAATTGCTGGCCTTCTGATTGAATTCCAGTGTCATCAATTTCTATTTGAAGGATGTCAGCAGACTTGTGTAATAGAGCGCTTATTCCTTTAGGATACCCACCTGAACTTAAATAGTGAGGAACTGCAGCCCAAAGTCCTGAGGTCTCTATTCCGCTATTTCTTAATTCATGTCCGACAACACTAGTAATTCCAGTAGGTCCAGAATAATTTGTTGGCAGAACGTTATATCTTGAATTAAATGTTGGGTCATCACTTACTCCAAAAATCGGAACCGGCAAAGTATGAGCTACCTGTCCAAAAAAAGCACCAAGAGTGACAGCTTTTTTTACTCCTAGCTCAATCAAGACATTGGCAATATTCTCAGAATAAGTTTTCCACCTCATTGAAGGCTCTTCCCCAAAGACCAATACAACGTCATTAGATGATTTGTAATCTTCAATAGAGTAAAAAGAGGTCTGTGGCCAATGAAAATTTCTTTCACCTATCTCTTTTACGTCAACTATTGGTCGTCTCATTTGGTAGTTATAAAAATTTTCAGAGTTAACTTCTGCAAAGGGGTCTACATCATGATTATTACAAAGATTTTCTATACAGCCGCTCGCTGTATTACCAGCATCACTCCAGCCTTCAAAAGCTAGAACAGCAACTGGTTCAGATAAAAGTGGTTTTCTGTGCCAAATTACATCGTCCATAACAAAATGTTAACCACTGTAAATATTTATCTAAAAACTAATTTGTTAGTTTTCTTGAAGAGTTAACCACTACTGAAATACTGGACATCGCCATCGCCAATGCTCCTAACTTAGGGGATATATTTCCTGAGACTGCCACAGGTATCATTAACGTGTTATAAATAAAAGCGAGAAATAAATTTTGATTAACCCTCATACTACTTTTTGCTGCTAAATTTTTTATACTTAGTATTTTTTCGAGACCTCCGCTTTGAATAACAATATCACTAGACGCTTGCGCAATCTGACTACTAATTGAAGTAGTAATTGAAACATCTGCTTGCTGAAGAGAAGGAGAGTCATTAATTCCATCTCCGATGAAAATAACTTTTTCATTCTGTTGAATATTTTTTACATATTGAAGTTTGTCTTCAGGTGTTTGGTTACCTAAAGCATTACTTATACCTATTCTTTTTGCGAGAATGTCTACTTTTTCTGAACTATCCCCAGACAAAATAGATATGTCATAGTGGTGCTTGATGCTTTGCAATAATTCATCGTTAATTGTTAAATCTTCTTCTAGGTCTATGGATACATTTTGATCTCCAATTGAAATATCTAAAATATTTTCAATTCCTTTTTTTCTTTTAATTAAAACTTGTGTGCCATTCACTATTCCATGAATTCCTGAACCAATATCTTCTTTAACCTGTTCAGAGGAGAACAAAGGCAGCTCTCTTTTTTCAGCTTCTAAAACCAAGCTCTTAGCAACAGGATGATTAGATTTAATTTCTAGGCTTGCGACATAAGATAAAACAGTATCTTCAGATAAGTTTGTATCAGATGTATCTATTTTACTTATATTGAATACTCCAGATGTTAGTGTCCCAGTCTTATCAAAAATTATTTTATTTAACTGTCTAACATTTTGTAATTTATCAAAGTTTTTAAATATAAAACCATCTCGATAGGCAAGAGAAGAGGCTTTATAAAGAATTATTGGGGTTGCTAAACCCAAGGCACAAGGACAGGCGATTACCAAAACAGAGATTGCAATTTCTAAAGATCTAATTAAATCTGTATTTTGTATTAAAAATCTATACAAAAACGTAAACAAACTTAGGGCTAATATGGTTGGTACAAAAAACTGAGTTATCCTATCAAGTACTTTTTGAATAGACGGAGTTGTAGATTGGGCCTCTAAAATTAAACTTTCAATTAAGTCATATGTTGAAACTGCTCCATCTTTAACTTCAACTTCCAAATATCCATCTAAGTTGATACTTCCAGCTAAAACATTGTCTCCAGGACTTTTATCTATAGGCCTTGACTCACCAGTTAGAAAATCTTCATTAGTTGAAGATGTTCCATTTATGACAATTCCATCAATCGGAATAATTTCTCCGGGTGAAATCCCTATTAAATCACCGGTTGTGAGATCTGAAACTTTTTTTATTTGAATATTTTTATCAGATAATAATTTTGCATTTTGAGGACGAGAGTTTTTTATAGCTTCTGATACATTAATAGAGTCTTTTATAGATATTTCTTCTACAGCCTTACCAAAAAGAACAAACGAAATGATATAAGCTCCAGCATCTATGAACATATCACTATTGCTTGATGGTAGTAAAGAGACGGCAACTGAACTTAAGCTCCCAAGAGATATGAGTGTGTCCATATTAAATTCAAGATGTCTAATTTTTTTAAATGCAGAAATATGGAATCTTTTGCCAAAAATAAATATGACCGTAAATCCAAGTAAGTAGGAAATGAATGCATCGTCACTCTGAAAGCCACGAGAGATACCCGCAGAAAAGACTAGTGACAAAAAAGGTATGAAGAAAGTAGCTACATAGTTTGTTTTATCATCTTCTTTTGGAGCTGAGATATTTGCAGAGTACCCTATAGAGTTAATCTTCTTTATCAGCTCTTCAATATTAAGATTTTTTTGATAGGTTATTACAGCTTTTTTTAAAGGAAAATTAACAGATACTGATTCTATAGACTCATCTTTAGAAACAACTCTTTCAATTCTTGCTGCACATGCGGCACAAGTCATACCCTCAAGATCGAGGGTTAAAGTTTCGTTAACTTTGGACAACTGTGTAGCCTTGTTCATCAAGTAAGGATGCTACAGTTGTCATTTCGATACTATCTGAAATACTAAGTGAAACAGCTTTTGTGTCTATGTCTACCATGACATTTGATACACCATCTACATCAAGAGCCTTTTCTATGGTTTCTTTGCAGTGGCCACAGCTAATTTCTGGAACAGTAAATTTTTTATCCATAAGGATATAGTAGTGTCAAGGATGTTATAAATTGTATTAGAATTGTTTAGCTTTTTTTAAATTAAGCAGTTTCTTGTAAAATGCGGCCTCTTACTCGAGGATATTTTACTGGAGCATGATTGAAACAATGATCTCTTTTGTTATAAATGCTCAATTGAGTACTGCATGATTCATCCTTGCACACTCTGCCCTGGTCAAAACTTTTTGAAGGTCTTATTCCACCTTTAATTTGACTTGCTTTTAGTCCGTCAGTCATTTTATTCCTTTATAGTTTGTGAATATATTCACAAGGTTAACAACATTAATTACAGGATGCAAGTATTTCTTCAAGATTTACTTAATTTTTTTTGGTCTAAAAATGCTTCATCAGTCCATTTCCTACCGAGGAAATCTTGAACAATTTCTTCAGCAATTTTTGATCCACCAACGGCTAATATTTTCTCTTTATATTCTTTCCCCACACTTTGAGAAAGAACCCCCTCTTTTTCAAACCTACTAAACAAATCATCTCCGATTATGTCAGCCCACAAATATCCATAATAAGCAGCGTCATACCCACCTAGCAGGTGTCCAAAACAACCTAAATGGTTAACATCATTTGGATATTTTAATGTTGTGACAATTTGTGAATTCCTCTCTACTTCATCAAGACTATCCGTAAAATCTAAACCATGTAGATGTTGATCTGCCAATCCAAAAGATACTTGTCGAAGTGTTAGTAAACTTACCCCTATGTTTTTTGTAGCGTTTATTTTTTCACTTAGCTCAAGACTGAGTGTTTCACCAGTTTCTACGTGTTTAGAAAATCTTTTCAAGCACTCACTTTTCCAAACCCAGTGCTCCATTATTTGACTTGGAGCTTCAACAAAGTCCCACTCAACATTTGCACCAAGAAACCTTGCAAATTTAGACTTACCGATTCCATTATGGAGAACATGTCCAAACTCATGAAATAGAGTTTCTACTTCATCAAAATTCATTAAACCATCACCTGCGTTGGGGTTAGGAAAATTAGTAACCATTGAGCATACTGGCAAGACTTCACCATCTTGACTACCTGGAGAAATATCAAATACTGCAGCATGGGTATACTTTCCTTCTCTGGGGTACAGGTCTAGATAAAAATATGCTATTTTCTTATTCTTTTCATTCCATATAGACCAAAGTTCTACATCTTCGTGCCATGCGGTTTTAGAATCTTCTTTTTTAATTGAGATATCAAATACATCCTCACAAATTGAAAACATTTCGACTTTAACATCATGGATGTAAAAATATTTTTTTAACTCACTATTATCAAGATTGCTCAACTTATTTCTTTTTTTGGTTATTAAGTATCTAATATCCCACGGTGACAAATCTGCTGGGTCGATATTGTCATCAGACAATTCAAGCTTTTCAGTTTCTGCTGATTTTTGAAGTGTAGGAATTAAACTATCATACATTGCACTCACATTGTCAGGATTCTTTGCCATCCTGTATTTAAGTCTGTACTGAGACCAAGTTTCAAATCCAAATAATTTAGCTTTTTCATTTCTGAGAACAACAGTCTCTTGAAGAATAGGTAAGTTGCTAGACACAGCCCTATTGTTAAATGCTTTCCAAACTAGTTCTCTAGACTTTCTAACTGAACAATTTTCTAGAACAGCATTTACATCTGGATAGGCCATTGTCACAGTATATTTTCCAGATTTAAATTCTAAACCTCCCAGTTCCCCACCACTTAAACCTGTTAGCTCCGAGGCTTCTAAATAAACTTCTGATTTATCATCTGCTATATTTTTTGAAAAATTTATTTCTAAATCGATTAATTTTTTCTCAATTTCAATAAGTCTTAATTTGCTATCTTTTTCTAGATTGTGACCGGCATCAATAAAGTCTTTTTCAAGTTCATCGTGATATTTTTTAGACTCTGAATCTAGAGTACTTGCATCAATTAATTTAAATTTTTTATACAATTCCACATCAGTAGTTACCTCAATCAGATAGTTGCCTATTAACGATTCAGCCTTGTTGCCATAGTCTCTGATTTCTTCAGAGTTGCTTACGTCTGCTAAAAAAGCAACCCTACCAGATAAATCGGAAATAATTCTTTCAAATGAATCAAACATCATGAGCTCGGGAGTTTCAGAGTCTTTAATTTCTGAGATTATCGCGTTACTTTCTTTCAAAGAATTCTCTACTTCATTTACTAAATCATTTTTAGTTATTTTTGAATAATCGAACATCTATCTCCTTTGAGTTTTTTATGATAGTATTTGTCTTATGGATATCAAACTTGAATTTTGTGTAGTTTGAAACTACACACCTCGTGCAGTTAGCACGATTGAAGACATTTTAGAAATATACGGTCAAAAAGTTAAATCTATTAATTTAATTCCTGGGTCAGGAGGAGTTTTTGAATTTTATCTCAATGATGAACTTTTATACTCCAAGTCAGAGACAGGACGACATACAGAAGAAGGTGAGATTCTAGGTCTTATTGAAAAAGCACTTAGTTGAGTATTCCTTTCGACCTCTCGATTTTTGAATTAATTTTTTTAGCACTTTTATTGTTTATTTCTGCATCTGTCCAAGGAGTACTTGGGTTTGGTTTTGCGGTTATTGCCTCTCCAATTATTGTTCAAATAGAACCTGCGCTAGTCCCTCAACTACTTTCTCTTCTGGGGCTTCCATTAGCTTTAAGAGTTTTTATTAGAGAAAAATCTAAAGTTAACTGGAAACCAATGAAATTTCTTGTCGCTGGACGAATTATAGGGGGACCAATCGGCTTACTTTTTCTAATGACTTTAAATCCAGATTTACTCTCAATATCTGTTGGTGCAATAGTGTTAAGTGCGGGACTAGGTTCTTATTTTGGTTGGAATTTAAAAAGAAATTCTATAAATGCATTAATTGCTGGTACATTCTCAGGAATTTTTGGAATGATTGCAGCAATTGGAGGCCCACCCATTGCAATTTTATATAGAGGAACAAAAGGAAGTGAATTTAGGCCATCTTTAAATGCAGTATTCACTTTAGGAATAATGATCACACTTTCTTTATTGTTGTTTACTGGAAATATTTTGCAAGATCACTTGATTTTATTTATGTATCTAGTTTTACCAGTTTTGTTAGGAATAAGGTTTTCAAGCTCACTCTTTTCTAAAGTTTCAGACAAACTAATTGCAGATATGGTGACTTATTTTTCAATAATTTCAGGAGCTACAGTTATCTATAGGGTTTTATTTTAATTTATTTCATCGCTACTAATTACTAAGATGTGAACATATGTTATTCAAAGCAATACTCGCAGGGGTCTTATATTTTTTAAGCTTCCCGCCATTTGATTATTGGTATTTAATATTCCCCGCGATCTACTTTTTCTACGGTTCAATTATCCAAACTGAAAAAATATTTATCAAAGGATTTATCTTTGGATGTATAGCATACGGGGTAATTTTATTTGGAATTCAATCAATTGGATACGAAGCTTGGGTTCCTTTAACGATTCTTATGGGTTTAATGTATGGTTTCTACAGCAAGCTACTTAATTTTGCTGGAAATATAACAAATAATAATGTACTTGCTTTGGTAGGGGTTGTCAGTTCATTTGGCCTATTGAGGTCGTACTTTCCCTTCGGAGGCTTTCCTTGGGGATATTCTTCAACTGTTTTATTGACGGGTGTTTCTGAAGTATCCGATTACCAAGAAAATGTATTTTTTGATGTGATTCCAATCCTATTCAAAACCTTTGGACCAATTGGGTATTCACTTTTACTCGAAAGCTTAATTTTATTTATATTTCTGACATTTAGGAACAAAGAAAAACTTAGTTACATTTTTATAAAACTATTGATAGTGATAGTTGTTCTAACTTTACCCAACTTTTTTCAACAACCATCTGAAGTGAGTGAGCTAGTAAGAGAGGTCGAAGTATCAATAGTGCAAGGAAACAGTCCATGTCCAGGTGCTAAAAACAAATGTGAAAATGAGAGACAACGCATATACGACAACCATCTTTCTCTTACCAAACTATTAGGCAGTGAAAATATTGGAGAAGAGGCTGATTTAAGCAAGCTCATTGTTTGGGCAGAAAGTTCTAGTGGTTTTAAAAATGACCCCAAAGTAAATATTGAAACACTAAAAGAGATAGCTTTGGAAGCTGAAAGATTAGACTCCTCTTTTTTAATTGGTGGGGACAGACCATCAAATCCAGGAGAGTTTGAAAACTATGCTATTTATATTAATGAAAGTGGTCAAATTGCTGGAGAGTACCTAAAGCAACACCCAGTACCTTTCGGTGAGTATATCCCTTTTCGAAAATATTTAGAATGGATACCACCTCTCGCACTTGTTCCTAGAGATATGACTAGAGGATCCCAGCAGGAAGTGTTTACGAACGAAGATCAAATAAAAATATCTCCTGTAATTTCTTTTGAAGGCTCATTTGATAGGTACATAAGAAGAAGTGTTGACCAGGGTGCCGAAGTAGTTGTAATTTTGACTAATCAGGCAAGTTACGGTAAAAGTGGAATGTCAGACCAATTTATACTTATGTCTAGAGCTAACGCAATAGCAAATAATAGAGATATTGTACATGCTGCAATAACCGGTAAATCAGCATTTATTAGCGGGATAAATGGTAAAGTTTATTCTTCTTCGGATCTATTTACTGATGAGGTACTTACAGAAAAGATCAAAACGTCTAACAAGATGACCCTCTATACAAAATGGGGAAATTATTTAAATTATCTCATGATTGCCTTAGCTTTAGTTAGCTACTCTTTTCAAAATACCAAGAAATTGACTTTAAACAATCAGCATATTCAAAACCATGCATTTAGTGATAGTGACAAAAGGGCAAAATAGGTTTATAGTTCTGAATCATTCATAGGAAGACCCCGTGTAGCAGCAGCTTCGACTGTTCCTTCTTGAAAAGCTCTTAGTCCAAACTTTGGTAGGACTGCAAACACATGATCAAAGATATCAGATTGAATACCTTCATATTCAACCCAATCAGTTGTATTTGTAAAAGTATAAAGTTCTAAAGGAACTCCTACAGCAGTCGGAGCAAGTTGCCTAACTAATAGAGTCATAGTTTCAGTATTGAGACCATCATGATTTTTTAAATAATTAAGAAGGTACGCTCTCAAAGTTCCGAGGTTGGTAAGTCTTCTTCTCTCTTTTTCTCCACCAATTGAAGCATTATATTTTTCAATATCTAAAATTTTTTCAGAAAGATATCTACTAATTAAAGGCATCTCTTTTAATTTATCAATATCTTTATCTTCCATAAATTTGATACTCGAAATATCTATTGAGACGGATCTCTTTATTCTCCTGCCTCCGTACTCTGACATTCCTCTCCAGTTTTTAACAGAAGTCGTGACAATTTTTGAAGTAGGTATTGTTGTTATAGTTTTATCCCAATTCTGAACTTTAACTGTATGTAATGCGATATCGATAACATCACCGTCTGCACCATACTCAGGAACTTCTATCCAATCTCCATTCTTAATAATATTGTTCTGACCTATTTGAACTGATGCTATAAAAGATAATATTGTGTCTTGGAAAACGAGCAGTAAAACTGCCGTCAGTGCTCCTAAACCACTTATGTAATAACTAACTGGTTGGCCAGTAATTATTGCAAATATAATGATGAATATAAATGAGTTCAGAGCAATTTTTACTATTTGCACGTAGCCTTTTATGGGTTTATTTTTTAGTGAATTTATATTTTCGGAAACTTTATTCAAAACATTTAACATTTCGAGGAGTGTTAATCCAATGAAAAGTGTTAATAGTGAGCTTGAAACCCTTGAAGAAATTTCGGTATTAAAAATGTCCAAACTGAATTGTGGTGTTGCGATTAAAAAATTATAAAGTACAAAAACAAATACATAAGAAATTCTATTTAGAAACTTTTTATCAAGAAAAAGATCATCTATATAGGTACTAGTTTTACTTGCACCTCGTTTAATTATTGGAAAAATAACGGATCTGAGTAGCACATAAGAAATAACTAATACTCCAGCTAACAGGCCAAGTATTGGCAAATCTGATGTATTTAAATTACCCATAAGTTAATCCTACTCTAAAAACCTTTTTGTTGGCTTTCCCAAGGGGGTGGCGCATGATTTGAAAATTCCTCAATACTCGGACCCTCAAGTGACTGAAGTCTATTTTGCCCAATAATATATGAAACAACTAATAAGATAATAGTTGTTTGGTTTGAAGATAAAAGTTTTATTGTGACAAGTATTTCAGGTGAATTAAAGAATATTATTTGAAGACCACCTTTTATGAATAAGTATAAAGTCCAGATAATAGCAACTCGTGTGTAGGCAGGACGAACTTGTTCATGCAGGTACCACTCTTGAGGCCATTTTCGAATTGCTTTAGAACTATAAATAGTAAATGGTTTTTTAATTATTATTGAAATTAAACCGACAGTCGCAATTGAGACATCTCTCACTATCCCTGGAATAAAAAAACCGGAGGGACTTCCTTGGATTCTGGCCAACGCAAGAGCTACAAGTGTCCCAACTAAACCATAGAATACAAATTTTAAATTTTGTTTTTTTAAAATGCGATAAACAAACAGAGCTGATAGCAAAACACCTGTGTATAAAATTGCTTGGTTTAGAGTAACAAAATTATTTATGGTTACAAAAAATAGAGGTGCAATTACTGAATCAAACACACCTTCTTGGTTAAGATTTAATTCTTTTAATTCTTCTTTAATTTCTAGATATTTCGCGTAAAATTTTTTCAATTTATAGAAACTTG
>Ga0115555_1001761_pt1 | contig 14808 bp, 8 predicted proteins | sample COGITO_mtgs_1104_2_FD_87285 | JGI IMG/M metagenome (GOLD analysis project Ga0115555, IMG submission 87285) | Pelagic marine microbial communities from North Sea - COGITO_mtgs_110407 | ecosystem: Environmental > Aquatic > Marine > Epipelagic | place: Germany:Helgoland, sampling site Kabeltonne... | reverse complement strand
TGTTGTCGTCGCAAAATTACTTGTACTATTCTTGTGCCTGCTGCTATTGTTGTTGTTGTTGTTGATGTTGTTCGTGATGTTGCCTAACGCGCCTCTGTTTTGTTGCGCTCTGTTGCTCTTGTTGATGAAATTCTCTCCTCCTCCTCTATCTAAGAGCGAGGAGAAGATGTTGTTGTTGTTGTTCTCGTTCATCGTTGTTCTGTGATGAACGTTCATGATTTCTTATTCTTCTTCTGATGTTATTCTTCAGACGAGGAAGACGGAGGAGAAAAAAAGACGAAACCCGTCGTAAAGCGCTCTTTATCCGCGGATGTGTGCGTGTCTCTCTCTCTCTCTCTCTCTCTGGAGAAGGACTTATCGCGACGATGAGAAGAAAAAAGTAACGAGGGGTCTTAAAATCGAGATTTGTGTTTGTGATGAGTCACTCTTTCCTCCTTTTTTCGTATTTTTGAACTTTTTTTACACCACAGCTGGCAGTTATTCTAAAAAGAGTCTCATCGTAACCACCCCCCACCACTACTCTACCACCCCACCACTGCCACGACGAAGATGATGATGACGATGACTAACAACAACAACAGGATGATCTCTTCCTCCTCGTCCTCTTTTTCCTCCTTTTCGATGATGGAAAAATGTCCTCCTCCTCCTCATCGTCGCTCTCATCATCATCATCAAAAGTCATCATCATCATCATCTTTTTCCAGAAGAAGAGAGGGGAAGAAGAAGCTTTTTTCTTTGATGATTGGGAGGACGAAGAATGTCCCCAACAGCGTGATCATCATCGCTCGGGCGGCAAGAGCAGCAGCAGCAGCAACAACAACTGCGGGTGGTGACGAAAATGGTGCGGAAGTTTCTAAAACGGGAGGAGAGATATCTTCTTCAGAGGTAATAAAGGTGTATCCGTTAGCGGAACCACGAATTCCCCTAAAAACAGCAGGAGGAGAACAAATAAATAGTATGAAAGAGTTGACGGCGAAAGCAATCATCGGGGAAGTTTTGAGAATATCTTCGAGAGATTTTTTACCGACCGTGACGCTCGTCTTCGTCGCTGGTTTTTTCGCGCAAGCGTTGAATCTCGGAGGGACGTTCCTCTTAGCTTTGATACAGGTGCACGAGGTGGAAGTTATCGCGGCGACGTTCGTCGTCGCCACGCAGGCGTGGAAGTTTCTGTGTCAGTTTCTCGTTCGTATTGCAACGTTTAAAAACGCGTACGTTGGTGATAAGGAAGAAGATGGAACGATAGAAAAAGAAGATGATAACAGCGACGACAATACATACGCGAAAGTTAAACCAAAGTACGCGTACGGCGTTTTGAAGCAAGGTTTGGAGCTGTACAAATCGATTCTCATAATAGACTTGCGCCGAACGCTTTCGATCGCGTGGAACGGTATGATTACCATTCCTATTCCGTATTTGGGGTTAATGAGGTGTTTAGACTTGGCTCTTTGCGTTCCCGTTCGAATATTTGAAGGTAAACAAGGCGGAGAGAATTTGAAACGGAGCACCGAACTCATGCTCGGTCGGAAAATTTTGCTTCTCAAGACGTTCTTTTACTTATCTGCAATTGCATCGAGCGTCGTCGGATTAATTATTGGATTATTCGCCCTTCTCGTGCCAAGCTTAGCAACTGTCTTGCTTCCTCCGGTTGGTGCTGATACCGCATCGCTTGGAGGTGCCGCGCAGGGTTTGGTCACTGGAACCGCGTTCGAGCGCGTCTGGGACGTTGGAACTGTCACCGAGCGGTCGGCAACTATTCTTTTACTTATGATTGCCGTCGTGTTGAGTTTCTTCTTTACTCTTGGATTTCGACAATTAATATACGTGTTCCATCGCGAGGTAGCAAATCGCTGGATCCCACCTCCACCTCCGCCACCTCGAAAGTTGCCGGAGTGGGCGAAGAAACTGAAGAAGAAAGTGCAGTTTTGGAAAAAGGACGATGTGAAGAAAAGCACGTGATAGAAACATACCGCACACTGTAGCGTAATTGTAGTAATATTATTAGATTATTTAGAAATGTATGCGCGCAATAGGAATGTATATTATCAATTGAATTACTGGTACCGTGGTACGACGGCAGTTTTAAAAGAATAACACTCGAAACAAGAACTTGAGAATGTAATACCCGATGAACAACAGAACCATCATGGAGTACTCTGCCATGAATCTCAAGTTGACTCGAAAACCTCTTCGGCGTAAAAGACCGAGAGCGAGATCGATAACACCGAGAACTCCGATTTTTGCAATTGAACAGACCGTTTTAATTACGCACCAATAGTCTTTCTTGTTCGGGCACTCGTTCCACGTTTTGGTGACGAGCGCGAAAATATCTTCCTGGTCCACGGTTTCATTTCGCGTACCGTCAAAGTGTAAAATGGTGTTCAGAAATTGAGAAAGATACACGAGTATCCTCACCAAAGGACCAAACTCTGTCTCACCAATAGGTCGTTGCATCCAATCGCCAACGTATAAATCGCGTGCGCTTTTGATATTCGATTTTTTATTCCATTCGAACGACGAAGCACCGCCATTTTTCGCGACGTTCTTCGCCGATGCCGAAACTTGCGAGGCGGAGTTTTTGAGGAGCGAGACGTCGTCCAACTTTTCCAAGGGAAGCAAGTCAAATGCTGATTTGCGAAATTGTGGCACGAGCTTCCTGAGAATGCTACCCGAGGAAGATTCCTGGACGTCGCGACTGAGACGTACCAAAAGAGCAATCGTTACTTGAGGTAAACCTTCGGGACCTAAATCAAACATGATCAATTTTTGCAGTTGGTACTCGTCGTGTTGATTTTGTTGGCCTCTCATGGGCGTTCTGCCTCCTGGTGTGCCCATCATGCCAAGCTTCTTCCTCGATAGCGGGGAATTGAATAATCCAGCGTTACCCCCTAATCGGCTACTTCTATTTCTAAGAGGAGTGTGTTGTTGCGCTCCCGCGGGGGTTCTAGAACCGCCGAGCTCGTTTTCCGGCTTTAACGCCGGGGGATCCCAATATTCGAGCTGATTTTGAATGATTGGAAACATGTGATCGTACGGAGTCAACGTTTCTTGATTGTTGATGCGATTGGCAGTCGCTTTCAAAGGATCCTCGATGTATTTATTAAAGCCTTCCTCGAGAGCTTTGAGAACGAGAACCAAGTCTGGAGACTGCACGAGATTTTCAAATACTCGCGTTAAAATGAGCGCCGTGCCTTCGGGATCGCTCGGTACGAGCTTGCAACACAGTTCTAGAAAGTGTTTCATCAAGTAATGGTAAAACGGAACGTTCCCTAGAAGATGAGACATGTACTTTGAATCCTGCGGCTTGTGCGAGAAAGGAACGTTTTCTTTGCACCAAGGCATGATGTAAGTGGCCCATAAATTCGTGATCGGTTCGAGCGATTTCGTCGATTCAATCGGCCACAACATGAAAGCTTCGCGTAAAAATCTATACAACGGACGCTTCAAACCCTCTCGTGTGCGCAAAAATGCAGGAGAACTGTATTCTTTTTCTCCCAAATAAGAAACCAAAAGCGTGACGGCGTTGACTAAGTTGTCGTCCGGAGGATTGTACAAATACCTCGACCCGCTAGAGATGTCGCTTTCACTCAACCAAAACTCAATGAGAACGTTTACAATCATTTCACCTTCCGTGACAACATTACTTCCTAGTTTCTCGTTTGCATCGTCCGTTTGTCGAGGCTTGAAGAAATATTCGAGGTGCGAAATGAGCAAGTCTTGATACGGATGGTGGTTCTTTTTCATCGATGCTCCTCCACTACCGTTCAAACCAGCTGGACCACCACCACTGCCGCCGCTCCCGTTTGCACCGTTTCCACCACCAGACCTTATCGTGTGATGCAGCGCAGAATTCTTTATCGATGATAACGTTGAGTTTGGCCATCCTCTCAAAGAGGATGCAGGAGTAAGTACGTCGTGCGTTTGCGCGAGTGTCGGTCTGTGCGAGTGTTGGTGTTGCTGCATGTATTGTTGTTGGTGTGAAAGCGACGACGAGCGGTGTAAGGACGACGAACCTCCCGACCTACTCGTTATGTTTCCAACTCTTTGGACAAAATACGCGTTCCAAAAGAGAAAGTAATGATACAGTCCCAAATGCACTTGAAACCGTCCGTTTTGATCCTGTTTTATTTTCCCCCTATACAACGGGTTGCGATTTAATTCCATCGCCCCTTGTTGCGTTTGCAACATTCTCTGCGTCTTGGACGGCAAGCGCTCCAACGGAAACGCGAATTGGACCAAATTATTCGAATCCGCCGAGAATATCGCCTTCATCAAAGGTCCGTCGGGACTCAAAAACTTCAACAAAAGATGCACCGTTGCTTCGTTTTCTCTCTTTTTCTTCAACAAAGTCGAGGAAGAAGACGTATGAGATGCGTTATTCGTTCCCGCAGTTCCTCCCGGTGTTGTCCCGGACGCACTGCTCGTCGCGGAATAATTCAACGCTTGCAATCGCATGTTGTACACGCTTTGTAACCATCCACTCCCGCTCTCGTCAAAGTTGAATATCTGCCACAGAAGCGTCTGATAACACGTCGAGAAAAACTCTCTCAAATTCTCTCGGTTTTCTTTCAAACATCTCTCCACGGCTTGAATCGACTCGGGCAAATAATACGAAGAAGAAGAAGAGGAGAGAAACTTGTTCAACTCCAAAGGCGTGGACACCTCCTGCGACGAGGGAGCCCCCGAAGATGATGTCTTTGTCTTTTGTCCTCCTTGTCCTCCTGCGGTCGTCGTCGTCGTCGTCGTCGTCGTCGCCGTTCGACCAGAGTCTTTTCGAAGAGCAGCCGAAGATGACATTAATTTATTTTCGAAGCTTTCTGTGTCTGTTTTGAAGAGTTTTCGAATTTTTCCTTTGATGCCTCTTTCCTTTCTTTTTGTGGGAAAACTGCGTGGTGCTCGAAAGAGAGAATTTCAGGTTTTATATCCATCACAAACCACTCTCTCTATATATACGCGATGATGATGAGAGGTAGTAGTAATAGTAGCCAGAGAATGCGAACAACAACGATGTCGTCGATGAAGACGACGACGCGTACGATGACGGAGAACAAACGGCATCATCCTCGCGTCGCCAACGAACGACGAAAAGGAGGACGACGAGAAAAGTCCAATTCCTTTGTGCAACGAGTGAGCATTTTAGACGATGCGGACACAGAGGAAAACGAACAGTTGGACGAACTGGTTTCCAGACGAATCAAGAAATCTCGTTCGACTGGGCGGTTAGACTTGACGGGATTGGACTTGACGGAATTTCCGATGGAAATATTCGACGTTACGAACGACGACGCGCCTTTGACGGACTTGCAAATATCAAACAACAGGATATACCACATACCGGATGAAATAGGGGATTTGCAACTGCTCGAACGATTAGGATTAGCCGGGAATAGATTGACGAAGCTACCGGAATCCGTAGGAAAATTGAAGAGATTGCAAGGATTATGGGCGCATGGAAACTTATTGAAGAGCTTACCGGAGTCCATATGCAGTTGCCAATCTTTGCGAAACCTCTCCGTCGCCGGGAACCGGATACGAAAGTTACCGGAAAATCTTTCCCAACTCGTCGCTTTGGAAGAACTGAGCGTACCTGGAAATCAACTGCTTGAATTACCAAACCTAGGAAAGATGTTTAATCTTTCCGATATCGATTTGCACGGCAATTGCATCGAAGATCTATCCGCCAACGGGAACGATTTTCAGTTTTTGAAAGCGTTGGAGACTTTCAGTTTACAAGGAAACAGGTTGAAAAGCATTCCTGAGTCGTTGGGTAATTTGAAGCGATTACGAAGCTTGAACCTTGCGGAGAACAGAATTCAACAAGTGCCGGAAGAGTTGAGGAATTTACCAGTTCTCACGTCCGTGTGGTTGTACTCGAACGATTTGCGTTCCCTACCGAAAGAACTTCAAAAATCCCAATCTTTGCGACAGTTGTGGATTGAAAACAACGAAAATTTAGATAAAAGTGAACTCGAAGCGTTTATTCAAAACATGAAAGATGCGAGAATGCTGAAGACTTTAGGAATAGATACAGAGCAAGCTCGAAAAATAGGCGGTGGTTTCGAAAATATGAGCGCAATTACCGTCGCGGAAGTTCCGAATCGAAGCGATAACGCGGGGTATTTTAAACTCGTGAAATGGGATGGTAATAGATCAGCTTTAGATGATTCCAAAAGAGCCCCTGTCTTGATCGTATCATTTGGTAGCGCGCCAGGAGTGCCTAACTGGGGCGGTTTGTTGAAGAAATTGCGGAAAAGAGTTGGGGAAAGCGAAGGAAAGAGCTACGACGTCTTGTACGTCTGCGACGTGGAAAGAAGTTGGTACGCGGGGAACAAAATGACTGGAAACGTTGAAGACGAAGTGAGTAAACGGAGCAAACGATTAGAAGATATATGCTCGAAATATTCGAAAGTTTTATATCTCGGCGACTCGATGGGCGCGACTGCATCTTTAGCGTTCGCCGAGCACGCGACGAGAGTTTTAGCGTTTTGCCCGCAAGTAGATTTATTCGCCGCAAGTATTCGACCATCGAGGAGTGCAAATTGGATGCGACAATATAAGACGCTCTTACTTCAAGGAGCGCTGAAGAGCGAAGCAGATATCACTATTCACACCGGAAGTTGGACACACGACGTCGATCAAGCTTCGATTGTAGTTTATGCTTCAGAAAAACAAGCAGAGGATGCGGCTACAAAAAGAAAGAAAAGAATAAAGACGAAGATGCATCCGGTGAACAATCACAGACTCGCGCTCGTCCTTTCCGACGGCGACGAACTCGTTAATATCGTTAAAGAAGCTTTCGAAACAGAATATGTGAATGCTATCGCCAGCGGTTCCGGCATGGAAAAAAATTCAGCGGCGACTTTAAAGTTATTAGGACTCGCTTAAAGAAGAAGGAGAAGGAGAAGAAGGAAGACTTTATGTATTATTAGATTTGCGCGTTGTACGTAGTAAACTAGAGATTCTATTTCGTTTTGCTATTTATATTGCCTAATGATGTTCCCGAGCGAAACTGGAGCTAAATCTATTGCAGTTTCGTTATCCCTATTGACTAACTCTTTTCTAGCGCCCGAGGCGAGTAATGCTAAGCAGCACTCTTTCTTATTGAACATTGCCGCCAACATTAAAAGGGTGAATCCGTGCCCGTCACGATAATTCGGATCGACTTGTCCGCTACCCATAATAGTTTCTAAAGATGCAACATCGCCAAGTTTGATCGCTTCGCGTGCCTCGAGGCCATCAAAAGTGCGCTGTTGTTGTTGTTGTTGTTGTTGTTGTTGTTGTTGTTGTTGTTGTTGTTGTGATTCCAAAGTAACCGGATTCTCGCTCGATGTTGTTGTTGTCGTTGTTGTCGTTGTTGGTGATGTCAACATTGATGTCATTCCCATTGGACTACTCCCATTTTTATCTTCACTTGTTGGAGTAAACTTTAGTGGACTCGGCGACGCGGCTATGGTCTTGTGAAGCGCCGCGCTCGAAAGGTGAAACTCTTCCAACGATTTTTGTTGCGAACGCGAGCTACTCGTTACTATCGGCGTTTCTTCCTCCCACGAATCGTAGCCATCAAAGCCGTTGCTCTTTCTTCCCTGAGGCGTGGTATCGTAGTTCCCGCTCGCTTTACCGTTGCTTTTATTACCAGTGCTACCATTCTTCCCGTTCTTATCACCCTTCGGTATCGTCCAGTTCGTATCTCCCGCGTTTTCCAATATCTGCAAGGCACCAATGAAGGACGAGACTTCTGGCAAAGCATTCAACGTCCTGTCGTTCATGATTGTGTTCAAAATCTGTTCGAAAGCTGCTCTTCTCTCTTCTAAGTGTTGCGGAGAGACGATTAATACTTTCGGAGGAAACGGAGGTAATCGTGCACCTTTCGTCGAAGAGAAGGCGTGCAACTCTCGAAACTGAGAGAATCTTCGAAAACACGCGAACGGTGAAGATGCTCTTTGACTTTTATACTCTTTTTCCATCGCGCGATATTGTACTTCATCATCACCATCTTCGTTGTTCTCATCCAAAGAGACGATTTCAGTCTTCACGGGATAGAACTGTACGATTTTGTTGTTCACCGACTTTGCCACTGGCTCGGAAACCTTCACCTCAAACAACATCTCTTCTTCAAAAGTCAGTTGAGTTTTTTGTGATGTTTTTTTCTTCTGTTCGCACTCTTCAAACAATTTAATCACAACCTTTACTGACTGCCGCACGCATAAAACTCTATCTCGTTCGATGAAACCCGGAAGAAGAAAATGTTGAAAGGAGAAGAACACCACACTCTGAACGCTTTGAGTTACTGCGCGTTCTTCGCGCAGTTCTTTGGGTATTTCATTCTGAGCGGTTTAATTGAAGTGTGGTTCTACAGAAAGCAAAGCCAACAGGAACGCTCGTGGAAGATACAACCTAACGGACGGAACAAATGGCCTGGGATTAAACAAAGTCATAAAAACAACAGCTTCTTTGTACTTTCTATTCCTTTGCTGGATTTCTTCTTCTCGAGCGCAGGAGCAACGACAACAGCATCAACAACGCAGAGGCACTCGAAACACAAGACGTTTGCAACTCTGAATTTAGTCGTTTCAAGTCTCTTCGCTTTGGTGGTTACAGAGCTCACCGTGCGGGGAAAATCGAGCTTGAAAGAATCCACGATTATGAGTACCGATACGAGCGCGTGTGAAATAGGTATCGGCTTGTTCTATGCGCTGCTGTTACAGTCGACGTTGGAATATCCTTGGCACCGATTGATGCACTACAAATATTTTTATACGCGGATGCACAAATACCATCACGAATACAAAAGCCCGGTGGTATACTGCGACTTGTTCATTCACCCTTTGGAGGCTATCGGGTATTATTGTATTTTATATTCGCCGGCGTTTGTGGTGAAAAACTTACCGAAAGAGTCGTTCTTGTTGTACATGGCGATAGTAGGTGTATTCGGCGTTCTCGACCATTCGGGGGTGGATTTTCGCTTTCCTTGGTTTCTCTTCTCCTACGAAGCGAGGTTTCATGACTTGCATCATAAACATTTCAACGTCAACTACGCGTTCCCGTTCCAATGGCCGGACCGAATTTTTGGTACCCTCAAAAAAGTAGAGAAGTGAAAGTCGTACTTAGTCTATTTAGTCGTATAGTTTTTATTAGTTAGTTCGTTAGATTTGTCTTCTTCTAAAGTGTCACCCTTCTAAAAAACTCTCCTTTTTTTGCTCTTCTTTCTCTCAAGTGGACCTCAACTCTCTCCATATCATATTCTTCTTCTGCTTGAAATTAATCTCTCTCTTTAGAGTATCACACACGCCTGGGGACGAAGTGAAGTCACGCGCACACACAAACAGAGAACGGAAAAGTACTTCAACAAAAAGACTCTCAACAACAACGACACGTTTCTTTCGTTGGTGAAAAGTAAACAACAACAGAGAAAAGAAAGCGAGAGCGAATTGGAGGAGCGTCTGAATTTCAAACGTCTTTCTGTCCCCCCATTCTCTCTCTCTCTCTCTTCTCCCAACAAAATGACGAGCACGACGCCAAACAACAACAACAACAACAACAATAAAAACAACACGGCTTTGCAAATGATGCAAGCGTTTCGAAACACGCCTTCCATGGACTTGAACCATCTCTCGAGAGGCGAAGCCGAGCAATTAAACAGACGGTGTTTAGCGTTGGAGATGGAATGCGAGGAACTTCGTTTGGACGTGGAGGAGTTGTTGGAAGAGAAGAAAGACTGGGAAGAAATGGAAGAGACGCTCGATCGAGAGTGCGCGAAAGCGGACGAGGAGTTCAAAGAGAAGAGAAAAGAGTGGCTGAAAACGAGAGAGGAACTGGAGAGAATGAAGAAGAGTCACGAGCACGAGAGAACGCGGAGGAAAGAGCTGGAAGACGAGATGCGTTCGTTGGAGTCAAACGACTACGAAGTCACGAAAATGTCGCGAAGAAACGCGCAGTTGGAGAAGAATCTCGAAGAGATTTCGCATCAAGTGGAAGCGTTGGAGAGCGCAAATACCAAAGCAAAGAAAGAGATGAAGAAGTTGGAGAACGAACTCTCGGATTTGGAAGAAGCTTTGGAGGAGAAAACGGCGGAAGCGGAGGCGCTCGAGGCGGAGAAGAAAAAGCTGAAAAAATTGAACGACGAGCAACGACCGGCTTTGGAAACTACAAAACGTAAGATGAACGACTTTGCGAAAGAACTCGGGTACAAAGAAGAACAAATCGTGAAATTGGAAACGCAGCTGGAAGATAAGAGCAAAGAGTTGAAGCAAGAGGCGTTTTTGCGCAAGGAGCAAACGAACCTGTTGAACGGCGTACAAAAAGACATCCTCGCGAAACAAGACGAAATTCATAAACAGGATGTGCAAATCCAAAAGCTCGAGGCGGATAAACTTCACAAGTTGAAGCAAGCTGGGACAGAGTTCGAGAAAGAGTTAAATCTTCGCGAGGCAGAGGTGGGGAAAAAAGAGAAGTTAGCGGAGAAACTCCAAGCGCGCGTGGACGAAGTGGAGGAAAAGCACAAGAAAGCACTCAGCGATTTCGCCGCGAAAGAACGAGATTTTATCGCGAAAGAGAAGGCGCTGAAAGAGGAATTCGCAAAGAAAGAAAAACAAAGCTCGCAAACCGCGAAAGAACGAGAAAAAGATGTTGGGGAGGCGACGAAGAAGATATCGGCGCGAGAAAAGGAGCTCGAAGCCAAGGAAAAGACGATGGCGAAAGAGCTCGAGAAGAAGAAAGCAGAGTTGGAGAAATTGGTCAAGGAAGACATTGCCAAAAATGAGAAAGAATACGCGCAAAAAGCAAAGACACTGGAGAGCGAGAGCGAAAAGCTCACGGCGAGAGAGAAAGAGCTCGTGACGAAGGAGAAAAACTTGGAAAAGGAGCTTTTGAAGAAGAACGCCGAGTTGGAGAAATCGCTGCACGAGAAAATCGGAAAGAAAGAGAAAGAGACTTCGAACACGGCGAAAACTTTAGAGAAAGAAAGAGAGGAAATGACGAAGAGTTTAGCCGTTCGAGAAAAAGAGCTCGAGTCAAAGTATTTAGCGAAAGAGAAAGAGCTCGAGTCAAAATATTTAGCGAAAGAGAAGATCGATGCGAAAGAGCTGGCGCGAAAAGAAAAAGAGTTTGCAAAGAAACAGGCGGAGTTAGAACAACGCTTGGAATATGAAGCAGATCAACGTTTGCAGGAAGCAGCGGAGAAGGAGTCTGAGCTTAACGCGAGGGAGAAAGAGCTCTCGCGAGAGATTGCGGCGAAAGAGAAAGAGCACATGCGTAAGTTGGCCGCTCAAGACAAAGCGAGTTCACAAGCTGCCGCGGAGAAAGAGCGAGAAATTGCAGAAAAAGAAAAGGAAGTCCAAAGAAAGTTGCAGGCGAGAGAGAAGGAAGCCGCTGAAAAAATAGCTGCCAAAGAGAAAGCTGCTGAACAGAAGGAACGTAAACTTCGCGAAAAGGAGGAAGACGCGAAGAAAAAGTTGGAAGAGAAGGAGAAGAAAACGGCAGAAAAATTAGCGGCGCAACATAGAGAAGCGTGTGAAGCCGTCGAGCTCGAAAAGCGCGCGTTGACTGAGAAGGAGAAAGAGCTCGAAAAGGAAAAAGCAAAACTACGAAAGAGTTCCGGACCGGTTTCGCCAACATTTTTCTCATCGCTTTTATCGCCTTCGAGGAAAGCAACACCGCCAACCGCCAAGAAAGAATCAACAACGCCGGCGATTAGTCCAACGACGTCGATGAAGAAGACACCGAAAAATAGGAGCCATGTCGATGCCGTGGACGCCAAGAAAGCCAAGGTGGAAAACAACGCCTCCGCTACCATGGGAGCGGGCTTTTTGCAAAGCGTAAAGAAAGCCACGAGTGCTGGTGTGCTTGGTGTCGGGCAATACGCTCACTCTTGTTTGAAACCGTTGATTGGAGGCTCGCACGAAGAGTTTTCACCGCCGGAAGCCGCCGCTCCGAAGTCGGCTTCGAAGGAAAAAAGTGTAGTAAAAAAGTCCACCGCGGCAAAAGTGGCAAAGAAACCGTTTGAAGAGAACAAGTCGCCGCTGAGTCGAGCGATGAAAAGATTAGAAGATACCAACAGTGCTCCTCTCTCCGAAGTTGAGAAAGAGAAAGATGTTCCTTCGCTCAAGCGTCGCGCATCCATGGAACTTCCTATTCCAACTTCTGCTTTAAAGAAAACGCCTCCTCCTTCTACGGCCACGACACAAAGACGCAAATCGCGGGTCTGGGGAAACGACGACTCGAACGTAGCGGCCGCAAAGGCAGTAGCTCTGGCGACAGCGCAACCGTCGCCAAAGAAAGTTATCGACCCCAAAACAAAAGAAGAAGATGCCCCAGAGCCGAAGAAGCGTGGTCGCAAACCCAAAGCGAAAGCAGTGGAGAAAACGGTCCCGGTCAAGAAAACGACGACAACGAAAAAGCCAAAAGCGGCGGTAGCGGCGAAGAAGGCGACAGCAACGAAAACAACAAAAACAGCAGTAACAACAAAAGTAGCGAAAAAGCCAAAAGCGGCCACGGCAAAGAAGAAGAGCGCGGCGACTCCCGTGAAAGCGACTAGAAAATCTTCCCGCACGCGAAAGTAATTTCGCGCGCAAAAATATAACACACAAATCAACATTTTAAATCTATTCTACATTGTACAACCGATTCCTTTCAATTATCATCTTTTCTTCCATGGAATCTGTTTCTTTCTACCGACGGGATCTGCGCCTAACGCAACTTTTACTGCCTCTGCGAGAGTGTTACACTTGATGATCTCCATGCCTTGTTTTCTTCCAGCTTCTTCGTTAGCTCCAGTAAAGGGCATGAGCACTCGTTTGAAACCCATCGTCGCGGCTTCTGCGATGCGTCTTTCTGCTTGCATAACGGGCCGCAATTCTCCTCCCAAACCAACTTCGCCAAAAAAACACATATCAGACGGCAACGGCCTTTCTAGAAAGGAAGAAGCGATCGCCATGGCTACCGCAACATCGGTCGAGGGATCGTCTAGTTTCAAACCGCCCACGACGTTCACGAAAATATCGTTGCGTTGAACTCTCCTTCCTAAAACAAATTTTGCTAGCACAGCGAGAAGTAGCTGCATGCGCTCAAACTTCAAGCCGACTGCCGTACGCACGGCCGGCGCAACCATGCCACCACCCGAGTTATTGCCCTCTTCATCGTCGTAAGTCGACGATCTATCGTTACATAACGCTTGAACTTCCAGCATGAATGGTCGAGATCCTTGTAAAGTAACAGTCGGGGCCGCGCTAACGTCGTCAGAAATAATACGTTCACCCAAGAAGAGAGCGGATGGCGACGGCACCGGGACCAAACCTTGATCGGCCATTTGGAAGACGCCAACTTCGTCTGTGCTACCGTACCTATTCTTATGCCCGCGCAAAATACGCACGGCTCTGTCGGCGTCACCTTCTAAGTACAGAACTACATCTACGATGTGTTCGAGAACTCTAGGACCGGCGATATCTCCGGATTTGGTCACGTGACCAACTATGAACACGGGCATGCCAGACGTTTTCGCGGCGTGTAGCAACGCCGTCGCGCACTCCCTAACTTGGCTCACCGATCCAGGAGACCCGGTAGCATCTTCTAAAAATACAGTCTGAATTGAATCGACGACTAACGCCGATGGTTCTAATCGGTTCACGGCATCTAAGATATTTTCTAAACGCGTCGCGGAATATAAATACACGCCGTCCTGATTAATCTCCATGCGTTCAGCTCTCGACGCGACTTGTTCAACGGATTCTTCGCCGCTCGCGTACAAAACGCCACCTCCAGAGAACAGAGCTTCCACTTCCTCCATGGATTCCTCTCCCGCTTCGGATTCCTCGCTCGTCTTCGTCGCTTTCTTTACTTTTTTCGCCGTCTCGGTCGCTTCTTTTCCGAGAAGTCCCGCCAACTGCAATAAAATTGTACTCTTCCCGACGCCTGGGTCACCGCCGACTAATACTAAACCACCTGGCACGACGCCGCCACCTAAAACGCGTTCAATTTCCGAACCCAACGTCCCCGGCAAAGGTACTCGACGCATATTCTTCGAGTTTTTCGATTCCGGTTTCAATACTTCCTTCAACGCGCGCGGCGCGTTCGAGTCCGAAACCCACCCACCATTAACCGTGCTTTTCCTGTTACTATTTCTTTTGAAAATCAAAGACGAGGACGATTTCAGTTCCCTGTCGGTGTTGTTCGATTGCGCGCGTTGCGCCGCCGCCGCGCCAGCTCCGCCTCCAGATTTTCCTTTATTCGACCCCCCGTTCGCGTTTGAAATCGGTTCTCGAAAGACTTTCATGGAGTCCCACGCTTTACACCCGGGGCACTGGCCGTACCACTGCGAGTAATCTTCGCCGCAATCTTGGCACAAATATCGTTGTTTCGTCTTCCCCGCGGACGAGGAGGATCCCCCTCCTAACGCGGCTGTTGTCGATGTCGAGATTTTGTGATTTTTGTTTCCCAAACGAATGTGTTTTGTGCGTTGCGGCATTCGAATCATTCTGTTGCAGAACAAACTTCCGCTCGTCCGCCCTTTGAGGAGGAACGACGACGATAAAAAAGAAGAAGAAGACAAAGAAGAAGAAGTGGATATCATCATCGCTTTTCTGTTGTTATAATTATTAGCAGTGTTTCTACTGCTTCTGCCGATGATACATCTGCGCAACAGGAAGGTGCTTTGATGCGCGACTGCTCTAAACGCCATTTTTGTGAACAAACTTTTGGCGGGAAGTGTTTTAATACATATTTCAAAACATACAAAATTTCGATACTCGTTCTCATCTAACCACCACCACCACTACTACTACCTTCGTCCAACTCTTTCTTCTTCTTTGTCTTCTTCTT
>Ga0115555_1001754_pt1 | contig 14838 bp, 8 predicted proteins | sample COGITO_mtgs_1104_2_FD_87285 | JGI IMG/M metagenome (GOLD analysis project Ga0115555, IMG submission 87285) | Pelagic marine microbial communities from North Sea - COGITO_mtgs_110407 | ecosystem: Environmental > Aquatic > Marine > Epipelagic | place: Germany:Helgoland, sampling site Kabeltonne... | reverse complement strand
GATTCTTGCCAAATTGATTGCGTGCTTGTGCAAGATCCCCTCCGCCCCCATTTTCAGTCCCAAGCCAACGGCAAACCCCCAAACATCCTCAAAAACGTCGATAATGAGGGCGACCTGCTCCTCGTCAACGACGCCCCCATTTCCCAAAAGAATGACACTGTTTAGTTCAGCTACGGTCTTTTCAAAAAGCAAGAGTGAAATGAGGATTGTGGAATAATGTTTCGCTCCAACAGTCTGACGAGCTAGCTCATACGTTTCAAATATTAGTTCCTTGTGCGTCACATCGTCGTCATCTCCCTGACCTTCGCCGTCGACCCCGCCACTATTCATCCACAGCTCCACAAGGTCCGAAACTCTTCTGGCAACCTTAAAATGTGGAACTTCGTAATCTTTTCCCCCTCCTGAAGAGTCAAACTTTGTACCACACACGTCGCACTTGCTTTTACCATTGATTTCACCAAATTTACCAAAGTCTGCCTCCAATCCGCCTCTCTTTTCATTGACATTCTTGCTGTCCTCTCTTGGCTTGTAGCCACGCGTGGGAATGGGCTCATGAGCCAATTTTGTTGAAGCACTTACGTAAAAGACAGGATGATTCGCTTCCAGGTATGCATTACCCAAAGATTGGTCCTCGAATCGGAACAACCGCAAGACAATCTCAAAAAACGTAAAATCAGAGAATAGCCCCAAGTCCGAGGGGACTGGTGTGAGGTTGATGGCAGACTCGTCCACACCGCTAGCAACCATCAGGGTGGGGTACTTGTACCCTCGGTACTCCCCCCCCCACAAGAAGCCGACAAAGAATATTATAATTCGAAAGAAAAACATAATGCCACTGCTCCCAAGAATCACCAAAACCAGGCTGCCACTGCTCCCAAGAATCACCAAAACCAGGCTGCAACAAAGTGGACCGCTAGCGAAGATGCTCTCCTCCGCTCTTCTGTTCAGAAGCATGGCGGTAAAAACTGGAAGAAAATTGCCCTTGTGATACCTTCAAGAACCTCTGTACAGTGCCTCCACCGCTGGCAAAAAGTTCTGAGACCCGGTTTGAAGAAAGGTGGCTGGACGCCCGCAGAAGACGAAGTCATCAAGGGGGAGGTAGCGAAGAAGGGCGTGGGAAGCTGGACTGCCATTGCAGAGTCACTCCCCGGTAGGCTTGGGAAACAGTGTCGTGAGCGTTGGTACAACCACCTCAACCCCGTGCTCTCCTTTCTGCCTTTTACTGCGGAGGAAGACGAGATCATTTTGAGAGAAGTTGCTGAGAGGGGAACGAAATGGTGCGAAATATGCAAGCTGTTGACAGGTCGGAGCGACAACATGATCAAGAACCGGTGGAATTGCTCCTTGAAACATGGAAAGGGGTGTGGTGGCAGTGTTGCGAGATCGAGCAAGAAAAAAACTAAGGCTGCTTTAAAGAGCAAAACTGCAAAGAGTGTGGCCAAGTGTAGGAAGCGAAAATACCCTGGGCTTGATCAACAGGCCACAGTTCTGACACCAGTTACTGGACCAACATCTTCGGCTGCTATACCGGCGCCAACTACAATCAAGGCGCCAACTACAATCCCTTACAAAACTACAATCCCGGCGCCAGAGCAGTCAACTTTGTCGGGGGTACATGCGTATTCTTCACCTCTTCCTGTATCAGCCCCTTATCTATTACCACTCTCACAACAGCAGCAGACAAATTTGCCTGCCAGCTCCCTGAGTATGATGAACCCCTTCCTTCTTCCTACCTCTTACAGCCTGTCAACGATAGCCCCGAATTTGGTTACCCCTCCTTCAGTAACTTTTGGGGTAGTTCCCACTTTTTGCGCACCCTCGGGCAGGCCACCTAGCACCAGTGGCAGCAGCAGTGGGAGTGAGGACAGTATGGCAGGGTGCTTTGGTGGAAACGAAATGACGCTAAGCGAGGCAAGCGGGCTGATCATGCAATGGCGACAAAGCTGAAGACGGCCTTATGGATGGCAATTGATATCAATTGGTGGACATGAAAGACACTTTTAGCGTCTGCGACGCTGAAGTGATAATGTTTTTTAGTGAACTAATACGCGTAAAATTTGGGTTGCCAAAGTTTCTTCTGCCCTGCTTTGTTTTCAATCACTCTGATGGCAAAGTTCTGCTGACTAGTGCTCAAAGCATTGATGAGCCTGAGGTCTGGCTCCATTAGAGTGTTGACAGGCCCAACTCGCAAAAATCTCTGTAAAATATTTATCAAAATTATTTGGGGGGTGCGGCGAGAGCTGCCTAAGCCAGCAGCGCTACACCAAGCCCTTGTACTCTCCCCTTCGGGGGGGGGGGCTCTCATTTATCGAAATCAACGGTTCTTCGCAACCAATAATTTCTCCAGCTTCTCCTGCAGCATCTTGTTTTCACGCCTTAGAGTTTTCAACTCACGCTTCAGTTTATTCGTCGTCTGGCTATCTTTTGTGTCTTTAACGGCAGTGTCGTCGTCTTTCCCTAAAAACGATGCTGCTAAATCACCAATCTGGAGGGGAATCACCCCTATCCCTACCAAGATGCTCGCACAGACAACACACCGTCCCTCAAACGTGACGGGTACTATATCTCCAAACCCAACAGTCGTGAGCGTGCAGAGACCGAAATAAAGCGTTGTGAAGAAGTCTGAAAACGCCGGATTTACCGTTCGCTTTTGGTGTAGAAAAATTAGTTTATTTGGGAGCTAGCTGGCAAGTTTAGGCGTCTCTACAAAACACGGTAGACTCACCTCGCATTCGTATATCAGCCCTGTTGAGATGAACAAAAGCGTAAAGAGACTGGAGAAAACCCGAGCGAATTGTAGCTGTCTAAGATCGACCTGTTCTATTCCGAGTTTCTGCTCGATCTTGAAAAACTCCTCTGGATCGAGAAATCGCTGGATTCGGAGGATTCGTAAAAGGCGGAGGAGCTGAAACGAAGCCAAAGTTGGAGATGCAGGCATCAACAAGTTGAGAAGATTTGGCACAAACGATATTAAGTCAATCAGTGCTAAGGGCGACATGAGGTAGCTCGTCGAGAACTTAGCAGCGTATCCTCTCAAGCAGTATTCAACAAAGAAAAAAGCAGAAATGCCTTCCTCTGCATATCTGATCATCTCAGTCTCGGAACCACCAAGTTTTAGAGTGCCAAGGGCGTATAGGAAGGCCGTTAGAATCGTGGCCGCGCCAGAAAATATTTCAAATTCCGGCGACGACAGCACTGAGGTCAGGGAAGTGGTTTCGGTGTCGTCTGCATCGTACTTTTGGATGCTGTGCAGAGCTGTCTTTGTTGCTGTCGTCGCTGACGGAATAGGATACCCAGGGTTATTGCTACCAGGCCAACGACCCAGTAAGTAACCCCTGCCTCCATAGCGATTAGATGACGAATACCGAGTAGATAAAGAATACCGAGTAGAACTTTTACATATTACAGGTGGTGCGGAGAATGAGTGGGGCACTCTGAAGAGGTCAAAACTAGAGCAAGATGACAGTGCCAAAATGAAAATTTCAAGTACCTTTTGCATATGGAAAAAACTTCTTGCTCTTCAAGTGAGAATGCCGATACAATAAAGAATCTGAAAAAATCAGGAAAACAAGACAAAGGGGCAGAAGAAAGAAGTTGAGTGTCACCGACACGCGCGCAGCCAAAGAAGCAGGTTGTGACAGTTTATAATCGATTTGTGTAAATTGCAGAAGAAATGGACGTTTTAAGGCTGGCAGGTCATTAAAAACTTTGTTATGAAAGGGAACCAATACAAAACAGTTTGAGAGAAGGGAAAAACATTTTCTCGGCAAAAGAGTTTAATGGGGGCTTAAAGTTAGCTCATTCTTCTACCCCACCATGCCTGACAACCTCTCCGAGGTGGCGGAGAGACCCGCTATCGGTGTGCCGGTAAAAGATACCCTAGGAACGAAAGCTGGGACATCAGAAACTATAAACGAGGCTGTGAATACAAGAGCAATTGGGAATACAGAACATTACGCAACATTTTTGCAGATATTTACATCTCTTCCTCGTGATGTGCTGGATACGATTTGGCAACGCTGCGATGGTGTCATGGAGAGGGCAGTCGATGATGCTTTGGCGGTTAAGAGGGAAGTGAGCCCTAAGAACAGCAATGGAAGAAACGGAGGCAGCTCTATCTTGAACACACCGGTTCATACTCCCCCTCGAATTAGCTCCCCTTCGCCTGTGGCAGAATGGCTCTCAAATAAAAACGAAAAGAACTATGACAAAGATGGTGACAAAGATGGTGACAAAGATGGTGACAAAGATAGTAAAAGCAACAATGGTGCTGCCCCAGCCTTTCTGCCCTTTAACTCCCCCCTGGGCAAACGTTTGTCGATACTACATACTGAAACGAGTGATCGTCCTCCACCTGAGTTTATTCAACCTCAACCGAACACGACAAATCGAGAACAACAGAACAATAATAAATTCCATGTTCCTTCCTCGTTGCCTTCCGGTTTTCTCACGATTCCAGAGTCGCACGCCCTCAAATTGCCGTCCTCGCAGCCGCCCTTCGATTTGCAGTGGACTCTTGTCAGTGCTCTTTTTAAATCCATCACCAAACAACACCGTTCGCACTATAAATCTCGTCAAGCTCCTCATGAGGATGAACAGCGCTTTGTTTGCTTTTCGTTAACAATGCGTGAGAGGGTTCCAGGAGGTGGTTTGGGAATGACGGTGAGGGAGGAAGCGGGAAAGGTTTATGTACACGTAGTCCCACCCTGGACTAATTCTTCCTCGAAGAATTCGATTTCAGACGAACTCAAACCGCGTCAGAACGATCTCATTCTTGGTGTGAATGCGACGGCTTTTCTCCAATCTGCTGTCGCCGGGGATACAACGACGAACAAGAGCAGCAAAGTTGCATCAGCTAAGGAGGTCCTTGAGGGAGCTGTGGGAGAGATTGTAAGGCTAGTGGGAAGGGGACGAGGCGGTGATGGCGGCAGAGGGGCTGTGGTCATGCATTTCTGCCGCGAAAAACGAAAAGAGGGTGATGATGGCGATGTTGGGGAGCCAGTTGCGAATAAAGAAGAAAAAGCCAGGCCAGCAGATAAATCAGAACCGCTGCATCCATTGGTTGCACACCTTGTTGAGCGGCAAATACTAACGAGCCAAGACTCAACAGATTTAGCGTCGCGCCTATGGAGGCAGTATTCTTGGAGAGCGCAAGAATGGGAAAGATCCTCTGCGCGGTGGATTCGCATCACGGAGGAGAGTTCGGGAACGTCCGCCTTTAGCAAAGTTAGAGATATAGCAAAGGTGGCGCCGGATCCGCTTGGTGATAATTTCTTAACAACTCCTCTGGGATGTAGGGCTGCGATGACAAGAGGCAATGAAAGTGGGAGCGATGCCGATGCGGACGCAAATGATGAAACTCCGGCGATATGCGTTGTGAAAATTCGAAAGCACTTGTCCGTCCGGATAATTGCTTGTGTGGAGCCACCAGCACCGGTGTCTGGCAAGAACAAAAACAAGAACAAGAACAAAAGTAAGGGCGATGCGATTGCCAACCCCCCTGATGAAGGGACTCACTACACAATATGGGTGTACAACTCCACTACAAACACCGAATGGACTCTCGCTGCGCCTAAATCCTACGACGACTTCCTCCGGCTCCGAAACTTTCTTATAGCGACTCGACCGAGCATTTCTCAAATCCCTTTTCCGAAACGCGCCGGCATACTGACAGATCTCACTTCATCCCTTCTGTCCCCTTCCTCGGCTTCAGCGCATCACAATTTATCTCACGAAGAAGCTCGACGAGAAACTCTCGAAAAGTTTCTCCGGAAAGTTGTAGGCCTAGTCTTTACTAGCGGCTTTTGTGAGGGAGGGTATGAGTGTTGTCTCGCCATGCAGAGATTTCTCCAATGCAATCCGTCTGGTTCCATCGGGGGCGATGACCGAACTACCTCCAACAGCGAAGACAAAGATGAAGATGAAGATAAAGATGAGGGCTGCGTCAGTGGCAATCGATCCGCTACACTTGTAAAAGCTGTCCAGTGCTATGTCGCCCGAATATTCCTCCTCCCACAGATTGACCAGCTCATCACCCACTTTGTACTCTCTTGCAAGGCGCAATCTCCGAGCAATGCAGAGCTGATCAATATGGTAAATTCAAAAGGCCATGGAGAGCTGAAGAAGAGCGCAGAGGAACAAATGGAGCGTGTTCGTGGATTTCTGGAGCGCATGGAAGACCTGGTTATGCGGGGAGGGGAGGCTGATTTGGATGAAATCAGGAGGTACTACCACATGGACAAGGGCTCATCATCGTCATCAAATATCAACGTCACAGAGAATAAATTCGTGCGGTTTGGGATTCGGAAGCAGATCGAGGTGGAAATCTACGTTCCCCTTCGCTCGACTCTATCCAAGGCAATTGTCAACGGGTGGAGATTCGAGGACGTGCAGGTCTCGACAATGATGCGTAAACTTCGGAATGAAGATCAGACATTCTTTAAAATTCCTGTGGAAAATCAGAGATCTTGCGAATGGAAGTCAGCGTGTGAGATTTTACGTGTGGGGGCCAAGAAGACGTTGCCATGCGAAAAACTGGCCGCGATTGTAGATTGTGCCGAAGAAATCACCAAGCTTCACGGGTTGGCGGAGGAGGTCAGCCAGCTCACAGCGGACGATCTAGTCCCGATTTTTATTTTCGTGGTAGTTCGTAGTGACGTAGAAAGGCCATTGAGCTTAATCAGTCTTTTACAGAACGTTTGCAACTCAGACAGTCGAATTGGGGAGATGGGATACTATCTATCAACATTTGAGGCCGCAATTAACTATGTTCAAATGCTGATGGCGGAGGACAGCAATGGCGAAGGCAAAAATACTAGTGATGACGGTAGTGAAGGAAAAGTAGGGCTTGAATTTGAGGCTGAACTGCCAGATAACAACGCCTCGATAGAAAAGGTAACTAGGGATATGAATAATGCCTTGCAAGAGACTGGCTTTATAACTTGACACAGGCACACCTCAGCACATCATCGTCACCTACAAAAAAATTTCCTTCTTATTCTTGGTTATTATTGCAACCGTTTTGCGCGAAAGCCTCCTCGCAAGCGTAGTTGCCGCTCTCAAACCCTGCTGTGGGGTCGGGAGGGGCTCGCCGAACTTCCTTCCCCATGGTTCATAACGAGTTTAACAACCTTCTCTCCGGTAATGATATCTTCCTCGTTGATTTTGAAGGAGACATTATTGCTGAGCGTCTCGATATAAGTCTCCGTTGCCTCTATGTCGACGCTCACAAGACTCGGTACTCTGATGCTGGTCCTAGAGAGGACAAGTTCTACCCCCCTGACTTTCACAGCATCTGCAACAGGTTTGGCTGCAATGTCAATAATCCTTCCCTTTCTTTGGTTACTAAAAGAAACGTCGCACTCCACAGGTTCTATCTCTATATCATCACCCTTGTCTAAAGCGTCGATGACGTTACACCTGACCCTAAATTTTCTGTTGATTTTCTCATTAATTTCAGCAGAAGTTGAAGGTCGGGAGACGACACATGAGTCTTCTTCAAGAGACTTGCGGTATTCTCTTTCAGGCGCATCTGTCGTGTCAAGCTTTCCTAGATGTTTGCGGACGCTTGCCCTGCGTTCTCTGGTATCATTTTCTCCATCCTGGCCAACAGCACCCTCCCCCTGATCTTTTATGAGCGAGTCACTGTAATTCAATGCAAGAAGACGCTCTAGTATTTTGTCGTTAACGTTGTTTTCAGAGTCGTTGTTATCACTATCATCTTCGTCGTCGTCTTCTTCCTTCAAAACGTCATGTATGACATTGCGATTCCCACTACCTACCGCCACAGAATGTTCAGCGATGAGCTTTGGATTGATGAATTTAACCGACATTCTGTCATCATCGTCAAAGGTCACATTGGCGTAATCCAGCAGTCCCCAAGCTAAATCAAGCAGCTCATTTCTGGTGGCGTTGATCTCCTCTTCGCCATCTTCTCCGATCAAATGGGCATTCTTAACATCTAACACCTCGCGGGCGCCTTTCACCCCTAAATCAACCCAACAGTCAAGATGGATGTTGTTGACTTCGTGAATCTTCTTGGAGGTAACATGGATACGAATTTTTCCGTTCCTTTTTTTAATGATGTCAACTGACGCCTGACATCTTGCCTCCGCGTGTCCGTTGCGTAGTATTGTCACCCCCTTGTTCTGTTTCAGCAAATGGAACTCTCCTTTGCTCGGCATTATAGAGCTCATTTGTCTCGTGAATCTTTTCCGTAAATCGGCATTCGCTTTTGGCGGCTCTTTCGATCCTTCGACCATTTCTCTGTTTAGATTTTTAGCGCTGAGCGCCTTGACATCTTTCATCGCCGCCGATCCAATCTGCTTGAGATCCTCGTGAGCGTTGACCTTCCTTGTGTTGGGAGAGAGGATAGAAGGGGCAGATTGTCCCTTCTTCAGGCTTGGGGGAGACGAGGGTTGACCGTCAGCTCTATTCGAATCAACCGACACCATCTCTTTCTTCTCCTTTTTTGTCTCAGGACCCATGATTGCCTCTGGAATTTTGGTGATATTATTCTTGGTGACGTTCTTACTACCCCTGGAGGCCCATTCGGTAGTAATACTTCCGCTTAGCGTCGATTCTACCTCTTCACTCTCACGAATTTCATCATTCAGCTTCCTTAAGCCACGCTTGCTGACCTCGCTGATGCTACTCTCATCCCCCTCATACTTAACCATCCTCAGCCTGTTAACAATTTTGTCATGATGGATCGAATCCTGAAGGAGCTGCTTCACGTCGTGGTCACTCTTGACACTGAGCATTCTCGCAAGAATCTGCTTGTTGGCGTGCGATATTCTCGCCAACTCTTGCGAGCGACGGATGGCATTGAGGGATTTCTTTGGGCGAACATTCGGCGAGTTCTCCCCACCACCACCACTACCGGAGGTGGTGATGATTTTTGTCATTTTGCGAAGGAGGAGCTTGTTGCCTCGCATTATCTCTCCATCTCTTTCCCTCCGCATTTGTTTTTTCTTCTGTCGGAGCTTCAGGTGTTTCATCTTTGAAGTCTGGGGAAGAGTGTTGTCTAAGGTACCTGTTCCGAGGGTCCGAGATTTTATGGACGATATCTTGGCATGATGGAGGCTCTTCAGCCGATCCAACTCTAGATTCTTCAGATAGGGCTGCGGGATTTTCTCATATCCCACACGCCCTCGGTACATCTTTCTGTTGGTGTTGCGTGGGGGGGTTGGGCTGTTGTGATATAGATGCAAGAAAAGTATAGGATTAATATGTCTATTTGACGTTGCAACAGGATGTATTTGGTGAGATTTGGTGATAGTTTCCCTCGATTTGTTGCTTTTTGGGGGGGATGGCTGCTTTCACGAGCTTCCGAGCTCCGAGCTTTCATGCTCGGACTCTTCTGAAGCAATACAAGGTCACACATGAGCACTCCGAAACGAAAAGTCAAGAAGAAGGCTACTGGTGGGTCAATTGGTTCTCCCTCGGCAATCCCTTCTCCTAGACCGTCCCCATCTCGCTCAATCAAATCACCAAAATCTTTGAATTCAAGCAAAAAGAAGAAGGTGGTCAAGAAGAAGAAGGCTTCAGATTCCCTCGACAAGGGTAGAACCGGAGATGGTGATGATCAGAGTTTTCCCGTTGCAATTGCTGGTACCGCCGACATTGTTCGGAATAGCAATGACAGCAGCCTGATGAGTTTGTCAATCCTTTCTACCTCCCGAGAAGAATCGATGGAGATACTTCCCCCTCCACCCACTGATGAGAGTGGGCGAAGCAGCAAAACAAGGCGATCGATGGGGCGATCTACAATGTCTTCTCTCGCCTACTCTCCGTCCACAAAATCTACCGCAAAATCCATTAAAATATCCACCACAGCTAAAGAAGCTGCTGAAGCCAAACAATCCAAAAGTAGCCCCACCGTGAGTGGTGCCGTCGGTGTTTCAACTGAAAAACTTTCGTCTCTGATGAGCTTTCTTGATGGCATGGAATCTGGCAACCCGGCCTCGGTGCAATCGCCACAGCGATCAGTCAATACTAAATCAACAACACTGAGCTTCAGATCTATGGTACGAGAAGGGAGGAAAGATATTGGGCGAGAAGAGAAATTAGTACGCGATAGCGTTGCCCCTGGGAAGAAGTGGATCTGGGATGATTGGGGGGCTGATGATGCTAACAGCAGGAGCGTGATAGACGACAATACAGAGGAGAGCCGCTATTTGTCTGTTTTGGCTGGTGAGGAATCATTCAACGCTCCAATTGACGGTAAAGACAGCTCCGACAGAGACGCCGACAGTGATAGTAGAAACAACAATGTCAGCACTATCAACACCAGCACCATCACCGATAAGTACAACGACGAAGACTTCTCGATCGATGACTCGCACAACCCACCGTTGTCCTCCCTCACCCAAGCGACCACAACATCTACTCACAATCAAATCAAGCAGAAAATCCAGGCGATGAGGGGCGAGCTCGAAGAGAAACGGCAAGAAGTGATTGCGCTTAAGGCTTCAATCGCGCGAAAAACTTCCAGCCACTCTCGAGTTCGCAAGCAAATCGAGGAGAGCTGGGAAGAGAGGATCAGAAAGCGGAGGGAAGAGGCACGTCAAACTAAGCGGAGGCAAGAAGAGTTTGCCGAGAGGCTAGAAAAAGACTGCGAAATGATCATAAAACGAAAAGCAGGTCTCGAAGAGGTCTTGCACTACAGGCTTGAGAGCCGCACTGCCACTGTCGATACAGCCAAAAAGGAGGTTGAAAAGGCAATGAAACTAGAGAGAGAAAATTGGCTTCAAGCGGAGAGAATCAGGCTAGAGCGGCTCGCCGACGCAAAGTCGCAGGACCTCAAAAAGGACGCCGTAAAGGCACTGGAACCTGAGCTAGAGAGACTGCTGTCTGGAAACAAGCTCGACCTCAAGCAGCGCCGGGAGGAAGCGGAGGAAATGTTCGAGGCGTTCAAAAACGAGCGAAAAAGGGAAGCTCAGATCGCTCTCGGTGAGGAAAAGAGGAGGCTAGAAAACGAAGCTTTAGAGGAGTCAGAAAAAATTCGTTCTCAGCAGAGTATTCGCCTCCTACAAACTGCAGAGAGCCACGAGCAGGACCTGAAATCTGCCAGGGAACTTTGGAACAGAGAAATGGAAAGCGAGCGACAGAAATTTGAGAGCGAAAGGAAACGACGGAACAACACATACGCGTCAGAGCTTGCCGAACTGCGAGAGATTGAGGGGGAACGCCTTGCCGAGATGTCCCGCGCGCATGAGCAAGAAATGAAATCGATCCATGAGAAGCGGGAGTTCGCCATCGCCGAGAAGCAGCGACAAAATGCTGCCGCCAACGAGAACTGGCAGCGGCTGAGGTTGGAAGAAATTCGTGAAGACGTTGAAAAGCGAGAGCTCACGCAGATCAAAGCACTGAGAGAGCAGAGCAACGCAGAGTTGGAAATGGTGCTCTCAAGACTGGAGGCACAGAGTGCCAACGAAGTTCAGGGAATAAACGACGACGGGAAGATGAATCTCGAGACCAAGAAGAGTGAATACGACAAAGAAAAAGAAAAAATTAAGGAAGAAGAGGCCGTCATGATGTCTCGTTTTGCTTTGGAAAAGGAGAAGGAAGAGATATCGCGGGAAGAATGCAATCTCTTGAACAGCCGAGTGACGGCAATGGAGCGCCGCGTGGCCTCGTCTGAGGAAAATCTGAAAAAAGAAAAGTCCAGGTTGTCGCTCCTCACGGCAGAGTGCGAGGAGAAAATCAACAGAGTGAAGCATGGACGGGCGCGGGGGGTCGAGTTGCTAGAGCACCAGCTTAAGAACTTGCAGCTGCAGGTCGATGATCTCACAGTAACACTCGTTGACACCCGGCCGCTACACCAAGCTGAGTATGCTAAGCTAGAAAAAAAGAACCGAGAGGAGATCGAGAGTGTAGAAATCCGAGTGGCTACCATCATCGAGGCGAAAGAGGATCTTCTAAGGAAGAAAGAATTCGAATATAAGGAGGTCTGCAACGAGGCACAGCACCGGTTGAATGAATTAGACGTCTTACGGAAGCAAGACCTCGAGACCTTGTAATTATTTAACTGTCGTAATGAATTTATGTATGGCGACACACTTTCGTTTCTCAATCTTACATCTTCCCGCTTAAAAAAAATCAATTTGCCATTGGGTTTTCTACCATTTCTATAAGGGAGGACTCTCTTAAATTGTTCTGTTCCCCTCCCCTCCCACTAAAATTATACAATGAGTCGAATTTCTCCCGCCGTAAACTATCGATCCTTCTGTCGCTGCTATCAAATGAATCAATAGATGAATTAGTCAATGGTAGGTTCGCCTCGGTATTGGTGCCTCTTTCTTTCCCTTTGCAGGACAACGCAGCAGCAAGGAGACACATGAGTAACCCTGTCAACCCAGCCCCAGCAAAAATTGCCTCCTTCCAGCACCCCTTCCACCCTCCCTTTTCACCAGCAACGCACTTTTCCCATCCTTTCTCAACTTCCCTGATCACCCTGTCAGCAAGCCCTTTCGCCCCTACACCTTTCGGGAAGGCTTCCTGACGGAGGATGACATGGGTAGTGGGTTGTGATGAAGGACCTATGCTAGGGGAGTTACTCGGGAAGGCACCCGGCTCGGCACTCGGCTCAGCACTCAAAGATAAAATACTGGAGGCTATACTAGGGAAGACAGTCGGTGAGCTACTTGGCAAGGCACTAGGATTTTTACTCGGAAACAGAGTAGGCTGCGAGCTGGACGGATTATTGGTCGGTATCTCACTTGGCTGCACGCTTGGCGAGGCGCTAGGTGCCTGGGTGGGTGTCGTCGGTGAGCTACTTGGCAAGGCACTAGGATTTTGACTCGGAAACAGAGTAGGCTGCGAGCTGGACGGATTATTGGTAGGTATCTCACTTGGCTGCACGCTTGGCGAGGCGCTAGGTGCCTGGGTGGGTGCTTGGCTAGGCGACTCTGTAGTCACCGCACACTCCCAAAGCCTCTCTCCCGTCCGATTCGCCCTTTGCGCCTCGTACAGTGAGTTCGGGAATACGTGAATCCCGTTAGAGTCGTGTTGTCCTTCGCCATCGACGGTTCCGCCTCTACCCCCAATGTTATAGTTCCTAGCGATGCCGGGGTCTTCGACTACAAACTCAAGAGTACTTTCGTGTGTCTCTAGCGCTACACAGTTCCAAAAGGTGATATACGCTCCCGACCAGCCATGTCCGCTTCCCATAGCGCCTCTATCCCACGCCCGCATGGAGCCTCCCATGATGCGATCGTAAAGCTGCCCCTGAGCGTATCGATGGTGTGGACCAATGTCGGCGTAGGCGTCAAAAGCAGAACAAGAGACGAATGCGTTCGGGCCGGTAACCTTACTACCGCTCACATAGTCGTGTCGCCCGTGGTAAGACACCAAATCCTTGAAAAGAGTCAAGGAGCCATCAATATTGAAAGAGTATCTCCTGCCCCCGAAGATTCGAGATATGGGGGAATGAGACGAAGACTTTTGAGCGGTAACTTTCTGAGAGTTCTTCGTTGTGAAAATGCAAGATAGCCATTGGTGATAACACCGTACATCAGATACCCACGAATCACTTACTGAGTCAATGTGTATCATTGTTTTGGCGTGATTTTCTTCTCCCTCGGTGTTTTCCGTGCCACCAGGTTGATTAAACGTTGACTTCATTGTCAAATTGTGTATTCCGACTTCTTTGATCCTTCCGCCATGGGACCATGTCACCCTCCTAACCTTCCCCCCGCCCTCGTTGGCTCTGATATGGTGAGGTAAAGGGTGGTCAAGAGTAAGTACATTGACAGTGATTGCATCTTCCCCGTCTCCGATTTGCGCCACTTTAACGTCTACTAGGGTCCTTTCCCACACAAGCTCATAATCCCCTGCCTCCCACTGGTAGCAATCGGGCTCCTCGCAATCTGGTATCTGATCCATCCCAATCTCCCCGATCCACTCGTTTGTACTTATCCTGACAACCTCCACAATGTCCCCTACCTCAAATCCCCCTCCATGGACTACCTGTACGACCCTCGCACCAGCGTGTACATTATTATCTGTTATATCCTTCTCGCTGCCGGTGACGGCTGTCTTTCTGGCGTCCGACTGTCCACCGACTATAAAAAGCATAAAGTCCGCGGAATCACTCGTCGCCCAGATCGTAGTTCCTCCAGTTGGACCTGTCCCTTCGCCCCTGACGATCGTTTCAGAAGAATCGATCCGAAGTGACGATGAGACGAAGTAATCACCGGCTCTGAGCAGGACCACGCCTCCGAGGTCTAGCGCAGATTGAATGGCGGAGGAATCGTCATGGACGCAAGAGGAGATTTTGCGATAGCCGGAGGAGTCAGGGAGGGTCTGAATGCATTCTTCGAAGGTGCCAGACGGGGTCAAGACGGTTTTAGGTGTAGTCGTTATGTTAGTCGGTACGGGAACGTCACCGCTACGGTACCCAACTGTGCTGTAATCGATCATTTTATTTCCATTGGAGTCGGCAACGTAGTCGAGATCAATACCACCGTTGGGACGACATTTTGCCGTGGCAAAACGCGACTGGTGTAGGTCTGTCACCATTGACGTCGTCGGAGACAATAAGGAAGGTGACAAAAAAAAAAGTTTTCGCTCACGTACGTGGGCTCCTAAATAAGCTAACATACATAATTAAGAAGAACGTGTTTTACTACACTCACTATTCTCAGAACCCAAGAAAGTCCATCCATGAGGTCCACCCATCGTCCTTGTACGATCGAGATGGATCTGTGGGAAAGTTTTTAGGGCGGGCTTCCCACTTTTTAAACTCCTTTACACTCTTGAACACCTGCTTCTTCACGAGCTCCTGAGCCTCCTCAAACGACAGAAAATCATTCCCAAGAAATTCCTTCCATGAGG
>Ga0115555_1001752_pt1 | contig 14843 bp, 9 predicted proteins | sample COGITO_mtgs_1104_2_FD_87285 | JGI IMG/M metagenome (GOLD analysis project Ga0115555, IMG submission 87285) | Pelagic marine microbial communities from North Sea - COGITO_mtgs_110407 | ecosystem: Environmental > Aquatic > Marine > Epipelagic | place: Germany:Helgoland, sampling site Kabeltonne... | reverse complement strand
TATTATTATTATTATTATTATTCAAATTTATACCAAACAGTAGTTTTCGCTTCCTTTTTGCTCCTAATCTCTCTTTCTAAGGCACTTTGGGCAGATACATTGGCGGCACACGCTCTCTCTGAGACTCTCTTTTTTCCTTCTTTCCGCCTTCCTCTCTTTAGTTAATTAATTTTCATTATTATTGATACGCACCACCCTCAGAGCGCGTCTCTGTCGTTCTCTTTTCTCCTCTCTCCTCCTGGCATCTAAGAAGAACGGTCGGGAGTGCCCAGTGGCTGGTTGAACAAGGCGCGCTTTCCGCCGTTGCCGCGGGTGCCTTTCTCTTTCGGGACCGCATCAAAGCGTTAGTCCGGGGAAGCAACAAATCTCCCAACGAAGAAGACAACAAAGAGATGAGCTCGAACTCGACCACCAACAGAGACTCCGGTCCCTCCAACTCTGGAATATCGAAGAAGTCGAAGAACGCGTTAGACGGCATCAAAGGAAAACTCCCCGAGGACCGCCGGATGAATTTAACCGAGGATTCCTTGCGCTCCCGAGGATCCCACCGACGAACAAACTCGCGAGAAATCGAGAACCTCTCCTACGACATCGACTTGGACGATAAAATTTTAGACGCTTCACACGCGCTGTTAGCGATCAATATCGGCGGGGGGAGTCGAAGAGGCTCGGGAGGAGAGTTGAATTCTATGCTCCAAAACCAACCACAGACGAGCACGGCGGGAAGCGCGGTCGGGAGCGCGGCGACGCCGAGCACGTCAGATACGGAAGCAGACGTGGTGACGAGCACGAAGAAGAAAAACAAACAACAACAACAAGTGGACAGGACGGTGAAGATAAAAGCGATGGTGTTTAGTGGCGGATTCTTAGTCGATCGGGGCACCGGGAAAGAGTATTTAGGCGGCGAGACGAGGATCGTGTCCTTGATGCGAAACGCGACGTTCGAGGAAATGAAGACGAAGATTGTCGAAGAAGAAGAGCCGACGAAGAGGAACAACGTGCAGATTTTGTATCCGGATGGCGATCACGTCATATCGGTGAAGAACGACGACGACGTGGAGACGATGATGGAGGAATGGGAGACGGTACACGCGGTTGATTCGAGAAAGAAGTTGAAAATATACGTCGTCGAGAAGGCGACGAACATGTACGGGTCGAATAATCGCACTGCGATGGAACTGGACGCGAACAGAGATGAAAATAGCAATAAACAACAACAACAAGGAGAACAACAACAACAACAACAACAACAAGTAGCAGAGAACAATAACGCGACGACAACAGTAGCAACGAGGACGACGACGACGCCGTTTGAAGACGCCAGCAACGGCGCAATCGACGAAACTCAAACGAGGAACGGGTCGCCGTCTCTAAGCATCGAACCTTCAAAGTCGCCCAGAAGTCACGGAGGATTGCAAATTATTCCGAGATCAGACCTTACCTTAGGCGCGCGCTTAGGCGGTGGTGCTTTCGGTGAAGTCTATGCAGCGGTATGGCGAGGCGCGGAGGTTGCGGTGAAATTTATCAATCGCGAGTTTGTATTTTCGCCCCCTGGTTCTCCAAAACGTCACGGTCGCGACGGGTTAGATAACATCTTTGAAGACGAAGAGTTTATTAGCAATAGTAATAGCGGCGATGATGACGCTGATAATGATGACGCTGATAATGATGACGACGATTTTAAGGATGATAAATCCCGTCGCCGAAATAACGCGAAGAAAAACATGGACGATATGGACAACATGCACAAAGAGAAGAAAAGAAAAGAAAAGGAAGAACAACACGAACACTTTTTGCGCGAGGCTGAGACGTTGGCGACTTTAAGCCATCCAAACGTCGTCTCTATTTTCGGTGTCGTGACCGATGGCGATCGTCCAGGTATCGTCGAAGAATTTCTGAGCGGAGGATCGTTACAAAGAGTCTTGGCGAAAGAGCGCGAACGCGCGAAAGATCGCGAGGCGGCGAGACAAGACGCGGTTAAGAAAGCAAACGGTGACGTAGCTTTACAGGCTGAATTACTCGCGAAAGTTGCCGCTTCAACCGCCACTCGTTCTCGCTTAGACGCCAAAACGCGTCTGCAGCTCTGCTTAGACGTCGCGAGAGGAATGGAGTACTTGCACGCGAAACGGTTCGTCCATTTCGATTTAAAATCCGACAACGTGTTAGCCGCGGTGAGAGGTCGACGATTAGTGTGTAAAGTGTGCGATTTTGGTTTATCCAAACGACGTCGTTCGCAAGCCTCGTTCGTATCAGGCGTCAACTCTCGACGAGGCACGTTGCCTTGGACCGCGCCAGAAGTCTTGCGCAGTCCAGATAAAGTGACGGAAAGCGCAGACGTGTATTCGTTCGCCATCGTCATGTGGGAGCTCTGGACGTCTCAATTACCGCACTACGGTTTAGACGAGTACGCCTTGTACGGCGGACTCATGATGCACCAACTTCGTCCAACCGTCCCTGGCGACGACGCTTTATCGCCTCGAACGGGACCGTATCGCGCGGCGACTAAGGACGCGCAAGTCACCGTCGATATCGACCCTCCCTGCGACGGTTGGGAAACGTTGATGAAAAACTGTTGGAAAGAAAATAGTAAAGAACGTCCAAAGTTCGTGGACATCGTCGCCAGCTTAGAAGCCATGAAAAATGAACACTTCGACGGAAACGCGTTCAGCGGGACGCCACCGGTCGTCAACAAGAGCACTGGCGGCAAGAGCAACAAGCAGCCGTCGCCTCTGAAGTACTAAGTACTTGTTCGATTTCAATGCGTGTATTTTATTTCAAATTTCGTAAAACAACAAAAAAGCGATGGAAATGATTTTGATCCTTAAACCCTTCACGAGTATCTCGAGTATTTTTTGGTGTGTTTTTCGCCCTTTGTTTGCCCTTTGATTTTTCATCTCAGAAGGTTATCCGCAGGGAAGATAATCCAATTTTTCCATCGCTTGATTTGGGTTTACAATATCTATCTTCACATAAAAGCAGCAACAGCACCCCGTTGTTCTCCGATTTAAAAAGTATCACAAACTAAGCATCCAACAAAACGTAATGTTTTCTGTCGCGCAATCTTCAAACATCGTCGGCACGACGCAAAAAGTTGTCGTTCACAAAGCCAAGAAGGTGAAATCCTCCTCCAAATCCATCCTCCGTTGCTCGGCCCAAAAGGAGGAGACGGAAGAAAAGAGATCTTCGTCTTCCTTGCAACAAGCCGCCGTCGCGACCGTGTTGTCCGTGTCCATGCTCGCGCAACCGGCGTTCGCGGCGTCTGAAATCGCCCAATTCGCCGCGGGTGATTCCAAGGCTGCCGCGGATGCGTTGTTGGCGGAGTACACCCAGAAAAGAGCGATCGTCCAACAAGCGCCAAAGACGAAGAGTTTAGCCAAAGGCGGTAAGAAGGCGAAGAAGGAAGCCGCGGCGCCGAAGGAAAGTGGCGGCGGGTTTTCCTTGCCGTCGTTCTCCTTGCCGTCTTTGCCGTCCCCGGGCGCTGGTAAGGAGAAGGCTGCGCCAGCCGCGAAAGCGGCGCCGGCCCCGGCGGCTGCCAAGGAAGGCGGCAGCGGCAAGTTGATTGCCGTGTGCTTGGTGTTGTTCTCGCCGTTGGTTTTGGTCCAAGTCGAGTCTTTCAAGACTCTCGCGAGATTAGCTAAGCAAAAAGCGGGCAACTAAATATATCATAAAACACTGAAGAAAAAGAGCACATACATATATATATTTTAACGCGCGCGTGAAAGAGAGAGAGAGAGAAGGAGAAAGAGAGAGACGGGGAGAGATGAGGGTATATTATATTAGAAAGAGAGAGAGAGAGGGAGAGAAAAAGCGAGAGCGAGAAAAGAGGAGGGGCGAGAGAGATATTACGGGGCGCGCAGCGAAAGGGAGATGTAAAAGAGGAGTACGCGTGTGCGCTTGCGTTGCAACGTAAGATTTAAAAGTATTTAATATATTGGTATAACATAATCACATATCTCGGCTTTGATGCATATTATCCGTTGTCCCGTATTCGAAAGCGTCGTCTTCATCGACTTCTTCGTCTTGATTATATTTTTCATCTTCGTCTTCATCTTCTTTTTCTTCCCGCGTTTGTGGTTTACTGTTGTTGAAAAAGAATTTCACCGCGTTTAAAGCGTTTGTACTTGGCGTCGTCGCCGCCGCAGGACCAAGCACGTGCGGTACGAGTTCTCTTTGTTTCTTCGTGTTGCTCGCGATCGTCGTCGTCGTCGTCCTTCGTTTTTGTACCGTATTCGTGGTAGCTGCAGATGATCTCGTCGTCACTCTTCGCTCGGAGGTGTTTGGAAGTTCGTGAGGAGAAGGGTTTAACGACCCCATAGGTACGCTTACTGCGGTACATCTGGCCGCGTACTTCTCTTTCAAAGCGACAGCTTCTTTCATCTTATTCGTATGGTGCTCGGCTAACACGTCCGCGTACTCGCTAATATCGAAATTTGTCACAGCGTCAAAACCTTTCAAACGAACGGCTTCTTCGTCGTATGCCATGGCAGCGGCATCCTCGGTTTCGTGCAAACCGAGATATTTATATTTCTTACCGACTAATTGACCGATTCGTGCTTCCCATTTTCCTTTCTGATGTTTTGTAACTCCTCGGAACTTGCTGGAAGATTTTTTCGTCACTCCACCGGGGCCTTTCGATTGGCGACGAAGAGAAAGTATGAGCTCTCTTTCGTTCACCTGCTGCAAACTCGCGAGTTCTCGAGAATAATTCGATCTATCAAAATTCGTAATCGCAGAAATTCCTCTACATTTAACCGCTGCAATATCGTAAGCAAGCGCCGCCTGTTCTTCGCCGTCGAAACCGCCGAGGTAAATTTGTTTCCCATCTTGCCAGATGTGCGCTTCCCACCGTCCGGTTCGGCAGTGATGCGTGACGCCTCGAAACTTACTCGTTGAACGAGCAGACTTTTTTGATTCTCTTGAAACACTTTTGTTGTTGTTTTTACTGCTGTCATTATTACCAACGGCGTCGTTAACGGCGTTTAACGAAGATTCGCGGTTCCTCGATGCCAGAAGTTGAACGTCCAAATCCGGCGAAAGATTTCCCTCTCGAGTTTCAACGAGAACTTCCCCGTCCTCGTCGTCCTTGTTACTCTTCTTTCTCTTCTTTGGTGTGTTGCTTTTCTTTATCGAAGGAAATAATTTCCTCGGCCGACCTGGTCTTCTTTTCATGACGACATTTTCCATCTGCGGCGGCATCGCGGGCGGCGCCGATATTCCATCGTTCAAAGTTCGCACTAACGTTGGTTGTGGCGGTGGTTGCGGTGGTTGCGTCAAAATCAATTGCATTTGGTCCATTGCACTTCGCTCCTTTTCGATGGCATCCAGCACGTCTTTGTGTGTCTTTTCGTAATTGCCAAACAGATGCGAAAAATCGTTCATCGAACTTTCTCTCGTCATCGCCTCCGGCGCGGCCAACGATATAGGAAACCCAAACTCGTCGTTCGATTCCGACGACCACGTCGTGTGCGCAGTCTTCGTGTCGTAGTTGTTATACTTGTCATCTAGAGGAGGTGCGATTGGACTGACGTTTCCAAAACCGCTCGTTTTCAAAAACTGTAAGAAAGACGACTCTTTCTCTCCTCCTCTTGCCTCGTACTCCTCCTCCTCTTCCTCCTCCAAGTTTCCGAGCGACGCGAAGCATCCGTTCGTATCTTCCTCTTCCTCTTCCTCCTCCTCCTCGTCGTACTTATTCTTGAGGAAATCGTCGACGTCCTCGTCCTCGTCATCCTTATGTTCGACCGCAGCAAACGCCCCCAGCAACAGCGACTGCGTGTTCGGTGAGTTTTCTTTTTCCTCCTCTTCTCGTTGCGTCAAACCGATGGTGTTGGTGTTCAGATGGGGAAGAGCGACGCCCGCGCGAATTTTGTTCTTCTTCGAAACGACGAGAGACGTTTGTATCGCGGGAAAAACCGTGAGTTGCGGATGCTGCCGATGCGGATGCGACATGCTCCGGAGCTAAAACGGTGGCATAGTATGCGCGTCGAAATAATACTTCGCGTATTTTGGTGGTTTCGAGAGTACATTTTTTTCCTCGTTTTCGAGGCAAAAATTAATTCTCTGCTGCTGATTGAAAATAACAAAACACAAGCGTTGTTGTTGTTTTTTCTTATGTTTCGATCACATTAAATATCAATATTACACAACGATTTTAAGTTCTAACCGAACAAGGACCTCCTCAGACTAAATTAGAAGCGCAGTCTTCACTCTCGACGCGCTCATCACACAAAGCTATAATAGGTTTCTATTTACGTAAATCTCTCCGCACACCCGCCTGACTAAAAAATTACTCTCTGATTAGATGATGCCAATCTTGTTCGCAACGTCCAAAGCGTCGTAGTCCGCAGTCAAGCGAACGTACGCCTTCTTTTGGCCGTCCGGACGAATCAACGTGTTCACCTTCTCACACTTGATGTCGTACATTCTGTTCACAGCCGCTTTGATTTGGACCTTCGTCGCTCTGGCGTCGACGATGAAGACCAACGTGTTGTTCTCTTCGATTTTTTGGTTTGCGGATTCAGTCGTCAACGGAAACTTCAACACCTGTTTACGAAAGTGAGAGAGAGAAGAGAACGATGGGTTAGTTCAGATCGAAAGCGAGAGCGGAAAGGTGGTTGGCGGCTCCGAGAGAGAAAGTAAACGAGGAGGAGCCTTCGTCCAGTACAAACTGAGAGTGCGAAAGCCCCATCGAAAAATGCGCGTCGTAAACCAGTCTGGTTCACCCTTTCGCGATTCCTCCCTCCTGATTCTAATGCTACCATCGCGTGAAACAACTGTTGCGTACCTGGAATTGATCGAGCTTTTGCGGCGGCGGCACCGAAACTCTCGGGTACTTTGGCGCGCGCGCATTTTTCAACGTTCTCGGTCGGTGAAACGTTGGCGAAAATCGCTTCTTGAGAAGCTTCCCTTTCGCGCCCTTCTTCACGTACTTGGCCGCTTTGGCCGCTTTGCTCACTTTTTCGTCTGTTGAATGAATTAAAGTTAAAGGATATCCGTCAGTCTTTGGTCTCATTGAACGGTCGCGAGAGGTTTTTCCGAGCCTAAATCGATTGCGCAGAGCCCGCAATTTTAGAGAACGCGACGAATAAGTCCCAAATGTACTACGCGCTTACGAAGGAGACAAAAAAAAGGACGACGCGAAGCAATCCGCGCGCATATCCAAGCAGATTCCAAATCAGTATATATATATCTGTTTAACGAAACAAGAACGTACCCTTCTTCGTCGGTGCCATCTTTCAAACAACAATATATTGATGTGTGTATAGTGAAGTTTGCGTGAAAAGCAGTTGTCTCTTGTCCGAAAACCCAACTTTTCTTTGTGAAGGAGACGAAAAAGAGAAAAATTTCATTCGAGATGAAAAATGCGTTTCATTCAAAAACAACTGGCTAATAGGAAAAGGGAGCTCCTTTTCCTCCTTTTCCTCCTCCTCCTGTGTTTGCTATATACTCTCCTCTCTGCTCCGTCAACTGTCGCTGCTGCATCAAGACGGCGAGCGTTTGTTCTCTGCTAATGATGTGTTGTTGTTGTTGTTGTTGTTGTTGTTGTTGTTGTTGTTGTTGTTTGTTCGTTAGAGTACTTAACGTACGAAGCTGGCACAGCGCGTCTCTTTTTTTCGTCTCCTCGTCTCCTCCTCCTCCTTTTCCTCCGAGGGCGAGGACGACCGGTGGTGGCGGTGGCGCGTGTTTCGACGGCGACGTGTCCTGCAAACGACTCAGAACGGTTTGAAACGGATCGTTGTTGTACTCCGGGACCGCGGATAAGAAATCGTAACTCGGGTCTTCGCAGTCGAAGGATAACTTCGATTTCGTCGTTTCAAACGCCTCCGCGTTTTTGTATTTCTCTCGAGCGTCTCGACTCTCCTCTTTCTCTCTTTGATCTAAAGCCTCTCGACGCAGTCTGTGTTTCATCTGCTCCGGGTTTTCCTCCTCCTCCTCTTCCTTTTCCGTCTCCCACCACACGCTTTCGTTTGCAGTCCGGAGCGTTCCAGGAGACACCGCCAAAAGTTGCTTTCGCTCCGCGACTTTTACGACGAGCGATGAAGGTTGCACCGGTTTCAAAGGCGTTCTCGCGACTTCCTTCTCTTCCTTCTCTTCCTCCTCCGCCTGTTGGTCAAAGAAGAAGAGCGATTTGTGCAACGCTCTCTTCAACGTCGACGGCGGTTCTTCTTCTTCTTCTTCTTCCTCTTTAGTATTCGTATCCTCCGCGTCTATTATGTATTCGCGTCGACCGATGATCGGTGATTGCATTTCCACCGGCAGCATCGTTCGCGTCTCATCATCATCCGCTGCTCTCGTCGCAAAGGTGGTCGTTTCAGGAGTCTTCTTCTGTTTTTCCTCATCAAAGTCATCTTTTTTCTCGTCGTCGTCGTCGTTTTTCTTCCTCTCATCCTTCAATGGTGAAGATGCTGATGATTTTGGGGGCGAAATCGTCCTCGGTTTTACAGTCTCTCTCTTCTTCTTCGTCTTCTTTTTCGTCTCCTTTTCCTCCTCCTCTTCCGTGGTCTTCTTTACCTTCTTCTTCTTTTCAGACGAGGACGCGATCGAAGCCTTTCTCTTTGTCTTCTCCTTCGTCTGTTTTAAAGTCGTCGTCTGAATCGTCTCTGCCTTTTTAAATTTCTTCTTCTTCTCTTCGCTGTACGTGATGAAATTTTCAACGCATCGTCGGCATCCTCGAATCGCGTACCGACACTTCGAACATCCTTTTTTAGTACCATTATGAGTAGCATTCGTATTGCCAGAAGGCACAAAACGCAATACTTTCTTCTCCTTCTTCTTCGCTAAAAACGGTGTCGTCAAAGGTGACATTGTTGTGTTATTATGTGCGCGCGCGCAATGATGAATGCGTCTTCTTCTCTTGTTCTTTTGTGGTGAAAAAGTCTCCTCAATGGCAGCTTTTTTCTCGGTTTTTTAAGAAACTCGAGTGTTTTTGAATTTTATGAATTTGAATTTTTTTGCTTTTTGTCCTCTCCTTTGTCCTTTGTCTTTCTCTCCTCGTGCGGGAGGATGAGAGTTTTCATACGAATAAGTAAGTCGCTTTATTAAAACGACAACTACAGTATTCATAACACGCGTTTTATAATAAACACTACTATATATTTAAACTATACTACAGGTACTTTCTATTTCTATGCGTTTATTTAACATTTATTCGAACAGGTCGAACGGGAACGAGGACTTTTGAGAGGAAGAAGAGAAGGCGGTTCGGAAGAGGAAAGAGAGTCCTTTTTCTCGTCCTTCAACTCCGGATTCTTTGATGATTGGAAGAGGTGGAAAGTTCACCTCCTCTCCCGTGTACGAGTTGACGATGCCGTGGTAGAGTTTCGCGCCGACGACGCAGTTGACGGTGAATAAGGCGATCCACGTCTCGCGTTCGGACCAGAGAGGATGGGTCAAGGAGAGGCGGATTTTTGCGTCTTTGCAATTCTCGTCTTCTTCGGAATCGTTTTTCGAAGAAGGAAAAGCGTCCAAGATGGCACGACGAGCGACGCCGAGTAGTACGTCCGCGTCTGGTGCCGTTTGGAGTATCAAACCACCGCTGCTGCCGCCGCTCGAATGCGCATCATCCCGTTTTAATACGAACACGTTTGTCGTCAATCCTTCGCAAATCTGAAAATCCTCCTCCTGAAGAGCGCTACCGCTTCCCGTTGTTCGTTTACTCAACACGCACTCCACAAACGTCCTCTTCCGCCTCGTTTCTTTAACGTCTTCTCTCGCGTTCCATTCATTCCTCTCAATCTCTAACCCTTCCCTCTTTTTCACCCACTCCGTGTGCTTCGCGTGCGGTCGCTCTCTCGGCGCGCCTCGAAGTAACGCGTATCGATCGAGCGCCGTCACCTCTTCGTCTCCTTTTTTCTCATCTTTACGCGTTGTTATTAACGGCGTCAATAACGCGTGCACGTTCATTTTCTTTTCGTCTCGATCGTCTTCGATTGCAATCGTCGCCATGTACCTCCCTTTCTTAAAACCCGCGTTTTGGCGTTTGAGAAAAGCAGTCCTCGTCACCTTTTCCAGAGCGTCTCTGCACTTTTGCCAATGGTTTTCGAACAAACACCCGGTTCGTTTCTCCTCGCTTAAGCTCGCGAATACTCTCTTCGCGTGGAAATCGATTCTTTCTATCGCGACGGTACCTTTTTCGCCGTTGTTATTCATAAACTCGCATCGCATCGCGGTGTACGCGCACGGCGTTTCGATGCGTCGCAAGAATGCAGCCGGGGTTGTCTCATCATCATCATCATCACAATCGACGACGGCGATATCACCATCACCACATATCATCATCATCGTCGTTGGAGAGTTTGTATAGGTATTGATAAACGCATACGTTTTGCTCGCGTTTAAAGCAAAGAGCGTTGAGTTTAGAGTTCGTTAAGTCTGAGGAAAAAGTTGAGCGAATTTGCTTCATAACATTCTCTCTCGCGCTTTGTTGCGATGACGACGAATGCGACGACTTTTAAACTTCGTCTCCTCTCCTTCAAACTCTTTTGCTTCCTCGTTTTTGTCGTCGTTTTCTGTCGCGTGTTCGCGTCTTCTTCGGCACAAACGACGAGAGAAACGAGGACGAATGGAGTTCCGAGCGGTGAAAATCTCGTCGTGATTCTCAACGGCAATCGGAGGAAAGACTGCGCGGGAATCGACGCGAGAGCGCGACAAATTCGAACAGCATTGCGAGAGAATACCAAAACGAGTGAAGAGAGAAGAAGAGCAATGGTTGTGACGATTTTATTCGCCGCGGACGATAGAAACGACCGGTGCGAACTGTTGAAGCGAAGAGTTTTAGCATCAGAAGAAGAGGAGAGGAAAAACGAAGAGCGGCGGCGAGAGCGCGAGAAGACAAAGAAGACAAAGAATACGATTCAGACGACGATTCAGACGACGACGGGAGAAACGATGATGCTCTCGTTCGAGTACGCGACGTTGCCGAGAAGAGAAGATGAAAACAAACCACCGATCGGTGGACCTCGAACGCGCGCGTTATCGGTACGGGTGAGTCAATGGATCAGGGAGAGGAGAGAACGCAGAAGAAGAGGAGGAGGAGAAGGAGAAGAGGAGAAGGAGGAAGAAGTGTACGCGTTCGTCGAGGACGATTCGGAAGCGTTGATGTATTTCGCTGCGATTGGGAAAGAAACGCGAGGCGGCGCGACGGAGAGTTTATTCGACGACGTGTCGTTTGCAACGATTACTGGAGTCGGATTTGGTGGAAATAATCATAGTGCTGATGCTGCTGCTGATGATGACGATGTTAATGGTGATGACGATGTTGAGGAGGAGGACGATAATAGTAGCGAGAGTAGTACGAGGAGCGAAAAAATGCTGGACGATATGGAGGCGCAGTGGATGCGAATGGAATCGAGGAAACGCGCGGAGACGATTGAGGTAACGTCGTTCGAGAGAAGATTGCGAGAAATCAGAGAGAAGAGAAGGAACAGCGCGACGGAGATTAGAATGGCGAGAGAAATGGGGAGCTCGTTCGCGGACGAATCGCTCGTAGGTGTGGTGATGACGCACAAAAATCGACCGGAGTATTGCGAGAAAGCCGTGGAGGCTTTGTTGCAACAAACGCATCGCAAGGTTGAAATCGTTATAGTAGACGACGGTTCGGAGGAAGCGCACGTGAAACGATTGGAACAGTTCGTGCATTCCAGGAAGAAGGACGATACTCTTAAAAGCGTGAAAATTGTGAAAATAGCGAAACCGGGGAAATATCTCGGCGAGGCGAGGAATTTCGGATGTTCAAAACTCTCCGAAAAAACCGAGTACGTTTTATTCTCCGACGACGATAACTTAGCCGAAACGAACGAAATTGAAACGATGCTCCGAGTGTTAGTGCACACGAAAGCTGACGTCGTCACGGCGTCGAACGAATTTTTCGTAACCGCAGCGAACGGGACGAACGTTGTCGTCGGCTCGTATCATCCTCTCGGGAACGCGTTGTTTCCCGGTATTTTTGAAAATGTATTCGGAGACGCGAATGCCTTGTGGAGAAAGTCCGCGTTTACAAGTCTCGAAGGTTTCGCGAAAGATACCTCGTATTCTTTGCAAGATTGGGAGATTCTTGCCAAAGCATCGAGCTCGGGTTTGAAGCTCGTCACCGTCCCGGCGCCCGCGTTGTATAAGTATCGAACGCACGCGAAGAGTATGTCAAAGCAAAAGGAGGCTGATGCTTCCTCTTCCGACCCGTACGAAGATATTCAATTTACCGGTCCTTTGAGAGGATTTGCACCGCTCGGCGAAGAACTCGTTCAGCTCGCCACGTTTTCAAAAACAATGCGCAAAGACTACGAAGCGATGGAGAAAACAGTGCGAACTTTGCGGAAAGAGGATGGAGGCGGAGGGGCGGATGCCGCGTTAGGCAAAGTCGCTTTGAAAGTGCTCTGCAAAACTTTAACTTACGGTAGTACTACTGAGACAGAATACGTCGCAGACGGCACCTTTGATGCCGCCCCTTTGTCTTCACAAGATAACTGGCACGTGCACGGTGAAGGAGGTTTCAAACCTGTAGATGGCGCGATACTCGTCCCAGGTAACGAAGAGATGTTAACGGAGGACACCGCCGGGTCAACTCTCGTAAGCGGCGCGTGGCAAAGAATAGAAGTCAATCAGCTCGAAGCCGAACCTCTCGTTCTCTCTGGGTGGGCAAAAGTTATCATCGACGCATCAAAAGACGACGACGTTGAACTCCTCGATACGTTCGAGAAGTCGGCTGACTTTTCCTTACACGCGGATGTTGAATTTTCCGACGGCACGAAGAAGTACGGCGTATCGGCAAATTTCCCGGAAAGTAGCGAGTGGTCGCGAAGTATTGCCGTTATTGACGAAGAGAAGCGAATCGCTTCGATAACACTCGTGTGTATGCGAAGATGGCGTCCACGTGCGGCTCTTTTCGATGATATTTCGCTGCAACCGTTGAATAGTAGAGCCGTTGCGTGCGACTTAGCCGGCGTCGCTGAAGAAGACGATACAACTTCGGAAAAGCAAACGAGACGAACGCGAAGACGAATTAGTAAAGTAGAATTATAGCGCATGTACTATATATATTTTGTATTGATTAGCTATTTGGCTTTTAACGTCCCGTCTTCGTTACACTCCTCATTCGTTGTCGGATCGACAAAAATTGTCCGCATCAACTCCTCTCCTGTTTCGTCGTCCATCTCCTCGATCACTTTCTTCTGCATTCTTGCTTTCCTCGCTTTGACGATATCTTTCTGCGCTTTCTTACTCAACGGTTTCTCTTTCTTCGAGCTCGACTTTGGCGTCGGTGCCGCTTTGGACGGCGTACTTCTCGTCGACCGGCGTCGCGGCGTCTCTTCTTCCTCGGGCTCTTTATCGATAATCTCAGGACTTGGCGGTTCGCTATCTTCATCACTTTTCTTCATTTTTTTCACCGGCGTTGTCGCCGGCTCTTCCTCTTCTTCTTCTTCTTCTTCCTCGTCGTCGACAAACGCGCGTTTCCCGCCGGACAATCGCCGGTTCCCCCTTCCACCGCCTCCTAAATCATCCGAATCTGAATCCCCTTCTTCGTGTTCAATCATCGCATCCGCGTTCGTCGCCGCCGGCGCTTTCTTCTTCGGCGTCGGCGTTTTAGCCTTCTTCTTTTCCGGAGTTTTCTTCTTTGGCGTCGTTTTCTTCTTCGCCACCGCCGGTTCCTTCGGTTTCGCGACCGTTTTCTTCCCGGTGCCGCCAAACATGCTCGCGATGTTGCCGCTCTTAGGCCCGGTGGCGCTCGGTTTCTTCGCCGTCGCCGCGCTCGCCGCCGGCTTCTTCTGTTCCGCCGCGCTTTTTGTCGTCGTCGCGCCAGAGGAAGTAAACTTCTTCCCTCTCGGTAACCTCTTCGCCACGTCTGATTTTGCAAACGCGCCGTGTTTCAACATCCAAGATACATCCTCTTCTGAGTCCAATTGCATTTTCGTCTCCTTCTCTTCCTCTCGAACTAACTGTTCCAACACGTTTTCCTCTTCTCTTTTCCTCACTAAAGCGTACACCGCCACATCTTCTTCTCCTTCGAACGCATTATTCTTTCCTTCTTCTTCTTCCAAACGTTTCAACTCTACCCTTCTCTCACGCGAAACGCACACGACGCACGTCCACTTCTCCCTCTCCTCTCGTGGCATCGCGTTTAAAATCGTCCACAGCAATCGTTTCCCCGCGCGTGCCGTGAGCGCGAATTTTCGACTCAAAGTTCTGTACGTCACGACATCAAAAGTAGCACCACTGCTGCTAAAAAACGTCTCGAACGCGCTCGCCACCAAGTCTGCCGCCGTCGTCATCACCTCAAAGTCTCCTTCGTGTACCCCGCTCGTACTCTCTCGCAACAGAAGAAGAGCAACAACAACAGAAGAGAAGTGCTTGTAAATTTTTAAAAAATGTGACGTAAAAAAAAAGAGAGTTTTGTGTGTGTTGCGAGAGAAAAGAGTTCGAGATTTTTTCGTGTGTGAGGGGCAAAAGACTTGGCAAAAAGCAAAAAGAAGAGAAAAAAAGCAGACTGGAAGAGCAAAAAGAAGAGAAAAAAAGCAGCTTTTTGAGAGCAAAAAAGAAGCAAAAAACAAAAAGCATTAAAAAGAAGAGTGAAAAAAGAAAAGAGAGAGACACAAGAATTTTTTTTCAAAGACACAAATTCTCGTCTTTTTTTGCACGTCTCGCTCTAGAAAAAATTCATCATTTTGAAAGAAGACTAAGAACGCAAAGAAGACTTTACGAAGACTCTTTGAGAAGAGAGAGTGTAGAAGAAGAGAGAGAGATGTCTTCTTCCGACGAAAATAGCGCGACGGCGGATCGAGTGGAAAAGAAATCCATCGATGAAGCGATCGCCTCGTTCGCCATGCTGGTACGAATTGAATGTGTATTTATTT